>JAABUI010001019.1_pt1 | contig 17283 bp, 14 predicted proteins | sample 5559111 | NCBI WGS metagenome assembly JAABUI01 (sample SAMN10711870, study PRJNA513365) | rock metagenome | isolation source: Antarctica rocks | place: Antarctica: Victoria Land, Buttleship Promontory
AGGTGCAATGCCATGGGAGCCAGCGGCCAAGAGTGGTTTTTGCAGACGGAGCTCCAGACGTGGAAGCTGACCTAGTAATTGGTGCTGATGGTGTTAGGAGTATCGTGCAAAGAGCCGTCACTGGCGATGGCAAGGAGGACCAGCAACCGGCCATCTTTGAAGGTCTTGTCGGCGTAGGTGGTTTCATGCCAGCTTCACGTCTCAGCCCAAACCATCCCCCTGGCCAAATGACACTTACATTCGGTGCCCATGGTTTCTTCGGCTACGGTCCCTGCGCCCTCTCAACCCCCGTCAACCAAGCAGACGGTGTCTACGACCTGCCTGCTTCAAAATGCGTGTGGTGGTCAACCTACCAAATGCAGAATTACCGGAGAAAGAAACCCTTGACTTCGTCGACATCAAGCGACAACTCCAGCAACGCCGCGGTGATTGGGCGGACCCAGTCATTCGAGATCTCGTAGCCAATGCCGAAATCGACTCCATTTACCCAACTTGGACGACGCCCGAGCTTCCGACTTGGGAAAACAGTGGAATCGTTTTGGTTGGTGACGCAGCGCATGCATTACAAACGAGCTCAGGCCAGGGAGCTTCGCAGGCGCTAGAAGATGCACAGACATTGTCGATGCTGCTGATGCACCACCTAGGTAAAACGGATGTAGAAAATGCCGTCCGTCTCGCGAGTAAAGAATATGTCGAGATACGCAAACCGAGAATAAAACGCATAGTCGACCGCGCCAAATAGATGGGCGATATGAAACGCAAGAAAGGATTACTGGAAGAGTGCATCACACATTTTTTCATCTGGCTAATGGGACTATTGGGGGATTTTGACGTGTATAATGCCTTTCTATCAAAAGAATTGCCAGTGTACGAGGTCAGAAAGATTCTCGAGGCGGAATGATGCGCGCTTTTTGGGGTTTCCGTAGAGCCTGAGGTTCAGGGTGGGGCTCCTGAATTCGCGGCATTGGGATGTGAATTTTATGTAAGTTGCAATTGTCTCCACTTATTCCTGAATTGAAGTGTGTGTGCTACTAACTCGAAATATGTCCTATCGATCCGATACCATGTCTATAGGTAGTCTCCACCAATGGATAATATACTACATCATATCCTATCCTCCCAGCTACCTACGAATTCGATCAGCTGTAGCATATACTCTATACCTCCTGTCTGTTCCCACAGATCCTCAATGTGCAAATCCCTGTCATAGCGGTGTCGGTATAATATTCACGTGTAAAGTCGCGAGAAGGTGAGAGATTGAAATGGCTGAATCGAGCTGCTTTTACATGGGGCTGCTCTTGTAAGGAGGGCGATTGGATGTAGATGGCCTTTGGAAGGGACGGGGGTGGAGTGGGTAGCGTGAAGAAGGATGGTTGGGACGTGGAGTTGAGATTGGTTGAGAAAAGGCATTGGGTGCGGTAGAGGGAGGGAGGGAGGGGATTCCGAATGTGGGTTAGTCGTGGTTTACTCGTATAGATAGGTATATGTTATGGTGGCTCAAATGTATGATCCCTCATGTAGCAGAACCGGGATTTTATGTCTCAGCCTATTCACATCCCCTAATATATCCAACGTAAAGTAATCCTCATTACATACCAATTATCCCTAGCTCATAAGCCCCCATATATACCTCGATATCTCATACAATCATGTCCGGCGAATAAGCCCGTCATTCGCCCTCATATCCTTAATCACACGAAGCCTCCAAATAGATCCCCCGAAATGCTAAAACCCAACAACACTCTGCCGATGCAACCTCAACTCATCCTCCCACTCCATCTTCGAATACGTCCTCGAAATCGTCGACAGCCGCGGCGCCTCCGCCCTCTCCCTATCGACCAAATTCGCCTTTTCCAAATCAATAGCAACACCGACGCCGCTGCCAGGCGCCGGCATCGCTTGTATTTGCTGGAATAACCCGAAGCGTTGGAGAGTGAGGAGGAAAGGCATGGCGATGATTTTCCAGAATTTCTGCGTGATGCGCCGCGTGAATTTATTAAAAGCGACTAAGAGCGCGACAATGATTACGGCGAGGGAGATGGATCCCATGTAGGTGAAGATGGTGTGGAGGTGGGGGTAGTTGCCGCCGGTCCACTCTCGGGAGTTGATGCCGAAGACGGAGGCGAAGAACGAGAGCGGGAGGAAGATGATGGTGAAGATTGTAAATATCATCACGGAGCGCGATTGGTCTGCTGCGACTTCGGTCTGTTCGCGCGCGAGGTGGGCTTCGACGATGTTGGCTTGCTTTTGCTTCATGTCGAGGAGTTCTTTGAAGGCGCGCTGGGCGGCGACGGCGCCTTTGAGCATCGAGTCGAGTTGGTCTTTGTGGTCGGTGAGGAACTGGTGGACGTCGTAGAGGAAGTTGAGGCCGTTGAGGCCCTTTGTGTGGGTTGCGTTGAGGTCTTTGTATTGGGTTATCATGTCTTGGACGCAGGTTTGCTGCTCTTTTAGGAGCTTGTCGATGGTGTTGAGTTCGTCTTCGATGTCGCGGAGTTCTAGGAGGGCGTCGAGGTCTTTGCGGTTGTCGATGTGTGAGGAGGCGTTGATGTCTTTGGCTTTCTCGAAGCGGTGGTTGTTGCGGAAATGTCTGAAGCTGGAGGTTTGTTGCTCGGTCAGGATGCTGATATACTCTTCGAAGATGCGGAACACCTGCAAGTTTCGGTCTGCCGTTCGATCGAGCAAGGCTTTGATGGCGTGGAACACAGTTAATGCGGCGAAGTCGTAGGGATCCTCACATTGATTCTACAAAGATGATGGCATCAGTGTTGCCTCTCCGACCTATTGTTTGGGATAATTGGAAGCAGTATGGCGCCGCTCTAGGGGAGAGCCACAGTCCAATTCCAAATCTTGCGGTCCAGAAAGAAAACCCGAGAGTAATACTTACAGCATAGTCCCCATTGATATCTTGGTATATCTCGCTACGCAGATCCCCTTCCCTTGAAAGTCCATTATCGTTGGCTTCCTTTTCTTTTGGAGTAAAGAATGTGACCACTGTCCGGCTATCAATGATCCAGAGCCACATTTGGTCTACCATCAAGACTTTGGCAGCGTCATCAGCAGATGCAACATCATCGCTTCCATCAGTACCTGCGCCTGCTGCTACAGAACGGCGTCTTGCGGCAGAGCGAAGCTTGTGCTTTGGCAAAGGTTCCTTGGTCTGAGACACATCTACGTCGGCTTTTGTCCGCTTGTACAATATTTGATCTCCATCACGCACAGAAGTGTTACGCAGGCTAGGGTACCCGTACTGATCAAGAGTCCTCCGGCAGTGCACCGGCCGATCTGATGTCAAGTGTTGCCAAATGAGCTTGTGTTCCATTGAACGTCCTAAGGCAACATCCTTTGCTATCGGACGAGCGTGGGCCTGCTCCCGCCGCCTTTGGATAATTTCTGCTCGCTTTCGTAAACTCTTGAAGCTATCCCAATGGAGGTAGGGTAGATACGCAATGAATTGCATGTCATCTGTGGCACTAGACGGCGTTGCAATTCCGTCTGCGTGACTTCTTTCTGCATTCCTGGGTAAAAGACATTTGATGCTGGGTCTCACAAAGCGTGCATGAGGGGATGCGTGCCGCGAGCGATTGTGCTGGGAGAACCACATCTTGTCCATAAGGACCTTGGAATGGAGACTCATGTCTTCGTTCTCTCGCGAGATTGTGGTAAGGACGTGAGGTACCCATCCCGAGTGGGTGAAGGGCACATGAATCAATTTGAATCGTTCAGAAGAGTGATTTGGTAATTTGAACAGACGCTTCTGCGGGCGACGTAGTTTGTCTGCGTCTAGAATTTGCTCTCTGTCTTTGTTGTGGGCATCTTTGAACTGAACCATCTTGTTGAGCTTTGGTCTAAGATGGCCTGTCAATCCAGCGCTTTCTAAATCTACAGTCAAAGAAGGGCGTCTAGTGTGTATATTATTTGGTGGCACGACCGTTGGAGCAGCTAGTGTTGGATTTGATCTAGGTTTGGACGTCCCATCTGAAGGTTCGTCAGAATCCACTGTTGTTACAGTAAAAACGGGAGCAGCTGGTTCTGTCGCAGGTCTAACTTCGATTGCAGGCCTGATGGATCCCTCAGATCGGAAGTCTTCTACTCCATCCATTCCCCGAAGACGTTCGTCCATGCATTTTCGTGGTCCCAAGTCAAAGAAAGTTCGTAGGTTGGGACGCGCAGACAGAATCTTCATAGACCCTGGCCCACTCTTCGTGCTGTCTTCATAGAACTGATGGACATCGACCTCAATACCTGTCATTATGTCATCGTTGAGAGCATGGTAGGCGGCGCGCTCTTCCGCACTGAACCCGTCCACAAAGGCAATGAGCTCGTCGATATAACATCTGTACAATTTTGGCTCGCCTGTGAATCTTGGAGCTCCAACGTGGGTAGTGTTCAATTGAATGACTTCTTCATCCTCAATTGGAACTTCTGATGTACTCAGCTTCCCGGACCTACTGTCCACGACGCACAATCTTATGTTGGTCAATGTCTCCCCGCCGACCTCGTTGGTGGATAGAACAACTAGGTTCGAATCGCTACTTTCCACATAGCTATAGATTTTCACTCCAACAACTCTTATGCCAAACTTATGATTAAGAGTTTCCAGATCATTATTTCGTAAAGACAAATCATGGCGGAGAGTTTCGGACATTTCCCATTTCAACCCTAAATGTTCTCGTACAGTCTGGACATACTCCGGCTCCGAGAGGACGCTGGAGCCATGGTGCGGACTTGCGAAGAAGGTCACGCCAAGGCAAACTGCTGCAACATCGGCCGTTTCTTCCTTCGTTTGCTTGCTCAGCGCCTGCTTGACAACGATGCCCCCAGTACTATGGCATATGAATATTATCGGACGCTGATTGGTACCATGGGCGTCGCGGTGTTTCTGCAAAACCTTCAAGAATCGGTCTGCCCATTCTGTGATCCCATATCCCGCAATGGCCGCTTCTGCTGCAGCGGATGCCTTCGCCGACTCCTTGTGAGCTGGATCATTTGAAGGTTTGACTCGTATACTCCGTTCCTCTTGTGTAAGATGATCATAAAGATGTAGTTGGGCGTCAGGATATAACTCGTGTTCTAGGATGCGGTCAAGGCGATCGTGCTTGAAGTCAGCACTGTCAATTTCGCGGATCCATGTAATTTCCGGGTCCGCGCCAATCGCAGGCACGCATACGATACTGCAGGACGTGTCAGCGATCTTTTGAATAATTAAATGCTTCAGCGGGCAACATACTCAACTTTGATAGGTCCGCCCGCGTTGTTAGATGGGGATGAAAAAACAAACGCCATCACCAGGAAGCAATACGGACTACATGATCAATATCATCACCAAGCGAGGAAACACACATTTTGAATTGCGCGCTGATTGACAGAAGAAACAACAAAAATAGGTTCTCAAGAACTTTGAGAGCCTGCAGCTCCGCAATGAGCATCTTCAGCCGCACTCTTCGCCCCTCATGTTCCCCGAAGGAGCAGGCCATCTTGCTAGTCTCCGCCCTACCTGGGCTGGACCGTCAGCCCATCGCCTCTAGAGGTGGGGTTCGCTGAGGGTCGCCCTTTCATCGGGTCCGTAACAGAAGACGAGCCGAGGACGCCTGGGGCGCTGATGTGAGGCCTGCACCGAAGATCAGTCCCAGAAACATCGTCACAGGGCGACAGCAATGCATAGAATGGATGAGACATGGCAGAGAGTGGGCGACGTATGGGCAACTCGGTCGAGTCGGCTTCCCACGTTTTCAGGGGCCGTCAAGCGGGTGCCTCCCGGCGCCAGCAATCTGACAGGGCTTTGTTCTTCACCCGAGCCCCACGCTTTTTGGTCTGCATTCATCCGCATTCTTCCTCTCTTGCTGCCATTCCCAATTCCCCAGTTTTGAAATGATCACTGGGTCACTCACAATTTGCCATGGCCACAGTCTCCTCCTCTCTTCCGATAGACCCATCGAAGTCAGCAAAGTTCCCCATCTCGATCAGTGAACAGCTCCTTCGTGAAGATGGACCACGAAAAGGGAGGAAAGTCAACGTACAACGTGATTATCACCCATCTACATGCTACGTGGCTTTAGCTGACATTTTGCCAATCAACAGTCAACTACAGACCAAAGTTGAGTGGCAGCGCTACCAAATCAATCATCACACCTTCTTCCCGCGGCGTTGAGCATGGCTACAACCTCTCCATAACGGACGAGAACAATGGAAATAGCTACCTCTACCTTGGCGGTCAGCAACCATCAGGCACCGCTGCTTTAATTTACGACTCTGCCAACGGATCCTTTATACTTGACAGAATCGACACCGACTTTCATCTCAATCTCCGCAGCACCCCTACAAACAATGATGCTGCCAGTCTTGCGAGCCAGCATCCCCAATTAGACACAGGCATCCACGAGCCAGACGAGGGTGAAGACGACTTGTTCGAAGAGCATCCTGAAGGCCATGACCCGGACAGCGAACCACCTGACCCGAAGAACCCGTATGACTACCGCCATTTTCTCAACTGCACCCGAGCAGGACATTCGCCTTCCCCAGAACCCTCACACCTGCTGTCCCCTATGCCGAATCACAATGTAGATTCCTTTCCGATCCTCACAGGTTCCTCGTCAACTCGTCTTTCCCAACAGTCGAAGCCAATCAGACGACGTTCGCATCCTAAACCTCGACATCTATCTCCCAATCCACGCGAAGAAGCTGATGCCGACAATGAAGAAAGTGAGGCCGATGATGTCTTGACGATTGACATGGGCGACTCTACAACCACAAATACCAGACCTTGGCGGTCTGTTCTAGGTGCTCTGAACGATGGTGGGCGTAATAGTGGACCCATAAGTCTGAGAAGCGCAGCCAGCTCGATGAGTCCTTCTCTGCGCGGTGACAGTGATGTTGAGGAAGACAGAAGGAGCAACGCGGACGTCGAAGAGATCGATCTCGGAGATGGGGGAGTAGATATTGAGAGCCAAAGTGCAGGAGTTGAAGAGGCAGAATCACCTGAGATGGCGTCGGATGAAGAGGAGGATCCGTTCGCGGCGCAATTGGAGCATCAGTTGATCGCTGAAGCATTGAGTGAAGCTGAACAGGAAGAGAATAGCGGTGTGCAAGTCAACGGAGACTATGACCAGAGTAACGGAATGAATGGTGAGGTAGAGCACACAATAGTAGACGAGAGCTCAGAAGAGAGCGAGGAGGAATGAGATTAGTGTAACGTTAACATGTCGATACTCTCAAATGATATTTTCAAACGTTTCCTTTCGTCTCATGTCGGTGATTTGAGCCCGTCTGCCAGTCCTTTGGCACCACGAACGCTGCCGCCGCTGGCTAGGCTTTCTAGCTTTCCAGCCAAGATCCGATGCTTCTTCATGACCTCCACCCACTCGCCATTGTCCTCTTCATCGTCATCACTTTCGTCGTCCTGTCCTAGATCTGCGAGCAGTAGGCTGAAATCGCCACCTAATCTTCCCAAGCTTGCGGCGCAGTACAGCACCTGCGTTAGCAGACTTTCACGGGATGACTTGTCTCTGACATTTGGTAGGTATTGTTTTAGTGTTGCTGTGAGTAAGCCGACGAGGTGCAGAGGAAACGTTGAGAGGGCTGAGGGAATGGGTAAAAGGGGGCTCTGCTGCTGGGGTGTCTTCGTAGGTGTAGTTACGCTGCTCAAGCCGGGCGACTTGAATTTCAAGCCTAGGTCATCTGAGGCTGTAGAGTCTAACTCTGAGGGAAAGATACTTTTGTGCATGGACACAATCGCGAAGGAATGCTCTCGGAAAATCTCAATGTACCGTTTCAGATACCGTTCTGTCTGCTGACCTACAGACCAGGTGTCGGCGTTGGACTTTTTGCCCGAAATTTTGTCCCGAACTCGTATTGCTGTCTCTTGATCTGCGAGATCGCGAAGAGGATCTAACGCTGAGAGCGTTGATACGAGCGTAGCAAGGCGGCAAACGAGGAATAGGGCGCCCAAAGTACCCTCTCTGTTGCTACTGTTCCCATCCAACCCTGGGGCCACCCTTCTCAGCCAGCCAATGGTCCTCATACCTGCCACCAACTTGAGGTTCTGAGACCGCAAGCTTGTAATCAGATTCGTCGTCATCTCCTGCATAGCCTCCTCTGTCTGCCTGTAAATTGAGCTAACAAGGTTGGAGTCCTGGTAAAGAAGATGCAGCCTTTTGATATGGGAATGAAGGTCTAACGCCGAGGCATAATTGGTACCGCTTGAAGCACCCTGAGCGGTAGAAGATGAAATAGCAGACGAAAGGAGTGTTGGTAGATCCAAAATATCAGACAAACGGTCCACATTCCTAGCCATCAATAACGCTCTCTTCCGTCGATCCAGCACCTCATTCTCCGCACTTCTACTGTATTTTTCTGAAAATGCGACCGCCTGCTCATCAAGCTGTGGTATGTCATTCCGGAGACCTTCCGCCTCAGCTGCTAAGTGCGGTAGATTCGTACGAAGACTTGCGAGGTGATCTGAGGAAGCGACTATGGCGGGACTGGATCTAGCCGAGAGAGACTGTAGGGATATGAGAGTGGTATGTGATGACTGTGCTAACGATTGGGGTTCGGAGGAGGTCAGCGCGGTGAGGGGAAGGGTCGGTAATCGGTTCAGATACTTTGCAGTAACATTATCATGGGCCTTTGGAACAGGACGAGGTGAAGTCGGAGTGTCAAAGTACGGTGCCAGGAGCTCGTACAGTGGGTCAGCCATTGGTCATTAGAATTGTCTATGAATTGAAAGGTCCTAGGCCAGCATCAATCTCGAAAAGCGAGTAGAGTGTGTTTGTAAGTGGTGTTCGGTAAATCCGCGGCTTTGGCGAACCCGTCGCGGTACCCCCTCTGTAGGCATGAACATGAATCTCTCACAGCTTCAGTGGGCAACATGACAGAATGAGAGAACCCGATGATGTGGAAGGGGGACAATCTCTACGGCCTCCACCGCGTTTGTATGAACGTTTGGCGCTCCTACCTGGATACACCTGGGATCAGTCTATCCACCCTTTCCACTCCGTAAGTCACCACGTTCAGTGCAGCCGTATCAAGCTGACTTTGTCTATTAGACCTACGACAATTGGCATGTCTTCGGCATTAAGCACGTCTCTCAGGATGCCTCTGGCGCCTCATCGCTCCATGGTCTTAGCAAGACCGACTCCACTGCAAGCTCTCCAAGGTTAGGCCCCCGGCCTTTTCTCAAGCACCAAAGGACTGGGAGCGTTGGCACAAACTCGAGTGATCTGGGATCAGCAATTCCAAATGGCGAGAAGATATATGTCCCCGTGATAGCTCGGATATCAAGCCATATCTTGCGCATCGAGCGCGAATACCACCTCTTGAAGTCCTTCATCCAGACTTCGGACCCGGAGTACAACCTACTGCCCTCTTCACGCATAGTAACACTGTTACTAATCTGAACCTAGATGCGCCCACACAGTGTATCCCTTTTACCTTGCGAGGCTACCAAATCGGCAAGAGGATGAACAATCGCTCATCGTTTCAATTTTCGAATCGCCGGGCAACAACTACATCAAAGATCTGGTAGATCCAGGCCCGGCGTGGTTGGGTCCAGCAGAGAGCTCGGGCGAAAGACCGGATGGAGCAGACCATGTCACTAGCTCTCCAGACCAAATGTCCATATCAGATTTCCTAAATTTTGCGGTTGGGGCTTGTGAGTGCTTAGAATTGCTACACCATGGCCTGCGCGTTGTCCACGGCGAGCTCAGAGCGGATGCTTTTCACTTCAACCACGATACTGGGGTGGTCAAGCTGATCAACTTCGGATCGGGCCCAAAGTCGTTCGAGAACGGGTTGACAAGCAGCGGATGGATGATGCTGTCGCGCGAAATAGGCGTCAAGCATAAGCTCCAATACATCGCTCCGGAGCAGACTGGCCGTATGCCAGCAGAGCCTAATTCTCGTACCGACGTATATAGCTTGGGAGTTCTTCTGTGGACCATGCTTACGGGAAAGCCTGCATTTCAAGGAGAAACCCCATTAGATGTTATTCAAGCGGTACTAGGTCGGAGAATCCCCCTTGTCTCGTCCGAGCGGATGGATGTCCCTGATGTCATATCGCATATCATACAGAGGATGACCCAAAAGCAAATTGATGACCGGTATCATTCCACAAGCGGGGTGAAACACGACCTTCTCGAGGTACAGCGCCTACTCGGAGAAGGTGATAGCGAAGGGCTTACTAATTTTCGGCTCTGCCTGAAAGATGTGCCATCCTTTTTCGTTTTGCCCACTAATATATCTGGGAGGGAGAAAGAACGTGAGAAGATTATCGAGATCATCGGGCAACTGGCACAATGGCAGGAAAAGCAGGGCATGGGAGTACGGGGCGGTCAATTCTTTGGTTCGACTTCCGGCACTTCGATCTTATCTGAACGCTTCGAGAATACTGAGGCGGTCACCCACTCAAGTGACACGAGCTCTGTTGTTGGCGTCAGTCCAGCACTGGGACCATCGTCATATGGAAAGCTAGGTTCCCGGTCCAATTCACAGGACCTCCTGAACAGGACTATGCCAATGACCAAACCGCCTCTTGAGGTTTCGAACAGCAGAGAGTCGGTAGAGACTACGTACTCCTACGATACCGCACAAAGAAGCATCCCTCATCCGGATCACTCCAGTAATGGGCTCCAGACCAGTACGAGTCAAGCCCCGAGACACCGTGAAAGCCACATGAAGATGAGAAGGCATCCGTGCGAGCTCATCTCTATCGTCGGTGCAGCCGGCGCAGGAAAGTCAAGCTTGATGCAGAGTACGCAAGCTGAAATTCGTAAATGGGGATATTTCGCAACTGCGAAATTTGATTCGGCCAATAAAGCACCCTTTGAACCTCTCCTGCGAGCGATGTCCTCGCTGTTTCGTCAGATCTTCTCCGAGAGCGACGTCAATACCGAGTATCATAATATGATCCGCCGAAATATTCGTGGAATTTGGGGATCGGTTTCCAGAATGCTAGATCTACCAGACAATCTCATTAATACAGAGGCGGCGCAATGCGCAGACAAACCCCTGACCTATACATCGCAAGGCATCAACAAATCGCTTAGAGCAGAAATAACGGAAACAGGCAGTTTGCGCAGCACTCAAAGTGGCAATAATGCAGACACTGGACCCTATATGGCCTCCGAAACTCGAGCAGGGTCAAATTCTCGATCACTGAAATTCTCCAATATCTTCATAGAAATTCTGCGAAGCCTTTCGCGACGACTGATATGTCTATGCCTTGATAACATTAATTTTGCGGATGAGGGGAGCCTCGATCTCGTCTCCACGGCCATCAATCGAAAGCTTGGAATCGTAATACTGACGACTTGTCGAGACGAGGGAGCGGTGTCAGGTCACGTCGAGCATGTGCTAAAACATGGTTCAGCTAACATTACGTCTGTCAGATTGGCGCCTCTGAGCGAAAAAGAAGTCGTCGACTATGTAGCTGCCGCTTTATATCGACCAGCGGAATATGTGCTTCCGCTAGCTCTGGTATGTCTGGAAAAGTCTAACGGGAATCCATTCTATCTTCGGCAAATGCTGGAGACGTGTCATCACAAAAGTCTTGTGTATTATTCTTGGAAGGAGTCGGTTTGGGATTTCGACCTAGACAGAGTCTTCGCCGAATTTGAGTCAAATTCCTACGGAGACCAGTTGAATACAAGCTTCATCACAAAAAGACTCCAGGATCTACCGTCAAGCTCCCGAGCCATACTCGCCTGGTCGTCTCTTCTAGGGAATACCTTCTCATTTAAACTGATTCAAAGACTATTGAGCGGCGAGTTCGACTACATGGAAGACAGAGAAGCGATAGATGAGAGCAAATGCACAAAGGTCGCAGAAGTCTTCACCCCTCAGCCAGTTAGTAATGTAGTGGAAGGTCTTCAAGCCACCTTACAGACCTATATACTTGTGCCTGGCAGCAATGAGGATGAGTTCTGCTTCTCGCACGATCGTTACATGACGGCGTCGGCCTCACTCCGAGAGTGTCATGATACCGAAAAGATGCACTTTATAATCACTCAGGTAATAATGAAGTATTCCAACCTGGATGGGCGTTCCTTGTACGCTCGAGCTCAACATATCTGTAAGGCCGCGAAAGTCATCCGTCGGCGGTCCGATCACCGATACCGCTTCAGATCCTTACTGATAGACGCAGCCGTGTTGGCAATCGAATCGGGTGCGCGACCAACTGCTCTGGAATATTATGAGACTTGTCTTACTTTATTGCAGCCGGATCCATTCAACGCGGAAGAAGCGTCAGATGTCTTTTATTTCGAAACTTTGTCAATATATGCTAAGACTGCGGAGCTCTACTGGCATCAAGGCCAATTTGTAGAGGCACAGAATCTGCTTGACGCTACCTTTGCAGGCGCCCGTTCGCCATCCGACAAAGCTCCTGCATGGATACTACAGTCGAAGCTGTTTGCTCAAGCTGGGAATATCAGCGGTGCTTTCACAGCCCTCAAGACTTCTCTCCTTGAACTGGGTCTTGATGTTTCTGCCACACCAACGTGGGAGACTTGCGATAGAGCATACAGTGAGCTGAGCGTGCGACTACGAGCGGCCAGCTTCAGTGACATCATCAAGAAACCTTTGAGTGCCGATAAGAACAAGATTATGATGGGAGCAGTCCTGATCGAAGCTATCAGTGCGGGATTTTGGAGCAATGGGCTACTGGTATGTCGGGTCCTGGACCAATCCACCTGTGATGATTGATTGACTAATCCTGATATTTAAGTTCTATCAATGTGTCCAAGCCATGGTCTCTACGCACCTAGCCCAGCCAGCGACTTTCTCTCAGGCGGGCCTCGGATTCTCATACCTCGCTATTATCGCTATTGGACGTAGCGCGGACCTCGCTTTCGGCCTGCAGATGCATGATGTTTCGAGACAGCTCTTGAGCCAATACAACAATAACTCATATGCCATTGGACGAGGATTGACGTTGTCAGCAGTCTTTGTCGACCATCTTTGCGCGCCGCTGCGAAGCCAAACCAATACATTGGAAGAAGGTATAGACCACTCAATACTCTCGGGGGACAAGCATGCCATGCTTTTCTCATGTGCATCAATTGCCCTTAATAAGCTATACGTTGGCGATGACATGGCCGACATTGAGAATTATTGTGCCTTCGCAGCTGAGGATTTTGGAGATTGGAGCTCCGATATGCGAGGTGGAGCTTTGCTAGTTGCCGTCCGCCAAGTCTCTCGATCTTTACAGGGAAGGACATGGAATGATGTCCCAGACACCGTGATGTCAGACAACGAACACGATGCGGCAGGATACATGAAGTTAATCACTTCTCGTTGTTCCCATCCGGATATGCCTCGGAATATTTACAACAGCTTACACCTCATTCCATTATACCTGTACGGCTATTACGAGAAAGCATCCCAATTAGGCGTGGAAACAATCGCTAATATAAGCGTTCTGTGGAGCATGCGTGTGATTGGCTTAGCCCACTTTTACACCTCACTTGCCCTTCTGGCCTGTGTTCGTGAGGATCCGTCGGACCCTGAACGAGAAGACAAATTGGCAAAAGTTCGAGATTACACACAGCTCATAGTCCAATGGCAGGCTGAGTACAACGGTAATTACCTGATGTGGACCCTCATAATCAAGGCTGGGCTAGCTGAGGTAGAAGGACACTATGGGGATGCTATCCAAGCGTATGAAGCAGCATGCGACCATACCGAATTAAATGACCTTCTTTTGGAGCAAGCTATAGCATTTGAATTGCAAGGAGAGTTCTTCGTCCGCCGGGGTGCTAGGAGAGCCGCGCGCTCCACCTTGCATGATGCAAAAGCTACATATGCACGGATTGGGGCGTCGGGGAAAGTCGACCAGTTGACGGCGAAATATGAATGGGTACTACGGACGTCAACCACAGTCCAAACAAGGGATCAAGCAATTCAAACTGCGAGTACCATCGGCGAAATTGGAAATACTCAATTCAGAATAGAAGAGAATGAACGCCAAGAGACTCGGCACTTGGGAGCACAGACCGCTTCCATGCGTACTCAGGCTTGGGCGTCAAGTCCTGACCCAGTCAGCAATGGCACCCACCAAGATGTCTCGGACCTCGGATTGGACGTCCTCGATCTCCAGAGCATCCTAGAGTTCAATCAAGCAATATCTTCCGAATTGCAGATTGACCGCCTGCTAGCCACAATGACAGAGATCATACTTGAATCTGCTGGCGCCCAAGCTGATTTCGCTGCTGTAGTCATTCAAGGAGAAACTGGTTGGTGTATAGCTGCAAGCGGAACAGCAGATGGCATCTCCACAGAGTCGCGGCCCGTCTCCGAAATTCAAAATGAAACCCAGAAACAAGTCCTCCTGTACACGATGAGGTTCAAGGAGGTGGTTTTCGTACACAATCTTGCGCAAGACGATCGTTTCCTCAACCAATCGGGGTCTGTGTTATCACTCCCCATTTTGCAAGGGAAGGATCTGCTCGGAGTCTTGTACATGGAAGGTCAAAACAACTCCTTCACGGACAGGAACTTGGGGGTGCTCCAGCTTTTTGTGAATCAGGTGGGAATATCTATCGCAAACGCCTTACTATTCAAACGCAATGCGAAAGTGTCGGCAGCGAATCAGAGCATGATTGGACAACAAAAACTCGCGCTCGGTAAAGCAAGGGAGTCTGAGCTGAAAGCAAAGGTGGCCGAAGCTGAAGCCATGGAAAATGTGAGACTTAAGGAAGAAGCTGCCAAGGCAAAGAGCAGTAAGTGTTTCCCTGGCTTTATTTGCTTGATGCAGATTTCGAGCCATCTAGCGGGCCGTCCCTCGGGAACATATCCCGTATCCTGGCACATCTGTATTTCCGTTCGTTGGCGTCATTTGAAGCCCGTCATTGCGTATCCTCTATGAGCCTGGGGAGTGGCACGATAGGAGTCTCACTTTAGATCTCATATCTTAGGGAGGAAATGCTGACTGTTGAATTGTAGTGTTCCTGGCAAATGTGTCTCACGAGCTGCGCACCCCTCTAAACGGAGTCATCGGTATGTCAGAATTACTGAAGGAAACCCCTCTAAACCAGGAGCAAGCCGGGTTCGCAAACAACATAAAAGTCTGTGCAGGTGAGGTCTTCACCCGATCGTTCGGAGACTCGGCTTGCTGACCACCTCATCTAGATACATTACTAACCGTCATCAATGATATCCTCGACTTTTCTAAACTGGAGGCCGGCAAGATGAAGCTATTCAGCGTCCCCTTAAATCTCAAAGAGACCATTGCTGAAGTCGTGCGCGCCCTTCGTTACACGAACATAGAGAAGGGCCTGGAGACTATCACCGAGCTCGACCTGGATCCCACACTTTTAGTAATGGGGGATCCCGTAAGAATCCACCAGATATTCATGAACCTTCTAAGCAACAGTTATAAATTCACCTCCAAAGGATCAGTAACCGTCAGGGCTAAGATGAACCACCAGAATAGCCAGAGTGTGACTGTGACATGCAGTGTCACAGATACTGGCATTGGCATTACCCAAGAACAAGTGTCACGATTGTTCAAGCCTTTCTCCCAGGCTGACAGCAGTACTCAGCGTTCCTATGGCGGTAGCGGCTTGGGTCTTTCTATTTGCAAAGCGCTCGTTGAGGCGCTGAATGGGAAAATCTCCATGGAAAGCCAGGTAGGTGTGGGCACGACCGTATTTTTTGTGATCAGATTTCAGAAAGCAGCAAGATACGCTACGGCCGGCAATGTCGAGGTAGCTACGAAGGAGCCAGATCCTATGGCAAGGTGGTCTTCCGATTCTGAGAACCAGGGCTCACGGTCGTCAAATTCGTCCTTCTTCGATCTCTCCAAGATACCGCGCGAGGAGCTTCGTATATGCATTGCCGAGGACAATCCCATCAATCAGAAGATAGCCGTTAGCTTTGTCAAGAAGCTCGGAATCAAGTCGGACGCGTTCAGTGACGGTCAGCAAGCGGTCGAAGCTCTTCGTCAGAAGTCCAAAGCCTCGCAGCCTTACCATCTAGTGCTCATGGACGTGCAAATGCCCGTGCTGGACGGATACAACGCAACGCGACTGATCAGAAAAGACGAAGACCCGGCTGTCAAGGGAGTCTTAATCATTGCCATGACGGCAAGCGCCATTCAGGGTGATCGTGAGAAATGTCTGGAAGCCGGCATGAACAACTACCTCGCCAAACCCGTAAGGGCAGCGGTGCTGAAGTCCATGCTAGAAAACTACCTCAAAGCCTCACCCAAAGCCATCCCGGATCTCCAGGGGCAAGCGAGCGATCTCGCCAAGAACGCCATGAAAGGCGCTCAGGACGGAAACGAAAAGAAGCCCACGCATCGCGCGAGACCGACTCTGGAGAAGCGGATGAGTTCACGGCTGTTGTTGCCCTTCCACGGGAAAGATATCCAGGAGGACGAGGCCGAAACGCCGCGGCCTTGGGTCCCGCGCGATAGGCCTATCACGAGCAGGACCGACAGCACTGCTACCGTTACCCAGGACGATATGTATAGGAAAACCGACGAAGGTGATTCTGTGCCGCCGCTGGCTCTTACCGATGGTGACGAACCTCCACCGTGAATCATCCTTACCCCTCTGAGGAGACTTGGGTCTCATGCGAATTCCACACGAACTTCCTTTTCACTTGCGAGCGATCATCCATCGAGCATTAGCGCGGGCGTTTCTTTCGGGGCAAATGGGCTATCACAGCGGCTACCGTATATACCACCAAGGCGTTGGTTAGATCCATTACTTTTTTTCCTCGTGGATCGTAGGGTACGTCAATGGATACAGCAAAATACCCCGTAAGGCTTGTGGCAGCAACAATGCATTGGGATATTTCTCATCCCCATAATGATCCTGAGATGCTCATGCCTAGTAATGGGGAAAATGTGAAGTCGTCAACCGTGAGAATTGGTTCTCGAATGCATGTGACCACGTATCAGTAACCCAGCGTTTGATCATGCCACTCCGGAGGCGTTATCATACCTGGGACGTTGAAAGCATTTCCGCAACGACCGGAATAGGGACGGGGTAGGGATGTGTATGTACGGCTCACCAAGCACGCCATCCGGCTCCATTTCCAACTCTTCTACGATACCATCACCGACCGACTGGCTTGCCACTTACATAGCTAGTCCTCCCATCATATTGATAAGGACCACTGTACTGTAATGTATACGCTCTTGGATGAAGGTTACTTGAAGCCCATACGTTCAATGAGTGGAGAGAGATACCACGTCTGCTATGGGAGGTGGGGGTAGTGAGTGAGATGCGAGGGTGTAAGAGAAAGGTTGATATGAGATATCTGTATGCTTTGACGGACGCTTGG
>JAABUI010001021.1_pt1 | contig 17223 bp, 23 predicted proteins | sample 5559111 | NCBI WGS metagenome assembly JAABUI01 (sample SAMN10711870, study PRJNA513365) | rock metagenome | isolation source: Antarctica rocks | place: Antarctica: Victoria Land, Buttleship Promontory
TTGGGAGATGAAACCCAACAGTCGACTCTCAAGCCGAAAGCTGCAGAGTTTAATGATATACTGTTGCTATGCTCACTGTAATGAAACTTGCAGTTGCAGGGACAGCAACATGACTCGACAGGCAGGCTGCTCATTTGGAGTCATGTGCGTGTCCTTACAAAAGGACCCAATTCACGTACATATTTGCAAAAATCTACATTTGTAAAGGGCAATGTCAGCACCTGGTACTGGCGCTTCCTCAGCACTACGTGGCACAAGGTTGTATCAGTGTGGTAATGAATAATTATGCAATCAGGTTGTTACTAAAAGACACTACTATACAGAAGGTAGTCAGGCTTTGAGCGTAAAGCAAAATGAATGCCACACAATAGCCATTGAATAGCTGTATAACATCCTGCATCTGCCATTTGTAGGCAGCTGACCTGTCATTCCCTGGCTGGCCCGGTGATCCTCAATCTGCTACACACTCAGCACTTCTGGGTCCAAAACTTTTAGCTACATGTGGATCCTGGCATGAAGAGGATCTCCAAGAAAAAGCCTTCTTTGGCTTGGCACAAAGCAGTGACTACTGTGCTCAAGGAGGAGGCGCCTTGCTGTGCAGACGACTTCAGACAGCTCATTCAGGCAGAGTTTGTAGTCGGTTCGAGCTGGTGCTGCAGCTGCAGCTGCACATTGCCCTCACTCAGATTTAGAGTCCTCATTCTCTGCTGCGCAGTTTGGCTTAATGGACAAGTCATACATGTCAAGCAGTGCTACCAGAAAGGCACTGCTGGGTGCCATCGAGAGTATGATTGTCTCAGTTGAGGGGATACGCAGCAAAGCTGGTGGTTACTGCCCAAACAAGGACAAGATCAAGTCTGAATTATGCTCATAGGTTCTGAATACCTTCTGCAGCTTGCTTTTCCGCAAAAATCTGCTTTGCCTCAACACCCGTAGTCTAACAATAGCATACTCTATTTCTTCCTATGAGCGCAGAAGTGACTTGTCTGGGACCTTGACAATGATGATATAGCAGCCAAGAAGGGGCAGGCAATTTGGAACTTGCCAGAGCATGACTACCAGCCTATCAGGGCAACTGAAGCTGCTGCTGCTGACAGAAGGCAGCTGCCAGGGCAGCTTGTAGACCAGCTGGCCAGCAATTCGAGGACCCACCAAGCTCAAGCCCAAGTCCAGGCGCAGACCCCACAAATGAGCCAGGCGCAGCTCATGCAAAGACATTCCAGATATCAGCCCAGGCTGCTGATGCTGGCACAAGCACACATCTAGCAAAGGCACATCTAGCTAGGAAACCAGGCTTCACAGGCTGCAGCTTCAGGCACAAGTTCAGCACTAGGCAAGCAAGCACCACATCCTGTGTTGCAGAAGTCACTGACCCAGGCTGCTGATGCAGACACATTGCAAACCCAGCTTCACAGGCTGCAGCTCCAGTCACAGCCTCAGCAACAGGCAAGCAAGCACCACAGCCCGTGCAGCCCAAGCCACCACAGACTGCTCTGCCATCTCCAAGCATCGTACGGGGTTGGCCTTCTGGAAAAGATGGATGTGTTGCCAGATCCTAAAAGGGTACGACTTGTTTGATTCCATGTTCCTTCTGGTTGCTCATACCTTTTATTCTGATACCGTTGTTGGCTAGACTTTCTGATTGAAGGACCTATGTTGCAGGTGAAGGAGATCTTGCGCCACCACATGTACATGGACCTACATGGACCACACTTATATGCATCTATGCCAATCAGGTGTGCACCCTTGATACTTGTCAGTTTTTGCGATGATGCTAAAGCCACCCATGTTGCCGCAGGGCAGCCATGCGCCTGTGGCTGACGGAGTAATAAAGACAGACATAGCTGCATTGGTAAGCAATACATGACTTGGTGCTGATGTTTGCAACTGTCCTGTACATCATGCTAGTCATAGTTGCTGCACCTCACAATGAAGTGACTGCAGGGTGGAGATGGCAACAAGACAAAGCAGGCTACTCATCCAGCTGGCGACAAGGCGTTAAATCATTCACATGCAGTCAATATACAGCTCCATTCCCACACAAGCAGCCTCAAAGCTCAGCTAACCTTGTGCACCTTGTCTGCAGGGAAATGCGCAGCAGCCCAAGAAGACAGGTGGTCGGCCTTTGAAGCAGGTACCTTGTGCAGCATTCTGTGTTCAATTGGTAGTGCTGTGATTTTAGCCCAAAATTTTGCATGCTGTATTGAAACCTCAATTGATATGTTGTTTGATGCAGGATGTCTTTGCAGACAGCACCAACAAAGGCGCTGGTACCAAGGATGGTGCAGGGCGCAGAGCATGAACAGGTGCACGCAGTCAAATCTAGCAAGTTTTGTTTGCAGGCCGGTTTGCATGTTTCAGCTTCAGTCTTACTTCAAACTTTGCTTGCCCACTGCTTCCTAGCAGCAGTGGTATGCATACGGTGGTACATATGCAGACCTTGTGTCATTGTGTATGGATAGGCAGTGCAACACAGCACCGCACATGTGATTTGAGATGTTCACATAGGCTAATTTTGAGAAATGCCAGGTTTTGCTTTCAGGATTCTTATCATATATTTTATGACGTCTCTATTTTTGGCAGCAGTTTTGCTGACTGGGTCAAAAACTGCCAGTTTTGAAAACTCCTGCAAACTGGAGCCAGAACACCCAGTCCGACTAGAGTTTTAAGGAACACAGAGTTTTCACACTCATGGCAGACTGGCAGTTTTTGAAACCCTGGAATACACACAGTTTGAAACTGTATCAGACCTCATTAAAACTGTGTGTTCAAGTACACACACAAACTATCAGTATATTTCACAGAGTTTCAGCTCACACCACATACAAAGCAGCACGAGACCACTGTAACTGAGCGTCACTGATGGCATGCTTGATGTCTCAAAGCATAGCACTTTAATTACAAGGAGTGTGCAATACAATGTGTACCACTGTAGCTAAGCAGTCTACGCTGAGCGCTGATTGCAACTCTAGATACAACTTGAAGTCACTGACATACACTGCCTGCTAATAGTCAACCGCACGCTAGGACCAAGTCTTATCACAGCCTCTCAAAATGTCAACAGAGTATCAACAAAGGTCCACAGGTGTTGCTTGTAATCATGTGTACTATGCTCCTCTGATGTGCTGAAATCAGACACCAGTTGGACCTTGTGTAACATCCTCATCATCACTGTCATCATCTGTGTCATTCGGGACTACAACAGTACCCCTTGCTGGCTTGCACACCACTGTCAATGGAAGAAGCTCCTTGGGTGGCCACCAGTCAATGAGGTCATTCAACAGGAAATGGTTCCTGTTCCCAGCTTGCCAATACCCGAAGTTTGAGGACATGCAGACCTGCTTTCTGACTACATCGAGCTCCACAACCAAATACGCAGGCATGGGAGTCCTGAACCTGTTGCGGAACGCTGACTGTTCCCACACGAGGTGGCGCAATGTCAAATCCTGCTCCATCTGTTCTTCTGATTACTGCTGGTCAGGTGCTGCAATGTAGTAGCGCACAAACAACAGCTGGGCTTCTTCTTTCAAGGTCAGGAGCATGCTGATAGCGGACTCTTGCTGTGAAAAGCATTTGAACCTGCAGATCACCATAGTCAGGATGTCACATATTTGGCTTAAGAGACAGTGGCAATTGAAGGGTGTAGAGCGGGTTTGGCACATTCCAGTCAGCAACAATCAGCAGCAGCAGAGCGGCAATAATATTAGCCAAACTGTTTGGACACAGAGGGGTCTTTCTGTACTATGCTGGCACTTCACATTGTATTTGCCTGTCTGATTTGTGCAATGCAAAGGCTCAGCCATGCCACAGAGCAGCAATGCCAATGCAAGCAGCAGTCAAGCATCACGAGTTGGCTGGTCTTCATACACACGTAATGATCTTGCCGACAGTCGCCATGTGCATGCTGTGACTTGATTGTTTTCTGGCTCACTTGCTGCAGTGATGCAACAACATGGTCAAGTGGTCCAAGAGAGCAGGGATCCCTAAGGGCCAATCCCCCAACAGTCCTGGCAACAAACTGTATGTGTTGATTTTGGTCTTGCGAAAGGGGCCTCACCTGCCAGTCCCTTGCAGAATTGCACTCCTGGTGAGTACACAACGCAAATGGTTGACAACACAGTATGGCTGCACCAAAAGAGCACAACACTACATAGGGTTTTGGGTAAACCCTAGATACAGCGCAGTGAGTGCCATGAGCTAAATGCGGCACCATTCCTCATCACACGGGATGGACTGCAGCATCTTGAAGTTGTACTGCATGCTTGTGCATCACACAAATAAACGCACATGTGCACTACCTGTGCATAATGATGGCTGGGAGTCTGTCAGAGTGAACTGATTGGAGTTGGCTCTTTGGGACTTCAAGCGCGCACAGTCATTGTACGCTCATACAGCTCTCTTCCATTCAGCTCTATGTCGTTGTATTTATAAGATGAGCCCTGGCTTGCCAGCAGATTTAGCGTATATCAAGGTTCCCTTTGTCAGCAATAGATGTCTGCAATGCCACTCTCCAGGGTGGGAAACCTCCATTGCTCGTTTGATGTGAATCTGCATCCCAGCATAGCAGGAGTCAGTGCAAGAGCCCATAGCACACACCAGGCCTTGCTTGCATTTGCATGCTCAACGCTGTGACTGGCATGAGTCATCCTCACATGATCGACTGGCATGAGTCATCATTACAAAAATTCACATGCATGCGCATGCCAAACTGAAAGACTGATGCACAGACCAGCATATGCACCATGAATGCTGAGCATCATGTGAGCAGTTGAGTTCACTAACCTCTGTTGTCAAGAGATCTGCTCCATCATCATCAGCCCAGTCATAGAGGGCATCTGAGAAATATTGTAGGGCAGGGACAGCCTTGGACAGCTCCACAGACAGCACTGAGTCTGCACAACATCTCCCAGCAGCATTGCATGCACATGAGAGGAGTTTGAACCTGAAAATGTGACAGTACATGTACCTATTGTTTGATTCATATGTGGTCCATAGCACAGACTTTGAAAGACCGCTTGGACACCTGTGAATATTGTTCTTGTTTGTCCTGTATCACTGCACACAGGCAGCACATTAACAAGGCAACATGCGCATAATTGCAAACAACACTTTTGCTCTTAGACACTGACTTACAGTTCTGTTGCCACATCTGGAATTTGAGGAAGGAACTGATGTGGCCTTGCTAGCTGCTGCAGCAGCTTCCATCAGGTGCAAACACATGCCAAGAGTCAGCCTGTTGAGAGCACCGATGCCTAGCATGGCAACAAAAGAGTCTTTACCTGCTTGCCATAGCCTTTGTGTTTGAAGTTGGTATGAGCAGCCGCAAGCTTGAGTAATTTCCTAAACCCCTCCTGTGGTGCTGTAGAAGCTGTGTCTGTCATGTCATCCTTCCTTGATGTTGTCGTAACAGTACATGGTATTGACAAGCTTTTGAAAGCAAAGCTTTTGAGACGACCAAAGCTTTGCAGAATCTGCTTGAGCACACTACAAACGGACATAGCATCAGACTTGCCTTCACAAGCAGTTCACACAAGATGAGAAGGGCATATTTGACAGGTGCTGTATGAGAAATGCCACCACATCTGACAGCAGGTCAAGCCTGTCGGCGTTCATCTACTGCTTTTGGTGACTTTGATTCATTCCCGAGATGATACACTGAAGCAGAACATGAAGTATGTCCTTCTTTGCAACACTGTCTGACTGATCTGCAGAAAAGATCTATTTCTGCTGGATTAAGTCGGCCGCTATGGCCAGCTGTTCAACGGTTCTACAGTGTCAGGCACAGCACCCGCTGACGCAGCAGTTTGCATTTTGCAGACAGCAGAGCGCTTTGTTGACGCTCGACTGGGCACGAACAGTATGGCCATCCACCAGTCTTGCCGGACAGCCTTTGCCTTGGTGAACCCTGTCCCAGTCGACAGGCTTTAGGCAATCCGGACAAAGCTCCATGACGTCTACCCAACTTACGACCATTTTTTGCCGCTGAGGCACCTGACATGTTACGATATCGTACACAGTTGGCATGCGCATGCTGCGAAGCAAAGTGGTATCTTGTGCCCTAAGTTGACGCCTGTCTTGTAGATACGGCATGTGGCCGCAATAATCCAAGCTTTTCTGCGCCTCCCAGCCTCCTTGACTTGCTTGCACTGGTTGTCGGAACGGCACTCAGGCGTTATTGCAACTTCAAACATCACTGCTTCAGTGATCTGTCTAGATGTCGCGCTTGCTTGCGTAAAACCGGCTGGACAGTCTTCAAGCAAGGGCACTACGCAACATGAGCGGTGATTCTCATTTAGGTAGCAAGCTTGGCAGGCAGGCAACGAAGCCATTTGCTTCGGGAGGGTCAGAGTGCACTCCTTGATGTCAGTCAGACTGATTTTGCCATGACAAAGCTTTCTCTCACCAGCAAGCCATATTTACAGATTCATCAGCGTGACACACACTTCCATCTATCAATGTGTACTGAAAAAGGTGCTTCCTCTCTTTTGTTCAGAAGGCATTGCAAGGGGTTTTGTCAACAACATATGTATTCTCGATGTCTGAGTCTTCAATCTCATTGAACCTGCATCCTGCATTTAAACACATCACTCTGGTGTGACATACTGGTGCCAAGAAGACGTTTGACAATGTCTAGCTGGGCAAAACAAACAATGACCTGCTGACTGTACGCTGTGTCAATTTTGTACTTGTTGTGCAGGGAGGAGGCGGGCTCCAACAGCAGCCAGGCAAGAGTATTTTCATCTATGCTATCAACTGTGCAGGCCTGCAGCAGAAGCTGACTTGCTGCCCATACTCCTGCCTTACACAGACCAGGTATGCAACAAGCAGGTTCTCAGCTGCGCTGTCAAGTGAACTTCATATGCACAGGAACATGTATCACACATGTGTCCATGCAGGGAAAGCAGGTGATGAACAGGGTTTAAAACAGGGTCCTGCATAGCTTGTGCTACCTTGCTGAAGTTGCGATCAACCAAAATAAGGGAGAATGCAGAATACTGGTGAGTCCGTGTTGTTGACTGATCGATGAGACTGATCATTGCAAGAGGAGCTGTTATCTAGAAAGCAAATAAAAGAAGAATCCGTGCTACTGACCTTTGCTTCACTCTCTGTGGGGTTCCCAGCTCTCCTGAAGCACATAATCAGAGGTGATGCATACCTCAACCATGGCAAGATACACTCTGCTGCATTGATGTACGCAGGCTGCAGTTCTGATAAAGACTTTGTCAAGAAGTGCGAGATCAATTGTCAGGCCAAGATAGCGCCTGATGTGCAGGGTTTCATAACGTATGTACAGTGCGTTTTTGTGATGCTGCATAGCAACGTACATGGACTGCAATTCACTCCTTTGCCACAGCCAATGTGCCTGTGCAGGGCAAGAAGGACACCAAAGCAAATGCAAGAGATGTGTCTGCATCTGTAGTTAGGAGACAAGTTGTCAGTATGGCTCAGGCAAGACCACATTTGCGACCTTAAAGCACTCCTGAAAGGTACAAAGCTTCTGTTGCCTGCATACGGCAATCAGACCTGTGCACCACTAAGCATTGACCAGCATATGCAGGGACCTGATTTGGCACTTGCTGATTCCGGCAGTTGGCATCAGAGTTCAATCTCAAATTGTGCTGCAGATGACAACTTCCGCAAGGGTAAGAGGGGCCCCTGCAGCAACAGATGCTTCCTTCAAGTGCTCCTGAAGTATTATTGCCATGTTGCCAAAGCGAAGGTCCATGGGATGGAGATGTCAGATGTGGAGATCACTCTGTCTGAGCTAGCCTTTGTTGTCAATGAGGTCAGCGCAGGCTCCTAGACTTGTTGTTTGGTAGTGATCCTTGCAAGCCTGCTTCTGCTTTTGCCTTCGACGCTGCGTATGGCTGACTTATGGCAACTGTACTCCATCACGCTCTGCATCTCAAGACTGTGCAGAAAGCAACTCTGATTCATGCAGCTCATTTGCCTACATTGATTTTCAATTCAGCCCTCTTCACAGGTCACAAAGCAGCTCAGCAACTCTGTGGGCTCCAAAAGAGCAAGCACAACACTGATCATGCTGTACACAAGACAGACTGTAGTGACTTGTGCTTGAAGCTACACAGAGAATTCTCGGATCAGGCTGCCTTATCATGAATGGCTGCAGCTTCAAGCTGTGCAATTTCCCAGATCTGAATTTCTTTCAGTCTCAGGTACAGAAGAGCAAGCAGATGAACAGTCAGCAATGGAGGAAGAAGACGATTTTTGCTACTGACTGAATCATCAAGCAGTGATGTTCTTTGTATGTGCTCATGTCTGCTAAAGCTGCATTACATCATTAGGTCAGGAAGTACATGACCAGAGTACTACTAGTAGTGCAATGGTTTGATTACATGCTGTCGTAGAGGGTCATACCATAGGTCAACAGTCAATTAGCATGCTGGTTGTTTGAACATGTAACAGCAACCTTCACTGGATAAAGCGCGGTCCAAAGGACTCAAGCTTCTTGTTGTTGTAGCAGTAAGCATACGAAACTCGTGATACACTGTGTGTACAACAGACTGTGTGTTTGAAACTCATGGTATAACCTGGTATCGAAACTGTCAGTTTCTACAAGTGTAAGACACTGTGTGCATAACAGTGAGTTCCAAAACTGTGTGTTCTCCATACTTGGGCAAAACTGCCAATTCTGCATACTCCCCAGAACTCCTGACAAACTGCGAGTCCTCACACAGTTTGCAAAACTCACTGTTATTTAATCTAGTTTTGGAACTGGTCAGAAAACTGGGGAGTGTTGGCAACAGTTTTGATGAGTATAAACCTCCTTTGCCATATTAGAGACGGATCTGAAACTAGTACATCATATGAGCATTGAAGACCCTCAACAGCATCCTAAGTTGCTTCCTGTATGGATCGTGGTTTTGATCTGCAAATCTTAAATATACCACCATTTTAAGGACCACCAGGTCCTATGGATCCTGAATATCGTCCGGAAATTGTCGTAACTGGGTCGTATCTTAAGATCCATGTAAGAATTTGCCATCTTCACAACTCAATAAACCCTGGGTATGTGTGTGGCATCAAGCATATCTTATGCAGATGCTTATGCATAGTCACAAAGATTACACTTTTGGGGACTATGTGTTGGTTGCAAGCTGTCTCAACAGTAGCTTGCAGGCTCCTGACATTGTGGATGGTGAGTTGTGTCTTGGCGTGTTGTCAACATGCATCAACGAAACTTGTGTTTACAATGTCTAGGAGTCAATGCAGAAAGGAGGAACTACTAAGCAAGATAGCAACTAGCCGAGTAACCAACTAGAAAGACACTAGCAATGTAGGCAGCTTCTGACTGGCGCCCACATGTAAGGTTGCATTGGTCTTCAACCTCGATACTAAATGCAGTGCAAGACTGTATTGTCAACTGGGCAGGCTCGTAGGCTGTCACCTGTTGTTGTACCTGATGCAAGCTAGCTGTTGCAAGTTTGGACATGACTGCATATCCACTGCACACAATCTTTAGGCCACGTTAATCTGCAGGAACTGGGCCTTGGCAACTAAAACCTGCAACATCGACATGGCCTGTGGCCTTTGGCATCCCAGCTGTGTTAGGTACTCATGCCTCCTGGTGCCCTGTTGCTGCATGATAGGCGTAGACCACGAGGCACCAGTAGAAATCAAAGACCTGACGCAATGCACGGCTGTTGACACCTGGCCAATAACAGCTGTTGGTCTGGCAAGTGGTTACGCAGATATTGACACTGTGCAGCATATCGCAACATTTGTCAGTCAACTGTCAGACATATAAAGAAGGCACATGTCAGTCAGTGCCCTGTGCATTTGTGGACAACCTAATACAATGCATACTGTTCAAGGCCAGGGCCAAACTGGCAGGCACCTCCATTGGTATGAAAAATGACCTCACACGCCTACAGCAAGAGCAAAAGAATGCAGCATGGGCTGATTTCAGAGCTTTCAGATCTCGAGGCGTCAAAACACAGTGGCAAGCTGAAAAGTTGTTTGTCCTGGAGGGAGAGCACTTTGTTGAGCACAAAGTGCCCTGTCTGTAGGACACAAGGACTCAGCAGGGGGTCCTCTCTTATGTTCTGTTGAATGCTAAGGGAGGTGTCTGTGCCAAGGGTGATGCTTTGGCACTGTTGTTTTGTCATGATATTGTTTGTTTGACTGAGACTTGGATGACTAAATATGATGCACAGCTTGTAGTACCTCACTTCACATGCTATTCTGCCCGACCCATGCATGATGGACCAGGACGCCACCCGGGAGGAGTGTCTGTATATGTGTCAGACCGATTGCATGCACATGTTGAGCTTGTCAAGACTGCTGAGGATGCCAGCTACCTTTAACTGAAGCTGAAATGTGTCATGCAGGATTGCCCTGAAGTGTATTTCTGCGTTTGTTACATGCCAGCTAAGAAGCATTTCATGAACTCTACTCTGAAGTCACCCTATGAATGCATGCGGGACGACATTCTGCAGTTCCAAGGAAGGGGGGCCAGACATTCTGGTCTGAGGAAACATGAATGCCCGGACTGCAGAACATGACGACCATATTAGACTTTCAGAACTCCCACCATGCTTGGATGTGCCGGATAAGGCAGATGATTTGTCAGACCACATTCAACCCAGGCACAACTGTGACAAGATTTGGGATCCCAGCAAAACCTGGGGTGCAAAGACACGGGTCTGCTCATTCTACATGGGCGACCCAGGTGATGACACTGGGAAGCACACATTTGTTTCCAGGTCTTGTCGTGGGCACAATGCCATTGACTATTTCATTGCATCTGCTCATTGCATGTTTGCAACAGTGTCTTTGCTAGTGAATGAGGATGCTGATGACTACAGCACAGACCATCACTCAGTGGTACTGCACATGCTATGTGAAGCACTAAATGAGAGTCAGTCTAGCACGTCACCTGCAAGCACATCAGATATGATGCTCAGAATGCTTCTGCATACCAGCAGCATCTGACACATGAGCTGTCCATGCACTATGTACCTCTTCTGTGGCAAGACGCTGATGTTGACGCATTGAGCACGACATTGGCTGAGTGTGCAAAGACTGCAGCCTGTGAGACCACGCCGCAAGCTTGCGAACGGCGTGGTCCACCAGCACGCAAGTCAGAGCCTTGGTATGTTCAGTCATGCAAAGATGCATATCAGCACAAGAAGCATGTGTCGCAGTGCCCACAAAGCACTGTTGAACAGATAAAAGTCGCACAAACCCGGCATGACTCTGTGACTAGCACGGCGAAGCAGATCTGGATGCAGCGACGCCACGCTGAGCTCGTAGAGAAATCCAACAAGAACTCGAGACACTTCTGGAAGGTGTACAGGACCAAAAAGCGAGACAGCTGCCTTGTTAGCCTACCTGAGCAGAAAGAAGCTTTCCAAACTCTCTAGAAGCTCAGCCTGCTGAGCCCCCACAAAGACCTGCAACATCAGGTGTATCTGCAACCAGTAGCTCTGATGATGAATGTATGTTTGCTAGCATCACCGCATGATGGTGGTGACCTGCTGCACGACTGCCTCCTACAAATGTTCAATCGCATGCTTGCCACTTCCTTCCCTGAATGTCTGTCAGTTGGTATGATCACAGCAGTCTTTAAGTCTGGAGAAAAGTCTGACATGAGCATCCACAGGAGCATCACAGTAGGGAGTGTTTGCTAAGCTGTTTGCAACGATTATACAGCGCAGACTTGCCTCATGGGCTGAGGTTCATGGCATCAAAGCCAGTGGCCAAGCAGGCTTTCAGAAGAATTATCGCACAACTGACAACAATTGTGTTCGTAGGTCACTCATAGACAAGCAGAAACAGGCTAGGCAGAAAGGAGGAAGTGGCAAGCTGTGTTGTTATGTATATTTCAAAAAAGCGCTTGATACTGTATTGCGTGCTGTGCTGTGGCAGACCTGGGTGTGGAAGGGAGCATTTTGGTCATCATCAAGTCTATGTATGCACATGACAGCGCTGCAGTATGCACATCAGAAGGACTTTCTGAGATCTTCAGATGTCTTATGGGAGTCAAGTCAGGGTGTCCCTTGAGCCCAATGCTGTTTGGATTGTATGTGGATGGTCTGGCAAAACATCTTTTGGAGAGTGCTGGCATTGATGCGCCAGGGCTTGTTGGCAAATTAGCCCCATGATTGGTGATGACCTTATTGTGATGTCCACTAGCCCAGAAGGACTCCAGCGACAACTGGATGCACTGGCCAGCTTCTGTGAACAATGCCAGCTCACAGTCAACCTCAGCGAAACACAACTTGTGAATTTTGAAGCCCGCAAGTCTGACTGCAAGAAATTCAGTGGCACAACTGTAGAGCGTCATGATGAGTACAGATACCTTGCCTTTGTGTTTCATGCCACCAAAAACATGGCAGATGGCGTTGAATACCTAGTGGCTGCTGGGAAAAAGGCAGTGCATGCCATGCAATGGCATTGCATCTCCCTACATCTGTCTGATCCTGCCACCATATCATTTTGGTGTTACCCATTTTGAGCTATTCTTGTGAAGCTTGGGCAGTCAATTCCAAAGTAGGGGCAAAAGCTGAACTGGTACATAGGCAGTGTCTGAAGCAAGCTCTTGGTGTCAGAAAACGCACTACCAACCAAATATTGCTTGCAGAATTTGGACGTTTTTATTTACAGATTCACTTTTGGCAGCAGATTTTGCGTCATCACAATTGAGTTCGTGCTCTACCAAACAGCCAGCTTGACAAACTAGCATTGATTGAAGGATTTTGGGACAGCCGCCCTCCAGGCAATTGGAAATCTGATGTGCGCCGGTTGACTGACACACATGGGCAACAGATCCTTTATAACGAGTTAGATGTTTCCATCATTATTGAGCGAGAAAAAGCGTGCTGGGTTGAGGACTTTCTTTTTGACACAGACCATAGCAGCTTGCAACTCTGTAGGACTGTTTACAAAGCCAATCATTCAGCTTACCAGTATTCTGACTATTTGTCTACTGTCAGATGCTGTCCCCACAGAAGACTGATCAGTAGGTTCAGGTGTGGTTGCCATGGCCTACATGTTGACACAGGCCGCTTTGACAAAGGTAGTGAACATTGCAGCAGGGAGGACAGGGTCTGTCTCGTGTGCATGTCTAGCTCAGTTGAAGATGAACACCATTTTCTGTTTGACTGCCCCGCATACTGTCGCATACGTCAGCAGTACAGCCACCCTTTTCATCAGGCTTCATCTTCTGAAGCAGCTTTCTGGCTACTGACCAACCCAATGTGTTAGGCAGTTATTTCAAGACTTGTTTTGCACAAAAACTATCTGTGTTGGCCAGTCCACTTTTAGCTTGGCTTCTAATCTTTGTAGAGCTAGATTAGTGTATAGCGTGTGACGTTGCGGTACTAGCGCCCTTCTTCATTATAGCATCACTACTGCAACTTCTTTGGTGCTTTATTGTCGAACGCCTTGAACATTTAGTGCTTAGTGTATGTTGATTTCCCAGTTATTGTCTGTTGACTCCCCTGATGAGTCCTAAAGACAGGAAATGTACATTGATTGGTTGGTTGGTTGGTTGGTTGGTTGGTTGGTTGATTGATTGATTGATTGATTGATTGAATGAATACTTTTTCAGGGCTGTGTGAAGCCTTTTACATATCAGGGCTGCAGGCTTCCGTGCAGAAGCCTGTACATGTACATGTACTGCCAAGCATGCAGGGTGATTCTCAAAGTACAGCAAGCTCCGTCTGTTGTTGTGTGCTTACTTCAAGGCTCTGGTTTGACAGTGTGAAGCTCAGACCAGCAAGCAGCAGACATCAGACCAGAAGGTCTCCCGTTGCCAGGCATAATGGTCAGTGGTGCAGCTTTGGCCTCTTGGACCAAGAGACTTGGTTGACTGATCGAGCATAGAATTAATCGTTTTAGTCACCTTTCGTTGAATCTCAGTCGATGATGCTCTAGCTGTGCAGCTTATGCACAAAAAGCATACGGATTGACCTGGACACGGCCCAGACTGACACGAAAATTTCAGACTGCGTGCGTGCCTGTGATCTGCATAACTCGTGGTATCCCCGCCCTGCTCGAAGGTTTTCTATTCATACTTGCAAGACTACCTGATGGTGCGCAAATGCTTAGCTTGCATCAGTTGGCTCATCTTGCTGCAACGCGTCGGGGCGTCATTTGATGTTGAGGCCTCCAGCAGATGCCCGTTCGGGAGACATCTGCTCCAAGCTACCGATGACAGCGACGACTTTGGTGATCTCGCTGAAGACGTGTCAGTTTTCCAAGAGGTGCATGCCCCGTGACATGTCACATGATTTTGTCAGTCTAAACTGCTGAGCGCTGGCGTTTACGATGTCAGGTGGCGGCTTCAAACTATACTATATCTCTCACTAATACCAACTCTTTGCAAATTACTAATATCAGCGCCACCATAGAGATGGACTCAGGAGCCACCTTTGCTGACAACTTCCTGATAGACAACAGGAACACATGGTGAGCTGGCTATGTTATGTTATGCTCGCAATTGCCATCTCCATCTTTGCATGAACTGGAGAGATTCACCACACATTTTGTTGCCAAATGTACCCTGTTGTCAGAACTGTAAAAACTGCATCACACACAAATGGACATCCTTGCGAACGGCATGTGGGCAAGAGGAAGAAACTCAGCAATTCCGACATGCAGAAACATCTGCTAAGATTTCAGTAAACCAGCACGGCTACTGAGTGCAGGGAGGCAGGGCTGACACGTGTTAATGTCAGCGTAGCAGTACAGGCTGCCTCTGGGAGTGGCGTCAGCACAATGATTGTGCCCTCCACCATCACAGCACAGCTTCATGACTTAGTGCGTCACTGCCTATGGCATTCCTCAATGCTTTATGCGGGCATGACAAGCTTGCACTGATCAGGGCAGCTTTGGTCATTGCCATGCATGTATGAGTGAGTCTGCCAGGACCATCAGTACCAGACTAACACAGAGGTCACTGATTATTGAGCGGCTGCATGCACGTTGCTTCTCTGTCCAGGCTTGCCATATTGATGCTGCCTGAGAACGTGCTATTGACTATTGAGCAAAACCCCTGTGTTAGTCGCAACTGCACCAGCATGATTGTCAGTATGGTAAGCTCCCATGTTGTGTTGTAGCCATGCATTGTGGGTCAGACTTTCAGCAACAGCAGCTTGTACTACCAGACCAACCAAACCACAGATGCCAATTTCACCATTGCCCTCCGCAGCGGCGTTGGGGTAGGTTTTGCTCCCTGGCATTTTGTCTTTGGCAGCGCTGGACCCCTGCATTCCCGCACTCAAGGCTGGTTCATGGCTTCTTACTCTGATGTACAGTCATGCTGCGCTGATGTTGCGCATCTTGCATTGACACACGAGCAGCGGCCTGCCTGATCTGCTTGTGCTGTTTCAACCGCTAATGAGCACAGTTTGGATCCATGTCCATGCTTGCTGCACCTGCTTCTTACACCTGCTGCTGTCTGTGCATCAGGCAAGCCTCATGTTAAGCTGCTCTTGCTGCTGCAGACAAACAGTACTACCCTACCATACCTGGTGGATTACGACAGTACGCAGTCAATGGTCATTGTGAATGCAGCTGGCCAATACATTGCCTGCACCGCCATGACCCCACCTTTGCCGGACTTCCCAGAGTAAGACACACCTCAATTGCTGTTTGGCAGGCCTGCAATGAGCGACACTCACTGCTCACTGGCCTTGCTGGATGTGACACAGTAACCTTGGCACAAAAGCAAACCTGTGTATTTGATGAAAGAGCATGCATGGCCACCAAAATTCTGCTTGCCTTGATGCAGCTCCCTCAGCATGTAAATTGCGATGTTGGCACCATGTATGTGCAAGTTTCTGTTGATGTGAGCTTGGCTTGTGCAGTGAGTGGAGTGCCACTGTGGAGAGCAATATTGTGAACAAAGGGTACAGTTTCACCATGAACCAGTATTACAGCCTGTCTCAGAACAAAGTCAGAGTTGACCTGCACTCCAATGGTACTGACAGAGTCCTGATTCAGGTGAGTCAATCCACTGCTACATGTTCATTTGACCAGCACCAGATGGCGATCTGAAGGACACAAAAACCAATGTGGCCAGCGACGTTGGAATTCTGCCTTGTGTGCAGCAAAACTGACGAGAATTGCAGTCACTACTGGCTGCGCTGCTGTCATTCCCACCGCACCTACAGAAACCTGCACACGATTGCATATGCACAGAACGGCTGTCTCAGACAGAAGACCTCATGTCCACTTGGTTGGTTGGCTGGTGTACCAACCGGTGATTGGTGTACCAACCATAGCATGGTAATTGTGTTGTATCTCACAGCATTCTTGCATCCTGCTGCAGGACTTTAATGCCAGTACCTTGACAATCCTTACAGAGGCCAACAGCACATATCCCCATGGCTATTGCTTTTCTCAGTAAGCCAGCTGTTGCTGCACTGCACTTGTATATTGCACTGTCCTATGTGTGTTGCCCAATCATGTCTCTTGCACAGTGCATACAGTGCATCTGCTCCATATATGTCAGCTGCAAACTCTTGAGTTTCATACTACTATGCTGCAGCTGAGCATCCCATTGTGCCAGAATGGCCATCATGCACTCAGCCTCATCTGGCCTGACTTTGCCCATGATCCATGGTACATATTCACACGAACAGGCAAAACCTGCTGGTATTGCATTTTATTGGATTCACTCCTTGACCCCTAAGAGTGTGTCATGCAAGACAATGAGTCGGCTGTGTGCCACTCAGGAACATCCCCAACTTTGTCTCTAACAGATTCACTGACAACGAGACGAGCTTGCTGGTGTCCACAGCAGAGTTCCTGCGCTTCAATGTGGACAGGGCTGACACAGTCTTTGTTCCGGGGCATGTGAATGTCAGGTATTGCCCAGGAAGCCTCTCTTCCTTGCTTCCTCACCACAAAAGCAGCATTTTCAAATGCCAAAAGCCTTGTGGCCTGTACCTACTCTGTCAGTATGTATGCACTGGTGTCTTGTGCACAGACTAGCAGACTAATGGTTGTCTAACAGCTGTTGCTGCAAGGCTAGGTGTCCATTGGCCAGGGAGCACCTGCAGGCAGATCAGCCTGCTCAATGCACGCCCTACGGATGCAGCACGTGCTACCAATGACTGCTTGCGGGGCAATGTAGTGGCTGCCGTCGTGGTCCTTGCATGATCTGTGTGCAAGGCATGACGATGTGGTGCAGGGGCATACCATGTGAGGAGTGGACCCAGTATGCCGATGTTGCCAATGAGACCGGTGCCT
>JAABUI010001022.1_pt1 | contig 17210 bp, 5 predicted proteins | sample 5559111 | NCBI WGS metagenome assembly JAABUI01 (sample SAMN10711870, study PRJNA513365) | rock metagenome | isolation source: Antarctica rocks | place: Antarctica: Victoria Land, Buttleship Promontory
ACTCAGCCCTATAGGGCTGAGGTGCGGGATCGCTCTGTACATAGTTGACCTCTCGTACCTCCATAGATCAATAACAGTCAACCTCATGATGTTCCTATTGACCATCTATCAAACCTATTCCAAAGCTGGTCACCAGGTTGACGCAGTATATTCGACATGTCTGTCTCTTCCGCGTGTACGGGAGGATGTACCGCTGATGGGTGTACTTTGAACCCCTCTTCTCCATCTGTAATCTCTTTTGAAACCACCACAGACACTCCGCAGGATCTCAATGATATCATGGCTTCAAGGTGGTGGGAGCGAAAAGCTCTTCACACACTTTCAACCACCACCAACCTCTATGACATCCGACTAATCTGCCAGCATATCCCCTTTGCAGACCAGAACTCACCCTCCGTTGTCTTGTCACAAAATTGGACGCGTACGCACGACAGGTTCCTGAATACCCTCGAAGCAGAGCATTACCCTGACTCGGATTAATGCATTGAGGCCGACGGATTAAGCAGCGACAGGAAAGCCGAAGAGCTTATGAGACTCCTGATATTAGACAAAAGTGATTCTGTACCAATCCAAGCTATTTTCTGGTGTCCACCAGTACCCTATTCGAACAAGGCACCCAGCAGCATTGCTAAGGATTAGATCTCAGTATTTGGGTCTATGCTCGCCGAAGTGTCTTGGGAAGACTGGATGAGTATGGCACTCGGCCACGATACAATCGCTATTTGCAGTCTTCTAGAACGCTCTCGGAAAACAAGCGTCTGCCTTCGCAAATACATGATCGGACTTACATCCAGCGAGAACAAGTACTATCTAGTAGATTCGGTGAGTTCGGGCGCTTCCTTATGATGTTATCAAGGTCTGATAGTGCCTCTAGTATCTCCGCTCTCGAAACCCCCTTATATACAGGATTATCTCAAGGTGCTTAGAGAATGATAGAAGGTGTCAACTAAGAGAAGGTCTCGCCTTCGTCCACCGGCAGTTCGAAGATCTATTTCAACGCTAGGACCAATATTTTATATATTAGATCGAGGATGCCGTAACTCTAGCTTATCGTATTAAACTGCATCTTCGGCAGGGGTCTCTAGACTAGCAGACACCTTTATCGATAGACGTATCCTTTCTAAGTACATCGGCAAATCTCAAAAGTTTATGTTAAATCCGGATTTGCTAACTCCGGAAATATAGGTAAAATCGTGATTTTATCGCAATTAGCAAATGCGCGTGCTAATATCACGATTTTAGCAGGTTTAGCAAAATCACGATTTTTTAGCAAATCACGTGATTTTAAAAAGTTCAATTTTTTTAATTTTTTTGATGTTCATGATCGACCAAAACACTCGGGAAGGCTATAGGGGATGAACCACCAACACCACCTAAAATTAGACCCCAAATTCGGTCGATTCGGCCGATTCTCTCGCGGGGGTAATGCCCGGGGTGATGCTCGGGGTAATGCGTAGGTGATCCGCCTAGCGATAATTATAGTAGTGCGCTGGGCCACGGTCGTAAGGCCTTCGGGGGCCTTCGGGGGTTCGTGCGGCCGAAATTTTAGGGTTGCTATTCCCGGTGTTTCGGGTGTTAGCAACCCGGGTTGCTAATATGGCTAAAAGCGTTAGATATGGGCGGAACGTGCGAAACGTACTAAATCGTGCTAAAACCTGATTTTTCCGATAATATCCAAAAAAGCGTGCTAATATAAACTTTTGAGATTTGCCGATGTAGGCGTTACGATATAGAAACGCTGGCTAATATAATTACGGATGTCGATGTTCTTTACTTTCAAAATCTTTCCTATAAGAATTTAATCTACCCTAGTAGAAGTACTAGACTCCGCGCTATATATATGCGGTCGAATGCACTTTTAACTATTATCTAAGCCTGTACTACTTTGGATAGAGGCTCTATAAAGTCTATAGTCGAAATCGCGAAGGTATATATCTTTATATATACGCCTAACTTATAGTGGGCTAACCGTTTAATAGCGTCTACTTATCTTAGAAAATTACTACTCGGCGGCAGCTTTAGCCCTTACCATTCTAGAGATTCGTGAGGATCCTAAGTCTCGAGAGCTCTTTACTTACTTTCTCTGTAAGAATAATTATACGGTATATCGAGAACTATAGTCCGGGAAGCTAGGGCTTCCGTTTCTAATTCTCTATCTAGAGAAGTTAAAGCTGGTAAGAGAAGGCAAGAGCGGGCGAAGTGCCCCTAAGGAGATGATGGATATTCTTCGGTTCGTCGGGTTTCTAGAGCGTTATAAGCTGGGAATCTTCACTTAGGAGAACCTGTGCAGCTTCTTTGAAGGAGAAGAAGGGAAAGAAGAAGAGATATCGTGGATATAGAGACCTTGGGAAGCGTTTCGTATATCGTGTAAATTAGTAATATCTGGGACTTGCCTGTAATAGGAGTGTTAAGGCGCGTAAGAAACTCTATCGGCGAATTTAATAGCACGAGCATTGTTGAGACTAAACCTTCGTCTCTATAGAGTTTGGGAAGCGTGGTTGTATAAGCTATAAGACCTGCATGTGACCCAAAATCGGCATTCTTAACTTTAAATCTACTTTGTCTTCTAAGTCCCGTTGTCCTCCTCTCGGCCTAAGCATACCTTGTCTAATCATTTTGAGTAGGGAACGCTATATAGCTGACATACTCAAATTGGGAGACCTATAGCGCGGGTGGTAGCTACGGCACACCTATCTTCCCTAAGCCTAGGAAGGGTCATCTGTAGACTAGTTAGCGTAAGCGCCCACCTGTAGGAACTCCTACCCCCTAACCTACAGGAACTCCTCCCTCCTAACCTATATAATCTTATACAACCTAAACGCTCAATTGCTCTTAGGTTCCTAAAGCCTGTAATAAACATTTAATCTTTATTACTTTTACAGAGCAAACAATTGGAAAGCTGAGATAACTCACGCATCGAGTCTAATTATTCTATTTACTCCGTAATGCTCCACTCTTATATATTACTCGAGCTCGAAAACAGGGGCCTTCAGTACGGACCTAATTTTGCTGCAAGCGTTACCGATCCGCAACTTTCCACCTAGAGGGATAATACCTTCAACTATTAGTAATAAGCTATCCTAGATTATTACCGTAAGGCCTAAGGAGTTCGTCATCGCTAGGACGAGGTCCGTAGGCCGTATATACCTATAAGAGCACCATAGTTACTAAGCTCACCGTATTATAACGACTACAAAAGCTTTGCTAGCCTCTAATCGCAGACACTACTTCCTATTAAGAAGATTATTCCCGCCTTAGCGCCTAAAAATGTTGTCCAGCAAGTCTAGCTAGGATTAAACGCTACTCTACCGCCCCCTCTCTCCTTAGGCCTATCAGATCAGCGAGGAGCATACGCTGTTAATATTTCTCATCTCCTCAATCCTATAGACGATAAAGATCCTACAAAGAGTAACAGAGTGCCTGAGTCTTTCTCAGCCACGACCGTGGGCATTCCAGGTCTCACAAAACCCGATATTCCTATCTTGACCTCGGCAAAGTCATCGCCACCTCACCACATAGGTCTCGAGGCTCCTTACTAGCAGGAGCAGAATTTTGAAAGCCAAGGTATCGACGCGACGCCTCCGCAGCCAGCATTTCCGGGTGACAGCATCAGCACGTATTACTCCTCCCGCCAGCAGACCAACCGCACTGAGCCAGTATATATACCATTCATGGAGTTTACCGGTCAGCCCCGGTCATCTCTTTCTAACTAGATTCCATCGTCTAGTTATGAATTAGCGTTCTGATAGACCTACTTTAATTCGGACGTCTTCGAAGGACCCTCCTCAAGCTTAACAGCGCAGAGCCAATATTAAATTATAACACTCGATACGGCGCAGGGTGCCATCGAGGTACTAGTTAACGTGTAAACTACGTTAATCGTCGCCGACGAAAAGCGTAAGCGGAACGCCACAGCCTCCCATAAGTTTCGCCAACGGCGAAAAGAGAAAGAGCGAGAGACCAGAGAGAATATTAATAGATTGGAGGCACAAATACGCGACATAGTAGAGAAGAGAGACTATTACCGTAAAGAGAGAGACTATTTCCAGAACGTAGCCTTCTATAATTATATACTAATCGAGTCGCGGCCCCTTCGCCTAGGCGCAGACGCCATAGTTAGTATAATAGAACATTACTAGTAGTATTAAGCGGCTAAGGGCGGTGAGCGCATCGTCGGCGAACGAGCATTCGGGCTAGTAACACCAAAATTCATTTCTTTGTTATTTGCTATTTAAGATACATCGTGGTCGACATCTAATTACCGTTCGAGTAGGTAGCGTCTCCCAGACAGGTGGATGAGATAGTTTATATATTATACCTATAGACTTCGAAACCCTTGTTAGAGTATTTATCCTTTGAAGCAGCCTTTAATAGTCTGTGAGGATCTCGGTAGGAAAGTAGATAGACTAAATTCTTTTATCTCATTTTATATAGCTTCAAGTGCATACGCGTATAGCTAGCGTATAATTCGAGTAATCGTCGCTAAGTTCGAGAAAGTTCAGATAACCCGCCGTTCTTACGATAGTGTGAAATGCGTATAATTAGCTAGCACAGCTATCTCGGCATTTTAATCGCCAGCGCTAAGTCAGTAATATTACTTTATCTAAGCGTACTTCAATCTAACACAGTAATCTTCTCCTTAGACCTGTCGGGTTAGTAGTCGGCCCCAACTTCTAATTGTTAGTAGCCCTAGCGTAACAGCAAATTCAGGAGACCTCCGCCACTAGCCTGTTCGGTACTGGCAAAATATCGGCGTTTAGGAAGCGGATTATCCTTCTGTCTTCTAGTAGTAGCTAACTATCCTCATCTCTACCTAGAAGGAAGAGTTAACGTAGCTGAAATACTTGTAGGTCTAGTAGCTAAAAAGTTTTCGACTGTGTTGCACTAGCTAGATCCTAGAGAATTCTGTATCGAATATACCTTAATAACTGAGAAAGCTACCCGTGGCGTATACTAAATCTACTTTAGACATCCGGCGTCTTTCGATTTTATATTAGAAATGCCTTATATTCAGAAACTAGAGATTAGTCGGTAAGGTCTATTATATCTAGGAGATCTCCTATAATTCTATCTCTCGGAGTCTCTTTAAAGCTAGATAATTAGATAAAGACGGCTTACTTCAACTCTAATATAGTTAAATATCGCCTATACTAACATCCAAGAATAAGGTTACCTAAAAGGTAATTATTAGATATAGTGGGAAATTCGTTATTTATAAGTTTTCGAACTATTAGTAGGCCGGGAAGATCGTAGAAGAGCTCGAATCGGGTGCGAATATTATAAATACAAGATCCGACGGCGTACTATTTACTAATAGCGCTAGCTATTAGGGCTTCGTAATCACCTTCGAGCTTATAAAAGAGAGTACTTATTACTAGGAGCTATTCGCTAAGCCTAACCGTTAAATCGAAGTCTCCGACTTTAATCGATTCATCCGTATCGAGTAGAATATTAGCTAGTCGAAGATCTCCATAAGTATAGCTAAGGCCCTCTAGCTATTCCATCGCGCTCGCTAGCTACTAGATCTACTAACACTACTTTCCTAAGCTTATAGGTAGTTTTAGAAGGCTATTAAGACGAGATCGAAGAGTACATTCTAAGCGTTATATAAAAATACCCTCTAGCGTATAGAGAATGGCACGAACTACATTTATGTGGCGGCAGCGCATTAAAACCCTATATATAGATTTTTCGCGCTTAATCTTCTCAATACTTTCCTCTAACTCTTATAATTAATCGGGGGCTAGATTAGTAAATAGCGTTAGGTATTTAAATACTAAGTTATTACTAATAGTAAAGACTTACCTAGCCGAGCCTCTAGAGATGAAGTTCTTATTAGTTAGTAAGGAAAGAGGAGTTCGGAGAACGGTTTAGCTTATAATAGCCGGGAAGGTATAAGGTTAGGTGTAGAGTTATAACGTATAGATTCTAAGCTTTATATAGGTTAGCGAAAGGTCGGGGTATACGGAACTAGTTTATATTATATAATCTATTATATTTGCCCTAAGTTATCTAATTAGTTCGATATATTCAAATTTAAGAATAGTTACGCATCGGTTATATTACCTATAACCTTCTATTGCTCTCTTCCCCTTCTTTCCTATATATCTCTATATCTATCTACCGTTAAATAATTAAACTTATGAAGCTAAGTAGTTAGGACACTTACTCTTTTTAGAGGATATTCCTAGATTATAGTTATTAGTAGGAGTAGGATAGTTCGATCCTCGCTAAATTGTAGTAGGATAGCGCTAGATATACGGAAGCTACTTAACCTTATACTAGCACGTATACTTAACTCTCGGATATATTCTCTAATATATCGCCGCGATTACTCGAGCTTATAGGTATCCGCTACGATTTTTTAGAAAGCTAGTAGATATTTACTATACTAAACATCCGTAAGCGGATACTGAAGCGCGCTAGGAGAAAGACTACCTTAACTTTAGGGGTAAGGCTTTCCTAATTTTAATATAAGTAAAATAGTAGAGCTTGAAAAAATTAGTTAAAGGGCGGAGTACTAACCGAAGCTTACTTAATTACTAGTATAAAAAAATTAAAGAATTAGGACGTTAGGTACAGCTACTATATACTTACTAAGGGATTTAAAGAATAAAAGTAAGCTTAGCTTTATTAGTACGATTAACCCTAATACCTAGAATAGCGTAACTAATTACCTTTTAAGCTATCTCTAAGCCTCGCCTACTCTGGGTATCCTACCTAGTTAACCTTTTAGAGGTAGGTAAGTAATTATATAGATTACCGGCATTATCTAGGCTTTTCCTCCGATTCTATACCTCCACAAGCGGACAATTAGTATGCGAACTACCCTATAACTCATCGTTTCTACACGGGGTACTAATTATAGTAGACTATCTTATTAGGCAATTCTCCTTCGCCTAGAGGTTCTACGCCTATTTTACCTTTTTAAACCCTAGTAACGAAGGGCGTATCTAAGTACTCCTTCACCCCCCTTGTTAAAGCCTATATTACCTACTAAGCGCTTAGAGGGATTAGCCCTCAGCGCTTATTAAACTACGAGAATATAGCTTTAGCTAACAATAATTAACTTATAGGCCTTAGCCGGCTTACATACGTGCCTATATTACGTTCACGCTTAACGGTCGCCTTATTTTAACAAGTATAGTATAGTATACCCGTTATCGATGCTACGAGGCTAGGAAAATAATATTACGCCATTCTAGGCGATAGACTCGGGCTGCGAATTTAGATATAGGACTAAAGCACAAGTAGGCGAGTTCTAATAGGCCCACCCGTACACTAATAGCTTAGGCTTCCAAGGGCCCACAGAACTAAGCCTATAAGTTAGTAATCTTTCATAATCGATAAGGCTAAGCCCGTAAAAATAGTGTAATAAGGACTTCACTACGTAAGTACTATTAAGAAAAGAATCTTAATAATCCCCCTCCGAATATCCTTCGTCGCCCAATTAGTATAGAGGATATTCGACCGACACTATCCCTAAATTACTTTAATAAGTGCGTGGAAATAACGATACTCTTAAGTATAGCTCTTGTCTCCTAGGGCTATCTTCTATCCGTAAACTAAATTAACTAATACCTTCCCTTCGGTAGACTCCTTTCTACTCCGGCTAGTTTTCCTCTTACTAAAATACCTAACAAGCGTCTAACATCGTAATACGAAACGAAGGAGGCGGGATATAGTATCCGTAGGGACCCGAAGAGCCTAAACTAGCTATCGTCTTCTAGGAAGGCAGCCTAATCTCGTAGAGGCAAAACCCCTATATAGAAGGTATCGCAAGCTTTATTAAGTAAAGCTATATCGAGATAAGGGAGCGACAACGCCTATAAAGATAGTAACGACTAGAAGAAGTAAACCTCGCATTGGCGAGCGAAGCGCCCTAGGGGATAGGCTATTATATAATAAAAGGATAGGTAGCATACCTAGATTAGAACAGCTCTTCATTCGTCGCTTACGGATAATTTTAGTACTTTAGCTACGAATAAAGCTCGTAGTAACGCCTATACTGCGCAATAAGTCGGGTTGGGTAGGTTTTGGCTATTTTATTACCCGACCTAATTTGGGGTAGGTAACCTATGTCTTAGCCCCAGGTGGGTCGGGTTATACTACGGGTTACCTATAGGTGAACCTATATTAACCCGAGTCTTCGTAGCCAATTAATATATGTAGGGTAGATATTATAATAATTATTGTAATAACTATCTTATTAACCACCTTATAAACTACCCTATTAACCACCTTATAAACTACCCTATTAACTACCTTATTAACTACCTTATTAATTAACTACCTTATAAACTACCCCATTAACTACCTTATAAACCATCCTATTAACCACCTTATTAACCACCTCTTAGTTAATGGGGTGGTTCATGAGGTGGTTAATAGGGTAGTTTATAAGGTGTTTAATTAATAGGGTGGTTTATAAGGTGTTTAATTAATGAGGTAGTTAACGAGGTATTTAATTAATAAGGTGGTTAATGAGGTAGTTTATAAGGTGTTTAATTAATAAGGTAGTTAATAAGGTAGTTTATAAGGTGTTTAATTAATGAGGTGGTTAACGAGGTATTTAATTAATAAGGTAGTTAATAAGATAGTTATTACAATAATTATTACAATATCTAAACTACCTCATTAACTACCTTATTAATTAACTACCTCGTTAACCACCTCATTAATTAAACACCTTATAAACCACCCTATTAATTAACCACCTCATAAACTACCCTATTAACTACCTTATTAACTACCTCATTAATTAACTACCTTATTAACCACCTTATTAACCACCCTATTAACTACCTTATTAATTAACCACCTCGTTAATTAACTACCTTATTAATTAACTACTTTATAAACTACCTTATTAACTACCCCATTAACTACCTTATTAACCACCTTATTAACTACCCTATTAACCACCTCATTAATCTATTAATCTATTAATCCATAATCCATTAATCTATAATCTATTAATCTATTAACCTAACTAAATATAGGGTCGGCCTATAGGTAACCCTTTTTTAGGTGGGTTAGGTCGGGTTTTTATCCGATTTTAATAACTCGACCCTAACCCGGCCCTAAGTCCTATTTTGACCTAACCCACCCTACCCTAAATTGGGTTACCCGGCCCTATTGCGCAGTATAGTAACGCCTCGTACTCTTCCTAGTCTTTCATCTTTATAGCTATAACTTAGTCCGTATTAAGGCTCTAAAACGGTGAAACGGCTTTATTAAATCCCTCCCTTACGCCTATCGAAGTAGGAAATTTAGGCTAGATATACTATAGAAATAGATTAAAAAGCCCTGTGGTGCTCTCTAAGGCGTGAAAGTAGAAATACCCTCCCGTCTCCTAGACTCTCCTTATTATACGTGTATAAAGTAGGTTATCTTTCTTCTATAAAGTCTCGCACTATAGCTTCTCCTTGTTTTCGAAAGCTTCTATAAACTCTTCACGCACGTTATTATATATAGCGAGGTGTTCGCCTTCTAGCTAATCTACACCGTAACTAGTTAGCTAATGCGGAGGGTTCTGCATCTCCATCGGTAGCGAACATACCTACTCTAAGTTAATAAGACGTTTAATATACTATTGCTCGTTAACGTAGACGTTACTCTAGTAGATATCCGTAAGGGTAAAGAGGAAAGGTCTATTACGAAGATCGCGATCTATAAAATACGGCAAAACCGCGCGCATTCCCGTTATAGCGGCTATTTATGCCCGGTAGTCTAGTTCGTTATTAATCGAATTAGGTTAACATCGTAGATAACTATTATAATATACTAAGAGATTAAGTATATACGGCTCCACCGCCGTGTAGGTATTTTCTCGGGTCATATTAATCGGTATCTTACTATTCTCTAATTCTTAGAGTCGTAGAGTTAAGGGCCGATTAGTAAGGCTTAGCACTCCTACGTTATCTAGGGTGAACGATCTAATCCGCGCTAATAGTATTCGACCCAGTAAAAGGATTAGTCGGGATAAGTCCCTAAATAGATTAGTCCTCCGACTTTTATCCTACCGCTTTTCTTCCTAAGACTCCGATAATATAACCCCCTCGTCTTCTTCGATATACTCGATAAGGAGATATCCTAGCTTTAGGCTATACGGCTACCGGCGGTAAATATATAGATATAGAGGAGGATAGTAAAGTAAGGAGCGTAATTACCGACGACAACGTTCTATAAGTCGGGCGTACTAAGGGAGGCTTCCTAGTAATATAAACTACGGAAATAAAATTAGCTATAAGTATCTAAGTACTAAGGTTCGTATAAGCTTACGCACTAATTGTCCTAGAAAGTAAAGCCCTATAATTAGGGAATAGGTACGTTCGGGCAATTCTCTTAAATCTAAATATAGGTTACGGCTTTATACCGAAGCTTCTCTTCCGTATTACTAGAGAAGTCCTCCTCGCCTACTTTATATAGTAGAGGAAATCTAATTATAACTCGCGTTTCTAGACAGTTTTCCCAATTTTTGATATAAATAGGTAGGCATATATTAAAGCTTCCGTAGATCTAGTCGTCTAGAGGTGCGAGGGAATAGCTTCCCATTTTACTAAGACCTAGGTAATACGATACGACAGCCTCGATCTCAGCGCTATAGTCGAGGAGATAGCCTAGGAAGTTAATCCTCTTATTCTAGTAGGTTAATCGCCGGAGTATATCCTACTCCTCTTCGAGAGCTGCATTTAGAGTAATCTCGCCGTCGAGGGTTCTCAAAGTCGTGGCGAGAGCGCTAGAGTCTATAGATATAGCGGTAGAGTAGGAAGGTATAGAGGGAAGTATTATAATTCGGAGGTTCGAAAGGACTACAATTAAGGCTATCTACACTCCCCTACTTAGTCTATATATAGTACTTAGTCTAGCTAGCCTTTAAGGGTATCTAGAATTATATAAGTAGTAGCTAGCTTACCTAACTAATCCTAATAGGAAGTTTTACTCGGCGAGCGCTTCCACTCCTAAGCTTTTACTATTTCTCAAATACTAAAATAATATAGCGCTAAAACTTCTACTACGGGATTAGATACGCAATTCTTTATAAGTAGCCTAAATAATTTTCGTATTTTACAATTTTATAATTATTAAGCCTAAATTATACCGAGTGGCTCGAAAGCGCGATATAGATAATATCGACATTTTAATTAGTCGGTCTAGGCAAGTACATCGTAATCTACCTAGAAAAGAGATTAGAAGCTATATATTTCTTCTACAAACAAGACTATGGGAATCGCCGGATCCTATCGGTTCGAGCTCGTCCGATATACTTACCTCTACGCTGCGCCTAGCGTCCGGCCTCAGACTCGTATAGTAACCGCTACGCATTGCGCAAGTTACTCCTAGACAGCTATATATCCCTCCAGCGCACCCTATACTTATAGCCCTTTCCCACCCGTCTCTTACTAACAATCTTTCTAATCTCCTATTCCTCCTCTTTAAGTACTGAAGGGCTAGCCTCGGATTGCTAGAGGAGTAAGGGAGTACTAGCGCGGGGAAGACTTACGACCGCTACTAGACTATACCTATCTTCGCCAAAGATCTACCTATATAGTAACTAGGGTAGACTAGTACTAGACCCGGTAAGCTAATCGAGATACTCGATAGTAGGCTCGAGAGTTTTTCTCTTTCCCCTCACTAAACTAATAAGGCTCGGTATTTTTAAAGTAGGTTTATATATCGCGTGTTAACAAGAGAGGGTAATTAGAGAGTAGAGGAGGATTAGAGATAGAGTTTTCTATCTTCTCGTAGAGAATGCAATATCTAGGTAGGCGCCATCTATTAGTATAAGAATCTGCGAGCGGGGTTTTAAGGGTCGTACCCAGCTTCTAAGCCTACTATAGAAGTCGATAGAGTGCCGAGGGAGTAATACCTCTCGCCTTGCTTAGAAGTCGAGCCGTCGCTTCTAGAGTAGACGCTACTACTACTATCGGTATACGTACCCTTATCCCCACCTAGTCTCGAGCCTAATTATTGCGACTCTTAAGCTCCTCCGCCACCGAGTAGTAGTTCCTCTAAGGATGGAAAGCTTTCGTCTTCCTCTCTACTATCTCTACCTCTATCGCGACCGCCACTAAGATCGAGTCCGTTTAAGGGAGCTAGAGCTGTAATTTAAGGCCTACTAAAACTAAAGATAGCGAATATTATCTCTAGCGTATAGTTTAGTACCTTTAGGATCTAGTTCCTACTTATAGGATAGATCGAGAGGATCCTTCGATGATATACTAATTAAGTTAAGGACTTCGATTAGGCCCTAGTCGTCGAGTCGTCCACCCTATCCGCCGCTAGGTCTAGTAACCGTAGGAGTATATCCCTCTCTATAGATAATAGGAACATTACTAATTAATACTATCGATAGTCTTTTACTAGCCAAATCGGCTTTGGTAGGGGCTTAGTAGAATTAAATACAATTAAAGTCGATTATATTATTATGTCTTAAATGCAGATAAAGGAGCTATATATAGAGTCTAAAGTTAGAAACCTAAGACGCTTAGAACGGGCCGAGACGAGGATTATATACGCTTCTAAGTTATACCTACTACGGCGTTATAGTACCTACACTCTCTCTAACGAATAAACCGCTAAAGAGTATACCCTAGTAGCGTCTCCCTTATTTCTATACCTACTGCCTACTCCTCTCTAACAGCCTTAATCGCCGATCTCTAGCCACCGCCGCTCGATCTCTATTCATCTGCCTTATACTCTACGGTACGCGCTAGCGTAGTCTCTCGGCCCTTAGTACCTCGTATTTAATCTATATCTATAGCGGCCGATCTTTACTACCCCCCTTAGATAAATCTATCTATCGAGCTACGTCAGCTACGGCTGCCTAGATCTCTACGCTAGGACTTCTATAACGTATTAGAGGTACTATATCCTCTCCAATCTATAGCGAAGAGCGAGATTACCGTCTTAAGGCTACGTTACTAGAACGAGGCGATTTACGGTATCTTAGTCGGCGTAGCTAGGTAGACACGTAATAAGCACTATCGATTAAGGCGAGTATACCCTCCTTTAATTCTATTCCTTAGTTTTGGCTTACTATCGCTACTTAGGTTTATACTCAGCCCCCTCGTACTAGGTTACTAGATCGCAGCTGAGCGGTAATCCCTATCTATACGGTTAGATAGATATATAGGGAGGTATTTCTTTTATTAGTCGTATAGTAGCTACCTTCCGGTTAGATAGTTACTTCGCCCTAGTATACTCGCCGTAAGCTGAAGTTCCCTACTAATATTATCGTAGAGTCGTAGATTAGCTAAGCGGTAGTAAAATAGTAGCTAGTAGAGCGGTAGAGTCGAGCGATAAGGCCTTCTAATATAGTTGAAAAAGGAATTATCTCCGTTAGAGCTAAGCTATAGCGTAGGTGACAAGGTACGAGGTAGCGAATAAGAGAGTTCGCCTATATCGCTAGCTCTAGCTATAGACGAAAGTTAGTAGATTAAGAGAGGGCGAGGGTAAGAGGTATAGAGATATAATCCTAAAGGGAAAGGCTATAAGCGAAATACCTTATATAAAGATTAAAGTATAGCGATCTACGATAGTTAGTAGAAGCTAGCTAGGTAGTAGGGAGGGGTATACAGACCCTTATAATATAAGAAGGAGAGAGGGGACGGTAGGGAGAGGTGGAAGAAAGATAAAGAAGGAAGTAGGAAAATAGTAAGCGGTAGAAGTCTTTATACCTTAAGAAAGCGGTAGATAATTTATCCTTAACTACGATAGGTTTCCCTAAAGTATGTTAGAGGATATCCTAATCGCTAGTTATATATCTACTATAGGGGCTTACCTTAACTATTATAAACCTTACTAGATAAATTAGAGCTTATTATATTCTTATAGTATAGGGTTATTCCCGGGAAAGTATATATATTATACGCTACGAATAGTTTAGTATCTAGTATAATATTAGTCGGGCTATATTAAGGCGCTAGATTGCGCCGTTATACTAAGGACGTAGCTAAGTAGAATATAAGTAAGAGACGGTAAGGAATCTATATAGTAGCATTCGGGATATCTAGTAGCTATAGGGCCCTAACGTAGGTAACTAAAGCCGGGCCTAAGGTAGCTCGTTTAGGCTCTAGCGTGCTACGCTCCTATACTACCCCGCGGGAGCTTAGCTTAGCTTAGGTACGCTTAGGTATATTTCACCTTCGCCCGTTATTCCTTTTCCACCGCTATAAACGGTATATAGATTAGTAGTAAAGTTTATAAGGAAAAGGAAATCATTTATAAGTTTAGAGAAAATTATAATCGAGGTCGAAATTTAATAACGTTAGAGTTAAGCTAAGGAGTAACGAGAAGGCGGGTAAAGCTAGTTATAGGCCTCTAGTGAGCGGCTGAGTCTAAGCAGTAACCGGCGGAGCCTAGAGTAGATCCCGTATACTATACCCCTACACTGCCCTAAGTAGCTTAGAAGGGTTAACCCGTTAATTAAATACACTCCCCAAATGAACATCTTATAGGGCTGAACTGTGGTTTAGAACATTATTTTTAAGAAGTTATTTTATAAGAAAACTTTATACACGAAACTTATGTAAATTTTGATTTTAGGAAGATTTTATATGAAGCAATTTTTAGTATCTCGCGTGGTTATAAAGATACAAAGGGGGTGTTCGGTTGGGGGGTTTGTTCAGCTAGGGGGTTAACCCTTCTAGGTGTGAAACAAAGGAAGTTCCAAATTTGTGTATTTTAGTAGCACTCTAGGCAGCACTCTAGGCAGCCACCAGGCAATGCAACTATTGAATCGATTTGAAAATTACCGGTCAATACCGTTAGGTCACTTACAAATTTCAGGCACCAAAAATAACAGGTGAGAACGCCGCCTAAAACGGCGCCGAGACCATCTCGAATCGGGTGCCTTCTCACCTGCACACAAACTAACCGCGTCCAATTGCGCGCCGAAAACACCACAACCACCGCTCCAACCCCCAAGAACCCTTTCCTCGTAGTCAGCCACGTATTCCGCAATGAAGGCATCGCAGCATTGTATAAAGGCTGCACCTCACTAATCATCGGCTCCGTCGCCAAAGACGCCGTCCGCTTCCTCTCCTTCGACCTCATCAAGAATGCCTTCAAAGATCCCGAAACGCAAACCCTCACCCCCCTCAGAAATCTGCTAGCAGGAATGAGCGCTGGGGTCGTTGCCAGCATTTTCGCCGTCACGCCTACAGAAAGGATCAAGACGGCACTGATCGACGATGCACGCCACGCAAAACGCTTTCGTTCCGCGAGCCATTGCGTGCAGATTATTTATCGTGAGACTGGCGTGCTAGGTCTGTATCGCGGATTTGCAGGGACGACGCTGAAGCAGGCGTCTGCGACTGCGTTTCGCATGGGGACGTATAATATCCTCAAGGATTTGGAGAAGGGGAGGGATGTGAGGCAGAGCACGGGGGTGAATTTTGTGAATGGGGCGGTCGCGGGGGTGGTGACTACGTATGCGACGCAGCCGTTTGATACGGTCAAGACGAGGAGTCAGAGTGCGAGGGGGGCGAGTGCTGTGGAAGCTTTTCGGAGTGTGCTGGCTGATGGGGGCGTCAGGGGTTTTTGGAGGGGGACAACGATGAGGTTGGGGAGGACGGTGTTTAGTGGGGGGATTTTGTTTACGGTTTATGAGCGGGTTGCGAAGGTCTTGGAGCCGATGATTCGGTGATGATATAGTCGGTGGAATCTTTAATTAAGTAGTAATGTCATTGAATTCCTGTCAGGAGGATCATAGCTTTGCTAATGAATAGACGAAAACAAGTTTGGGGTATCTAAAAATTGAGGCCGCGCCATGCAATGCAACGATCAATTCAAGAACTCATGACCATGCGAATATCATCACCCCCAATCCGTTTCCATAGCATCAACCCCCCCTCCAGCAGTGTAGCCAGCTTGCGACTGTACTCCTGCCTGGAGACAAGTTTTTTAACCCCAATGTTCCTCCTCGGTAAGACCAGCGCCCCGTCACTAAGTTTGGTCGGAACAGTAGACTCCTGGTCTCGCTCTGCCATGGATCCCTTTAGGGCCTCGGTAGATGAGCTCTCTGGCAGTAACATCCTCGTATCCATTACAACCCGGCGTAAAAGTCTCGGACCTCGTGAAAATAGGTAAAGCGAGGCAATGATCTCTTTGAAGCCTTGTGCGGGATCTTTTATTGCTTTTTCGATGAATACTTTCGACATGACATACACCTTCTCATTGTACAGTATGGATGGTAATCGGGATTCTTCAGAACCGACCAGAACGTCAGATCCAGCTTCGTCTGCGAAAATGAAGTCAGCACCCATGAAAGCTAAAGTTGCATTCCTTTCCCCGCAACGGTAGATTTCTTCACTGCATCACCAACGGCCAATGCTGTATCAACCAGCTGGAGTGAATCATCGATATTAAACAGTCCCCATCATACTCTTGCATGAACTGAACAATGACATATCCAGCTGAGAGTTTTTGCCGGTCAAACCAGTTGCAAATGGCATTTGATGGCGAATCCTTGTGAACGTAACAGTCGGGAATACCCCTTGAGCCCTGATTCACATCGGTCCATGTGATTTGGACTGTACAGAGAATAGATGGATCTGACTTGAATGCGACAGTATCGTCAACAAAAAAGGTTGACATGCCTTGCAATGATGTATATTGATTCGGAATGATGACTATTGACGAATCTAAACCCGCGTGAAAAGGACCTCAATTACAATATCCCATTTGCTGTCATGTGTCCGGAGGGTCGTGGTTACCTGATTCGTGGTCTTGGCCTTAATACATATCGTTTCATTTTCATCCTGTGTAATTGACGTTGGCCCGCGTTGCAGGGCTCCAAAAGTTGTGCTCTGGGGGCAGTCACCTTCAACATGGTGCGCATTCCAAAGGATGCTCAAGACACTGGAGATTGGCGTGCGAGCAGCGAGAAGCAATAGTTGAAATTCTAGGGCTGCAACTGCGCCTGCGGCTTTGCCGCTTGCCGTAGAAGAAATCACCCCCCAAATGAACACACCCTCCAAATGAACACTTCCCCTATATCTCAACATCAACGCAAGATGGCTAAAAGCGTCTCATATAAAATATACTTAGAATCAAACCTCTGGAAACCTTTTATTGCTTCAGCGACTTTTCACATACAATGAGGAGTGATTTCCTGTCTACCCCTCACCGACAGGCGCTTCGTTTCTTCTCACAATGTCGGAGATTGGGAGCACAAGACGGTCTGCCGTCTATAGCTCCAAGGC
>JAABUI010001023.1_pt1 | contig 17197 bp, 20 predicted proteins | sample 5559111 | NCBI WGS metagenome assembly JAABUI01 (sample SAMN10711870, study PRJNA513365) | rock metagenome | isolation source: Antarctica rocks | place: Antarctica: Victoria Land, Buttleship Promontory
AGAGCCGGTAAAGAAAACCATACCCTGTCTGGTGTTCATCCCGGCTAATTTGTATGCGATGCTAGCCCCCAGGGTATCAAGCAAGAAACCTTCAAACCAATGGTTGTAGAGCGCACCGTAGGCGTAAGGTACGTATAGGCGATGATGTCTAGAATGAAAAGTCGCTATTATTGATCAGTTTACCTTCAGTAATATAAACTGATGATACGCAACATACTATACAGCCACTTGTTCATGTGCATGGCTCGATGTAGGAAGTACTGCCATGTATCGACCACCAGGATAGCCACTGTGAACTGGACCGCTGGCACCAGGACCCAATAAATAGCCGAGGCAAGCTTGAGCTCCCAGTCCGCAAAGCCGAGCATGACCGACCTGTTATATCCGTTGAAAGCGCCTTTGCCATCGAATGATGAATAGTTCCCTCCCCGAAGTACCCCTGCAAGGATTGGATGCAACGGCATGAGGTTCTTCGCCAACCCAGAAGCGTCCAACCCAATCATTGCCAGGAGACTCGGGACTGCCCTCTCCGCGATTCGAATCCTCCTTGCCCATACCGCAACATCATACTCCTCTTTTCCGTAGAAGTCATCCGGCTCAGTCATTCCAAGTAGCCACCCTACAGCAGTTTGGATGACTTGCTGTATCACCACATCCCGTATGACCTCCCATCTCGAGACCCGATTCCTCTTCGCGACTTCTGCAGGCGTGTGTAGCCGGTATTGTGGGAAGTAGTCCTTTGTATCAATCCAATGGAAAGACATCGACAGACCCCAATAGGCCGCGATTGGTAGTAGAAGTGTCAGGAGCTTGTCTGGTATGGGCGGTAGTAGGGAAGGTAGGAGAGTGAGATTGTAAGTTGGCAACGGCGGTAGCTCCTTTGTTGAGTCCATAGTAGTAGACATGATCTTGGTATCAGGAAGTTGTAAGCCAGATGAGTCTCTGCTTACTCGGCACGCGCCGGAGTTGTAGCCTTTTGAGGCCAAAAGAAGAATAGGTCTACAGCTAGACTGATAGACGAGAAAGGTCAAAGGTAGTTACAGAAGCTGGTGAATTACGAAGAATAGGCGGGGGACACAATGGTTGCTAAAGGAGTGTCAGGTTTCGTTGTTTGAATGAAATTCAATCTGCTTTGCTCTTGGGATGGAGCGTCATTTGATTTGCCACCTGTTTCAGCCCTGCTCGGCTGGATCGAGTAAGGCGTCGGCACGGCTAATGTTGCACTTCCGCACATTATTGTCCCACCATTGAGCCTCGAATTTTTCCGTTCTTCTTCACTCGTATTCCGTCTCTGATAATTGGTGCTACCACTCCCACGGGTCTACCAACCATCCGGATCACCTGTTACACAAAGTTGCCTGGGCCGCAATCATGATCATCTTTAAGGTACGTAAGCTCGGTTCGCCAAACCCCCACCTCGCCCACCTCGCAGGCCTTCCCCGCCTATTTTCCCAGTCATTGTCGCTTACTTCTTTTGCTCCAGGATATACTAAGCGGCGACGAAATAATCGCTGATACTTACGATCTCAAAGAAATCGATGATGCCGTCTACGAAGTCGATTGCAAGAAGATAAAGAAGGCCGGAATCGACGCCAAAACACTCAGCAGCCTCACAGGTGGTAACGCCGTCGACCCAAATCAGAAGCCCTCAGGGGCCGAGGACGGAGGCAATGACGCTGCAGCTGATGAACCAGCGACTCTTGAGGAGGAACCAACAGAGCAGGTCAACGATGTAATCGATGCCTTCCGTCTGAATCAGATCGCACCTTATGCTAAGAGGCAAGAGTTCGTTGAGGCCATTCAAGGTATGTGAATATTACAGGAATCATAAAAGGCAGTGGTCGCTGACGACAGCTGCTCTTCTTAGGTTACATCGCGGAGCTATCGGAGAAGTTGAAGAATAATGGTGTTGAGGAGTCCAAGGTTAAAGCTGTTGGGAAAGGGATTATAACCCACGTCAAAAATCGCTTTGGTAAAAAATGGTCGGATTTTGAGCCTTACGCTGGCGAGTCTTCAGAGAATGATCCAGATCATCATATGTATGCGTCCCTCTATACTACCAAAGATGGTCCTCAAATTTAGCTAATCCTTTGGACAAGGCCTGTCTTTCTTAATTATCGCGAAGATGGCAAGACGCCATACTTCACTATATGGAAGCACGGATTGACTGAGATGAAGGTTTAGTTCTGGGTGACGATGATTGCATTGGAGTTCATGAAAGAGTCGGAAGTCTCGTGTGAGAGAATGATGTATGGAGGTTTCTGGATGTTCTGCATACTGATGGTCCTGTATTGGTAACGGAACCATCAATTAGAATGGTCCTAGAGTAAGGGTCTTTCGGCGTGCTTGAAAAACCTTTCTACGCAGAAATTCTAAGAAGTAGAAGTCGAAGTCTTGGAAGACGGACGAATGAGCATCTCTGTATGGTCGCCGAGACTCTGCCTCTGACTTCTGTGCGTGCCTGTACTTGGAATTTGCAATATCATTTGCACCACGACCGCTTTTAAATTGTTTCCATGTCTCTCCACACAATGTGCCCAGCGCAGGCCAGGCCTAAAGGATGATGGTGTCTGCAGTCCAGTCTCACATCAACTAGGATAGCTGAGCGGCCATCCCCTTGCTGAAGTCGGATGCAAGAGTATGAAGTTGACCTATGTCGATAATCAAGTAGAGCTCAAGTACAAGCAGTGGAGGTAAGTGCAGGACGGTGGTCATCTGTATGTATGATGTTGTGCATCATTTGTAGCCGTTAAACCTAAGTAACAGTCAACTTTTGTTGAGAGTCGAAGAACATATTCTACCGAGGTTAGACCGAGCGGAACCCCGGGTTACACAATGGTTTTGGGCTGTCAACAATGAGACAGTACAGAAACTCAGAAAAGGCCATGAAAGCTCTTGATCAAGCCGTAGAATTGTCATACAATGCGAATTCGATCCTAGCGGTCTGTCAAAGCCACGACATCGGCATCGTTCTGCGATGAGAAGGAGCATATTTGAATGCATAAGTCTGCGTGATTGGTCAGACAAAGCCTCATGGCGTTAGAAGGTTCACAGGAAAACGAGGCATCTAACCAGATCAATGGGATCGATGAAGGCGCAGAGTCTAAGGACTTGCTGCATTCACAACATAAACCACGCCTTCTACTCATGGGCTTGAAACGGCGAGTCGCAGCATGCATTCATAGGGGTACAACCCTACTAATTATACAGTGTAGAAGTGGGAAGTCATCGATTTCCAACGTCGTTTTTCGCAAGATGGCCCCTCAGGAGACTTTGTTTCTAGAAACAACGACCAACATTCGCAAGGAAGCGATGCAGTAGGCCGCACGCTCCCATTTCATCCAATCAAATACTAATACCCGAATCTGAAGCTCTTTCATGGACTTTCAAGTCTGGGACATGCCCGGTCAAATCGATTATCTGGATCCTGGTTTCGATGCAGAAAGTATCTTTGGCGGCGTGGGCGCAATGATCTGGGTCCTAGACGCCGTAGACAACTACATGGAACCAGTCGGCAGATTGACAGAGACAATCTTGCATCTACAGTACTCGTATCCTGACATTAAATACTCGGTCTTCATCCACAAGATTGATTCGTTGACCGAAGACTTTCGCGACGATACTGTTCGAGACATCACCCAACGAATCACCGATGACCTTTTCGACGCCGGGCTCGAGAATCCTCCAATCAGCTACTATGGGACTTCGATCTATGACCATACGATTTTCGAAGCCTTCAGTAGAGTGATGCAGGGTCTAGTGCCTCAGCTTCCTACCTTCGAGGCTCTACTCAATACTCTCTCTGCAAATTGCAGGTTTGAGAAGGTCTACCTCTTTGACGTATTCAGCAAGGTGTACATCGCGTCAGACACCACGCCTTTTAGTTCCACAGCATATGAATTATGCTCGGATTACATTGACATCATCGTGGATCTGTCAGAAGTATATGGCTGGATTCGGCGTGAGGACGGGAGGGAGAGCGAGCTGTACAGGCATTTGGAATCTCAGAGTGCAGAGTCTTTTGTCTGTAATATCAAAGGCTATCATCTGTATCTACGAGAGATCAGCAGGTCAGTTTTTCACGATATCGCATTGTGTATGTGGTGGACGCTGACGGGATATAGGAATTTGGCTTTCATTGGCATTTCGAAGGACCCAAACTTTGAGTCAGGCAAGGTGCTCATTGACCAGAATGTGCAAAAGTTCCAGGATACATTATTGCAGGTCTTCACGCGCACTTGATAGCATCTATCACATTTCCGAGTGTCATCAAGATGCGCTTGGCTTTTGAGCATTCTCCAAGATTGAATCTAGAGTAAGATCTGATTTCGAGCTAACCCTTGTCTCGCTTGTCAGGAAAGTCGGGCTTCTGAGATGCCAGCCAGGGTTTCCTACTCTTTCAATGGTTAAGCTGAGGCTCCTATATTTTCTTCCGGCAGCCCGAACGAATCACGCAGCAATTCCAAAGCCGCAGTTGCCCGTCATATCACCCCTGTGCTGTTTACTTATAAGCTGCTATATACATTCACTGCAAAATGATGTTCTCTGTGATGAAATATCGATTAGGATCTGGCAGTCTTCCACTGAAAGTCAATGGGCACGAAGCTGTCAATCGCCTGAAGCTTGAAACCAAGGTCCCCGCAAAGTGGCCATCGAGGGAGACTGCTGCGTAAAGACTGCTTTCTCAATGAACTATGTCGGTGCCGTCGTCCCGCGGCTCGATCAGCTAAAGCAACGCATTGCTCGAAACTCCGTGCAATCCTTCTATAACTTAAGCCGTCGACAGCAATTTCATAAGATTGAGTCATTGACAGCAGCTCAATGTAGCGGCAGTCAGTATTGTTTTTCCAATTGATCAGCAATATACGACAGGGCCGTCTGGCCTTGATTATGGGTGACATCAATGTCTTCTCGGGCTTTTTGTCACCTCGAGATCAAGGAAAAATGGTGAAGCACGTATGAGGAGTATTTGATCATTGTTGTCAGACACAACTGGACAACGTCTACATAAAACCATGCCTAAGCATGTCTTGAACCTATACATCTATTCTTTGTGATCAGGCGTCCTAGTCCCGATGAGCCCCTGCCTCGACAAGCATTCCGATTGTTGTTTGATCGCTTTGCGGAACGTATGACAAGGCCGTCCCGCCATTATCGTCCGAGATGTTGGGATCAGCTCCTGCTTCAAGTAGCAAATGCACCAAAAAGGCCCAACCGACATGTACAGCGTGTGTCAATGCCGTCAGCCCATGCTCGTCGGGGATATTTGGGTCAGCCCCTGCTTCAAGTAGCGTCTTGGTAATTTCATGATCCTTCAGTTGTATGGCGTGGACTAAAGCTGTCCTGCCAGTGCTGTCGAAATGATTTGGATCAGCATTCAAGTTCAGCAACATCCGGATCATGCCGTGATTTCTTAGATCTACAGCATAGGATAAGGCCGTTTGCTCCGATTGCGCGAGAGGAGCGTTGACATCAGCCCCTGCATCAACTAGCATTTGCGCGATAGTAAGATGGCCAAAACGTGTGGCATACGCAAGTGGTGTGAAGCCTTCTTCGTCTTTGCCATTCAGCTCAGCACCCTTTTCAATCAGACTTGTAGTCGTAACGCAAAGACCTCGTTGTGCAGCCCACGAGAGGGGTGTCCTCTCGTGCTCGTCCATCGTGTCTGCCTCGGCCCCATGATCCAGCAATGTCTGCGCAATACCATCGTGGCCAGCAATTGTTGCATGGTGCAATGCTGATTGCTCAGCGAGGTCACAAGCTTGCACGTCAGCGCCTTTCCATATCAAAATTTCTACCACGGCTTGATGACCGCCCTTGCTCGCTGCCATCAGAGGCGTCTGGTCATTGTTAGATTCCGTATTCACGCCGGCACCATTACTTAATAGAGTCTCGACTATTGTCAATTTACCTGCACCTGAAGCGCGTATTAACGCCGTGACTCCAAGTGGATAGGTTCTCTGTTCGACCTCGGCACCATTCTCAATCAAGTATCGGGTGATTTCTTCGAGTCCTTTCGTAGCGGCGAGGCCTAAAGGCGTCCAGTTTTGTATACCCTCAGATTTCACCGAAGCTCCATGTTCAATCAGAAAAACTGCTATTCTTGTGTGTCCGCGATTGATGGCGGCCAGCAATGGTGGCCACGCTTGCCCTTTTTTAGTCTCGAGGTCTTCACCTCTTTCAACTAAATGCCTGACTACGGTAAAGTCGCCTAGAAAGCAGGCCAGGCTAAGAAGAGTAAAATCTGGGATCTTGAGCGTTGAGTCAAGATTGTTTCTAATCCCATGTCCGTACCAAAATATCCGAAACCATATGTAAAAGCGATCAGATTGTAGTTCACATACCACCTTCCATCGCTCCATTAGATCAGAGCTGTGCTCACCCATTGACCGGAAATGTTCTATCCAATGCATTGCCGCGTATTCTAGGAAGTCATGACTTTGGGCATATTGGAGTATCCGACTTTGACGATGTTGATACGAGCTGCGAACAGCCCCCTTCTCCATGGTATCTATGGGGATCGTATTGACTTTGAACACATCAAATAAGAGATAATTGAGGCAAATGTCGGTAAGAATGCGATCAGATCTACCAGCCCTCGAGGATTGCACCAAATCTCTTGCTGACGCGTCCAATTGGGGAGGATATTGTGTCATTCTCATTCTAGGAGCCCACCATTCTTTAATCTTCTGGTGAAGAATGCATACCTTGCCCTGGAACACGCCAAAAATGGGCGTGCAAAGATTATCGATGTATGCTGCAAAACCTCGCTCAGGTCGAAGATGAACATCATCACGAGCCTTCTGGCCGCCTCGGACGTTTAGCGCCATGTTCATCTCCCGTAGAGTGAGAGGCCGCACAGCAGCTACAAGAATGTGGAGAACCTTACTAGCCTGCTCAGGCTGGGGACTCAATTTCAACAATGCCTTGCACGCTGCATTGACATCCTTAGGAAGTTCTTCGATGAAGCGCGACATCTGTTTCGAGCCAGTAATTCCCGCTGCCTGCTCAACAGCAGCTAATGTCAGACGTAGCCAGAGATGATTAGGATTTGGATTTTGTAGGAGGCGGGCTTGCAAGACCGATTGAAGCTCTTGGTCAAGCGCCTTTTCCGCTGCAATTCGGGGAACACGATCCCGAATCACAAAATCAATCTCCCGTTTGATGACCCCCATTTCGTCATCGCCAAATTGGCATACGAGGCTTGTATCAGAGCGCCTATCTATAGCAACCACTGGATCACTTGCCACAAGAAATTTGAGTTGATCAATAGCGCCACTCTTATCAGATTGAAGCTTAGTGAGAGAAGAGATCAAGTCCTTCCTTCCAGTGTCTTCGCACTCATCAAGGGCGTCTAAAAAGCATATGACGGTACCAGCTTCAGGACATTGAGCAAGTGACAAGAGTAAGTCCCACAACCATTGAAAGGACTGGGTCATTTTAGCTCCGTTAAGCCGGAAAGCTTCGTTCGCTTTCTCCAACAAGGCATGATTACGATTGCACAATTGATGCAACAAAGCAGAAACAGCGTGAGTTGCGCTTCTCCTCTCAGTACCATCATCCATGAAGAAAAAGTAGCAAGTAGTGACAATAGCTGTGCTTCGAAGCTCCACGTCAACCAACGATTTCATCAGCACAGACTTACCGTAACCTGCGCCTGCATATATCCATAATACTTTTGAAGATCGATTCTCTAACCACTTGCGATAACTCGAATTCTTCAATAGCCACTGGCAAGTTCCTGGGCTACGGGAAGAAATTTGATCTTTGGTCATCTCATAGGCACTGGTTCGCAAAGCTTGAAGACATTCCTTCAGAGACATTGCTAGAGTATTCGCTTCTTGTCTTGTAGGCACGTGAGTTGATGCTTCTCCTCGAGCTTTCTCGATAGTAGGCTCTTCTCTCTGCCATTTCATCCTTTGTAAGCGCAAAATTTCATCAATGAAGAGCTCGTGTTCTCTTAGAGCGGATTTTAAGTCGTCGGAGTCGACGACTTGAGAATTACTGCCCAAAGCAGCGACTGTCGTCTTAAGATCATTCAAGAGCAGGGGAAGAGGGCTTTCCAGCCTTAAAAATCCTTTTTGACAGATCTGGTACACTGCCTGGGCTTGAAAGGTGAGTATTTGTGAGCAAACTTTGCTCATTTGAGTCTCAAAGGCCGCTTTCAGCTTGGCTTCGTCATATGCAACGGAAAGACCGGGATCAGTATCATGTTCAGAATATAAGCGTTGAATAACCGTAAGGCGAGTTATTAGGACCGAGATGTAGCTAAGCCCGTCCTCAAGCTCTAACTTATCGAAAAGCCCTAGTTCTGCGGCAGACTCAATCTTTGGATCTAAGGTCGATTGTAGGAGAATACACATCCCTGCCCATGCTAGAGCGGTATGAGGCTGTGTGCTAACTTTTGAGGCAAGCTGATCTCTGACGAGCAGTATAGCTGCCACAATTCGCCTGCTCTCGATAGAATGGTTCAACTTTGAGTCCCATGTTGCTTCTTCAATAATGCCGGCCTTCTTCAGTACCACTGCCGACATCATTTCGTCCCTTTGCGAGCCATTCATCAGGGCAATTACAGCTGGCGAAGCACGACCTTCTAGTTCCTCTATGATGATTCCCTCATAAAAAACCCACAGATCCGTATTACTTGATATTTCATAGGCTCGATCCCAGAAGTCATCATCCTGCTCTTTCACGATCCGTTCTTGAAGACGGGCACTTTCATTGCGGACTCCCTCAACTAGAACGTTGAAGTTTGGCTGTTCGATCTGCGTTTGAGAGGCATCATCGGTCTCCTTGAAAGGATCATCAGAGATCTCGGACATGATGTCAGAATCCGGAAAAGTTTCTCTGTCATCCGCGACAGATTTGCCCTCCTCAGAAGCGCCAGCCTGACCTTCGTCAGACTCACCATCAACGGGCTCCTCAGCGTCTCTGCGTGGTAAGGTAAACAGAGCTAGGAACAACATGTGTCGCCCCATGTGTTTGCGAAGCTGTTTCACTTCACTGAAGCATAACGAGCACGTCCCCATACAGCTTTCGTCTGCTGGTCTCGAACACATGTCAAGCAACACTGAAAGCGGCTGGTCAGCCGAGGGATGCTGATGTTTTCTATGCTCTGTAAAGGCGCTTTTACTATCAAAGTACTGCCGGCACTCCTGGCAAGTCCATTGCACCCTATGTACGTGAGCTTCATGAGCGAACCATTCGTGGTGTGAGCCATAGGTCTTATTTGGAGTAGAGCAATTTTCGAAAGTACATATATAAGGTTGGAGATCTTGAGTGACGTGCTTCCTAGATACAAATCTGAGTCTAGCATCGGCGAGCAATAATTGTAAACTTACTTCCACTGGATCATGTTTGGAATTCTCGATACCTCACAACAATAAGGACACTCAAAGTAATCGTCACCTAAAGCACCTAGAGGTGGTTCGGGAAACTTGAAGTCATCCTCCTCAGGCGAGCCCTCGGTTAATACGGACAAGGTCTCTGACAGGCCATCGTCAAAATCAAGTTCTGTGCGATCTGGGTCTTTCTCCAGGAACGTTGCAACCGTTGTTTGGGTATCCAAGGTAGGAGCACGCTCGCTAGGAGTGTTGCGAGCGACCTCGTCCTGGTCTCTAACACTCACGGGGTGGAAGGTACGCTCCTGATCTCCAGTAATATGATCGGCGACCCCCACTACAGTTTCCAGATTGGCCGTGTAAGCGTCGACGCCATGTTGGAGCTTTTCATGATGCTTCTTGTTATATTTGAAAACTTGTCGTCGGCGGCTGTTTGCTTTCCCTAGACGCTGTAGCAGGAATGGACTCACTGATGCCAATAGTGGAAGTCTTTGTCCGACATGCTGGATATCCCAGCATTCATAGCATGAAGTATCAATATCATGTTTCGTATAGAGTCTATCTGTTGGAGTAGGATTGCGTACAGTAATCGCAAGCTTGTATAGATATGAGATACTTTGCCTTATACCCTTGAGGATTAACTCTAGCTCTGTTGAAGAACCCAGGTCGGCAGATCCAGATGAGGAGTCAGATGAGTCCGAGTCAGACAGTTGCTCGTCAAGAGGGAGCCTCTCGTTACTCATGATCTCAAAGCCTAATTTGTGATTAACTCATACGCGCATTGTCTCCCAAATCTAAAGCAAAATCGTCACTAACCTTCTCGTAGATCGTTGCGCAGGTCATCTAGCAAGGTAATGGCTGTCTGACGGATGTGCCCCGCTTGCCTAAGTCGATGGTCCAAGGACGAACGTCCATCGCGATGCGCACCCAGATTCCCTGCCCATACTCGTAGTCGGCCAAATTCCGTTTCCACATCGACTGGAGATATTTGTTCCAAGTACCTTGGCTGTGCGTTCTTTAGAGCGTTACTCAAAGAGCGGAAAATTTGGACGCAGGCACCGTAATGGGCTGCGATTAACTTGGACTTTGGCGCCTCCATTCTCGTCTCATCGAGTAGGGCATGAATCAATGTACGAAATGCAATCTTATCGTGTGGAAGTCGAATATGCTCTATCTAGTTAGTACAATTGAGCCTCTTTTTCGCCCCCACTGATCTGCCCCTCGGCGCTTCGCGAAGGGTGGAACGAAAAGCGACAAGAACGTACTTACGGGAACACCATTTCTTACTATGGCGGAAATAGCAGGCTTGGTTCTGGGTGCCTTCCCACTCACGATCAAGGCGCTAGATGTTTATGTCAAGGCAATGCAGTCCGTCAAGAAATGGTTTGAATACCGTCAGAGGATGCAAAGAGTGATTCAGACGCTGGTATTGGAGGAAATGAAATTCGAGAATACTTGCTTGCGGCTCCTTCAAGACTCGGTATCTCAGCCGGAAGTGGAGCATCTCCTGGCATGGGCAAAGAATCGGGCAAAGACAGAGACAGACCCTTGGCGTAAAGAGGCGCTCCGAGTGTCTCTTCAAGCTCTGCTTGGAACGTCATTCGATATATTTCTGGTTGCCGCGAGTCAAATGAAAGACATATTCGATGAATTGAAAGAGAAGTTAGGTCTCGATGCTGAATACCTTGTGAGTTGGTGCCATACCTGGAACCCTGATAGACCGAATTGCTCTGACGATAGACTGCAGCCGGAATGGGTGAACTTCAAGGCGCACAAACGGCAGTGGAAAAAGCTTCAGTTGAGTTTGCTTGACGGAACTATTAAAGAGCTCCTTGAACATTTGGATAAGGGCAATAAAGACATCGCAGATTTAGTAGGGCATAGTCAGCATATGAATACCGTGAGACCTTCGAAGGCAACTACCCGTGCAAGACGATATGACGACATTCGAAAGCACGCAAGAGACCTATACGGGGCATTAAGGCACGCCTTTGCCCGGCCTTGTGGCTGCACACTTCCACATAACGCAAGTCTGTGCCTCGAGCACCGAGATCCAGTAAGGGCGGTTGGGTACGATCAGAAGTCAGCCCTCCAGTTCAGAGTCCTGTTCTCGTTCGAAGGAGGTCAGACTGCGAGTTCGGTGCAGCCTCCATGGGATTGGCGGGAAACTAGCATTGAGCCAATACAGCCATCTCCCCAACAGTCTCAAACCGCTTGTAGGGACTCTCCTCAACTTGAGACGGTCAGATCGCTCACAGATGCTACAATAGCAGGTACCAATGTCTCAGCAGCGTTCGCGACCACAGCTCCTTCTTTGACTGCTGTGGGAGGCCGAGGAGGACTGAAAACTTTCCATGGTCATAGCACAGCCCCAACCTCTGACATGGGACATTCCAGGTCATCTAGGGTATCAGTCAGATCCAAGAGTGTTTCGTTTGCCTTGGAAAATCCCAATCCACAACATTCAGCGCCAGACTCATTACCTGAGAGCAGCAAAATCGAGGACTTGTGTTCAGCCATACTCAACGTCACGGAAGTTTCCAGTCTCGGAGTGCTGGCTGACGAAAATGAACACCGCCATCGGGTATCTATCACAAGTGTTTGTTCTGAGGGGGATCCGCTTCAAACAGTATCACTGCAAGATCTGCTCACTCAGGCTCCGCCTGGGAGAAAGGAAAGATTAATTCTTGGTCTCAAGCTTGCGTCGACACTCCTGCAGCTCCACAACACACCTTGGCTTGCTGAGGTCTGGGGCAAGGTGGACATTCGATTCAGAAAGCGGGGAGATGAGCCCCGTCTTGCGCTTCTTAGTCAACCACTTCTTTCGAAGAGTTTTGTAAAACCAGACTGTCAGAACGCGCCTCCTGAGCCACTTCGTACTGCGCCATCACATGGAGTCCGGAACCAGAGCATATTTGCGCTAGCAATAATCTTGACAGAACTGTGGTTCGGCAAACCTATCGATCACTTACGGGCAACAAAGGACCCCGACCCCCAAATCGAGGATAGAGATGTCACAGATTTCGCAACGATCAAAGGTCTTCTAGAGCTCATATATGAGGAAGCTGGAGATTGGTACGGAGATGCAGTGAGGCGATGCCTCCACTGTGAATTTGACCAAAGATATGAGAGTCTGGACAAGGAAGCATTGAAGGAAGCCGTGCATGACCGAGTTGTAGGTCCATTGGAACAGCACCTGCACTACTTTTGCGGTGGAACCCTCGAAGGTGTATTAGTCTAAAAGACCTTGACAAAGATTAGCATTCATCCAATCTCACATGCAGTAGAGCAGGGTTAGAATACGACCTCGCTTAGAATCATCTCAAAATATCACTCCAATCTACCAATAAAGCAGATGCAACGAGCCACCAAGCGGTAACAATCCGTCCTTGATTCAACAGAATGCAGGCTGAAATAGCCTGGAAAGCTGGAAAGCTGGAAAGCTGGAAAGCTGGAAAGCTGTGCTGCTGGCTCATCGCGCCTTGTGATTGGTCAGTATTAGAGTATGCACGATTATGAAAGCTAGTGTAATACATATATTGCCCTCTGGCAGCATAAATGCATGTTCGCGAAATCCGTTGCCACTGTGAGCGAGGACGTCCTCTTCTGACATCGCCATGAAGAGCAACGCAAGCGTCCAAGCAAGAGATAGCGCAGTTGCGGATTTCGAAAGGCGTTTGCCATGCCATCTAATTTGAGGTACCTTTGCATCATGTAGGACCCAGTGATCCGGTCCTTTATTCGAGAGCATATGGTAAAGAGGAAGCCGTCGCAATTCGCCGGCCCTGAAATCATATTTTGACTTTTGCTGAATTCTACCCAGCACCTCTGGTGCCTCCTAGTCTCAGGTTCACGGGAAGCAAGGGCGAACCCAAGCCTTCATGGCCGCCACCACCTCACCATCGCTGCCCATCGCACCTCCACCGTGGACTTGCAAGGCCACCGCTTACATTCTGACATTCTACAACTCCGCCTCCTCAGGTCTTCCTTGCGACATCGTCTACGACACGCTTGAAGCCGAGGCATCCTCGTTCAGCTCCGAGCAAGATGCGGGAATCTACCGAGGCGGACTGTGCATGGCTCAAATCATACGGTACAGCGAGACACCGGTAGGGCCATATGATGAGCTGGCTATCCTACCAGGTTATTTCAATGGTGTCGGTCCTGCGGGCGAGAAGAAGAAGGACTTGAGAATTACGGGCATATGGGTCAGCCAGGAAACGACCCTAATGAATGGAAGAAAGAATTGGAACATCCCAAAGTGAGTCGGATAGACGCGGTTCTATCTCTGTGGAAGGTTTCACCTCTGATCTTCTCTTTTAGACAGCTTGCCCGCTTTACCTTCACCCCCACGGATACCTCATCTGACGCTCTCCGATTCCAGGCCTTCTCACCTGAACCGTCCGCAACCACTCCTTTTTTCTCGGCCACGATAAACCCTGTTCGCTACACCCCGAGCTTTCCTTTCTCTAGCGCCTGGCTCGACTATCTCGGCATGTCTACACACATCCTACAGCCACCACTACCGGAAGGCAAGCCAGCAGATCTAGTGGTTGGAACAGACAACTGGTCGAGGTCGCATCCGGTCCTGAAGAGCGGCAAAGCAACGCTCGTCTGGTTCGATATGAAGCAACCCGAGGAGGACCAAAAAAAGGTCACTGGTATGGGTAGCGGGGCAGGAGATGCGCTATTGGCGAAGAAAGGACATGAGAATTGGTGGCCTGGGATGAGGAGACGGCATATCGGACTGTATTGCCCAGATGCTACGCTTGGGCTTGGCGAACCAGAAGTCTTGCAAGATTGAACCAGGACCATTGGCCACACGAGGATAATTACTGCTTTGAAACTCGCAGCGCGTCAATTGGCACGACAGCCATTTTCCCGAGATTCAATCAAGAACCCCGCGCGAGTTGTCACAGAATCACCTCCAATCCTGTCGATCATGCGTCTTGATGAAATCGCACCTTGCCATCGCAAGGATGTGGGTAGATCTGGATTTCTTGCAGAATCAACTCTCAGCCCGCGTCAAACTAATCACCTCCTAGACCGATCCCATCGTTTGAACACGGTATGGATCGTTTTATGGATGAATGACAGCGATTACATACACGGCAGCCTTGGTATCTGTAGAGGCGGCACAAGATGTCAAGCACGAGCAATAGAAGGCTGCTGAAGTCCATCTCTTCAATTCGCCTCAAACAATACTGGTGTCATCGGTCACCTATCCGCCCACTTTGCGGGTCCTCGGTCAAGCGAAAGCTTGGAGCCTTGAGACTCGTCTCTTTTTACGAAGCCCTTGACCATACTACTGCTCGGATACCTGAAATCGTTACCTTGTCTCGTACTATTACAAGTGCAGTGTTCCAGGTTTCTTGCATTTCAGTCACCTCTATCGCGCTCCAGAAGAACAACGTAGGTTTTTTTCGTCATCATTAAATCACTAAACTGATATCAACGAGGAACTCGGTCAATTGAAACAAAAACATGAGTCCTCGCCCCTAATGATTTAATTTGACAGTTTGAACTCGGACTCCAATATCCGTGCCACGCCCTCTCGACCTTCTCCCCGGAGGTCGAGAGGGCGTGGCACGGATAATAGCAGAGCATAGCGTCTGGCTATCTCCTGAGTAATCCCCCAATTATTATCAGATCTAGCCCGCGAAGCTCTCAGAATTGTGATTGGCCGTTGTAAGGGCGTGCTGCGCTCAGGAAACATGGCCCCTTTCGTATGGAGGCTTCAGACCCAATCTAAAGAGCGCGTCTGCAGTGAACTCCCATGCTTACATCTAGCGCCTTCAAAATTCAATTGAATAGGCAGACTCTACATACAAGCTTCACAAAAGAGAAGATTATGATTTGAGTGGCCGTTCAATACCAGTGTTTGGAGAGAATTGGTGATATGGAATCATCTTACTGAATGGCAACTGTCATGTGAAAAATTTGGGTAGATAGGGATGCACACCTCATTATCCTCACACGAACAACATCCTGATTGAGGAGACTGGCTGTTGAGAAGTACCTCTTCCTCCCGCTGGCAAGTATTTGGATGGCCATCGAGAAGGCTATGATAGGATCATCATTCCATAGGGTCCGAATCTGCTACTCGAAATCTCGTTGAAAGATGGAGGCACGTTCAATCTAATTAAACGTCCGTCCTCAGCATGCAATGTACCCTCGGCAGACTAATTTGCCAACAATCTGCGGCAGCGGTAGGTCTTAGCGTCTATATCAACATGGCAAAGCTTCCAAATTCGGCCGAGGAGTAGCCTCAGGCTGTCTGACACGCAATCTGGCGGTGTGAGGCAAATTACCCGGCCAAAAAGATTGACGTAGAAGGGTTAACCTGCCAACTGAACACACTCCCCAAATGAACAGCTTATAAGGCTGAACTGTGGCTTGAAACATCATTTTTGAGAAGTCATTTCATGAGAAAGCTTTATATATGAAACTTATGTAAACTTTGATTTTAGGAAGATTTTGTATGAAGCAATTTTCAGTAGCTCGCGTGGTTATAATGATTCAGAGGAGGTGTTCTGTTGGGGGGTTTGTTCAGTTAGGGGGTTAACCCTTCTATAATCAATACCAATGCAGAGGCTGGCGCGTTGCCCCCCCTCTCGGGCCGTTTTCCAAGCAAGCGATACCAAAGCCCTACATCAATGTCATCATGTCAAATTCGAACCCTTAGAGCACTGAGAGAAGCTAGGAAATCGGCCGCAAGTTCTAGAGCAAAAAAAATGAAATGGGCACGTCAGCCAATCTCAATCTCTCTTATTCTTGCAGCGTAGTGGTAGAGAAGAGAAGACATATGGCTGGACTGTCGATTCCCTTCCCGTGAGTTATGTCGCTCACACCCTTTGCCTCTCGCGCAGGCCAGCTTACGTGCATAGCGCTAGAGGAAGGCCCCGAAGCCTTTCAATGCTAGATCAAGTCTTTACTGAAGTAGCTTGAAGATATTCATATGCGCAAAGTCACGAAGTGCTCAATTCACTCACTGCCCTCCTGCCTTTCACATGCAATTGACAATGTCATACTCACCATACGACGTCCCCAAGCTTCTAGCTGACATCCAGATCAACGGCAGTACCCTGATCGATGGACATGAGGATTCGAGGCTGCAATGCCTAGCAGCTGCTCGCACTCTCTGCCATGCACTCGAGACACCACGTGAAGCTATCATTACACGCTGTTATGCACAGGTTCGTGCAATAGTGCTCTTTCTGTATTTCGTAGTGATCATCATGTAATGAAATACTTAGGTGGCAGACCAAGCAGCCATCAATACCGCTATTGACCTGGATCTTTTTCAAGCCATAGAAAATGGGGGCGGAAAGGGTGTGCATGTTTCCGAGCTTTCGAAGGAAACAGGGGCCGACCCAAAGCTTTTAGGTACGATATCAAGGAATGCACTTGCGCTTCCAGTCATGCATGAGTCTTATGTATCTGATGAAGTGATTAGCTTGATTGCTGAAGCATCTGGCCGCAACTGGCACTGTGTACGAAGCCGACACTGACATGTTCCTCTCCACCTCCCTATCTAAAGCTCTTATACTCCCAATCTACCGTGATGCCTTTCCAGTCTGGTGCGTTCCACTCTTTCCTTGTAGAGAAGCAAGCGCGACATTGCTGACTTTGATACTCTCACGACTAGCAAGGACATCATCACGCCAGTAATACAGAAGGTGCCCGAATTTCTCTCTAAGGTCAAATATAGTAATCCAGAGAACACCGTCAACGCCCCTTTCCAAATGGCCTTCGATACCAATGAGCACAGTTTCGCATGGCTAAATCAGCGTCCAGAGCTGATCAAGAAATTCGCTAACCACATGGGAGGGACTCATGCAGGCCTCTCAACCTGG
>JAABUI010001024.1_pt1 | contig 17195 bp, 12 predicted proteins | sample 5559111 | NCBI WGS metagenome assembly JAABUI01 (sample SAMN10711870, study PRJNA513365) | rock metagenome | isolation source: Antarctica rocks | place: Antarctica: Victoria Land, Buttleship Promontory
GTCCGCGGTGACACATGGCGTTCAGTTGTCCGCAGTGACACCCGGCACTCAGTCGACGCCAGGCTCTGGCCTCAGCCCGGCCCCGATAAGGACACCAAGTCCAAGGGGAAGGGTAGGAAAGAAACCGGCAGATGCTCGCCAGCCACTGGTGGAGGTGGAGCCGAATATATTGCGAACACTACCGCCATCTCGGTCAAGAGAGAATAGAAAGCGTCCAAGCCGATTCTGTTAACCGGGTTGTAAAGCCGCGCCGCGCGGCTTTGCCTACGGACCGGCATTGCCTATCGAGTCGAAAAGAGCCGTAGAGAGTATTGGGCTATTGAGGGGCGCGCCGGCCGGCATGGCAGGCATAGGTTGGTCTATACCATCTGTCCCGGCTTCCGTATCTTCCATTGGGGTCCAACCGGGGAGGTACTGTTCATTGTATTTTAGAATATTTCCACTAAGCCCCTCAAGCCCGGCCATGTGGAGATTGACGGTAGGGTTAAGGGAAAAACGATCGTGGGTCTGTCTACTGAGCGACTTGTGGGCGAGGTTTAATGCCATGCTCCATACATCCTCTGCAGCCGATTTGGCCGGGTGCCTCGGAGAGTTAGGTTTCCCGAATGTAGTTTCAATGACTCCCTTCAAAGCAAGCAGGAATGGGCTGTTAAGTGACCAGTTTTCAAGCAGTTGGTCGCTGTTTTTCGAGAAATAGGAGCGCTCCTGTTGAAATACTTTAAGGTTATTATTTAGTAATTCCAGGAGGCGGTCAGTCTCGAAGTGGGAATCTCCCGCTCCTCGTAGGTTCACAAGGCCGTTCATTAGGATCGCTTCCTGGAGCCGGTCAGACGATGCTGGTGAGTCGACGGTGTGTAAGGTATATAGCAGTGCCTGCGCGTACTTTGGGGTGCTCGCAACGCGGGCTTGGAAGATAAGGGTGACGTGCCGGAGTGCGTGACGGAGAAGTCCAATGTCTGCATGCTTGATGGCGTATCGAAGGGTAAGGTATGATTCGACGTGGGCGCAGAAATTTTGATGGTTTTCAAACTGCTGGTCACACAATGGGGGCATTCTATCTCTCGTTGTCGTAGGCCACGGGTCGCGCAGTTCTCTGGATATCACCTTGAGCTTCTTGATCCAGCTACCCGATTTCCCGGGAAGTTGGGCAGAGAGCCATGGAACAGGTGATTCGATTCGTTGCACATTTAGCTTTTCCTGCCGTAATAGCCTGATCCAGATCCCGATAACCCTTGATTGATAGCTCTGAATGATAAGGTCCCCGAGAGCCTGGAAGTCATTCGGCTGGACAACGCGAGATCGTCCCCATCGATCGGCAGCATATTGTAGTGTAGAGGGGTCTGCCGGCCCAGCCTTGCCGAAATGGATATCGTGAATGACCTGTAGGAGATTGAAACGTAGGTGCCAAAACCCAAGCGATGGCAGTAAGAAGTCAAATCGATCAAATGGTTCTTGGGATATATCGCGTCGGAGTTCTTTGACCGATTGGATTCGCGACCAAGTTTTAAGGTCTCCATATATAAGTCGAATATTGTCTCGATGTACCGGATCATCCTCCTTCAACTGGAATTGCCGTAGGAAGATATCCTCGAGAATCTGAATGTTGTTTGACGCCATGCTCTCGTCCTTGAAAATTGGCTTAATTGGGATGTTGTTGGTCCTAGCGGGTTCGAGCCGTTTTAGAATAGGCATGGACATTGACCAAGGGAAATTGTAATCGGCGTAACCTTTAGAGTAAAGGGCCTGGATTGCCGACTCAAGATGGTAGAGGTGGATCTAGTGATAAATTAATACACTTCAGTAACATGGAATACGTCAACCCGACCGCCGGATGCAAATCAAAACGTACCTCATCATCAATGTCGCCGGGCTCTAATTTCTTTGCAACCTCTATGGCCGACAGAGGGTGCAAAGCTGGGCGCCACATGCCTTGTGTCAATGGGCCATGGTCAAATCCACGGCCTTGAAATATCAGCGATGTTGTTATCGATCTCATGGTCCGGCTATCACCGGTTCGCTCCCCCCTTTTCCCTTCTGTAAAATCAAAGTTATCATAGGTAACGATCCCGTCATATGATTGGCCTACCACCTGGGCTTTCCGAGCTGCCTCCCCGGTAAGGCTAGCCATGCGCCGCTGCAGCGTTGTGTACGACATCGTTAAGCCGAATTGGCAAAACGTATCGATTACCCGGCGCCTTGCCCCACCCTGGAATAGATAGAGACCAAGGACCGTCTGGAGGTTGTTAGCCCTGTTAGGGCGTAATTTGTGGCAAAGCAGGGCCAAAATCACAGCATGGCAGCCGGCCGGTGACACCGACTGGACATCGACATCTTTCGCAACGAAGCTGTCGTCACTAGCGACTTCAATAAGCTCGAGCCACCGTGGCGCAACCTCTTTTATCGTAGCCGCTATCTTCCTAACGGCGTCTACGCTCCCAAGATCGCTTGTAACGGAAGGTTGTTGGAATTTGCAAAGCGATGGCTTGCTGGCGATGGCTCTTATCTCCTGGCGCAGAGTTTCCATGGCCCAACCCCATGGCCGTCCCTCCGTAAATGCGGCTTTTCGCTGCTGGCCAAGCAACCTTAGAAAGTCGTCATCCTTGATTAGGTCGGTGTAAGCGAAGTCAAGGAATTGACCCTGCGCCTTCCGTATCCGATGCTTGCTCGAATTGGTACAAATCGCCGAGAGCAAATCCTTTATCGTCCATCTTAGGTCTTTCAGTTGCTGTAGTATGTAAACCAGCTTTTCAAATTCGGAGATACGCCGCCGCCGCTTGGTGCCGCGGGTTGAGCTGGATGTAGACGATGATTGAGTCGAGGATGATGAAGAAGAGGAGGATTGGGAAGGGAGGGTTGAGTGTGTAGAGGATGAGGCGGTGGCGGGGGGCGAGCGTCGCTTTCGGCCCCTAGCACCAGTTCTGTTAGGGGACCTACTCGGCGAGGTCGCGGGGGAAGATAATGGGCTCGTCGACAGCACAGTAAGGGGAGAGGTAGCCATCTGATGGTAATAGGTTCTGTTTGTTGTGGGAGGTGGGGCATTTGTTTTGGTGTTCACTAGCATATGGATAAAAGACCCCATACTAGCCAAAGCCGCGCCGCGCGGCTTTGGCTAGTATGGAAAGCGCTAAGTGAAATATGGTATGGTTGGCCCGCGCTACTCAGTAGCAGTTACGCATGCAATTTGCTCTACCTATGCAGTTGCCCGCCCGAGCATTAAAAAAACTATCTTTGCCAAAGAATAAATTCTCTGCCATCCTAATCGCCGGAAAGGTTCGTTTGAAAGCGCGCAAGGCGCTGAGACGATGCTTGTCTATTACTTGCCTTGCCCGCTGCCTATCTGCTCCAAGAACTACATTCGCCTGCGCTTGAACCATAGGATCATCCCAGGACGTTCGGCAAAGGAGCGCCTGGCTTATCGGGCTTTCGACATAAAGCTGCGAGGACGGAGGGAATCGATATGGGATCGTCCCAAAGCGATTGGCGAGCCCAGAGGGTGTCAGGTTCAATGCCTCCTGCGTTGCATGGGCGCGCGCGAGGTCTGCCCAGGTATCAGACTCTTCGTTATCGAGAGCTATGCCATCGTCCATAACCCCTACGAACCAGGGCAGGATAGTCCTCCGAACCTTGCCACCCTTATCATGGGTCGAGCCGTGAAGGATCTCTGGCATTGTTATCCGCACGCCTCCTTGTGCGCAGGGCACCCTGACGAAATCGCCGAACTCAGCTATATCATCTTTGAGGTAGATCTTCTCAAGCCCATGGACATGCCCATTTGGTACCTTCCCGCGGGCCTTGACTTTCTCCCACCACGTCCGGATGTGTTTATGGAACCCTGGTACAATCTCGGTGCATCCCTCTTCGTCCTCATGATCGAGCGATACCGATCCTTGGATGATATTGCCCCCATGCCCATCCTCCAGAAACTTCGACACGTTCATATCAATATGCCGAAAGAAGGTCGGATCGCCAGTGCCTGGAACCACATATTTTGCATAGTAAGGGTAGCTCACAAGTTGACGGCGCCTGTCACGACGGAGGCACACGTAAAGGGCCCAGTATTCTACATCCTGCCTGATAATCTGCTGGCAGAGAGAATAGAACATAGTGCGTAACCATCCCTTATTCGACTGACCGTTGCGCTCCCTTTGGTGATATAGGTATAGGTCAAATTCTTCGTCAATGAGGTCCCCAATGCCACCTTCATGCTCACCCGCCACGGTAACGCCATCCCACAGCCACGCGAACATCTGCTGGATAAGAAGATTGCCGTCAGTATGCCAACGCTCCCATGCGCCGAGGCCTCCAATCTCCTCCACGATCGTCTCTGCGAGTTCATCGCTTAGAGGCGCAAAGAGGTTTCTCCGTACGCGGCGCCGTGCATATACGCCATGATTATCATCCTCTACCCCTGGGCGGGACCCAAGCCGAAACCATGCAGTACGATTTGGCTGTGTCTTGAATCCATTCAAGTCGCTCCGATGTTGCCAACACTGCCGCAGTCTTAATCGTAGCCGGCGAGCGGTCAATGTCTTCACCTGGAGGCCAAAATAAGCCCCGATTATCTTCAGGTGCCTAAAGCATACGTGCTTCAGGTTTGACCCATGCCGTTGAGCTCCCATCACCTGCCTCAGTGTTGCAATACAGTCCGACTCACTCTGGATCCCCGACGTTCCCGCGCTCTTTCTGATGATTCGGTCGAGCAGCGTCTTGTCAATCTTATGGCATTTGCAGCCCCCTATGTCTCTGACCTCCTCACTCTCATCGCAATCAAAGATTTCGACATCTTCTTCACTGTGATCGCTGTCCGCGTATTCCAAAACACTATCTTCGGGGCCTTGATCCATGCTTTCGTCGGGTTGACTTTCGTCCGCCTGAATATCCCCCATATCTTCGTCCTCATCCCCATCACCATCCTCGTTACTATCCTCTTGATTGCCATTCTTAAAGCTGCTTGAATCACTCATGAAGTCGCTACCTGCCTCGTCATCTATTGAGAGGACAACCTTTCTTCCTCTATATCGTACCCGTTTTCTTGGCAACCCATCGTCAACTGCATCTGTGCCCTTGATTCCACGCTTCGACTCGTCGAGTTGGATTATTGATCTGTCAAAGCCCATAAGTTCCGATGTCGTAAGCGGCTCCCGGATGAGAAGCGCTTCTGCCTCGTCGTTGGCCATAAGCTTAAGTTCCATCCAATCTTTCGCAATAATGGATCGTGCGGAACCCCGGCCAGGCTGGCACTTTCGCAGTCGGTCCATCGTAAGATGACGAACCATGCAGCTGGCGCCTTCAAAGGAATATTTTTCAGCGACAGCCGCTGCATATGATAGGTAATGCTCGCCCAGGTTTTCAAACATCCAATCTTGCGTTCCAGGACCCCATTGCCTCTTGATAACAACGACGTACTTCTCTTTTCTACCACGGCTCTTTGCGGCTCGGTGACGGAACTCTTTTAAGAACGGGTTGTCGAGTGCCTTGATCGCCTCCTCTCTTGTTTGAAATCGCGCCTGCCATACCTTGCCGTCTACCAGGCAACCCCACGCCTCCATAATCACCTCATTCAGACCTTCACCATACGCACCGGCTTGCTCGAAAATGTCTGTGATACCAACAAGTTGATCTTCAACTGTGCCTTGGCTGACTATCCAATTCTTCGTGATACGCCTGATATCACTAGCCGAACAGCTACCTAACTCATTGCTCAGCTCATTGTAAGATGGCCGTATGGTGACCGCGCCGGAATCCATTGCTTGGACGAAGTAAACAAAATAGCGTATCTCGGCCAGATGAGCAGGCTTTTAAAGAAAAGGGCGCCTGACGGCTGGAGCGAGGATTCGGGCTTAGAGCAATGTGTGGCGGTAGCAAGGAGATACTAGCAAATGACGTGGTGTGGTATAAAGCAGAACCAATTGCCAATGAGAACGACCACTTGCCGGCACTAAAGAAGATGCAAGAAAGTTGGCGCTGCAAGTTGAGAGAGTAGCAGGGAGAGAGGCAGAACCATGGCTAGGGACTCAACACTCGACCCGACCTTGAAGGTAAACAGAGACGCTACGTAAACAAAAGAGCAACGTAAACAAAGGAGACACAGAGCACAACATATTCAACACCGCCATAGCCCTCGTCTTATCCCAAGGCAGGTCTGGCGCCTTCGAGGTGGTCCTCGGAAAAGGTTGTTAAAAGCTAAGAGCGAAAGTGTTAAAAAAATTCCGGGGTTGCTTAAGTATCCGACAGCAGCAAACTAGGAGTGTATGTGAACCTAACCAGTAGGGCGAAGGTCAAACGGTTTTTCACATACCGCCCTCATCTTGGTACGCCGACTATAAACCATTTCGACATTCGGCCACCCCACGTTATACTAATAGCCTGTACAACCTCTGGACTCGGTCTTTACCCTTGGATTCAGCCTTGGCTTGCAACTGTCGAATACTTAGGCAGCCCCCGAACTTTTTGAAACCTTTTGGCTCTTAACTTGGTAAACTATTTCCATGGACCAGGGGAGTCCCGTTGCTTCCTCTTTTTGTAGTCCGACAATTGCACTTGACACACATGACCGTCTCTCATAAAAACCTCTTCAAACCACAACTCTCTTAAAAACAAACCTTTCTTGAAATCACACCAGAGCATTTGTCGTTATGAGCGACGGAGACATCGTCGCAGGAATGGATCTTGCCGCTGGAGAGGTATGGTCTAATCGTCTTTTCCTGGTGATTGATCTCGCTTATATAAATTTATAGGAACCGTCGGACCATGGGCCAGGTGTCCGCGAGCGGAAGCGTGCTGCTGCGGCCACTAAGGCTGCTTCTACTACTAAGAAGACCACTCCTAGTGGCAAGAAGCCCGTGGGCAAGAAAGCGGGTGCCCCACCAACCCGCCGCTCTGGTAGAAAGAATCCGTCTGTGTCAAAAGAGAAACCGTCTTCAGGAAAATCGACCAAAGCTCCGTTCAAATCCAAGTCTATCGTAGGATCCGAGGATGATAGCGCTGCTGATGCTCCTTCTGGTTCTACTAAAGGTAAAGGGAAGCAGAATGCCGCCGCCCGCAAGTCCATTTACATCGACAGCGAGGCTGCCGAGGGTCCCGACAGCTCTAGTCACCCCGACGACTCAGACGACTCCGACAGCTCTACCAGTTCCGATGATTCTGATGATTCTGTCGATTCTCCGGAACCAGAAGGTAAGGGGAAAGCTCAGGCAAAACGCTCTACAACATCGGCTAAAGTCACCACTCCCTCTGGTAACAAGCTCAAGGCTACGAAGGTGCAACCTTCTGGTGGTTCGCTCGATGATCAATCTGATGGAACTCCAAAGAAGCGCAGAAAGGTTGTCACCGGTAGCCCGCGTCCCCTCACTCCTACCTACGCCAAATATGTTGATTCTCATTATCACCTATACGACCATGACAAGCCTCAGCGTATTGCACCCTACACCGCGGCTTTCGTCAAATTTGGCGATTTCGACGATTACACACTCTACATTAACCCCTCTCTCACTTCAGTCGATCACGTACCCACCGCTGGTGTTCGACTCGACGATCTTACACTCTCTAAGGTACTTATGACTACGATGAAGGCAAAAGACCTACATAAGAACTGGCCCGCGGATCTCGACAAAAATGGTATGCCGCGCGCGACCCGCGCACCGCTAGGCCTGGCCGCAAAGACACTTGTATCTGTTGGGGATGTTGATGTTGAGGGGGACGTCTGTGGCAAAAAAGACGAAGGATACTATTACCTATGGTGGAGGGGCTTGCATCCACTGTGCGGCGCTGAAGGTCTTTCTCGTTACACCATCCGCCCTTCTTTCGAGCAACCAATTTGTGATGGCGTCGGTTTCAAACTGTCGTTCAAAGCTACCATCCAGGCTGCCGAGGGTGAGGAATCAGACAAGAGGCCGGTGACAAAAGCAAAGAAAGTGGAAAAGAAGCGTTCGAAGAAATCTGAGCATAAGTCAAAGGTCGACAATGGCGAGGGTGCCCCTGACGGCGCGACTCATGAAGGTAGCGATAATGCTGATGGCGCCCCTGGCGCAATGGTTCCTGGGGTTGGAGAGGGTCCCTCTGGCCACGTTGGTGGAGATGTTGGGGAGGGTGCCCCTGGAGATAACCCTCCTGAAGGCGGCAATGTCGATGAAATGGTCGGGGTGGAGCAAACTGGTGCGGCCATCGAGGCCGAGGGCAAAGCCGACCAATCTGGTGGCGGCGTGGGCGTGGTTCCTCCTTTGGAGGATACCGGGACTGCCGCCCCCGCCTCCTACCCTCCTCCCGCATCTGACGATGCCCCAAGGTGAGTTGGATATTGCACCAATGATCAAATCTGGATACACACACGATTTGGATACGAACGGATGATTTGAGCGATGGTGATAAAAGCGTGTTTTTTTTAAATGCTTGCGAATACCAGCCTCCTCATACTGACTGGCAAAGCCGCGTGGCGCGGCTTTGCCAGTGATGATCTAGATAATCTAGATACAATAGGCTCAATAGAATGATATCTCTGAAGGCTTCTATGACTTTATTGCGGTGCAAAACTTAAATGTGATATCGCTAGTAGCCCCCCCATTTATCTCAAATGGCTACTTATGATATAAACCGCGCCCGGCTATAGCCCACTATGCGTCCATCCCTCCATGCTTGCCACAGGCCCAATCCCACGTTTCGGCCATGTAAACTATTCGTTACGCGCATGCTGATAATTACATCAAGTGCTGTTCGTATAATTGCCCCATTCGGCAAAGCGGCACCGACGCGACGTAATTTTCCAACTTTAACGAGGATCTGACTGTAATCTAGGCTTTTGCACTCAGACGTGCAAACGCGAAGCCAGTAGTCATCACACGCTAACCCAGAATAGGTTTGGCGGCGGGCGCTAAACATTGGCGGGCTTGGCATGCACGTCTGAGGTACTGAGGCAATTCGAGACAGCCAAAACGGAAGTATCATATAGATTAATCGCTAACAGCAATATTAACCCATGAAATAGCATCGCTTTCACGTTATTAGCGAGGGCCCAGCCTAACATGGCGACACTATATCATCACCGCTCTGTGTTCACACGCTCTACCTGCTTCTGCATCTACTTGGCTAGAGGCAGCTCGAGGCTTAATCCGGTACACGTCGAAAGGCTGACCAAGAGAAGGGGAGATATGAAGTTCTACTTACGGCCATACATTAGAATTCTTGTACGATGTTCAAGTAAGCCCAGCAAGAAAGTAAGACTTGATAGAAAGGGAGACCGAGAGCACAGGGTAAGAAGAGACTAAGCAAATCGCAACTTGCTCGAGTCAACTTTCCTATCATTACAAGACACCCATCACCAGCCCCGAAGACTGCCCTCGAATAATGAAGAACATTCAATCTTGCTACTGCCCCAGATATACCAGTTCCCTCGTCATCATTATCACGCTCGCCCATCGCTTTCTTGGCCTTCTTCGACTCCTTCCTCGCCTTCTCTATTGCCTTCCTCCTCGCTGCGCCTGTGAGACTCTCATCGATAGCATACTTGGTGTGTGCTGTCTCCCCGGTGTCCGCTGTCTCCATGGTGAGCGCAGACGTACTGGCGGTGAGCTCCTCGACGGCGTCACGTTCGAAGACTGCGATAATCGTTGTAATCTCGGCGCTGCACTCGAAACCTTGGCGCTCGTAAAGAGGTATGGACTCGGTAGCATAGCGTAGCCCAAACCAGTCCATTTCGTCCTCCCCTAGGACTGCTGGAAGGGTTTCAGCTTTGCAAGCCTCCACCCACGAGGCAAATTCTGGCGTACCATCCTCTTCAATAGACGTCGAAAGGTGCGGCGGCATATCGTTGACGATACGAAGGCCAGTCTGGTCTGCTAGGCTGCGCGCATAGCTCCGGCAGCGATCCCACGTGGCTGAGCCAACGATAACGCGGCAGGTAGACGGAGAACGACCGATCATAAACGCCGCAACGCGACGGCGTGGATGGGCAACACCAACGATCAATCTTCCGCCCGGGCTCGACAGGCTTGCCCACCTTCGTAATTGCTCAGCTCGACGATCTTTTCTTAGATTGAGAAAGACGCGCTGAGTCGTAATGAGGGAAACTCCAGAGAGACCATGCTTTTCGAGTAGACGTTTTCCGAGACGCACCATATCGGTAAATACATCAGATTTGAGGGTAGCGACAGGCTCGCCGCCCCACCTCCGCCCGGGGAACTCGCTCTTGAGTTTGTCAAACGCCTGCGTAAGGAATGCTGGCAGGCGGAAGTCGTGGCCAGCGTCGACCAGCAGCCTAGTCGTAGCCATGGCCGTAAGGCCTGTACCCACTCCCAAGTCGAGGTACGAAGTTATGGGTGAGTCAAAGAGAACTTGGGACGCAAACCGAGCGGCAGTATCCTGGAACCGCACTATAGTCAATGATCTCCGGTGAGTAGAGGGAATCAAGCATGTTGCAGGTGTGCTCTTTAGTATCATCATTGATAGATGCCCGCGCAAGATCTTTTCGCATTGTTCGAGAATTATTGATCGGATCATCTCGTCGGGCAGAGGTAGTGATTTAGTTTCGTAAAGAATTTGAGTGGAATTGAGGAAAGCTGGGAGAGAGTTTGAAGCAGGATTGCTAGATAGATCAAAGGACGAGGTGGAATAGGGTGATAGCGAGTTACGTCGTTATGGAAGAAAAGACGGGAGAAGAGAATGTTGCTAGCTCCGAACTATGGAAGAGGTTGGTGGAATTTTACTGGAAGAACCGTATCAGGCTGATTCTTTGAAGATCTTTATTCACTACGCTCACGCCGTTTACGACGGATAAGCTTACTGTCTTAGTATTGCCTTTCCTGATCTACTAATTAATGAACGGGTGTTTCAATGGCTGAACTGTCACCCTACCACCAAGGTTAGATATATACACGGCCACCTCATACCACAAGGACCCTAAGTCGAACACTACTCATATGACTGATACCCTGCCTTTTAGACCACGTCAACGGCTAAGCCAAATACTTGCTGATGATCTAGCGAGACCTTCCACTGCTGCAGTGAATGTTTGGCGTGCTGGCGATCAGAAATCTGCCCCAAACCTCACTCAAGGAACGCTACGTCAATAACAGACGGTGAATTAAGGACTCAATAAGCGGGGACTTCTTCCACAAACTGAATTCATTACCGAGGCCCTTACTGAGATACACAGTTCCAAAGCCATGATTGGCGGGTTTTCAAACTGATCTCATTCATTCATACCCCCTTTCACCGCGATTAAAACCCCTACCTCCCCTGCCTTTTTCAAAGCAGCATTCTCGCACATCCCTGATGTATACCGCTCTATCATCCTCAATTCAAGGAGAGCCAACTTCTATCTCAAATCCCTTCTACAATTTAGACTCAGAAGGAATGATGAGGTACGTGGCGTTTGTACCTGAGCTACCCAGCCCAGGCTGCGCCTTTGAAGAAATCGCACGACGTATGAGCTGATAGTATTTACAGCAACAACGGTGACCAACGAATGACAAACTACGGGCAAGAAGGCGGAGACTTTCTCGCTCAACTGCATGAAGCGGCCGTGATGCCCGTTAATATAGGTATGTTCTAGGCCTAAAGACTCTGCACTCACCTCCCACTACGTATCAATACACTAATGAATCCCGAAGATCCCGGACCGAAGAACCCACAGGCTAAGAAGAAGCCTGTTATGTCTGCCTCCATCGAAGGTAATCCCACCTCCACCCCGAAAAAAACCGCTGCCAAACCCTCCTCACAAACCGCCCCTAAATCTGCCTCGACTCCCCTCCCAAAGCATACGTCCGCATCCCAAATCATCAACCTCCTCTCAGACAGCGAAGAGGACGACACCAACAACGATGGCCCGCCTCCAATGCCAAAGAGCTCAGGCAGGTTAGGAGAGGCCATCGGTGGTTCTAGGTCAACAGAATAGGAACGATTACGCCAATGACATGATCGGAGCCGCTCACCAACCTAGGAGATTTCCTTTTATAGTTCCTATAAATTGCTGCAATTATCTCGCAGCCTTGTCTCAGTATGTACATACTGTTGCATTTGCATTTCCCCTCCCACTATTATCTCTCAGCCTTGTCTCCTGCAGTGTCACGTGCATGCTTTGTTTCCTTCCATTCTCGTTGTGGTCAGAGTATTATCGAGTCCGACGCCGGACCTGGTTACTTTCCTTGCCGACATAGATGTACAAGCGAGATCTCCAGACATTCTCCATCCTACACCAGCCCACGATTGGCGGCCGAATTTTCGGATAGATGACACAACCACTGCCACAAATCTACCCTCTCTGGGTACCCTCGAGTTGGCAACCTCTCATGCACCAGGACAGCATCTCCGAATCTATGTCGACCTTCCGTTCCACACCGGAGCCAGGAGCAACAGAAGTGCAGTAGGTCTTCTAGACGGTAGCAAGAGAGAGGTGATTCAACAGTCTATCTTCACGACGGTACCTTAAGCACCAGCTCTATATTCAAGGACGCCAAAGAGTCCCGGTCTGAACCCTGCCATACATACATTTTCAGCCCCTCTGAGTCAATCACCTCAATCAACGCAAACGAGTAATTGGGAGTCAAGACCTCGAATCCTGTCTCATGATGGAAGTACACTCGATAGAGCAATACTGTTGCCCGCGTCTACGAGTCATACTTCATGGACTTCCGGCAACAGCGTACCGTTGGCCACGCCTTGAGAAGCCTCGTTACCTATCTCAAGGAATTCCAGTCGCGCAAAACAGCCTGAAAACTGGTTCCTTAGCATAGGAGACGGTTGAATGCAGGTAATTGTTGACGTGGAAGCTGCATCAAAAGACGCCAACGACAAACGTAAGCGCAATACCGACGCCTCTCAACGGTTTCGCAAGCGTCGAAAAGAGAAGGAGCAGGAAGCCTTTTAAGAGATCTCGGAGCTTAAGACACATATCCGAGAATTGGAAGAAGAGAGAGATTTCAATCGTGGAGAACGAGACCGCCTTCGAGATATTGCATCTCGCAATCCTAGGCGAGACCTTCAGCCCCAACCTGTATCTTCTCGACGAAGGCGACATGCTTCGACGGCGCCAAAGGTACCGGGAATGTCTAGCGATGTATGGACCGGTGATCGAGACGCAAGGCGCTGTGAATCTACACACGTGGAGAAAATCTCACTCTCTCCGTTCAAGTTCCGGCCTTGGGAGAGTTCAAGTAGTGTCCTTCCTAAGGTGGTGAAATAGCAAGCACTAAACAATTTTGAAAGTTAGCTATCTGGCTGGTCGGTGAAGGATACCGTTCCTCTGGCTTCATATACAATGGTGAACCCTTGACGTAGCTCTCTAGCATTGGGGAGGTATCTGTCTTGACCTAAATGTCGATTCACAGTATATGATATTAGTCGAGAGCTAGATAGGGAGTAACAGTTCGTGATTGCAGAATTGATTGCGACTAGGTACTCTAAGTTGAGGATTCTTGTCAAAATGTCACCAAAAGTGGCCCGGTATTAACAGGGTTTGGGATAATTCTTAGTACCCTGGGCTCGAGCTTCATCTGCTATATCGAGAGGGAAATAGGCTGCAAGGATCAGACCCGAATCTCGATTGATAAAGCCCGCCAATGCATCCCTAGTCGATTCCATCGTACGAGACCCATTGTTTTGGTCTGCTTGGGAGATAGGAGTTGGAAACATTTGGTAGCTCTAGCGAGATCGGTAAGGCTGCCAAATCACATGACGTCCTTGTCCGGAAAATTGTCGCTTCTGCGAAGGGTCAAAGCCTGTGTCAGTTTCAGTGCGTTTCCTCTTCACCAGCGCCGTTATATCGTAAGTGAATCCCCTGTGCCAGGCTTTCTGGACCTGACATCAAATTATCTAGACCCCCCGTATCGCAACCTTGTGCCACCAACAGCCACACAACATTGGTGTGCTGGAGGCTTTCATCTTCCCCTATTTCGCGACAGCATACCTGTCGCGACGCTGACCAACTACGATGTCCTCGGGAGAGCTCGACATCTCGCATCTCACACAGAAAGAACTGAGCGCGCGGAGGACCAAAAAATCCTAGCGGGATTAGAGGACTGGCTATCCTCTGCAGTCTTTGACCCTAAGAGCAACATATGTGCAGACAAAAGTCTAGGCGAGAAATGGGCCTTACTGAGCGAGATAGACTTGATCAAGGAGGTTAGGTTATTGTTCCATTGTCTAGACTTTAGCTGACCAAGTGTCTAGTTCACTCGTCCGGTCTACCAAATTAAACGAGTATGCGTATCCCTTCCCCATACGTCTATTCCTGATAATCTATTCGATCTCGCTTTCTTCCTCTTCAAGTGCTGAGCTTCGGGCCTTGGGTTCCATGGGAAGCGGAGGAGAAAGAGTGCTCGGAGGTCTTGCTATGGATGCTGTCTTCGGGGGAAATCCGCCAGCAGGGGTGCGGAGGTAGAGGAATGAGCGGAGATATCGGCCCCTCTAGGGGTCTGGCGGAAGGATCGGAAGAGTCGAGGGGAGTGGGGAACGGAGGGAGCCTCCATAGATTCGAGGGGCTTTGGCTCTTCCCTCGGGCGGGTCAAGTCGTTGCTATGCTTTCGAATCGTTCAAGGAAGGTGAAGGTTTGATGGCCCTTCGCAGCAAGTCTGATACTGAGTCTTTTTCGAAACGATTCTTCTTCAATGTAGGGTCTGCGTGCCGTGAACTCTCGCTGCTGGTAGATGTTGGGTGATTTCAGATGTCCGACGAAGCCAGGTACCATCAGTCCACGGAGCGGCGCAACTTTGAGCCGAGGCTCTTTTAAGCAGCTCGTCGCATACAACATCAGCAAATTAGAGAAGACTGATGTTGCCGTCCTAGATCTGCGAGATATAGTGGAACGCTTTGGACAGATATCCAAGTTCTACCGGGCTGCTGTCACCTTGACGGCGTTCCTGGCGAAAGTTCAGAAGCTCGGCAGACGTGTTGAGATCAAAGCAACGTCTACCGAGAAGATTGAGATATCCGAACTCGCTCTCCGTAAAGCTGCTCAGCTATGCCGCCGAGGTGATAACCACTTCACCTCGAGCGGCGGAGCATAGATACAGAATATGATGAACCGCTAGCCGGCCTATCGGGAGCACGTGGAGCTTCAGCTCATAATATTCTATGAGCAGAACTATGAGCTTATCCTTTTTAGTCCATATATTGGATGCAACAAGCGATCTTACTACCTATGCTATAACTTCATAGCAGAGCATGGCCGGTTCCAGGTGGACTGCTGTCACCAATCGCTCTACTCTCTTTGCGAACGAGGAGAGGGCGGGCGTCTTTACGAGAGCCCTGAAAAAACTTCATCTCCACCTGGAGCAGAAGATTGAGGCTCAGATACAGCCTCACTGGCGACTCTCAGGTTTCAGTACCCATAACGAATCCGCGGCAAATTTATCGCGCATTTCTCTGACCTTCAACGATTAAACTATCTAGGAGCCTTGCTTTGAGAAGCATCTAGATGATGCGGTGGCTATCCCGGCCGAGGGCGGCTTTGGGGCCATCCCATTCGAGGAATCCTCCGTTGTATCTTCTATGATCGATTTGACACCTGTACCAGAAGAATCCCCCGAGAAGATCACGGAGGCTGGCGAGCCACTGAGGGGCGATGCGGTTTTACCGGACGGGAGCGTCGATATTGCTCATAGAACTTTTTACTCGCAAGGAGAGGGAGATGTCGTTGCGCCACACCCCCACTCACATACCGAGCCCCCAGCTCCTACGGCTAGCATACATCCAGTTCCTGCGGAAAGTTCACGGAGTATCTCGGTAGCCTGGCCAGTTATGGATGCTTCGGCAATGGACTGTTCAGAAGATGTACACAGAGAAATTCAGGAAGCGCGAGTCCCTGATCGACCGCGGAGGAAACATCGACGACGTACCCATCGAGGTCATCGGAGTTGTCATCCTGTACAACACGATCCACGAGCATCCGGGCGCTCGAATGACGGCGAGGGTTCTACCATAGACAGGGCAGTAACAAAGCAACGCGGAAACAAGCCTACCACGACTCCCGAGCAACGCAAGTCGCAGTCAAGCCGGCCACGATTAGTGCATAACCGAGGACGAGAACCACGAAGCTCGCTCAAGCAGAGACTTATTAGAATAATCAAGGAAGTATTGGCCGCCTTTAGGGGGTTGGAGAGACAGAAGCCCAGACGCAGGGAGAAGTTCATCCTACGCGGTAAAAGGATCGCCTGACGCTCGCATCGATGTCCTGAACTTATAGTACTCTTCGTACCGTAGACGGATCACAAAGATTCTTTAGCTAGAGAAGTCAATATCAGGACCATTAACGAGTGGCTTAAAGAGCGAAGGCTGGTGCGAGTGTGCTGCTTCTTCCACAGGATTGCCCATATTAAGAAAGCAAGACTCAGACCATTCAAGATCGTGACAAATAGTAGATGTTACTCGCTACTTAAACATCGACCGCCTTGCAGAAACAAAGCTCTTACTCGTCGACCAATAGGAATATCCACAATTTTCTCTCGGCTTCCTCAAGATGTTACGCATGACACTACTTATCTGCGAAACACATTGGGATACGACATCAGATCCCTTAACGTTTATTTGCCTTCCAAAATCTCAGCCGAACCAGACCTCTTGTTCGACGCGTCCTCCACTGTGGACTTATAGGGAACTTCACAACCGGTGTGATCAAAATCTTCGGACAGTAGATTAACAGGTAATGGGTACGATGCTCTGTACGCTCGAGTCAGCTCAAGATTGATGTAACGGGTTCGTACGTACGATTTCTGATATAGTGGGAGGCCATTGGTCGTGATTGGTCGATCGATAAGTATAATACCTTCCGTTCCTGCGGATGATCACTGCAATATCTGTACGACACAATTGCGCCAGCTGATCTGCCTTCTTCATCAAATTCGATTTCCTTCTAACGAATTGCTGCGTTTTTGCTTTTGCTGCGTAACGCATATTGTGAAGTTGCTGCCTCAATTAAGGCGGAGACGGGATATAGAAAGTAGATTGCTAATGCGAATTCAGGCAATCGAATGAAGGTATCCTTGCTTGATATGTGTGGATAAGCATAGAGACTTCCAGTACTTACCCTCCACAGTTTACCCTTCAAAATTTACCTTCTAATGCTTACCCTTGGGAGCCAATTCTGGCTCCTCCAACGCTGGTCCCTCCACCATTTCTGGATGCGTCTTTTCTGAATGCTCATTTTCTGGCTTCTCTCCTTCTTAGCCCCTATTGACCCTTAGGGTGTTAGTGTGGTTTTCAAAGGT
>JAABUI010001025.1_pt1 | contig 17182 bp, 18 predicted proteins | sample 5559111 | NCBI WGS metagenome assembly JAABUI01 (sample SAMN10711870, study PRJNA513365) | rock metagenome | isolation source: Antarctica rocks | place: Antarctica: Victoria Land, Buttleship Promontory
CTCGGCCAACCGGTGATCATCCTCGACGAGCAACACGGTCGGCGTCGGGGCACTCGGGAACTCAGTCACAGACCTGAGCCTTCCACGTGGTTCTCAGACTTCTCCAAGAACTGTTCGGCACCATGAGGGTAGGTCCACGTCAGCGCGTGAGCGTGGACGCCGACGATCGAAGGAGTTGCTCATGACCTCACCACAGAACGGTCGCCGCACCGTCCGGGTGGCTACCCAGGCGTTGGTGGCGTTGGCCGTGGCGGGCACCGTTGGTGGGTCGGTGTTGGCCTTCGCGGACACCCAGCCTGCGAAGGCGGCGGCGAGCACCCCGACGGCGACACCCTCATCCGGGTCCGGCACCAGCAGCGGGTCTGGGACAGCGTCGCCCGGGCCCTCGACCGACTCAGGCACGTCCGTGCCCGGATCGTCGAACCCCGATTCCACGGGTTCCGGGTCGTTCGGCTCGGGCAGCTCATCGAATGGCGGCGGCTTCACTGCTGCACCGCCGCTGTCCTCGGGATCCGGACGTTCCCATGCCACCTCGAGTGGTTCATGAAGGCCTCAGTTGACCGCGGCAGCACTACCCGCCTGCACGAGAATGGTATCGCGGCACTGGACTGGCCACTGTGGAGCACCGGAGCGCGACTCGTGGTGACGGAGCCGGACCTACTGGCGCTGGCGCACAGCATTGTCATCGACCACCTCGCCGCGGTCGAGAAGGCATGCAGCCGGTTCCGCAGCGACTCCGAGATCACCGCGCTGGTCCTTCGCCACGGCGCGCCCACCAACGTAAGTCCCTTATTGGCGGAGTTTCTGCGGGCCGCCCTGCGCGCTGCCGAGCGCACCGATGGCGATGTGGACCCCACGGTGGGCGCCGCCATCGTCGAACTTGGCTACCACTGCGACTTCCCGCTCATCGCCCACACCCCTACCCCGGTGCACGCGGTGATGCGGCGCCCCGCCGCGTGGACGATGCTCAGTCTGCGCGAGGGGACCGTCGCCGTTCCCGAGGGCGTGCAGCTCGACCTCGGTGCCACCGCGAAAGCACTCAGTGCCGACCAGTGCGCACAACGGGTCAGCGAACGCCTCGGATGCGGTGTGCTGGTCAGCCTCGGGGGTGACATTGCTACCGCCGGGACGGGGCCGGTCGGCGATTGGCAGATGCTGGTTCAAGACGGTGCAGGGCAACCGTCGAGCCGGGTGTCCCTGCCTGCCGGGGGCGCACTGGCCACCTCCAGCACCCAACAGCGACGCTGGACCCACGCCGGGCGCGACGTGCACCACGTCCTCGACCCGCGGACCGGCCAACCTGCAGTGGCGCACTGGCGCACCGTCAGCATTGCCGCCAGCTCCTGTGTGGAGGCGAACACGATCAGCACCGCCTGCATCGTCCGGGGCCACGCTGCCCGCGACTGGCTGGCCCAGCTCGGCCACCCAGCCCGGCTGGTCGACCGCGACGGGCGGGTCCACCTGCTGGGCGGGTGGCCCCAAGAACCGGGCCGGGCAGCCTGATGAACCAGGCCGGCGTGGAACAGGCCCTGTGGGCGCTCGGCCGCGGGGCCGGCGTCACCGCACTGGTGCTCATGACGATCTCGGTGATCACCGGCATCCTGACACGCTCAGGGCGTCCCCTCATCGCGCTACCGCGGTTCGGGGTCACCGAGCTGCACCGAACCACCGCCCTGCTGGGTACGGGACTGATCGGCCTACACATCCTTACCCTGCTCGCCGACCCCTACGCACAGCTGCGGCTGGTCGACTTCGTGGTGCCCTTCCTCGGCTCCTACCGGCCGGTGTGGCTCGGCCTGGGTACCCTCGCCGTCGACCTCCTGCTGGTGATCCTCGCGACGAGCCTGCTCCGCCACCGGGTGGGACTGCGTGCCTTCCGGGTCGTGCACTGGATCACCTACGGACTCTGGCCGATCGCCCTGGCGCACAGCCTCGGCAACGGAACCGACGCCGGGCATCCGTGGTTTCTGATCCTCGCCGCGACGTGCACGGTCACGGTGCTCACCGCACTGGCCTGGCGGTTGAGCCACAACTTCGTCGAGTACGACGCGGTCCGCACCCGCGGCCAGCTGACCGGACGGTTGCCATGACCATCCACACCATCGGCGCGGGCGCTCGAGCGCGACCGCCGCACGAACCCAGCCCCCCCGCCGGTGCCCGGCGGTTGTTCGCGGCGCCCGGTCCGTCCCTGACCCAGCACCGTGCCCGCTTCGGGCCGCTACCTACGCCCGCCCACGCCGACGAGCTCATCAGAGCCCTCGACGAGGCGGGGCTGCTCGGGCGGGGCGGGGCCGGGTTCCCCACCGGCCGCAAAATGGCCGCCATCACCGGGCGACGCCCCGTGGTCATCGCCAACGGCGCCGAAGGCGAACCCGCCAGTGACAAAGACGCGGTCCTGCTTCAGCACGCCCCGCACCTGATCCTGGACGGTCTCGCGGCCGTCGCCGCCGCCCTCGGATCCCGGGAAACACACCTCTACGCGGGGGCGGCGACGCTGCCCGCAATCCGGCACGCCCTGCAGGAACGCCGAGCCACCGGGTGGGACAGCCCTACCGTGCACCTCAGCGAGGCCCCCGAGACCTTCATCGCCGGCGAGGAATCGGCCGTCATCAACCGCATCGCCGGTCGCGCCGCCGTCCCGGTCGACCGCGTCGTCCGCATCACCGACTCCGGACTCAAGGGCCGACCCACCCTGGTCCAGAACGTCGAGACCCTCGCCCACGTGGCGCTCATCGCCCGCTACGGCCCGCGCTGGTTCCGCTCGATCGGCACGCCCGCCGAACCGGGCACCATGCTGGTCACCCTGTCCGGCACAGCGACCCCCGGGGTCCTCGAGGTGCCGCTGGGCATCCCCCTGGCCCACCTGCTCCGCGACCACACCGACCTCAACGCCCCCGACGTGCGGGCCGTGTTGCTCGGGGGTTTTCACGGGGCGTGGATCCCCGGTGCACTCACCGCGCAAGCCTGCCTGTCGCGGGAGTCCCTGAACCCCTCCGGTGCCACCCCCGGTGCCGGGGTGGTCCACGTGCTAGGAGCCGGAGAGTGTGGGCTGCGACGCAGCGCCGATATCGCCACCTACCTGGCGCAGCAAAGCGCCGGCCAGTGCGGGCCCTGTCTCAACGGTTTGCCCGCCCTCGCGGAAACCCTCACGCAGCTGGCGTACCGGCGGCCCCGGCCGAACGCCGTCCGCGAGGCGACCCGGCTGGTCGCGATCGTCGACGGACGCGGAGCCTGCAAGCATCCCGACGGCACCGCCCGCTTCATCCGCTCCGCCCTGCACACCTTCACCCACGACATCGCACTGCACCTGCACGGACGCTGCGAAGCCGTCCTGCCCGCACCCCGACCTGCACCCCGCAAGCGGTGACCGACCATGGCCCGACGCCCGCCGCCGTCACTGCGGCTGCACATCGACTGGACCCGATGCGACGGTCGTGGTCTGTGTACCGAACTGCTGCCCACCGTGCTGGACCGCGACGACCGGGGCTACCCCCTGGCCCGCGACGGATCCCGCGAGCCAGGAATCCGGGGTGACCTCGAAGCAGACGCCCACGCCGCCGTTCGGCTGTGCCCACGACTGGCGCTGACCCTGCAGCCGAACCCATGAGCACATTACGGGCTCTACGACATGACGCGCCTCACCACGCGTCATGTCGTAGAGCCCGGCGTCGTCACGGACTTGCTGATGCGCCTCGGCTCGGGCCCGTGCTCGGGACTCTGCTCGCTCCAGGCGGTCCAGCTCGTCCTTGGCTCGGGTGTAGCGGCGGTCGGAGTGCGCCATGACCTGCCCGATGGCCGTGAGCACAACCCCGCCACTGCTGCGACGGCGCCGACTGCACCGACTCCGAGCACTGTGAGGTTGCCGCCGACCAGTAGTCCTCCTATGACACCGACGACCAGGCCGATGGCCCCGCCACCTGTCCCCCAGCGGATGCGGGTGCGGCGTACGGGGTCGCTGGGCCCACCTGTGCTCACTTGCCGACCCGGCTCACGCCACTACCGAGCCGGCGGTACAGCGTGGAGACGCTGACACCGACGACGCCCGCGACCTCGTCCTTGGTGGCACCCTCGGCGAGCATCCTCCGGGCCTGCCGCTCCTTCGCCGGGGTGAGCACCGTCTGCCGGCCACCGACCCGGCCGCGCCGACGGGCGGCGTCGAGCCCGGCCCGGGTGCGTTCCCGGATGAGGTCGCGCTCGAACTCGGCCAGCGAGGCGAAAATGTGGAACACCAACCGTCCCCCGGGGGTGGTGGTGTCGATCGCCTCCTGGAGGGACTTGAACCCGACGCCGCGCTCCTCGAGCTGGCGCACGGTCTCGACGAGGTGCGGCAGGGACCGCCCGAGCCGGTCGAGTCGCCACACCACCAAGGTGTCCCCCGGCCGCAGCGACGCCATCACCTCGGCCAGCTGCGGTCGATCGGTCTTGGCGCCCGACGCGGTGTCGGTCCACGTCCGCCAGCACCCCGCGGCGCTGAGAGCGTCGTGCTGCAACGCAGCGTCCTGCACGGTCGTCGACACCCTCGCGTACCCCAACAACTCGCCCATGAACCGGCACCCTGTCACAACCCACCGACAGAACACCTCGTGACCGACAGCTAGTGACCGTGAGTTGTGACCGACCTGCCAACGACATCGACCAGCACCGACCCGATCGGTCCCGAGAGCTTCCGTGGTCGGTCAGAAACGATCGAATATGCAACACGTGTAGCCGGCCAGGCCAGGTGGGGAACAAGCGCATCGGCGACAGCGCAACGGAACGCTCGAGGCCGGAGGCTCCGGCGAAGTCCTAGGGTCACGGGATGAAGCGTGAGCGGTGGGACCCCGCTCGCGCGGGGAGCACGTGAACGGTGACGCCGGACCCACCTGCATGAAGGACTCACCCCCGCTCGCGCGGGGAGCACCCGTTACGGACCGCCAAAGGGTTCGCTTTGGTGGACTCACCCCCGCTCGCGCGGGGAGCACGACCCCATCGATCAGGGCCGGCTGTGCGGGGCGGACTCACCCCCGCTCGCGCGGGGAGCACAGGTACGCCTGCGAGTACACGGCGTTGGTGACGGACTCACCCCCGCTCGCGCGGGGAGCACGAGAACCTTCCCCCCACCGGGGTGCAGGCATTGGACTCACCCCCGCTCGCGCGGGGAGCACCCCCACCCGATGGTTTGGATCACCCACCACGGGGACTCACCCCCGCTCGCGCGGGGAGCACACCGACAGGCCGTTGCCCCACACACCGGTGGAGGACTCACCCCCGCTCGCGCGGGGAGCACGTCTCAATCCCGGGTGCCGTCACGCCGCGCAGGGACTCACCCCCGCTCGCGCGGGGAGCACCTCGTCGGTGAGATGCGGACGGGCACCACCCTGGACTCACCCCCGCTCACGCGGGGAGCACCGGAGGGCTCCCGACTCCACTTCCACAGCCTCGGACTCACCCCCGCTCGCGCGGGGAGCACCTCACCCAAGTCGATCAAGGCCCCGAGGTCGAGGACTCACCCCCGCTCGCGCGGGGAGCACGAGTCGGCCGACAGTGGGATCACCGGGCACGGGGACTCACCCCCGCTCGCGCGGGGAGCACGCGGAGTGGGCGGCGGTCACCGCGTGGATGCAGGACTCACCCCCGCTCGCGCGGGGAGCACCCGAGGTCAATCACACGCCGCTCCTCTGTTCAGGACTCACCCCCGCTCGCGCGGGGAGCACGCGTACAGCCTTGCGGGGCAGTCCGGGGTTCTGGACTCACCCCCGCTCGCGCGGGGAGCACCCTTCGTGACCTGCTAGGTTACGGGTACTTGGCCCAGGCTGGCCACGGTCGTCGTGGATGCGGCCGCCCGCCGAGGTGCTTCTGGTGTCCGCTTACCAATCGTGTGGAACTTCGGACTCCCACGCAGCCAGGTGGCCGATCAGCGTGAGGCCGTCGAAGTCCTCGGCACGGTAGCGGCGTCGATCGCCGTAGGTCTCGATGGTGAAGCCTTGCTCGTTGTTTGCGGGGGAGATGAAGGCGGCATAGGCGGGCGATTGTTCTTCCGCCAGCGCGTCGGCAAGCAACTGCCACACCTGCGATCGCACGCGCCCGGACAGCGTGCCGACGAAGATGCCGGGCAGCACCTCGACGCACCACTTGTTCATCGCTCCGCGGAGGCCGGGTGGGACGCGGGTGGTCGCGTAGATGCTCAGCTGATGGGCCATCGTTGCCTACCGTGTGCCGGGAGCGCGGCGATCCTGGTTGTGCCCGGAGTCGATGAGATCGCCCGTTGATGACCAGAGGTAGAGGTCGTTGATGTCCCACCTGTCGGCGACTTCTTCTTCTCCGAAAAGTCGGTGGATGTCATTGACGATGCGTGGCAATAGGCGAAGCAGCCGGAACTCGTCGCGGAGTGCCCTCATGACGTCCGGCCCCGGGTTGGCGGACGCAGCCTGGCGGAAGGCGAGAGGGATGGTCACCTCTGTCTTGTACAGGTCTGCGATGTCCAGGATGAAGGCCCGCGGGTTGCCCTCGTGGACGATTCCGAGACCCGGGCTCATGCCGAGCCCGCACACGACGGCCAGGCAGACGCCATACAGGGCGGTGTTGGCGTAGTTGAGAGCCAGGTTGACGATGTCAAGTGGTTCGTCACCGTCCTTGCGTCGCTTCCATGACTTCAACCGCCGTCGACGTGCCTCGGACTGGTAGATCGCCCGCATGCGCGCCCCCTCGAGCCCTCGGAGCACCTCCAGTGAGAGGTCGGGGCCAGGGGGCAGCACCCCATCGGGGAACCGCATGCCGAACATCTGCTTGACTACCCGGACCCGCTCGCGCGGGTCTACGTGGGCTCTGGCCTGCTTGGTCAGGAGGCGAGTCGAGCCTGAGATAGCGGAGATGGCTGAGTAGGAGCGGACCACTCCGGCACCAGTGAAGACCACGGCGCATCCGTGCTTGGCGAGGGCCGCTCCGGCCGGTGAGGAGATGGAGGTGCCGGGACCAAGCAGGAGGCAGGTGAGGGTGGCCACGGGTAGGTAGGTGATGCGGGAGCCACTCCTTGCTTCGATTCGGGCGTGGGTGCCGTTGTCGTCCTGCTCGATGCGGCACTTGTCGAGGTAGAGAAAGGAGAGGCGGTCGCTGATCCTGGTCAGGGCTAGACCGGATGGCGCCTTGACAGGGGTGCGTCCGGGTCGTCGCTGATTCATCCGCCTACGTCATCACGTGGTGGGCGGTGAGCAGGCCGCAGCCGTACGACTTGCTCCTGCCGACCCCGGTGCGGCGCAAGGTTGCGAAGGCATCCGAGTCGGTGACGACCCCGATCGCATCAACAGCGTCGACGACAACCTTGTGACTGGCTGCTGCAGTGACGTCGCGAAAGTGGTGGATTACGGTGACCCGCTCGAGGACTCCGGCGAGCCTCGCGACCAGCCATGCGGGTACGTCGTCGGGGTCAACGCTGAGAGCGGTCTGGCGCCGGGGTGCACGGCCTTGCCCTGCCCGCCGCCGCTGGGCGGCGTCGTGCCCATCCAGCTGAGTACGGCGGGTGTCGTCGGTGTAGCTGGTCGACACTCGCCGCACGGCGTTGACGGCGACCCGGAAGGCGACCTGGTCGCCGGGCTGGAAGGTCCAGGAGCGGTAGGCGACTTCCATCGTTCGTGCCATGGGCGGCACCATCTCCGGCGTCACCTGCGACTGGACCAGGACGATGGGAGTCCCGTCGATGGAGTCGAGGCGGTACAGGATCCCTGCGGCATCCCGCTTCTCGCCGCGTGGTCCGTCGAGGTGCCGCGGGAACAGGCGCATGACGCTGTGGTGGCTTTGCCGGTGGTCGGACCAGTCAACGTCGCTGAGAGAGTCGGCGGGAAACCGGGTCCAGTGGACGCCGCTGCGCTGCGTGTTCGGGTTCATCTGCTGAGGTGCTGTGACAGCCATGCGAGCTGCTCCTTCCGGTCGGCGCTGGGTGGGGTGATGGGGTCGAGGCGGATGTGCTCGTGCTCGTCATAGCTTCCAACGACTTGATAGGCGCGGGGGGGCTTGTCGGACCGGGCTCGGGTCACGTGTGGGAGCTGAGCGAACAGGTCATGCGCACTGCCTTCCCAGAGACCGAGCAGGAACGGGAAGGTCGGTGGGCAGGACTTGCGACCGAGGTAGGTCATGAAGACGGGGGCTCGGAGGGCTGCGAGCCACTCACCGGCCGTGCGTGACCCGGTGTCGAGGGCGACGACGTACTCGCTGTGCGCTAGATAGTCTTTCCGGGAGATCGCGGTGGGGAAGGAACCTCCGTCCCGGTTGCGCTCGAGGCGGGCGCTGGCTGTGGCGGTGCGGATCTTCTCCGCGCGATCAGCAAGTGCGGTGGGCCGCCCCGGGTGGTCGGCGCTGAGGTAGCCGGGCAGGGGGCCGAGGGTCTGGTAGTCCTCGGTCGTGGGGTTGGTGTGGTCGGTGCGCACGTACAGGTCGTAGCCCGCACCGATCTCGTCCAGGTCCCGCGATCCCACGGCGGCGCCGATGAGTCCGTTGATGCCGGACTTTCGCGGCATCGACTCTGTGGGCACGACGGCGTCCTTGGAGACCGCGAGGCGATACCCGCTCCATGACTGGAGCGGAGCTGAGAGGCGCAGCGCGAGGACCGTCACTGCACAAAGACTTTCTCGGCGACGCAGTCGGCGAGGCTGTCCAGCGAGTCGAGCTGTGTGGCGGCCAGGTCGGCCCCGTAAGTCTCTCCGGCGTAGGCGGCGTCGACGAAGCTGGTGGGGTCGAAGGCGAGCGCAGCGCGGCGCTGGTCGGCGAGTCGACGGACAGAGGGCCGTTTGTAGCCGCCTTCGTCGTCGTTCTCCACTGGTGTCTCGAACTCGTAGGCCGTTCGCGTTGTCTGCTCCTCGAGCAACACCAGGAACGGCAGGGTGTGAGCGTTGGAGTTGGTGATGCGTCCCGTCGGTAGCGCCTTGATCAGACAGGCGACGAGCGTGGCGACCTCGGTGCGTGCGGTCGGGGAGTCGAAGCGACTCCAGGATCGACGCAGCTGGGCGGGGTCGATGGTGAAGGTTCGGTAGTACACCCCGCTGGTGAAGTAGGCCAGGGAGAGAAAGCTGGCGCCGGCGTCAGTGCGACCCTCGGTGGGTGCGTCATCGACGGCGGTGAAGTAGTCGACGGTGAGCGCCATGGGATGTGTGGTGATGGCGTGGGAGACGGCGACCGCGGCATGGGTGGACCGGTCAGCCCGGTTGGCGAACATGCGGCCGAAGGCGGCGATGTCGAGCGCGGGAGAGCGGAAGTCGAGGATGAAGTCGTCCAGGGTGACGGCCTGTGTGCTCTGCTGCTTCTCCACCACGGCCCGGGCCAAGGTCTCCAGCTCAGTCTGGGCGAACAGCAGTATGTTGTCCTTCGCTTCCTCAGCATCTTCGGTGTCACCGCTCGCGTCGGAGCGTTTCTTGTCCGCCTTCGCCAGGGCTGTGAGCACCTTCTTGATGTCGGCCTGGGCGGCTTTGACATCGAGGGCGAGCTCCTTCTCGGCGGCCCACTTCTCCGCGAGGCCCAGGATCAGGGCGGCGGCATTTTTGGTGCGAACGGAGCCCAGCGCAGTCGCCTCGCGGAACGCAACTCGGGCAGGTCGCTTCAGTGCTTGAGACGAGAGGCGCGCGCGCTGCACTCCACCGTCGAACTGGCTCTTCGGAAGGCCGTCGGCCCCCCGGTTGAGGTTGTGCATGGGGAGCGCGGTGAGGATGTGCACGGTCAGGAAGCTCATGGCAGGTGGTCTCTCTGTTCGGGAAGAAGGGCAGGATCAGGAGATTCGTGCGCCGTAGAACGCCGCTACGACGTTGTTGCGAGTGCGGCGGGATGCGGGGCTGATTCCGTTTCCCCACCAGATGAGGGTGCGGGCGAGGTCATAGAAGTCGACGGTCACACCCTGGCCCGCACACCGGCCGACCATCTGGTTCAGCACGGTGGTGGCGGACTCCAGGTCCATCAGCGGCAGCGCGTTGATCTGCATCGTCAAGGCATCGGCCGAAGCGTCGTCGGGGTAACGCCCGCGGTCCGCTTTGTACAGGACACGGAGCGACACCCCCAGCGGTTGGTACCGGTGATCGTCCGTCGCGGTGAACGAGCGGGTCTTCTTGTTGATGGTCCGGATGGCGGCGGCCTTACGGGCGCCCTTCTGCTGGTGGGCCCCGGTCAAGCCAGAGGTGAAAGTGGCGGTGGCGGGCAGAGCCTGCACCTCGGTGGCAGTGACCAGGCCGTTCCGTACAGCGGCGAGCCATCCCGCGTGCGGGCGCGACGGGTCGGTGCGGTTGGCGGTCAGTCGGGCTTCGACGACAGCCATGAGTTGGTACTCCGGACGTGGTGTGGTCCGGGCTGCGCCGTCGGCGGCGGGGACTGGCTCTCTGTGGGGCTCGAACGCTGGGGACTGGTCCCGGCCGCCGGTTGTGGTGGTCATGGGTTTCCTCCGAGGCTTAGGCGGGCAAGGGGGCGGTGGGTGAGTTTGTGCCGGCTGGCCGGTAGGCGCTGTCGGCCAGGAGCTTGCCGATGGCGCGCTCGTAGTAGGCACGGGCGTTGGAGACTCGAGCGATCGAGACCGCGGCCAGTGGCTCGGTGCCGGCGAGGAAGGCGCCCCGGGCTTCAGCAGCGATCTCACCCAGAAGCCGCCCCAGCGCCGCGTCGGCGAGCGCGCCCTCGGTCTGACTGGCGAGCCGCACCAGGACGTCACCCAGCAGGTCCTCGAGGACGGTGTAGAACGCCTGTTGCGTGTTCTCCAGAAAGGCCGGTGACTTGGAGTCCCCCGTGGCCAACCGCGCCGGGTAGAGCATCTTCCTTCTGCAGTCCGAGGCGAACCCGGTGAGCACCTGCATCGTGAGCGCCACATTCGCGTCAGCTCCGGCGGCACGCGCAGGCAGGGTGGACCAGTCGGCCGACAAGCGGCCGCCGTATGGGTCACAGCGGGTGCTGCACACGCCGATGGACCAGCCGTGCAGGCGCTGGGGCACCTCCAACGCCCGCGGAGCCTGCAGCCAGCGGGCCAGCGCGCCAGCGTCGCCGGTGATGCCGTTCTCCACCCGGAACCAGCGGTCGAAACCCTCGGTGCTGGTCAGCCGTGCGCTCAGCGCGGCGCGGGGCTTGTCTTCGGTCCCCGTGTCGGTCCTGGTCTGGACGACCAGGATGGTGTGGTCGCCCAGGTGCAGCGCCTTCAGCGACTCCTTCTCGTCCGGGTCACCGCTCTTGCTGACTGCGAGGATTGGAACGGGGTATGGCGTCGGGCCGAGCGTGAAACCCACCGGCCTGCCCTCGCGCCAGTAGACGAGAGGAAGCGTGCGCGAGTAGGTGCAGCGATAGAGCCCGCGTGGCCGCGTGATGAAGTCTGCCGGAACGGCGGTGTGGTCCAGAAACATTGGCACAACACCACGTGAGGCGTCCTCGATCCACTCGCGGGGGGTGTTTGCGTAGACGGTGCATCCAAGATTGTCCTTGTGTAGCAGAAAGACCGCCATCGGGTTCGTCGTCCAGGTGGCGATGGACCCCTTCGCGGCTTTTCCTCCCCACAGATCACGGCCGTTGCCGTCGCGGACGTGGAAGAAGGAGGTCACCAAGAGCAGCGTGAGCACCGCAGGATCGGCGGCATCCAGAGTGGAGCGCCGGACCGCCCACTGCGCGGACGAGCCACCTGGCTCATGCGGATGGAGTTGCGCGACGGGGAAGAGGACAGCCTCAGTCGGCTTCTTCTTGGCGGCGGCGGCGGCCTCGATGTCAAGCGCCGTCTTGTCCCAGCGCTGCAGAAACGGGTTGTGCCCGGCAAGCGCGAACCGTGCGGCGTACGCGACCTCGAACGTCGCGATGCCCTCCACCGGGAAGGTCCCGGCCTCCGCGTGCCGGGCGAGGTCGCGGCGGGACAGCTCGCGCACGATCACGGCACCCACCGCCGCCAGAAGTCGGTGCAGCGCGTCGTGGTCGAGTGGAGAGAGGCCACTGCCCAGGCCGCTGTAGGTCGAGGAGTCGGTGTAGAACTCCCGGAGGCTGATCCGGGTGTGGGTGGTGCCCCGCGCGACGGGCAGCCACGGCTGATGCCAGGCGTTGAAGCTCACGTGTCCTCCTTGCGATGACCGAAGCCGGTCAGGTCGTCGTAGGTGCCGCCGTCCAGGTGCGCGAGGTCGACCGGTGGGAATCCGGCCAACATCCGGGAAACGGGCTCCCACGGTGCCGCCGTGCCGCGCGTGGCGTGATAACCGTCGAGCACCAGGTCGAAGAACTGAGCCGGGACGTTGAGGGTGTGTGCCAGCAGACCCACAGCGGCGGCACCGGTCGCAGCACTGATAGCTGCTGTGCCGGCTGCAGGTAGCGGTTCGAGGAACGAGCTGCGGCCCGCGGAGTCGAAGAGCATCAATGGCACCGCCTCCACGTCGATGTAGCGGGTCCGCATGAGTGCCTCGGAGTCATCGCGCTCAGTCAAGGCGCACAGGTCAGCCCAGGTGGTGTCAAAGAAGTCACGCGCGAGCAGGTCTCGCAGGCCGGCCCGGGACTTGGTGGCCTCGACGATGCGCACGGTGTTCTGACCGATCTCGCGCATCGCCGCCTCGATCTCCTCCGGAGTGCTCGGCCGGTAAGCATGATCGACGAAGGCCTGCGACTCGGTGAGCACGTCGAGGTCATGTCCGCTGCGTTCGCTGAGCCAGTCGTAGGTGCGCGAAAGCATCGATGCCGGGTAGGGCAACGCCCCCCGGGGAGGGACCGTCCCCTCGTGCCGAACCGACACCACTCGCAGAGTGCGAGATCGTCCGCCGGTACGGGTCGCGCGGTCCGGGTTCGGCTCGAACCGCCACTGACGTCCCAGCCGCTGGATGATGTCGGGAGCAGGCGCCAGGTCGGTGGCCAGAAAGTCCATGTCGATGTCAAGGGAAGCCTGGATGACCTGTGTACCCACCACGATCAAGGGCCGAGCAGACCGGAAGCCGTCGCCCTGGGCTTGTTTGCCGAGGCAGGCGAGCAGCCGGGCTTCCTTGGCGGAGCGGTGACGTTGCACCATCCGGGAATGCAGACACTCCACGTCGTGGGTGCTGATGCCGCGCTCCGCGAGGTCGGCCCGGACGCCCAGGGCGATCGCCCGGCAGTCGTCCACGGTGTTGGCGATGACGCCGATCGGGCTGTGGGGGTGGGCGCACGCGGTTCGGATGGCCCAGGAGATGTGCTCCTCGACGCGCGTAGCCCGATCAGGCACGTCAACCATGTCCACCACCGTCGGCGATTGTGGCCGAGAGGCAGCGGCCGGGTGTTTACCCGTCTCAGGTCCAGTCCGAAGGGCGCGGCTTGGATCAGCAGGGACGAAGAGGTGACCCGGAAACGGCACGGACGGAAGCGCCTGGTCTGGCCTGGCCTGGCCTGGCGGCGTGGCGCCGTCTTGGTAGGCGTGGACCACCTCGGTCAGCTGCGCGGTCGGCAGGGTCGCCGAGAGCAAGGTGACCCGGGTACGGGTGGCCCCCCACCAGGCCAGCAACTCCTTGAGGAGGGTGAGCTGGTAGGCGTCGAATGTGTGCACCTCGTCGATGACGACGTGGTGGTTGGCCAGACCGAGCAGACGGAGGGTCAGGTGACGTTGCCGCAGCGCCCCGGCGAGGATCTGGTCACAGGTCATGACCGTGTGTCGGGCGACCAGCTTGCGGATGGTGGAGGTGAACCAGTCCACTTCCGCGTCTCCGCAGGCGTCGGCCTGGTCGCCGCCGAGGTGAGTGGTCGCTTGCGGGGTGTAGGCGAACTGGTGTGACTTCAGCGCACGGGCCCCGACCGTGCCCAGCCAGCCGTTGATCCGCGACTCCATCGCATCGGTGGTGGCCCGGGTTGGCAATCCGAACAGGAAGCCCTCGGCCGGGCGAAGGCCGTGGCGCAGCATCGCTGCCTCGGACTTGCCCTCCCCAGTGGGGTACGTGCACACCCACAGCCCGCAGTCATCGCCATTGCGCTCACCGAGGGTCACTGCTTCGGCCTGCAGGGGCCTTGGTTTGTAGGGGCCAAGAGTCGCCGCCCGCAACGCCGCGGTGGTGTACGAGCTCGGCCCACCCAGAATGTTCTCGTTGTGCGACGCGAGCTCCTCGGCCCGACTCTGCATCCACCCGAGCGCATCCTTCGCAGGCTCCAGACCGGCGGCCAGGAGCCTGCGGCCCTCGTCGACGACACGCTCGTCGGAGGCGAGCCAGTCGGCCAGGGTGAGCAGGCCGGAGAGGAGCAAGAAGGCCGGTGCTGCACCATCCGGGGCCGGCGGCAGGTCGCCAGGGTGCACCCCGACGACACCGGCCACGACCTCGATCAGCGCGTTCTGCTGAGCTGCCCAGGCAGGAGTGACCAGCATGTCGGCCCAGTCCAGGGCCACGCCCGACAGTGCGGGCCGCCAGGTGCCGTGGTGGCCACCATCGAGGGCGGCGACCCAGTGATCGGCGAGGAAGGACGATCGCGACTCCGGCCATTGGCCAGCGACAGCGTGGGCGGAAATGTACTCGTGCCGGCGCAGTGGGTGACGCCTATCGCGGCGCAGGAGGTCGACGACCAACTTTGGGCTTGGCGTGAGGTGGAACGCGGCGAGCTCCTGACTCAGCACGCCCACCTCCGCGGCCAATGAACTGTCACGTTCCTGGAGCTGGAACCACGGATTAGCTTTGCCGACGTCGTGCAGCCCCGCCACGAGCTGAACAGCCGCGCGTGCCGTCGGAGCGTCCAGTCCGAGCAGCGTGGTGACGTGTTCCCGCAGTCCAGGACGCAGCCACGAGTCCCATAGGTGACCAACAACGACGGCGGTGTCGAGAAGATGCGGCAGAAGAGGGTAGGAACCACGCGCATCAGCCGGATCCTTGGCCCAGAGTCGGGCGCATAGCGCGCTGTCCTCGGCGCTCACTTCGCCACCGGCTTCTGGGAGTCCCAGGGAGACGTTCTCACTGCGGTAAAAGTCACCATCATGCCCCCGGCGTTCTCGTTACCCCGTGTTCGTCAGTCAGTATTAGCGAACCCCCGACAGTTTGTGGATGAGTTGCAGAAACTGGTCGGTGACAGCAGGTGCTGGTGTCCCGATCGGCGGCGTCGAGGTGGAAGTAGCGGTCAAGCTGAGCCCGGGAGGGATCACCGGCGTACCGGCCGTAGCACCGTTGCTTCTCGGCGGTGCGGAACTCGACGACCATCAGGTCCTAGCCTTCTTGCTGCGACTGGAGGTCAAGTTCATAGCGGCTGAGCAATATTCGTGGTCCCGCGTCGCGGCGCTGGCCGGGAGCGCCTCCTCCCTCCGCGTCACCCCGGGCTTGGAAGCCAGCAGATTCGTAGTAGCTCCGCAATCGCCGATTGGTTGCTACGCAGTCCAGTCGAAGGAAGTGGCGGCCCTGGCGGATAGTTTCCTCCGCCGCCCAGTCCAGGAGTTGAGGTCCCAAGCCGGCCGCGTGCCTGCGCACGGCAAGGCGGTGAACGTAACCTGCGCTGACGTCGTCGGGACCCCAGATCTGGTCTGACCATTCCAGGGTGATCGTGGCGGCCGACAGCCCATCGGCATCCACCAGCCAGGTATGGCCCTCTTCGATGGCGGCCAGCACCCACGCAGAGTCAAAGCGGTGCGGCCATTGCTGCACCCCCAACGAAGCCAGCCACGCGGCAACCTCGTCCAGGACCACGAGCACATCACCAACTTGGCCCGTGGTCGCTGGACGAAACGACACCAGGCTTCCCCGCGGCTGCATGGGTGCCCATTGTGGTGGAATCTGCATCGCCCTGGTCGCCGGGCAGTCACTCACTGGTCGGTGGTGAGCAGGGCCAGGGCGCGTTCTCGGTCGGCGTCGTCGGGTTGGGTGTAGGTGCGGAGGGTGTCTAGGCCGGCGTGTCCGAGGAGGTCGGCGACCAGGACCGGGTCCGCACCGCCGCGCAGGAGTTGGGTGGCAAAAGTGTGCCGCAGGGCGTGGGGTCCGAACCCGCTCCCGCCGGGGGTGTCCGGGCCGAGGCCGACGTGTTCACCGAGGTCGGTGATGATGGTGCGCGCGGCCCGGTCGGACAGGCGCCCGCCGCGGCGGTTGAGCAGCAGCGCCGGCGAGTCCTGCGCGTGCGGCCAGTTGGTGCGTTGGTCGAGCCAGTTGGTGAGGGCGGTGCGCAGCTCGGGCCGGGTCAGGGGGAGCTCCCGCAGCTTGCCGCCGTCGCGGCCCTTGCCCCGTACCCGCAGGCTGCCCTTGCGGGCCGAGAGGGACACGTCGGTGACGTCCAGGCCGACGACTTCCCCGATCCGCAGCCCCGCGTAGAAGGGCAGCAGCGCCACCACGATGTCCCGGGCGGAGCCGCAGTGCTCCACCGCCCGCAGGTACCGGGTGATGTCTCGGGAACTGACCGCTTTGGGTGCCCGCCGCGGCAACGCCTCCCGGCGGGCAATGGCCGACCCGAGACCGCGGCGGCTGTAGAAGTCGTCGATCGCGGCGAGGGTGTTGTTGATCGTCGCCGACTGCAGCCGGGCGGTGGTCTTGGCCCAGGCCCGCCAGTCCCGCACCGCCCCGTCCCGGGCCACCCGGTCGGTGAGGGGGTCCCCGTCCAGGTCCGGGTCACGGCCGGCGGTGCCCAACCAGGCCAGGAACCCGCGGACCCGGGCGGTGTACTTCGCTCGGGACGCCGCCGCCAACGGCGCCCTGGCCAACGCACGTTGGTAACGCGCCAGCGCCGCGGTCAACTCCACCGACAACACTCCTGAACCGCCAGCCTGACCGGTGCCCGTGTTTCCGGAAGCTGATTCGGTCTGCTGCCCGGGCGATTGAGCCGCGTTTCCGGAAGTCATCCCTGGAGTCTACTTCCGGGAATACAAGTTCCCGGAAGCTGATATTCGAGCCATCACATTCATCGCTCGAGCTTGCCCACCGAATCGAGAAATGGTCTGCGGGTCAGCTGACGCGGGTGCTGCGTGCGGTGGCGCTGAGGCGCAGGTGCTCAGCGTGGTACACGGCTTCGTCGAGCAGGGAGGCGACGTGACTGTCGTAAAGGGAGTAGACGATGTTGCGGCCGCTGCGCACGGTGGTGACCAGGCCCATGGTGCGCAGTAGGCGCAGTTGGTGGGAGATGGCGGACTGTTCCATGCCGATCGCCGTGGTCAGGGCGGTGACGGTGGCGGGGCCTTGGCGCAGTTGGGACAGGATCAGTAATCGGCTGGGTGCGGTGAGGGCCTGCAGGGTGGCCGCGACCGCAGCGGCGCTGACGGCATCCAGCCGTGCCGGTGGGGTGTCGCGTCCCTGCACACCGTGACCCA
>JAABUI010001026.1_pt1 | contig 17174 bp, 34 predicted proteins | sample 5559111 | NCBI WGS metagenome assembly JAABUI01 (sample SAMN10711870, study PRJNA513365) | rock metagenome | isolation source: Antarctica rocks | place: Antarctica: Victoria Land, Buttleship Promontory
TCTTCACCTGTCCGTTGCTACGTTACCCGGAATGATCAGCTTCGCACGCCGTGTGCACGGAAGAGTGCCTCACTAGAGACCGCAGATGACATGCGGCTCGGACGGATGGAAGTCGACGGATTTGACTCTGTCTGAGCGGGCGAGCAGCTTCCGCTGCGATACATCGGCTTGATCGGTACGTTTTGTGTGATGAAGGGAAGGAGAGACTTACGTGGACGTCTAGGAGCATCGGCTGAATGAAACGAAACTTCATCAGCATAGTCCAAGTAGTATGCAGAAAAGCTGTGAAACATACCATGATGCTGAATGTGCTGCGTGCAGGTTCCTATCCAGCCAGACGTCCTGGACTTCCTCTCTCCACAGTCTCGTATTGTATCCGATAACGAGGCTTCGCTGATGTGAGTGGGTACGGTGCAGGACGACGAGTACGAGGAATCTTCTGGTTGAAAGGCGTGAAGCGTGGCAACGGGGTTGGCGCGTAGCTAGCTCCCTGACAAATGCGTTCACGAATCAAGGCGATGTCAGGCAGACGTTCCGAGTATCCTTCCATGCCAAAAGCCCAGCTACAGCATGCTCCCACTCTACCACGCTTTCCTTCAAACTCATACTGTACTCAATCTCATGCTTGTATCCCTAAGCGAACCTATGAGGGCTTCGCCGCCGCCACCTCCCCGCACTTTGGACATTTCCTCCCTTCCTCATCTTCCATCCACTTGTTGATCACCGGCTTTAGCTGGGTGTCGAGATCCGAACAGTGGAATGTCACCTCCTTGATCACTGTAAGGTGATCGGCCGATTTTGTCGCGCAGGAAGGACAGTACCACCGCATTTTATCTGTCAGTGGGCTCGGTCAGCTAAGCCAGGAGGATATTGGGAAGGATTACCGATGGCGTCGCCGGGTCGGACCAGCTCCATCACTACGCCGATGGTGTCTTTCACCCGTCTAGGTGAGTGGGGCGTATTGGCTACTCCACGATCAGCCGATATCCTCCTTAAACAAGTGCAATGAAGCATATCGTTCGATAAACGTTAAAAGATTGAGAATGAGGGACCCACCAGGAAGGAGGAACATCGCGCCCTCTTCAATCGGAATATCCCTCATCCTGCCCTCATCAATCACCTTGAGGATCATCGTCCCTTTATACTGGTAGAACCACTCCTCGGTTGTGTTGATATGAAAATCGACACGGGTGTTTGGGCCGCCGACGATCATCACGATCATGTTGTCGCCTTGGTACATGCATTTGTTGCCTGGGGTCCTATCAGCCGATCATCCACAAGACACATGCCAGAACGACATAGCAGGGCTGAGAAGGTATAAGTGAGAGAGGAGAGCGACGTGCCCACTGGCGGTTTGAGGAGATGCGAATTCTCATCGAGCCATTTGGGGAAATTGATAGGTGGGGAGAGCATCGTGCGTACAGGTCCTCTCGCTTTGAAGTTGTGGTTCCTTGTCAGTGCTCGTAGATTTACGATCGATCTGTGAGATGATCTCAACATTGAATCACTGGAATCGATGGTGGTCTCCTCTGAGCCCGGTAGACCGGCGCGGATTCCCGTGGGTTCCGATTAGGAAATTATCGTTACCAACAATCGGCCGGTCCCTTCTTCCTCTCCCTTCTCCTTCCAAGACAATTGCGACTCACCCAATCCACCATGTCGCTTGGCGGTCTCTCCCGTTACCTCCCCGCCGGCCCATCCTACCTAACCGCCCACTCCTTCGACAAATCCCGACATCACACCCTCCTCAACGCAAGTCGTATCGTCAACACCCTCATCACCCGATTCTTCTCGCCCCTAACTGCCATCGCATCCAAACCCACCATCTCCCTCGCCTCTGACCTCGTCACAATCCACATACCATATTATTCTCACGTCCCCAATGCCGCTTTAAACTCCAACACCATAAACTCCCTCGGTGAAGCCCTCTCACACGCTTTCAATCGCCCGACCGAACTCCGGCTTATCCGGCTCAACCATCCGTACCTCGACGCACACATACTGGCACAATGGATAAGCCAGGAGATTTTGGATACGACCTTCGATAAAGTCGTCAAGCGGGTATTCGCCAGTGTCGCCCCTCTAAAAGATCTCAACGCGGTCGGGGGAAGTAAACTGCCGAGTCACGTAGTGGGGTTGAAAGTGCAGTTACACGGACGACTCACGATGGAAGCGAGTAGACCGAGGGTGACGGAACAGAGTGCTACGATGGGGACGTTTAGGAGCGATCGGATGGGCTTGGTACAGAGTGCGGGGTATACGAATACGAATCCGAAGGGGGCGTATACGGTTAAGGTTTGGTTGAGTCAGGCGGCGAGGGGGAGGGCGGTGGCGATGGAGGGGCGGTAGAGGAGTCAGGGAGGAGGAGGGGGGGGGGGGAGGGAGGGCCCGAGGGACGAAGCGAGGGGAAAAGCGGTGAGGCAGGTAGGGGACACCGGGTCCGTGATGTGGAGCAAAACATAATTCCGTTGGATCGCTCTAGCGTGGTATAATGCACATGTGCATAGCTTCAAGGGCAATCTCAGCCAAAGTAAAGAGCCCCGATGTAAGATCAGACGGGACTGAGAGACAACCTGTCTCGCCTGGTCTAGGATGGCTAAATGTGTACATACAATGACAAATCTACTACGATGCGCTGTATCAGAACATGGTATCCTCATCCCGAAGAAACTCCCCCACGTCCGCCTGATGAAACACGATGACCCCCGTCGGATCCAATCTCCGAGTATCCAGTGTCGACCTCGCAGTCACTCCAAACCCCTGCTCGCATAGACGTCAGCCTGATTCTTCCTGTATCGGCACTCATGTAGGAGTATGCGAGGAAGATCCGACTGACGAGAGGTACATCCGCCATGTTATAAATCACCACCCCCTGATGTTCTGGCGTATCTTCCGTGATCCGTCCAAGGTGGGCTTTCACCACATGGTTGCCGTACAGGAAAGGTAACTCGCCGGGGGCTTTGATCCAAACCTATCAAACCCCAACATCAGTCGAGAAATTGCGTGATCCGAGTATAGCGATAGAATATCGATCCTCACCTTGTACTTGGCATACCGTGCCAGCCAGTCCAAACTAGTGATCCCCAATTTGAACTTCCCCGTCTTGGAGAACTTTCCGAAACACGTCCCGAGGGAGATGAGGTTGGGTCGAGCGATGGAGGTGGCTAGGTGGAGCATGGGGAGGGGAAGGTAGTACACCCTAGATTCCGAATCAGTGTGTACCGTAAGAAGGTGTGGTGAGGTCACGGACCGGTCTTTGTGGAGCCGGAAGCAGTACGCATCGTCTTCGTCTCGGTCGATGAGGTGGACGAGGTTCTTGCCAATGTAGTTGGATAGCTCTGTATAATGCGGAACTCGTCAGCTATGGCAGGTGACACTTGGAAGAGTAAAGCCTACTCTCGAAGACGGCTTTCGTCTCTTCTGCTGTTAAGGGCCGCATTTTGGCCTCTTGTCCTAGGCGAAAATGATTAGCAACGAACGAGGACGAAACACCAAAATATCGTCAGGCACGACACAATTTAAACGGATTTAAGTGTATCAAGGAAGATCCCACGTCATGTCTTAAGAGCGCGTCTCGTGGCATATATTGCACGTCTAACTTCAAGCTCTCATCAAACCGCCCTACAAACACTCGTCTCGCTTCCAAAGCTGCCTCATGACCATGGTAAGCCCATTTCCCGTATTGACAAGTAGAGCGATCGTGGAGCTGAAGCTCCCCCTCTCGCAGAGCAATCTCTCCCTCTACACAATCACCGCCCTCCTCATCCTTGACACCGACGGCCAACGCGTCCTCGTCAAATACTATGCTCCACCTCATCAGACAGCACCGGGTACCGGTACGGCAGCAGATCTGGGAGCAGGAGATGGAGCACCAGGGATGACCGGGTTGTCGAGTTTGAAGGAGCAGAAAGGCTTTGAGAAGAGTGTTTCGGAGAAGGTTAGGAGAGGGGGAGGTGGGTCCTTCGGCGTTCATCTGGCTACTCGAAACGGCGCGAGGGGGCACGGGGGAAGGAGGGAGATGAACCAAGGGGGAGGGAAGCAAGACCCGAGAGTCGCTCGAAGCCCTGTCCACGTGTCGTTCTAGGGAGAGGAGAGGGAGGAAAACTGCTGGAGCTCCAAGATTGCCAGAGGGCGAGAATGATTGAGGCTTGTCCTGACCCCCGCAGGCGAGATCCACCCTCTGCCCCCACACATCATCCTAACCCGCTCCTCCACCGACCTGACCTTCATCCTCGTCGGTCCCCTGTCCACCTCTAACGAACTCATGCTCCACATGACCCTCACCGCTTTCCACGATGCTGTCTCGCTCTTACTCCGGGGTCAGGTGGAGAAGCGGACGGTGTTGGAGGGTTTGGATCTGGTTTTATTGGCGGCGGATGAGACTATCGATGACGGGTAAGGCTATTTCCAGCTCGATTCGCGCAAGGAAAGCAACTGGAGGTTTGGGCTGATTGTGGTGTAGGATTATACTCGAGACCGACGCCGCGGCCATCGCAGCGAGGGTATCGCGACCGAAAGCGGACACGACGGATATCGTGATTAACGAACAGACAATCGTGAACGCTTGTGCGTGCATCCGTTCCGTTTGTTTGAGAGTGCTGATGAAGGCTGGGGTAGACTCGACGCTGAAGGAGCGGTTGACACAGCGGATCGGGCAACTGTAGATGGATGCATACGAATACTCCTATCTTCATGGACTGCTGCACTCAAGGCTCCTTCATGACGATGTCGACGCAAGGTTCGGTTGCTGACCATCAGTAAATCCGCGTCACGTCGTGGGAATCTCAGGTCAAACAGTCAAAATTCTTTTACGATGTCAAAACGAGAATCGCTCTTGATCAGAGCTCAAAACCCGCCGGTCGTCTCGAGCCCCTAACTTCGGGCACACCCGAATATGCAGTCAACATGCATGCCGCCACGCTGAACATATGGTCGACGTTCCTCGCTCCCGCTCGTATCATCTCTAATAACCTGCGTAGCTGTCAGCAGAGTCTCATGCGATGATCCACTGCACTGACTTCGCCCAAACATCGTCCAGCTCTTCGCCTTCTTCCCACATTGAGTACATTTTTGCCCCTCGCCATCTGGGAAAGCGCCCCACCGTTGTTGATCGAAGGGAATGCACAACGATTTAGCGCCTGCTGACGGAGCTTTTGCGTCCTCTGCTAGACCTTTTGTCGCCCTACGTCCATCAGCATGTGAACTTCCGAGGGAATGAGGAGTCGACCCTCGTTCCACGGATCACTCACTGGCTCGTACTCCGCTTCTTCACGTCATCCTCACAAGCCTCTTCCTCGCACCATGGCATTACAAGCGCACATTTCGCGTCCAGCGTCGCCACCACGTCGTCCCATTTCGTAATCGTCTTCACACATGACGAGAACTTTTCCCTAGCTCGAGATAGCATATCCGCCTGCACTTGGTCCAGGTATGTCCGCACGGTGCAGGCGATATCGGGAAGGGGCATGGAGGACTTGTTGTTATCGTATCTTCGGACAGCAAGGGCGGAGTTGGAAGCGATATCGCGAGGACCGAGTTCGAGTCGAAGTGGTACTCCCCGTAATTCCCAATCGTTGAACTTCCATCCAGGGGTATGTCCTTCTCGAAGATCCGCTTTTGCCCGGATACCGGCATGGATCAGTTCCCGTTCGAGCTTAAGACATTCGTCGAAGATGCCCTGGTTCTTCCCTTCCACTTTGCTCAGCCCGACAGGGACAATGACGACCTGCTGCAGTGCCACTCGAGGAGGAAGGACGAGTCCCTGATCATCGCCATGAACCATGACCATCACGCCGAGCGTCCGCGTAGATAGACCCCAAGAGTTTTGGTATACGAAGACCTTGTTGTCTTTGCCGAGCGATTTGTCCGGGCTCTCTACACTGATGTCAAACATCTTTGAGAAGTTTTGGCCGAGATGGTGACTCGTTCCTCCCTGGATTCCCCGACCGGTAGTAGGGATAAAGCCTTCCACCGTGGTCGTATAGTCTCCGCCGGCAAACTTCTCCTTGGTTGACTTCTTTCCGGGAATGACAGGGACTGAAAGGAGGTCTTCGTATACTCGCCGGTACAAGTCGAGGATATCGAGGACCTCTTTGTCGGCTTCAGGCTTGTCGAGGAAGGCGGTGTGACCTTCTTGCCACAGGAACTCTCGGGTGCGGAGGAAGGGCTCTGCGCGGATTAGGCATGTCATGAAGTGGAACGAGGCACTCACGGGGATTCTTGAACTCCCATCGGACGACAGAGTTCCATTGATTCAATTTGAGGGGAAGGTCTCGGTGACTGTGTATCCATTTGGCGTAGTCTAGGTGATCATTCAGTGGATGTAAAAGTGAGCTGAGGAGGTCACCTACAAGGGTACATGACAGTTTCGGAAGTGGGACGGATGGCGATGTGTTCTTCCAGTTCAGAGTTACCCCTGATCATCGGATTGCCATATCAGCGATCTCATTGGTGGCGATTGGTGTATCCTAGGCGTACGCTCGAGTGACCCAAGCAACCTCCGCTGCGAACCCCTCAATGTGATCCTTCTCCTTCTCCAGCTTAGCTTTCGACACAAACATCGGGAAGTAGCAGTCCAGTACTCCCAGCTTCTTGATCTCGTCGTCGAACCAGTCTGTCAGGACCACACGACTTCAGCTGGCCCCTTCTACGAATCGACAACCAGGAGCTTGTTATCTGGTGAGAAGGCGCGACTGACTCTGGATAGTCTGCCAAATGGTGTATGACCAGGGACGAAGGATGTAACATCCAGAGATGTCGTAGTAGTCGAGCATTTGCCCTTTGATCAGGACCTGCAACACGTGTCAGCTGTAGGTCTCGATGTACCTCCACCAACCACTCCGTCGAGGACGTGGCGAGTGCAATCCAGCTCACATCGGTGTACCACCCTGCGAAATCCTCCTCCTTCTTATACTGGATCGCCATCTCATAAAGATCCTCATCCTTCTTCACCGTCAAAGGCTTCGCGGCGCCCACTGGCCTATTCAAGTCATCAGCACCTCAATTCCCCACGCGCGGCCCGGCTCACGCAGCTGCTTCTTTCCCCTTCTTCTCCCCATCCACTGCAGGTTTCGCCGCCGCCAATTCCGCGAAGTCCACCACCTTTACTCCGCTACCTTCTCCCTCACCGACCAGGCTCTCGAGGTACAACTTGATATCCGTCCCCTTCAGCAATATCGTCGAGCTGCTCGAAGTGAGATGCACCGCATGCTCCGCGCTGGAACCTGCCAGTGTGGAATCTAGGAGGAGATGTAATGAAGATCGAACGGGAGTGGGAAGAGGAAGGGGAGAGACGTCGTCCTTGCTGCAGGCGGAAGGAAGGAGCTCTTTGATCAAGTCCTGGCTGGCGAGTCGGAGCTCTTTGAGGTTGAGCAATATGCCAATAGCCGCGGAGGAGGTTTCGGTGGATTCGTTGGCGATAACAAGTACGGGGGTGGGAGTCGCGGTCTTTGCGGTCTTGGGTTTCAGGAGGAGCTAAAGTTCAGAGATCAGCTGCTGAGCTCGTGCTGGTATCCTCTGGCGGCAGCGCCGGTCGAGGACGGCACTTATTGAGCTCACCGTTTTCGTCAGGGCAACATCCGCCTTCCCAGTCTTCTTCAACTCAGCTTTCCACTCCGCCCCAGTCTTCACAGGCCCATGCTGTATCACCTCTGGATGAGATATCGATAATTTGGCGAATCGCGAGAGGATCTCTGGATCACTGATGGCTGTCATGCTGGGGTATGGTATGCTGGGGTTTATGGCGTACGAGCGGGTGCAACTGAAGATCTGAGATGCGTAGGACTGCCTGAGAGTGTGGTATGAGGGGCGAGTCAGCATCAACGAGGAAAAGGGAATGTCGAATCGAAGAGGATACCGAGTCGCGACTTTTCATTACGGCTATCAGATTATCACTAGGCTCGATCAATCCCACGTCACTCGATCTATCCCCGATCCACGGAGAGCCTACTCCTCGGCTTGCTGACCATTGCACATGAGTTAGGAGGCAGCTTGGTTCTCTGATGCCTGGGCAACTCGGAATGCATCGTACCGTTGAGACCGGACTGAATGGGAGTCGAGACTCATGGACGACATAGCATCCCTGCCATACCTACTTCAGCCTAATCAAGCTCAATCACATCCTCCTCTTCCTTCTTCGCCGCTCCTCCCGTGTTGCCCGCCTTCTTCCCCCTCGTCTTCGCGGGATACTCCTTGACCGGGTGTGCTGCACGAGCTTGAGCACGGGTGAGGGCGGACATGCGGGCGACGGCGGCCTAGACGTCCATGCATCAGCACGGCCATTCCGCGTTGGTGATCAAGGCATGATCGGATCAATAGCATCGATAGGAATGGTGAGAAGGGACGGAAGTATGTCTCGATCCAGCACATAGTCCCCCGACTTGACTCGCCGGGACACGGATAAGGACGGAGTATGAATCTGGCAGACGAATACGCTCGGCCCATCATAGTGTGTCCGGGGAGTTCTAGACCGGCTGCGTGGCTCCGAGCGATACGCTCGCAAAGAGGCGACCAGTTCTGACGTGGGCGAGGTGGATTCGAGTCGAGAGAGCCCACTCACATGACGCAGATCCGCACGATATCCCTTCCCGGCCGTCTCGCTGGCCGCGATCTGGTTTGCCCTCCTCGCACCGGTCGAGCGTCGGAGCGTGTTGTGGGATCGGGCACCAGCGACCTGTCCCACCCATCCGATATCAGCCGGATACTCCAGGCAGCTTGGGATGTGGACTGCGCACCTGATTGGGAGTAGCGTCTTTCTTCACTTTCGTAATCGTGATCCCTCCATCATGGTTCGCGTAGATATTAAGTACCTACCGATCCCATGTCAGCATGGTAGTAAAGCAGGGTACATGGTAATAGCTCGGGTGAGATAGTATAGTAAGGGTGACCCACCTTTGAGTTTGCGAGACCCGAGTATTTGTGAGAATGCGCATTCATGAGATTCCCCTTCTCCCTCGAGAATGTCGTCCCATTACCTCCGTGGTGCGTGAACGAGTTCCATTTGCGGAGCAGCAGCCATTGGAGATCGGTCGACATGGTGGGCGAGGTGGGTGAGGTGGGTGATTTAGCGACTATTGGGGCTCACTTGCCTTTGTTCAAGCCATAATCTTTGCTGGCGTGGGAAACTTGAGGGTAATGGATCCTTGTCGGCGATAAGGGGTCAGCCGATTATCGCGCGAGGTTGAAGCCGTTGGTCTCTGCCTGTCGCTCTTACGCGTTTCATCCGGTGAATACTTCGTTTCGGACATGTCGGCGGTGGTAATTTGGATCAGGTAGAAATATCCGGCAGTGTCATACTCACCGAGAGTCGAGCTTAGCTCTTGACGATAGTCCATTGCTCACATATTGACGTTGATTTACTTATCCTCGGTGTACTCATTTTACGAAACCCCGTATCTCGACATCTGGAATCGACCGCGATTCACAGGATCTCGATTGGTCTGGTCTTCTCACGAGCTCTTGTATTATACCTTCCGTTCGATGGCGAGAACCGGTTCGGATCCCATGTGGCCCATCAGTCCTGTCAGTCAGCGTTACGATCTGTGACAAATGGCTGATGAGTTCCCCACCCAGGTCTCCCCCCTCCCACAACCTCCACGTTGTCTCACACCCTTTCCCTTTCAAAGCTTCCCTGCAAGTCGAAGTCCGCTCAGCACCTCTAGTAACGTGATCGTCATCATCGACCCGTCCGACGTATCAACACCTACACCTAAACCAAACCGAGATCCACCGAGTTCAGGCAAAGATCATACCGTCAGCCCAGTTCCACCTTCCTCCTCTACCTTCCTCCTCTACCTTCCTCCTCTACCTTGCTTACATCATTTCATCAGGTGAAATCATACAAAACGCCTCACATTTCGCCAACTGATTCAGAATTCCTAACTCTACCGCTCTCACCCTTGCGCTCTCCACGATCCGTCCCGCTCAGTCTAACCGGGAAGAAATCCATCAAAGCAAAGAGCCATTCTCGGTCCCGATACCGACCCAAGCCGATCGTAGTACCGGGTCCAGCAAGGACCCGGATCACCAGTCCAAGGCAGCTCACCGCCACGCCAACCACGGCTGTCAAAGCCTTTCGATTCCCGAAAACCCCGGGGATTGGGAGATTTACTGCGCGCACTGCTATGCCTTTGACTAGTAAACGAGTGGGATCGATGCGACGGGAGGACCACGCGACGAAAGGCGTAGAAGGGGGAGGAGAGTTTGAGATAAATTACGCAGAAGAGCCGCTATTGCAGCGTGAGCCTTCACCTGGGTGGGCCCAGTTCGGTGCGACTTCGAGCGGGAAATGTGCATCATTAATCACGATTCTATGTATACATCACCTTTGATCAAATGTATAGCATCTACTCTACATTGCGCTATGCGTCCACTACTTGATCATCGACATCCGGTGCCATACCCGCCTCCAGGCCCTCCAGACCAAGCGAGTTCGCCTCACTCTCATCGCTCCCCACTCTCGGTCTGGTCGCCATCGACTGCGGGTCCAGCATCGGCATCGACGTTGTGACACTGTCAAAGCCCAGACCTATCGCCGAGCCCAATCGCGGTCGTTTCTCTTCATTCGCGCCTGCCTGGCTTTACCCGTCAGGCCCAACTTCAATCAACTTAGGCGAGATCCGCCCACCTCTCGCCATTTCCCCTTGACAGCCGCTTCCACCCGAATTGGCGCAGTTACCTCCACCTTCGGACCTGGCACGATCGCCATCGCCAACCCTCCTATTGTCGACAATACCAACCCCGTGATCCGGCGAGTCACCCACCCGATCCGACGAGCGAAAGGGATGAAGGTCTCCACCACGTCTCGTACGTCCACCATGTCTCTCACATAAGTCGCTTTGCCTGCCATAGTCATCAGGTGGATTCAGACACAAGGGAAGTGAGACTCGCCGACTTCGTTAAACTCAATCATAGTGGAGATGGGGAGGTCCCAGTGGAGGAGAGAGTCAAATTCGAGGAGGAGGCTTGATAGGAGTAGCCATGGGAAGGAATGTGTTGCGGCGTCGAGGCTCGGTAAGGAGGATGTAGAGGGGGATGTGGAGGATGTAGAGGAGAAGATAAGGGAGTTTTCAATTCGGGTTTGGGCGAGGGAGGGGAGGAGAGTGAGGGAGATCACGCTAGATCCAAGATGATCAGATCATGAATCATTCTGATTCAGATGGTAGAGACGTACTGCTCGATCATGGCTAAATGACATCCATCTACATCCGCTCATCAATCAATTGCCGATAGCGGTTGTGGGTATGTGACGTACCGTAGCACTCCATCGCTCCAATCTCCTTACAATCCGCACCGACATCCCAGACTCTCCACCATGATCCGTCATTCACGTCGTCCTCCTCGCGCTCATGCTTGCCCGTCTCAACACCCAGCCACTCTTCCTCCGCCTCCTTCTCCTTGCCAGGCTCCTCGTCATCCACCCCGATCAACCAGTTCCTCAGGTGCGAGGTCAATCCTCGTGCGTGGTGGATTAGCGCGGCGGGCGTCAGGGATGGTAGGTAGAGCGAGGACATGAGGTGAAGGAGGATGAGATGGGCCAGTAAGGACTGTCTCGAAGATACCCTGACCAGCGGATGGTCGTATACTACACTCCTTGTCAGGCTGGAATCGCTTGAAGCGCGAGTCGACCTACCGCAATCACCCTCAAACCACCTCTCAACAACCCGCCTCACCTCCTTCCCCTTCTCGACCCACCCCAGACTCCTCCCCTCATACTCCAAGTCCTGTCTACCCCTATATAGAACCCTATGAATCGCCACCAGCGCATCCATCATCTCCGGTCTCAATGCCGAGCCCGCTCCCTCGTGCTCCGGCTGGAGGTTGAGGCTACTCTTCGATGCGCCGTACCGCGGGCCTCTCTGAGGGGTACGAGGTTCGGCAGGGTCGGGAACGTGGTATGACTGCAAAGCGGAGCGGAGAGCGGCGAGGGATCCGGGAGAACGACGAATGGGACTGGATGGGAGGGAGACGTTGCCGGTGGTAGTGGATTGACGGCGGGAGCGGGAGGGGAGAGAGGGGGAAGCGGCGGTGGGGAGGTAGTATCGGGGTTGGGGGCGGGGTGGGTTGCTGCTGGACATGGTCACAAGTAAGGTCTGCTTTGCGATCTTCTTGATAGTTGATGCAAGGCGGATCCTATGCACGAAATGTTTTGGACTCGTCGGAATTCTAGACGAATTGAATGGAAAAGGAATGAAAACAAGCCCTGACAAGGATGAGAGGCGATGACGGAAGTTTCTGCCGCAAAGGGTCTTGCAGCCACGTGCACGTCGTGGGACGTGGGACCAGACCTCCCGCCTGCTCTCCCCCTTCACTTTCACTCAACATTTCAGAGGAGGTCTTATTGGGACTGACATCGTATTGTGATGAGAGATAATACTTGAAGATGTCGACCGAAGGCAAGGTAAGTGAGCGGGTACTCGTATGGATCGAAACTTTGGCTATCATAACGGGAAGCTGAGCTGATGAAGGGTCTCCCATTAGACGATCACTTGTAAAGCTGCTATCGCTTGGGAAGCAGGTTAGTCGCACCGCTCTCCTCGCGCCCAGATCGATCTGTCTTTCGACCCCAGATATGTCGCGATGTGTGTCGGGGGCTGACTGGAATCTCATCTAGACAAGCCATTGAGCATCGAAGAAGTCGAGGTTGCCCCGCCCAAAAAAGGAGAGGTCCGGATCAAGGTCCTCTAGTGCGTTAGCTCTCCACCCGAAGTCGGAATAAAGTTGATGCGGAATCCTTCAGCACCGGTATCTGTCATACGTGCGTCTTATGTGAGTCCAGTTCGGGATTCCGTTAAGTTTCGCCATCCCGCAGTGACGCCTACACTCTCTCCGGCAAAGACCCAGAAGGTGACTTCCCGGTCATCCTCGGGCACGAGGGCGGCGGGATCGTCGAGTCCATCGGGAGCGGCGTAGACAACGTCAAAGTGGGTGACCATGTCATCCCTCTTTATACTGCCGGTGTGTCCGCTTTTTCCCTGGAAAGGGAAGCGAGCTGAGAAGCGGTAGAATGCCGGGAATGCAAATTCTGCAAATCGGGGAAGACGAATCTATGCGGGAAAGGTACGGGCAATACAAGTGATTGATAGCGGAGCTGATCGACTGGTAGTCAGGATGACGCAAGGGAAGGGCGTGATGCCGGATGGGACGACCCGGTTCAAGTGTAAGGGGAAGGATATCCTCCATTTCGTACGTCCACGTTCTCGATAGCTGCATTTGGCTATCTTGGCTGATGCCATAGGGTAGATGGGCACCTCAACCTTCTCACAGTACACCGTTGTCTCCGAATACTCGGTGGTGACCATCAATCAGAGAGCACCGCTAGAAACATCGTGTCTCCTTGGATGTGGGATCACTACCGGATATGGAGCAGCGACAAAGACACCTGGTATCGGTACGAGGTCTCGTTACAGCTGACTTGGTCTGTGGACTAATACGCTCGTAGAGGACTCGAATGTCGCTGTCTTCGGTATCGGATGCGTCGGCTTGTCGATCCTCCAGGGCTGCCGTGCCAAGAAGTGCAAGCGCATCTTCGCGATCGACACGAACCCAGGGAAGGCTGAATGGGCCAAGAAATTTGGCGCGAGTACGTGAATCTTGAATCTCACCGTGTTGACGCGCTGATGTGGGGGGTTAACAGCGGACTTTGTAAACCCCAAGGACTTGCGTGAGGGGAAGAGTATCGTGGATTACCTGGTAGGGGAGACGGATGGTGGTCTAGACTTCACCTTCGACGCGACAGGCAATGTGAGTCTACCTGAGTCTGCCTCACCGGGCAGTGCGGTGTTGACCTGATCATCATCAGGTTGGAGTTATGCGGAACGCGCTCGAAGCTTGTCATAAGGGCTGGGGAGTGTGCAATATCATCGGTGTTGCTCCGGCTGGTGCGGAGATTGCGACTCGACCGTGAGTTCCCCTTCTTTCCCCGGTGCTGCTCTAGCGAGAAACTCTGGCGTAGATTCCAGCTTGTGACCGGACGGACCTGGAAAGGCTCTGCTTTCGGAGGCGTGAAGGGCAGGACTGAGGTCCCTGGCATAGTCGAAGGTTTGTCGAACGCTTGATGATGGAGCGACGCTCATGAGTATCGAAGACTACCTGAACGGGACCCTCTGGGTCGACGAGTTCGTTTCGCACCACCAGACTCTGGATAACATCAACAAGGGATTCGACGACATGCACGTGAGTAGAGATGTCTAGCAGTCGATTCTGTGCGTGTATGCTGATCGTCGCGGGAATCCAGGCCGGAGATTGTATCCGATGTGTGGTGAACATGGGATTCCCAAAGTCGGACGAGCAGTAAACAGGAGACAGGCAGAGTATTATGCATAGCTAAACCGTTGGAGTAGAGCAGATGCAGCCGCAGTATTATGGCCATGTCGTCCTTTTGCTTGAACGGAAATGTGGTCCTGATGTCCTCGCAATGGGTAACAAGCATTGTTGAAGTGGATATCCACAGGAAGCTCGGAGATTTCGTTCTGTCTCGTCAGAAGCTCCTCACCCAGGATCCGCCCACGGCTGTCCGGAAACAGCAAAGCCGGGCACGCGGTGGCGGCTGACGATGGGGGTGGCTCTCTGGGGACGCTTTTACCACCTAAGCAATGGTCCTGTTTGGTGATTCAAGACACACACAACGGTTCCTGAAGCTCGGTACGGTATTGCGAGCGCTTCAAAACAAAAACAAAGCCCTCTCACCAGTTTTCGTGGCTGCCGGAGGGCTCAAGCTCAAAGCAGGAAGCCAACCTGTATGTGCGAAGCCATGACAGACGATCGATAGACATCGGGCAAGCGTAATGGGGTCATCAAACATCGGTTGGACTGGCGCTCACCAATGTATCGGAGGTGTGTGTGTGTGTGTGTGTGTGTGTGTGTGTGTGTGTGTGTTTGTGTGTGGGTGTGTTTGTGTGTGTGCGCGGCCTGCGCCAATCGAAACGCCCAAAATATTTCCGAAAAAGTGAAACACCAGGGACCCATCATACACAGCGGTCACTGACCCACCCTTTGATCGGGATCGAGCGCATCCCAATTTACCGAATGTTTGGAACGAGGCGGTGTTGAAGACATTCCTGATGCTCCTGATCGCCGTCCTTTCAAAACAGGGTCTCTCTCTAGCGTATTGTCTTTCGGTTCGATCAACAAACACGAGGCTGATCGGGAAATCCGACGAGTGCGCGGTCACTACTCAACCCGACTTTGAGTACCCCGACTTCTGGTCTTCTTCCCCACCCTCTTCTCCTTGAACTTAGCTTCTCCTCCTTGTCATGGGGTTTCCTTGGACGCGATGTCGGTGTTACTTCTTACTCAACTGGCCAGAATCACAAAGAGGATTTGATCGCCTCTCGTGGTTTGATACGGTATAGCGCAGTCAAGCTCAGAACCGGTGGATCCTGTATCGCTTGCCGAGACGACAAGATTCGTCGATATGTCGCAAGGCCATCCAGACCGCAACGCAGCAGCTGGCCCGAGCGACTCGAATTCCACAACTCAGCGTCACCAATATGCACCACCGGCTCACCAATTTCCCTCTTCATTCCCTCTTCAAGCATGGTCCAGATCGCTTGTCTACCCGAACGCCAGTCAGGGCAGACGCGTTCACCCGCAAACTTACCCTCCAACGCCATCCGTAGCTCGCCTGTATCATCCCGTACATGCGACCCGTATCCGCAATCCAGGTCCACCGCCGCCTCCCGCCTCCGCTCCGGGAGCGACCCTCTCGGGATACCAGACCGATTATGCTCGGCCTTCAACCTCTCGCCGCCCATCGCGGGTTTCTGGTGAGGTCTATGAGTCGCGCTCGTTCGGAGTGAAGCCGCCACCGCCTGAGGCGTATCTCATCGTCAGACCACACAGGCGGCCTAGAAGCGGCTGGGCAGGCGAGATCAGAGGTAGAGCGGATACTGCGGCTTCGTGAGTGAGGTGATCGCGCTTGTGGTGCTGATGACTCCCCAAGGTCATATGAGTTGACAGCCATCCAGACGCCTATCAGGGGTAAAGCGTTGGGTCTTGAGCCGCTACGCCGGGTAGATTGTTCATCTCGGGGCATTAATCCGCTGATTTGATCAGGGATGGCCACCTCTCTCACCTCCGCTGATCGTCCAGCTTGTTGTCCGGGATCGAAACGGGACCGTCATTCCTGCTGAGTAGGTCCCGCATCTTTGTAGCGCGTCATCATGTGGCAATCTCGCATTGCATACCGGCAGACTGAATCTCAAGAAAACTAGCTAACGAATGGATGAGTTCAGCGACTCCGCACTCTCGCGCGGGCTGATACACCTCGCGATGTGTGTCGACCTCGTCACGCCAGATGGTCAGAGCTCCCGTGCTTTGATCCAGATTCGCGAAAGCCTCTGTATATCCCCAAAGTAACCTACTATTCCTCCTTAGCTTATCGGCCAGTCTCGCCAGCTCCCCGCTATACAGCCTCTCCGACATCGCGCAACAATCTCCAGGTCGGAAGCGTCGAGCGTACCCTCCTGCAATCGACCTTCAAGACTGCGCAGCAGCTCATCCTCAATGGCGAGAAGGGTCATTTCTTCCTCTTCCCCGACCTAGTACGTCTCTCGCTCCTTCACATCTTATCTGTAGTGATTGTATAGGAAGGTCGTGAGGCCGGTAGGGAGGTTTGCCTTGGCGGGAAGACTTCTCGACCTCTCTGGGTTCGTCCCAGTCATTCTGGGACTGAGGTCAATCGACTGAAGCATGGAGAATAGACCCGCTCATATTGGCACATCGATCGGTGTGACTCGATCTCTTGCGAGCATGCTGACTGAGCCATTCGAGGTCATGTACGTCATCGCACTGCTGCTCATTTCTCCAACTGATCGCCGCACTGATCCCAGGAATTCCGCTGCTTGGCCCGGATCGTGTGCAGTGACCGAGCTGTCGATCTACTTTTCGAAGCAGGGAGAGCGCAACCTTGGTGTAAGCCTCAGTGACGTACTCAGTGAAGACGTGCTGAAGGTGGTATGGCGAGTTAGCGTAGAACAAGAGGCGGTGAATCTGGTGACGAGGACGAGGACAATACCATCGTAGACTGAGCGATGGCGGTTGCGGACTGTGTGATAACTCGAAAGTACGGGTGTCGAGAGTCCTGCTGGGGAGGCAGGACTGTGACTCGATTTGCGGTCGATCTTTATTCCACTTCTCGTCGGGCTTCTGGCCAATGGATGCAACGAAATGTCATA
>JAABUI010001032.1_pt1 | contig 17133 bp, 33 predicted proteins | sample 5559111 | NCBI WGS metagenome assembly JAABUI01 (sample SAMN10711870, study PRJNA513365) | rock metagenome | isolation source: Antarctica rocks | place: Antarctica: Victoria Land, Buttleship Promontory
GATCAACGCGGCGGCGCTGGCGATGCTGCGCGCCACGAAGTAGCGCGCGGGCCGGTCGAGCGGCGTACCGGTGGGGGTCAAGGTGACACGCGTCGTGGCCATCATCGTCCTCCTCGTCATTGAGGATGCGCGCGCCCGCGTCGTCGCGGGCGATCAGGGGGGGTCGCGGGCTACGCGGCGTCCGGCGTGGTAGTCGGTGCGGTGCTATGCATGCGCCACCGCTGGGGCGCCGTTCCGCGCATCCTCGGCGGCGAGGAGCGCTCGCCCTTCGGCCGTGTGGCCGAGGAGTGCGCGCCGGCGCGCGGGCGTCATCTTCCGTCGATCGGTGGCCTGGGGTTCGTCGCCGAACGCCGGATACTTCGCCTGGAGTTGCGCGCGGCGCGCGGCGCTCATGCGCCCGTCAGCGCTGGTCGGAGTCGCGTCGAACGCGACGGCGGGGGCGTTGAACTGGCGTGGATCGGGAGTCTTCGGCATCGTCGTTCCCTCCTCGTGCTGGTGTGGTGCTCAGGGGCCGCTGATCAGGCCCGGACGGCCGCCTGCGCTCGCAATTCGCGACGGCGCTGGAGCAGGAACTGACGCGCGGTCGTGAGCGGGAGGAAACTCGCCTGTTGCACGCCGTAACGCCGCTCGGCCTCCTGGTACGCCGCGCGCGCCGTCTCGCGCGCCCGATCGGCCTCCTCCACGGTCACGCGCTGCGCGATCAGGCGGGCCGCCACCGCATCGAGTTCCTCCTCGATGGCGGCAACCTCAAGCGGCACGAGCGCGGCGCGGCCCTCGGCGAGCAGCACGGGGAGCATCTCGCGGCGCGTGAGCAGCGTTTGCACGGTCGGGGCGTCGCCGTCGGCGCTCGCCTGGCGCAGTCGGGCGGCGAGCTGGGCGCGCTCGGATTCGAGGGCGGCGACGTGCTTGCGCTGCGTCACCAGGTCGCTCGTCGGGGCGGTCGCGGTCTTCGCCATCGTGGGCCTCCTTCTCTACAACACAAAGCCCCCTGGTCCGGCGAGGGGCGCATGCGCGGCGCTCGCGGTTCGGGGGGCGGGATCTGTAACACGTATTACAGATGCGGCCTATGCGGTTACGGACAGTTTAGCCCTAAACGTCTAGTCCTTCTCGCCCTGCGCCTCACGGTACACGCGCCAGAGATCTGCGGGGAAGTTCGCGAAGAGCATGACATAGCCACAGCTGCCACAGACGGTCGCTTGGACCGGTGAGGTGATGCCACCACGATTGATCAAGTGCGTCGGATGGGCGATGAGTTCGAGGGGTACTGCCCGTGGCGATCGCGGAGATCGACGCCAGGGATGAGGTGGTCCGAACCGCAGACCGGGCACTGTCGCGCCATCACTCACCCCCCTACGCTGTCAGCGGCTGGGCGGGCTCGGGCCCGAGATGCTTCTCGATCGCGGCCACCTCGGCCAGGAGCGCCCGCCTGCGCGCCTTCAGCACCTCACGCATCGCCGGATCCTGCACGAAGGGGATCGGCTCCCTCGTCGGCGCTTTCGTGCCCTGCTCGCCCATCGTTATGTCCTCCTGACGACCGCGATAGCGGAAAAACACCCTACTTGCGCCCTACTCGTGCACCACTCCCGTACCACCCCAGTTCGTACGCCATGCTCAGGGCACGCCAATGACGGTAGGCGTGCCTTGAGCCCGCACGGCGTCCCCTCGACGCAGGCCACGCACAGCCGGTCGACGTTCCGCGGATAGGGGGGCGGCTTGTGGAACGCCCCGGGTAACGCGATCCCGCAGTTGGCACACCGGCGCTCCTTGGTACCCAAGGGGGAACCCCGCCGCCCCAGCGTCCGCGCCCACAGCCGCGGCGTCTGGTCGCGGCGATCGACGATGGTGGCGAGGCCCGGGCCGGGGTAGCCGACGATCGTGTAGGGCGGCGAGGGCGGTGTGGCACTCATCTTGCCTCCTCATGGTCGGTCTCTTGTCGCCCCGCCACCACGTCGCCAGTGAGTCTGCCATGCCCGACACCACGTTCGACCGTCGCGCCCACCTTGTTGGTGCCCTGATCGTCCTGCTGCTGATCGCCGTGGTCTGGCTCGGCATGCGCTGAGCCAGCATCACCACCCCCCGAACGTGACAATCATGCTGCCGCAGTTGGGCGAGCGCCGCTTCTTCATGATGTCGCTGAGCTTCGGCACCTCAGTCCTCCTGCGCCAGCGCGTCGAGCGCGGCGTGCAGCGCCTCCTCGGGCGACTCATACGAATCCCGCCCCATGATCTCCTCGGGCAGCTCGTCCTCGTCCAGGCCGATGGTGGTCTCGGTGGCGTCCCAGACGTAGAAGGCCAGCTGCGAGCCATCCTCTTTGGACTGGTAGTAGTTCGCCCCGAGGATGATGTCCCAATACCGCCCGCCCACCTCGCGCCGCAGCGTGATCGCCACGCAGTCGGGCACCGTGCGGAGCGTGGCGAGCGCCATGCACCTGGTCAGGTCGGCCAGGTGCGCGCGTAGCTCGGCGGCGGCCATATCCAGTATCTCCGGCACGATCGCGGCGGGGAACGGCGTCACGGTGCCCATCAGCTCACCTCCCGGCCCTTACGGCTACGGATCCAGCGGAAAAGAAAACCCGCACCGAGGTAGAGCACCGTGAACAGTACCCCGGCCAGGGCTGTCCCCCACGAGAAGCCTTGGAGCAAACTCGCCACTAGCCACCACAGAACGCCCATGAAGAGGGCGAGAGACACGATGTAGCGAGTCGAGCTACACAGCGCATGCGCGCCCATCAGTCCGCTCCCGTCGCCATCGCCAGCAACGAATCATGCCGCTCGCAGTAGCCACTACTACTTGGGCGCCCCCCGCACCCCTGTGCACGACAGCGCGGGCCATGCAGCGGAATCGGGGTCGGTTCCTCGTCAAGCCAGGCGTCGAAGTCGGCTTGCCCCATCGGGGGGCGCACCAGCTCGCGATCCACCTCCGTAAGCGTTTGCTGCACCGGCGGGCGGTAGGAAGGCACCGCGACACGCGCCTTCAAGCCGATGTGCTCCTGGTAGTCGCGCACCTCATCGACGGTCATCTGCTCGCCCTGGTCGCTGAAATACTCCGTGTGGCTGTCGATCGCCTCGACCTTCACCACGCGCTCGGTGGCGACGGATGACCACAGCTTGCGCTTCTCCGTCACGCACTTCACCGGACCCTCGACCACCTCATCGAATGCCGGCAGCGTGATCCGCCTGCGCACCCCGCCCTGCTTCTTCGGCCCCGGTGGGGGCAACAGATACAACGCCGCTTTCGCCGGCGTCTCGCAATGCTCGGTCGGGATCTCGATGTAGGCGGCCTCGACCTCACCGGAATAGTTCTCCGACTCCACCCGGAAGGGACGGAACGCGACCGACACATGCCCCGAATCGTGGATCTTGTGCACCGCTTTACTGTTCGTCTGAGCGGAGCGGACGCCCTTCAGCGCCGCGCGCTTATAGCTGACGCGAACCTTCTGGCGACCGTCCTCCACCAGCACATCCCCGCGCTGGTGCGCGGCGACCACCTCGGTAGCGATATCGAAGATGGCCCCGCCGATCGTGGCGTCGGTGTGGGCGGCCGCCGCTTTATAGGCGGCGATCTCTGTCTCCTGGGCCTCGATGCGCGCGTCCTTGCGCTTGTGCTCGTCCTTACAGAACGCCAGCAAGCGGGCCATACGCTCGCCATCGCGCCGCAGCTCCTCGTTCTCCTGTTGCAGGGCGAAGACGGCGGCGCGCACCTGATCGAGTGGCACCGCGCTGGGCTCCGCATTGGCATCCACGAACACGAATGTCGCGGCCATGGGACGCGGCGGCTGGTAGCCATGCTGCTTCGCCAGGTGGATCAGCGTGCCGAGGCTGGTCGCGTTGTCGGCCCGACCGTCGCGCTTGAACGAGGCGAACTTGCGCGCCACCTCGCCGGGCTTGCCGGGGCACCACCCCTCGCAAAGCGCGATGCCATCTGAGCCGGGATAGACCGAGTGCACGGCGGCCAGGATCCTCAACCAGTCGGTCGTGTAGTCACCGCCGGCGGGGATATGACGCAATATCTCGCGCAGCTCCTCGAAGGGCGGGACGCTATCGAAGGCGGGGCGCGGGCTGCCACCGGAAGGCGGGGACCACACGGGGCGGGGCTGCTCGACCGGCTCCGGGAGGAAGAGCGCGAAGTCGGCCGGCGCATAGCGCCGCGCGGGATCCTCGTCGCGGATCGTCACCAGGCGCGCGGGGTTCGTCTTGTGGTTGAGGGTGCCGGGAACGCGCAGGATGCGCGAGGGGTCTTGCACCGAGTCGAGCTTACCGTCGCCGGGCACGAGCGCGGCGTAGAGTCGTAACAGGAGAGCCTCGATAGCCGGACTCGGCGCGACCGCCTCGGCGAACTGCCAGTAGAGGTGATTGCCGCCCCCGGACTCGATGACCGCCGTGGGCTGGAGCGGGAACGCGGCCAGCGCTCGCGCCGCACCGGCCGCGCCATCCGGGGAATGCTTGTAATCCTGATCGGCCCACAGCCCCCGCAGGAGGGTGACGTGCTCGGCCTTGCCACCGCCGCGCTGGCGAGCATTGACGCCGTAGAAGACCTCGTGCTCGTCCGGGCGGGAGAGCGCCGCCTGTGCCGCCTCCAGCGGCGTGGCGTGCCAGCTCTGGCGCGGGGCACCGCCGCCGAGAAGGAAGGAGCGGATCTCGATCGTCTCCTCGGAACCGAGCCCGTCGAAGCGCCAGGCGAAGAAGTCGGCGACGCTAATCTTCGTGGTCATCGCCCGACCGCCACGCCGCAGCGGACGGCGGCTTCGGCGGCGACGAGCGCCTGGCGCATCGTCTTCAGCTGCGCGGCTAGTTCGCCGCCTTGCTGATAGTTCGCGTTGCCCTTCGCCTCAACCGTCAGCCCGGGCCAGAATAACCGCGCGAGCGCCTCGGTGCGCGGCCCGTACTGCCAGTGCGTCCACATGGTGCCGGGGTTCGGGCGCTCCTGCTCGTAATCGATCATCTCGAACGGCAGGTTGAGCGCGATCACGCGCCGGAAGGAGGAGACGAACGTATCGCCGCCGAGCACGTCGCAGGGGAAGTTGAGGTAGAAGGCGCCATCCGCGTCGTAGCGACCGGTGGGCAGGCTCTGGGCCGCTTGGGTACGGAAGTAGGCGATCTGTGCCCGTTGGGCGATGTCGCCAAGACGCTGGGGCTGTCGCGCTGTGGTCATACTAGCCTTACATTTCTACGGCTACCCCATTGCAACCGCCCCGCGAGGCACGTACAATGCGGTGAGACCGTTGTGGTGGGATCGCGCCTGGTAAACGCGAGTCCGCTGGTCCAATAAGGTGTGCCGGTGGGGGGCTGTGAGAAGCATCAAACCCCACCGGCTTTTGCTTTGCGCTACACCGCCACCGGCGGCGCGATCCCCGCCTTGCGGGCCGCGCGTGCCTGGCGGATCACTTCCACGTCATCAAGGCTATACATCCGCCGCCCGAGACCCTCGACCCGCGCGGCAGGCGGGACTTCCCCGCGTATCTCCATGTCGCGCAAGGTCTGCGGCGAGCACCCGGCGCGCTCGGCGGCGACGCCGATCGACACGAAACGCCGGTCGGTCGTGGGTGTTACGCTCATGGTCATGGCCCCCCTTTGCGCGTGCTTACGTGTCTACATCCCAACCACCCGAAGCCAGTGTAACTGGCCGCACATTCCTTGTCGTGATGTAGCTAAAGCGACAGTTCATCTACATCTGGGCGGCGATTATAGTAGCGTGTGTTTTCGACCTTTCTGCTTGCGCTTCATGCGCTGGAGCGCTTTATTGACGCGCGCGCGATCGTTCGACCAGCCCATCTCCCGGGCGATATGCGCGGCGTTGATGCCTTGATCATACAGCGCGGCGACACGCGCATCATCCGCTTTTTGCCGCTCTTCGGACCGCATACGTCGGGCGGCGCTATGCTCGGTCCGCACCCGCCCTAAAAGCGCCGATACGCTCTTCTCGTTGACGTTCAAGACACCACGGTCGCCCGCGTTATACGCGATCAGCAGGATCAGGGCGGCATGTATGAGCCCACGCAGCGTTGTCGCCGCGTAACTACGCTCTAGCGTCCCATCAGGGGCCAGACCGATAGCGAACGTGGCGCACGCGGCCTGGTGGATGTGCCGGTTGAAGCCCGCGACCGCCTGCGCCGGGACAGGGGCCGCCCCCCATAGGGGCGACTGTTCGAGAGCGCTCAACCAGGCAACCTCTGCCATCCAGGCATCGACCCCACGCAATTCACAACCTTGCAGGCGGCAGGCGAGGATCCGAGCCTGTTCGGATCCCCCGATCGTCTGCTGACATACGAGACAATGCGCATCGCAAACAGCCCGAATCTGTGCCGGGGTTAGCCCCTCGGGGCTGTCCTGTGACACACGGTTGACCTCATCGAACGCTTCCAGGGCGAGGATGTCGGGCCGCGCCGCCCCTGGCATAGCAGCATCAGCGCCCTCGTCACCAGCATGCATCGCTAGAACGGGCAGTAATGCTCGGCGCATTGACGCCGGAGCTGCATGTCTTGGAGGTTGAAGAGCCCGCCGCCGTCATCCACCGGACGACCGCAGACGACACAGCGCGGCACCTCGGCCCGCGCGTGCCAGATCCCGAGGATCGTCGCCTCGCGCTCGGACTCGGCGCGGGGACGGCGCACCTCGGTCGTCCGGCGCTGGCCGCGCAGATAGGCCGCGATCGTGGCGTGTAGCTCGTCCACGGACTCCCTCCTCACTCGGCGGCCACGAGGCGCGCGTCGGGCCGCAGCTGGCCGTCGTGGTCAATCGGGCGCAGCGACAGCCCCCAGCGCCCCGCCTCGACGGCGGCGGGCGGCACGAAGGCGATCCCGGTAACTGGCTCTCCCGATCACTTGATGATCGAGGGTCCAGGATAGGGAAGACGCCCCGGAAAGAGGCCTGGAGGACATCTCCGAGGGTCGGAGGGGGCCAATATTCGGCCCTCAGTCCCCACTTTCCGAGGCAATTCCGCCCGGATCATCAAATGATCGGGAGAGCCGGTAACTGCCCACCGCGCGGCGGTCCCCTCGACGCGCCGCGCGAGCCCGACGCGCGGCGCACCCGCGTAGACCTGCACCGCCGCGAGCGTGCGCCCCGCGACCGTGCTCGCCTCCAGGACCAGGAAGTTCGCCGGCGCGGCGGCCAGGCCGAGCGGCGCGACGTGCGGCCCCGCCATCAGGCCACGCCCCGACGTTGCACGGTGGGAGTCACCCGGGCGACTTCATCCTCCTCGAGCGGATACCACTCGACGCGGGGCGGCGGGAGCGGATCGCCGTGATCGCGGGCCGCGCCGACCCACGAGGCGATCGCCTCGCGCGCATTGGCCACCGCCTCCTCGTACGTCGCACCGTGCGTCATGCAGCCGGGCAGCTCGGGCACGGTGACGACGAAGATGCGATCCTCCGGATCCCACACCAGCGCCAGCGCGTAGGGCGGCACCTCGTCCAACGCTTCCGGCTCGATCCAGGCGGTCAGCTTCCCGATCGTCATGCCTCAATCCTTCCTGATCGTCGTCTTGCCCCCGGCCGCCGCGACCGCCGCGCGGGCCTCCGCCAGCTCGCCCTCTTGGTAGCGCTTGGCGTCCGCGCCATCCGCCCCGGCGACGGTCGCCTTGACCCCGGTGGGGTGCCGCCAGGTCTCGTGACTGCCGGTGGTGCGCACCAGGACGAACCCCAGCGCGCGGAGATCGGCCCGCAGCTGGCGCAACTTCCGTGGCACGCGGACTACACGCGCGCGTCGAGGAGCGCCCGGAAGGCTTCCGCGTGCGGCCCTTTGAGCGCGATGCGGTGCGGCTGGTTGAGGTCGTTCGCCGCCAGCGACGCCGCCGTCGTGATGACGTAGAGCACGAGCGTGGCGTCATGCGTGTCGCAATAGGCATCCACGATGTGCGCCCAGGCCACGTAATGCGCGCCGCCCTTGGTGTCGATCAGCTTGACCATCTCGGCCATCATCATCCCTCTCGCCACTGCTCGACAACTGCGCTGGTAGAATTGCCCCGCTCGCCGGTGGTCACAGCCCGGTGAGCCTACGCCGTCGCCTGGCTACTCAGGCGGCGGCTTTTTTTGGTGTTGCTTCCGAGGTATCGAGTAAGTCGATGTCGAATGGGGAAACGTTGTACAACCGAGCAAGTTTCACGAAGATCTTTGCCAGCGGTTCGCGACGTCCAGACTCCCACATATACACAGTTTGTGGCGTCACACCGATCTGATAGGCTACTTCCAACTGTGTAAGACCAGCCTCCTCGCGCAACTCTTTCAGGGTCTTTTGCATACTGATCCTCTCATAGTGATCACTCTCGCGTGCGCGCGCTTGATTACTCTTCATAAGATACACCTGTTCAACCAATACTGCAATATACCTTGACTTATACTATAACAGGTAGTATAGTTGTATTGTCAGAGGGGAACAGTCTCCCAGAAGCAAAAAGGCCTCACCGCCACGCCCTGTTAAGCAAACGGTGAGGCCACAAGGGAGCCGGAAGGCTCGGAGGTAGTGTACGACATGGTGCTCAGACGGTTACACGCCAGTTCTCCAAGCCGCTCGAAGCGCGTCAGGTGGAGGCCCGCAGCCGCGCCAACACGTCGCCGCCGTCCAGCGGCGCAGCGAGCGCGAGGACTGGATCTTCGGTCAGGTCGCGCCGCTCGACCGTGCCATACCGGGGGGGTCCATGCAGGACCTCCCCCCAACCCCCGCCCTAATCATCCCCTTCCACCCGCGCTCGGTCGAGCGCCGCCAGTCCGAGGCAACCCGCTGGGCAAACGATGATCTGTTCGGTGCATAGCCGGATTCAAGATGAATCCGGCCTGTCGGGACGTCCCGACAGGCCACGCCTAGCCGGAAGCAACTTGCCGCCAGGGGTACTAGCTATATATACACGCAAGTTGCTTCCGGCCCTCCGCAGCGTGAACACCCCTACCGAAGGGCCGAATTCAAGATGAATCCGAGGGACATACCCCCCAAGGAGATATGCGCGATGACGACCCCCGTCCTATCCGTGAACGCCCTCATGCTGGCCCTGGTCGCCGAGCTGCATGCCGAGGACGTGACCGCCCCGCTGGCCGAGCGCTTCACGCTGGCCGCGATCTGGGCCGACCTGGCGCGGCTGGCCGGGGAGCCCTTCCCCGCCGCGATCGCGCTGGCGCTCGACAGTCCGATCGTGCCAGCCGGCCCGGTGCGTCGGGGCTCCTACGCCGACCACCGGCTCAACTTCCCCGAGCTGTACGCGATCCTGCGCGGCGACCTGACGATCACCGCGATCATGGCGTGCTGCCCGCACCCGACCCGCCGCTAGGCGTCCCCAGCACCCGCCTACGACGCTGTAGGCACCCCGCCACACCGCTGTGCCGCATACAAGAGCCGCATCTGTTGGGGTGCGGAACGCCCCGCTGCTCGTTGAGCGGTGTCGTATGAGGAGCATCACCGTGAAGATCCGCGCTTTCGGCCCGTTGACCGCGACACTCGACCTCGACCCGACCGACCTGCTGCTCCTCGCCGACGCGCTGGCCCTCACGCTCTACCACGACCAGGCCCCCGACCGGAACCTCACCGAGGCGCTCCGGGCGGCGTTGGAGGCCTGCGCGGTGGTCGCCGCGACCGATACCCTGCGCGATAACAACGTGTCCGAGGAAGGGATGCTCGCCGATACGTGGCGCGTATGGGGGGTGTTCGACCACGCCAAGGGCGGGTTGCCGCGCATGGTCAAGCGCCCCGCGTGAGTGGGATAGCCGTGGTACGAAGCGAAGGAGGGGACGGGCCAGCAACGGCCCGCCCCCTCGCTATGGGTGCCGAGTCGGGGCATGGTTCCTGCCTCTATGCCCCGGTCCCGCAGACGTCGGGGCGGTAGTGGAGCAATCGCCAGGGTGTTTGGAAACCAGGATCGCACAAGCGCGCCGCCGTCGTCGTTGCCATCGTTCTACGGGGCGGCGCATCCACAGAGCACCTTCGCACGTCTCCAGCAGCGCTTCTTTTTGCGCGCGCACGGCCGCTATCTCGTCGCACTCCTGGCGCGGCAGGAGGGGCCGGCGCGTGATGCGCTGGAAGCGGAGCTGTGGCGCGTGCATCGGGCGCTCATCAGGGCTTAGTGACCCGTCACATGTCACGGCATTGACGAGGGCACGGGCGGCAGGCCCACGCTGGCCCGCCCCCTCCCCGATCAAGGCAAGGACAGATCGTCCTTGACAACGGCACTACACCCCCCTACGCTGTGGTGACAACTGGAGGCGATGACGCGGGGAGCCGTACCTGGGCACCTGGCCCCCGCTGAGCGAATGGTGCAACCGGCCGGCAGCGATGCGGGGCCGGTTTGTGTATTTGTGGGCGGCGTATCGGCCGCGTGGGTGAGTGAAAGGGGTGGCCCAATGCGTTATTTGAGACGACGCTGTCTGGCGGTCCCGCTCGCGGTTGTGCTCGGGGTGCTCGGCATCCTCGGTGGGGCGACGGGCGGGCGGGCGGCGGCGCCTGACCCGCTATTGCGGATCGTCCACGCCTCGTCGGACGCCCCGGCGATCGATGTCTACGTCAACGGGCAGAAGGTGACGACCGCGCCGCAATTCGGCGCGGTGACGCCGTACACCACCGTGCCCGTCGGTGCGGCCAGCGTGCAGGTGCTCGCCGCCGGGGCTGGGCCGGGCGGGCAAACCTTCCTCACCGCCGACCTCGACCTGCGCGAGGGCGAGGCGTACACCGTCGTCGCCGTCGATCGGGTGGGACGGATGGCCCCGGTCATCCTGACCGACACACGCGACCAGGCGGCCGATGGGCAGGCGCACGTCCGTCTGGTCCACGTCTCGCCCGACGCGCCGCCGGTGGTCGACGTGGCAGTCGCCGGTGGTCCGGTCGTCGCGCGGAATCTCCCCTTCAAGGGGGCGACCGGCTACCTGACGGTCGCGCCCGGCAGCTACGCCTTCGATGTCCGCCCGGCGGGCACGACGCAGGCGCTGGCGACGACCCCAGCGCTCACGCTGGAGGCGGACCGCAGCTACAGCGCCTTCGTGATGGGGCAGCTGGGCGACAACACCTTCCGCGCGGTCATCACGGTCGATAACGCCGCGACCGGCGGGATGGGCGGCCTCCCCAGCACCGGTGGCGGCGGCATGGCCCAGCAGTCGCCCGCGCCGCTCCCGCTCATCCTCGGCCTGCTCGGCGCGGGCGTCGCGGCAAGCGCCGCAGGCATCCGGCGAACGCGACGATCACGAGTACCACTGGCCGGATGCCGGTGCCGTCCGAGTACGCCGACTGAGGGCCAACAGTAGACACCACCAGGGGCGGGCCTGTGCTGGTCCGCCCCCGCGCGTCCCGGTCTGTCCCGGACGCGCGCCCTTATGGCATGTCAGCGGGTCGCGCGAGCGCCGCCGGGATCGTGCCGAACTCCTCGCGCATGAAGGCGTCCCATTCCTCCCAGGTGAGGCTCACGCTCGCGCTTTCCAGTGTCTGGCGGATCAATCGTGCTCGTTCGGGCGGGGCCAGTCCCGCGCAGCGTTCCGCGAGGTCGGCCAGCTGCGGCCGGAGTTGCGCGCGTTGCGGTGCGGTCATCGGCATGATGTGCCCCTCATTCGCGAGCCGGAGGGCGCGTCAACCGCACCCGGCCAGTCGGGGGATGCACGCCATGTGCCGCCCCGCAGCGGACGATCGTACCGCCTATCTGGTCCTGGTGGCACCGCCCACAAGCGCCTATGCTGAAGCCATCCTCCGGCTCGCCCCTTTCCTCCTCTTCCCAGCCCCGCCGGGTGGCACCTGCGGGGCTCCTCTTTGTGTACGCGGCGTGGCTGATCGTGCGGCGCACGGCCAGGAGTATCCCTGATGCGCGGTGAAGGCAAGATAAAGGCGCGTGCACAGCGCGGCGGATTCCCGCGTGGTCGCTGGGTGCCACATGTACACCCACGCCCCCTTGCCGGTAGCGCACGATGGTGCACCAATGCCGGTTCGGGCTAGTGGTAGAGCGGCCGCCACACGTATACCCCTGCCTGTGCTATGCTGCGCGCCTCCCCGAGCGTACAGGACGACAGGTAGGACGGAGGGTAGGACGGTGTCCGGGACGCGGGCAGGACGGCACGGGCAGGGCCTCCCCATCGGCGAGGCGGCGCAGCGGCTCGGCCTGAACGTCGACGCGGTGCGGAAACGCATCAAACGCGGCACCCTGAACGCCTATAAAGAAGACGAGCGCTGGTATGTCGTCCTGGATGGCGTCCTACCCGATGTCCAGCCCGCCGCGTCCTACCCAGCGGGTAGCCCGGTCCAGGACGCCGTACAGGATGACTCCCCGCCCATCGAGGCCGCCTACCGGGTGACGCCCGCCGCGATCGAGCAGGCGGTGAGCCGCACCAGCGCGCAGTACCTGGGCGACCTGCGGACGATGCTCGCTGAGGTGGGCAAAGTCTACGCGGGGCAGCTCGCCGCGCAGGATGCGGCGCTCGAAGCGAAAGACCAGGCCCTCGCGGCCGATGCGCTGACGATCGCCGAGCTGCGCCGAAGGGTTGAGGCCGCCGAGGTTGCGCTCGCCACGCGCATTGCCGTCGAGCAGGCGCAGGCCGTGCAGGATGCCCTAGGAGCAGAGGAAGCGCTTGCAGCGGCACGAGGAGCCGCCCCCAGTATGTGGGGGCGGCTCCAGCGCTGGTGGATCGGGTAGTGTGGGTTAGTTGTCGTGTTTCCTCGCACGCGGCGTTTGGCGTCGCTCCCAGGTGAGCTGTAAGCGCCGGGCCTCTAGGAAGGTCCGGCGCTGGTGCAACTCCTGCGCTAAGGCCATGTCGTCGGCCGCCATCGCTTCCCGCCATTGTTGATAGGTTACGACGAGCGCGGCGCGGACCACCGCGTGATCCTGTGCCCGCGCGTGCTCGCGGAGCATCGCGTCTGGGGGCTGCTCATGCATTACGCACCTCCTGACGTAAGACTACCTATGGTGATGGTCCCGCCCCCATAGCCCGTTGGAGAGGTCGTGTGGCGGGTAAGATGTACCGTCCGGCCCGATCGGCGGCCGTAGCCCGCGCACCTGAGCGACCTGCACCGGTCCCGGGACGTGGCATAATTTCTGCTTTAGGGACCATGAGACCGGGCGCGCCGGTTCACCCGCCGAGCACCGGGCGACGGGGCCGAACATCTCCGGGTGTGGCCCGCTTTGCCCCCTCTGGGCGTGTCGCTCGGGCGCGCACCCGGTCTTTTTCCTGTTCAGGCGCCTGTGTGCGCCGTGGCACAGCCCCTGCATTAGGGGCCGTGGGTGCGTCGGGCCGACCGTGGCCCGACAGGAAGCGACAGAGGGGGACCACATGGGCATCATCGCATGGCTGATCCTGGGACTGATCGCGGGTTTCGTCGCGAGTAAGCTGATGGGCGGCGGCGGCTACGGCCTCGTGGGCGACATCATCGTCGGCATCATCGGGGCGCTCCTCGGCGGCTTCCTCTTCGGACTGATCACCGGCCGCTCGGACGGGTACAACAGCCTGGACCTCGGCTCGATCATCGTGGCGATCGTCGGGGCGATGATCCTGATCGCCATCCTGCGCGCCGTCTCCGGGAACCGCGCCCGGGTCTAGCAGCGCGCGGCGCGCGCACAACGAGCGCACCCAGGGGGCGTGGCCGATGCCACGCCCCTTTTCTCGTGCCCCCCCGGCATGGGGGTGGGTAGTGCAGCGCGCCGAGCAGCGTGGCGGTCTGTGGGAGTTGCCTACAGCGGGGTGGCCGCGATCGTCGCCTCGAGTTGCCGCACGAGCAGCACCGGTGGGTCGTCCGCCTGGCACCCGATGTGCGGCGCGAGGCGGGCCAGCGCCGCGCGGATCGCGGCCTCGTCGTGGGTGTGCTCGACGAGGCCGAAGACCGCGACCTCCAGGTCGTCGTCGATCGCCTGCTCCTCGGGGGACAGGGTCAGGCGGTGCCGTTCGAGGAACGCCAGGACATCCCCCTCACAGCCCAGCGCGCGGAGCGCCGCATCATTGCGCCCCTGGCGCGCGTCGTCCGCACAGTTGACTTTCCAGAACGTCGCGAACTCCGCCGCCGCCTCGCGGAACCGTTGCTCCTCGGCCTGTTCGAGCTGGTCGAGCCGTTGCGCCGCATTCATGCCTGTCCCGCTCCTTCCTGTACCGCCTGCGCGGCCTCCAATGCCTGCAAACGCTCTTCGAGTGTCCCGACCTGGTACACCGCCACGATCGCGCGGGCCACGCTGCCGATCGCCGTGGCCTGCCGCGGCTCGATGGTTCCGGCCTTGGTGCCCTGTAAGGTTTGCAACAGCGTGAAGAGCACGGGGCGCAGCACGGCGGGGACCAGCTTCTCGGCCCTGGCGGCGGTGGCCCGACCCAGCACCACCCTTGCGCCGCGCCGCGTCCCGCTCGGCGGCTCTGGTGCTGTCGTGTGCGTAGCAGAACGACCCCGCGCCCATCACGCGCGCGGCGCAGGGGCTGCCGTCCTTGCGCTTCGCGCCGCACCGCTTCGCTTCGCTTCGCGACGCTTCGTCCATCACCTACCCTCCGATCATGCCCGGCGCGGGCAACCCCTGCCGCCGCGCCACCGCCCGCGCGCCGTTCCGCGCATCCTCGGCGGCGAGGATCGCCCGCCCGGCTGCCGTATGGCCGAGGAGTGCGCGCCGGCGCGCGGGCGTCATCCGGCCAGTGCTCGCCGGCGGCGTGGTCGTCCCGAAGGTGGCGGCGGGGGCGTGGAACTGGCGTGGATCGGGGGTCTTCGGCATCGTCGTTGCCTCCTCGTGCTGGTGTGGTGCCCAGGGGCCAGCGGTCATGCTCGGACGACGACCTGCGCCCGCAACTCCCGCCGCCGCTGGATCAGGTGCTCGCGCGCGCTCGTGAGTGGCAGGAAACTGGCCTGTTGCACGCTGTAGCGCCGCTCGGCCTCCTGATACGCCTGTCGCGCCGTCTCGCGCGCCCGATCGGCCTCCTCCACGGTCACGCGCTGCGCGATCAGGCGGGCCGCCGTCGCGTCGAGCTCCTCCTCGACGGCGGCAACCTCGAGCGGCACGAGCGCGGCGCGACCGTCCGCGATCAGCACGGGGAGCATCTCGCGACGGGTCGTCAGCTGCATGACGGTCGGGGCGTCGCCGTCCGCGCTCGCCTGGCGGAGCCGGGCGGGGAGCGTGGCGCGCTCGGATTCGAGGGCGGCGACGTGCTTACGCTGCTGGGTCAGGTCGCTCGGCGGGGCGGTCGCGGTCTTCGTCATGCTGGGCCTCCTTCTCGTACAACACAACGCCCACCGTGGAACCGGATGGGCGCTCGTGCGGCGACCCGGTGACGGTGGGCGGGAGCGGGGAGGTATCCCCGCTGGCGGCCTATGCTATTGGGTCGAGTGTACGCCTCAGGCGGCGGTGTCGTCGGCGGGATCGTCCGGCCCCAAGTAGCGATTGATGGCGGCCAGTTCCATCGACCGCGCCCGGCGCAACTCCTGCAAGAGGGCGCGGGTGGCCGGGTCGGTCACCCGGAGCGGCGGCGCACCGGGCCGCTCGTGCCGGAGGATGCGTGTCGGCGGTCGCTGTCGATTCGTGCCCTGCTCGCCCATCGTTATGTCCTCCTGACGACCGCGATAGCGGAAAAACACCCTACTTTCGCCCTACTCGTGCACCACTCCTGCACCACCCCAGTTCGTACGCCATGCTCAGGGCACGCCAATTCCGCTTGGCGTGCCCTGAGCGCCGGTCGCCTACGCGGGGGGCTCCCGACGGCGGATTCACACGAAGAGGAAGCCGACCCCCAGCGAGACGAGCGCGCAGGCCAGCCCACCGAGGGCCGCCGTCCAGGAGAACCCGCGCAGCACACCCCCGATCAGCCACCAGGCGCACCCGTTCGTGAGCGCCTGCAGGACGATGGCGCGCGTGGACGTGCTACGGGCTTGCGAGGCCATCAGCCTCTCCCTTCCCCGTCGCCCTCGACGCAAGCGCTGAGCGCCGTGGTCTGGCTCGGCATGCGCTGAGCCGCACCGCACCGGTTGCCGCACATCAGTCCGTCCCCTGCCCCTCGACGCAGGGGAGGCACAAGCGCGGGTTGACCCCCTGCAAGGCCAGCGACGGGCGGTAGAACGGCCCCACGATCGTCCCGCCGCAATTCGCGCAGGCGATGTGACGGCCGTGGCGGGTGTGACGACTCCGCCCGCTGCGGTACGTGCGCGACCACAGCCGCGTCGTGCGGTCGCGCCGGTCGGTGATGGTGGCGAGGCCGGGGCCGGGGAAGCCCACGACCACGAACGGCAACTCATCCATCACGCCGCCTCGCTTTCCGCGTCCAGCTGCACGAGCGTTGCCTGTACCTGCCGGACCGCCCGCCAGTCGCGCAGGAGTACCCGCGTGGCCTCGCTCGTGTCGCCCTGCGCCTGAGCGCGTTCCAAAGCGGCGATCTCGCCCGCGATGGCGGCCGGACTGTTGAGCCAGGCCAATGCCTCGCACAGGCTGCCAGAGACGCGCCCGAGGTCGGGACGGCGCTGCGTGTTGACCATCAGCGCACCGCCTGACCGGTGGCGTCGAGCGCCCGCCGCGCCTCGGCGATCTGCCGCCACTCCGCCATCAGGAGCACCACATCCTCGGTGCGCTCGCCGCCGTCCCAGCGCGCCTGGAAGCCGCTCAGCCGTGCCGCGATCGCCTGGCCGTCTTGCCGACGAGCGATGCCCTCGGCCACCGCCGGGTCGAGCGGCGGGGCCTCCGCCTTCGGCGGGGCCTCCGCCTTCGGCGGGGCCTCCGCCTTCGGCGGGGCCTCCGCCTTCGGCGGACCGTAGCGCACCCCGCCCAGCGTGAAAGCGGCCGCACCATGCGGCACCGGTGGCGGTACGCGCATCGCCTGCTGGTGTTGCCAGCAATAGCGCTTGCCGAGCGCAGGATCGATGCGCGCGGTGCATTGCTGGCCGCGATGGTCGAGCTGGTTGCACTGATAGGGATCCCAGTCGTCGGCATCATCGTCCGCGTCGGCCTGCTCGGCGACCCGCACCGGCCCGGATGCAGTGGCGTGGTAGCTGATCGGTCCCTCGGGATATGTCGGGGTCGCCGCAAGCGCTTCCACCGGCGTCGGCGGGATACTCTCGGGCTCGCCCTCGCGCACCGGAATGTCCGCCACGGTGTCCGGTTCGGGCGCGGGCTCGTCCACCTTGTTGCTGAACTCCAGGTCGCAATCGGCGCAGGTGACGACCGTGCGGCGGCGCGGCGAGCCGCAGCGCGGGCACGGCTCGCGCTTGCCGCCCCAACCGGCCTTTT
>JAABUI010001033.1_pt1 | contig 17123 bp, 18 predicted proteins | sample 5559111 | NCBI WGS metagenome assembly JAABUI01 (sample SAMN10711870, study PRJNA513365) | rock metagenome | isolation source: Antarctica rocks | place: Antarctica: Victoria Land, Buttleship Promontory
CCGGGGTTTTACACGGTGGTCGAGCAATCGATTGGTATTAACGTCTAGCAAGTGGGCCATTTTACCAGAGGGTGCATAGTCAATAGGAAAATGATTGGTCGTATTGACTGAATACTAAGAATCCACGGTTTCAGAGTTGATAGACGACCAATCTTCCAGCTGCTGCGCAGTAGACGAGAAATTGATGGGTACTCGTACTCAAACTTTATCCGAGAATACTCATCGTAAAGTTCTTGTATCAAAAGCAAGTCCCCGCGTAATCTACAATCAGCATCAATCGATCACAATCACAGAAAAAGGGTGTCAACGAACATGAAAATTCAATTTCGCACGCACGAAAATTCCTTCCAAACGCTCTTGATGGATAATAAAGGTCCCAGAGCTCGCTCACAACATGCAGAAAGATCCTCTCGACACACCCCAAAACTCCCAAGAGAAAAATATCTCAGACTTTTGCTTTCTCCTTCCTATCCTCTGCACCACCTCCCTCACCTGAAATGATTTCTCTCAACTTCCCCACCTCCCCACTCTGCTCCACCATTCCCTCGAACACCCCTCCTCTCTCCAACAACTTCCTCGGCTCATCGAACTCCACCGCCTTCCCGTCCTGCATAACCAAAATACGATCGAAATCCGCAATCGTACTCAGTCTATGCGCAATTACAATCAACGTGCTGTCCTGGAATTCCTCTCTTATGCTTCGCTGAATCAATTCGTCCGTCGCCATGTCGACGGCACTGGTAGCTTCATCGAGGACCATTATTTTGGGGCGAGAGACGATGGCGCGAGCGAGGCAGAGGAGTTGGCGTTGGCCTTGGGAGAGGTTGAGACCGCCTTCGGAGATGCGGGAGGAGAGCGAGCGGAAGATATTGGTGTTGGTGTTGTTGTTAGTGCTCATACTTGTTGCTGGTGTGTTAGTTCCAGATTGTGACTCAGGCCTTGAGCCTGTGGTTGTGGTAATAAGCTCGTCTCGCGAAGTGAGTCCCGTAGTACGGATGAGGTGAACACGCTCCAAGGCCTCGTAAAGTTCGGCATCCGTATGTTGATTGAAGGCATCGAGATTTGAGCGGACGGTGCCGGAGAAGAGAACAGGGTCTTGAGGAATGATCGCAAGACGACTTCTCAGCGCATGGAGGCTGATTTTTGAGACATCTATGCCATCAATATGTATCGAACCCTCTCGGGCTTCCAAAAAGCGGAAAAGCGCCAGCGTCAAGGAACTTTTGCCCGCGCCAGTCCTTCCAACAACGCCGACACGTTGATTCTTTTGGACGGAAAAGGAGAGACCTTTGAGCACTGGAGGAAGGTCTGGAGCATAGCCAGCAACGAGTTCGGAGACTTCCAGTCGCCCTTCAGTCGGCCACGCCGCAGGAACATTGACGCTTTCACTTTGGTCTTCGATTGGATTGTTTGAGTATTCTTTGACTCTTTCAATAGCATTCATGGATAGCTCCACGTTTGCGTAGCACCTGGCAGCCCAAACAATGGCCGAACTGTATTGCAAAGCAAAGCTCAGCGCAAAACCGGCCAGTGAAGCGTCGATGCCAGAGTATACTATGACAGTAGCAACGAGGATCGCAAAGCAAGCGCCCATTAGATTAAGTCGGAGGGCTAACCAGCGATTGAAGAGCCAAATGTGCCAGAAGGCTCTAGCGTGTGTATCAATTTTGTCGAACATCCTAAGACAGAGCATGTCAGCACAGGTGTCGTGATTTATCTCATATAGGCAGCTCGAAATCAGTCATACCTTTCAAGATAAGCGTCAGTATTGTCGAATGCGCGTATAGTGCCAATCCCAGCTAGCACTGATCCAAATTGCTCAAAAATGGGGCTTTTGGCTGTGCTTTCGAGCCGCTGTGAATTTCATCAACCTCTGTTCCAATCACAGTCAAACGCACTATATAATTTCCTCACCTTCACCTCGCGAGCTCCAGCCAGGAAACTTCGTGTGATCAATGCACAGAAAACTAATAAGACTGTTGCGATCAAAAGCATCCAAGGGGAGACAAAGAGCCCTGCAGCGATGATACCTGCTAGGAGGACCCCTTGGTACAACATGAATCCGAAATCGTTACCTAGCCTTGAGTCAATTGCAGCAAAGTCTGCGGTAAACCTGTTCAAGATTCGTCCCACAGGGGTGATGTCCAACCATCGTAACGGCGCGCGAAGAACCGTATACGTCAGGTTGTCAAATAGAGTCTTTGATGCTCGAATGGCTCCCATGAAAACAAAGAAATATCGTAAGGTTCCAAAGATACACATGATGATGCTTAGGCCGACGTAGATTCCTAGATAGAAAGACAGTTCGTGATCAATAGCTTGCGATTCGATGCCATAATTGCTGAAGGATATCTTGTAGTGAAGTGGCGATTGTTGTATGAAGATCGATTCTGTCTTGTAGGATCTTGTCCAGTAGCCTACGAACCAGGATCTGCCAACTATGATGGCCTCGTAAACAACGTACAGGCACATTATAGGAAGCCAAAACCATAAGCCACCACTAGCCATAAGATATTCTCGATAAATGCCGAGCTTTATTGAGCCTTTCTCTCGCTTTTCATCTTCCGTGAACTTCTTGGGCTGCAATTTCCCTAAGACGTCTAACTCACTGCTATCCAGCTTTTGTGATCGCTCTGTCGCATGCGATAGGATCTTGTGAAGAGTACCGTTGGTGTGCTCGTCAGTGTGCTCGTTTATTTCTTGTTCATCCCTATTTTGACTCTTTGTTTGACCATCTTGATCCTGTCTTATCACCTGTTCTAAGATGCCATCGCGCTGGAGATCCTCGACCAACCCAGCGTGCTGGATAGTGCCGTCAGCCAGTATCACTGCAAAGTTGGTCTTCGGCATGCACAAGCCGAAGTGGTGAGTGACTAGAATACGGGTCCGGCCCTCTCCTAGTCCTCCAGCCAAGGCCTCTTCGAAGAGTTGTCGACCCACATGGGCATCCACTGCGCTATAAAAAAATTAGCCCAAAGACTTTCAGCTAGATCTGAGGATTCGAGAATCGAAAAACTAGGAGCCTACCTGAAAATATCGTCTAGAATCAGTATCCCGGCCCGTGAATACAATGCCCTAGCAAAAGTGATGCGCCACTTTTGTCCTCCTGAAAGATTGATTCCGTTAGCTCCAATATCTGTCTGATCCCCATCTGGCAGCATCTCAAGGTCCTTTTCAAGAGCACAGCAGCCAAGGACTTTCTTGTAACGACCTGAATCATATGGCAAACCGAAAAGAACATTGTTTTGGATGGATGCATTTTCAATCCAGGGTATCTGCGCTACGAAGGCGACAGCAGACTCGATAATCCAGTCGCTTTTGTTGACTTTGTGATCGTAGCGATCCTTACCCGCCTGGGACTTGGGGACTTCGATTCTTCCTGAAAGCTTGTCTGCCTCCCCAATGATCGCTGCCAACAGTAAGCTTTTGCCCGATCCAGTCTGCCCTGAAATGACGCTGAGCTCTCTATTAGGGAATCGGACGTTGATATCTCTGAGAATGAAGCGGTTCTGGTCTTCTTCTTGCGAGTCAGCTGGCCATGCAATGGATGCTTTGTCAAAGGCGATCGAGGATCCCTGTATCAGGTATTCATCTCTCTCGGGAGCTTGGAGATAGGCGTCGATTCTATTTATTGAGACCCAGGCCTCTAGGCCTTCTGAAATTAACTCAGGTAAGACGGCTAGAGTAGCTTCCATGGAGCCCATGACTGTGAGTGTTGTGAAAGCCACCGATGGCAACAGACTTCCATTCAGGACGACATAGACTGTCAAAGATACCGCGGTTAGCATGACAGGGCCTAGTATCCAAATGCCTATTAGTCCCGAGTCGAAGCAGAATGCACGCCATTGAGTTCGAAGCTCTTGAGCTCGCTTCCTCCCAATCTTTTCTTGCCACTGCTCCTCTTCAGCGGAAAACTTTATTTGTCGGATACCTTGCAGAGCCTCTGTCATTACTGCCATCTTCTGGTCTCGGACCTTCATAAGCTCGTCTTGCGTATCGCTGTATCGTTTTGAAACGTAGATGTTGAGTGGCAACACAATTGCAAAGACAGCAAGTCCAGCCAACAGACTTTCCCATCCTATCAATTTAACAAGAAAGGTTGTAGCCACTATTAATTCTGTAGCTGTTTCTGGGAAGTTGTTGTAGTATAAGGAGAAATCTGAAACCCGCTTGGTATCTACGCCCTTCGATCACGGTGATGGTCAGCGGAAAAGATGAAGTATGCAGACGTAGATACTTACAACGAGATTTATTGTGCTTTGGCGGCTTTTCTGATTGTCTTCATCATCATCTCCATCTGGGGCAGACTTCATTCCAGGCTGTTCGGCCTCCATACTCTCCTCAAATAGAGGATCGCTTGGACCCTCCCCCCCTGGATCGTTCGTAGCAACGGCTGTACTATTTGGGTCTGGTTCGTTTGTCACTTTAGCTTTGGCTACGCCTTTGACGTCTTTTCTCCGAAGAGACTTGCTGAATATCATAGCTGATAGCTCAGCTCGTATCAGCTGCCCCAGTCTAGCCCAACATATCCAGTGCTCCCACGCTTGAGTCCAAGACGCAAGAACTATTGATGCACCCAACGCCACAACCAGACCCCACGCTGCATTCTCAACCGGAGCGCCCTGAGCCCGCTGCTCCAGGAGCTTTAATAGAAAGTACATGGCAAGCTGTGGCGCAAATTGCAAAGCAGACTGCATGACAGCCCACGATGTCTGGAAAATAAACTCTGGATAATGTGTGTATATGACAGATTTCCACAAGGGCTTCTTGTTTGATGGTACTGTAGTGAAGTTTTCGAGAAGATAAGAGGAACGTGCCCAAAGATGCAATTTGGGCAAGTCAACCAAGTCCAGAGATCTCTTGCTTCTTGCAAGGGACAAGACTTTGCTGGCAAAGCTAAATGTGTATGAGCTGATGGCAGAAGCCGTGTATTGGTCGTCAACGACATGGTTTCTCTCCAATACTGACGGTCTTCTAGGAAGCGAAAGACAAGTGACCATTGAAATCGCAGCAGCAACGATTTGAAAAGCATCGACACGGATAGAAAGGTTGTGCGACTGTCTATCGGAGTCGTGCAGAACGAGGAAGACATTTCCAACGAAGAGGGCAACAATGAGGAGAAAATAAGATATCGCGGTACGCATTCCATCATTGTATCTTCTCACGGGCTGGCGCTCTATGGCGATATGGAGCGTCTGAATGATCAGCAGAGACTATTCTGGTCAGTAGAGTAAGTTGCAGTGAGTGTAGAGGACATCCCCTACCCATGTTGCGAATACAAGCCAATGGCCAATATGTTCGGTTTCCCCATGGACCGAAGCAAAGGCGGCTATGGCCACGGATGCCAGGAATCCAGTGACAGAACTCGAAAGAGCGATATACTTGGGAATAGTAGCGGAATACCCCTTCTGGGACTCCTCTGTAGCGACACCATCCTGATCCTCGTAGAGTTTATGCTCGACCTCAAACTCACAGCTTTTCGGCTTTGATCTCGCTCGATCAAAAAGACTCCAGAAGGTAGGGACAGTGCAACAGAAGACAAGAAGAAAAGCAGTCAAGCCAGCAATGGCCGACGGACTTGGTGCTGAGACCATGGCACAACAAGAAAAGACAGAATAGTGGTAGACTGTATGACTTCCGGTGTGGAAGGAAAGACGTCTGAAGCTGTCGATGTTACACAATGATCATTGCTTTATGTGCATAGATGCTCCGCGCCTTGTGAGTCAGGCAGACTAGCCTGGGGTCATCGAGTCTGACCCGCATCTCTGTGTCACACAAGGATAACACTGAACGGACCAGGCAAAACGCAGCATGACCATTGCGGTAGCATCAACATCGAAATCATCGAAGATCTCGTAGATGTAAGTGGGTGTTGCTCTCGGCTTGTGAGTCACTGCAGGTGGTGATTTTGACATGCTCCTGGTGGCGGGACCGCGGCAGATCATCGCCCCAATTGGAAGGTGCGGTCAGCTTGTTATCAACCAGTGCATGCAGGGCAAATTGCTTGTCTAGGGTACATACTACATAGGGTACTTTAGATGGACGAGAGCTGGTATCTAAGGTGCTTCTCTCTACTTGTAGACTGTCTGTCCACTCATGAGCCACTTCATCTCCGCCCTTCCACTTCATCGGATGTTTCCAATTTCTCATTTCCCCTTTATTGGATAAAGATATCAACTCCGACCTCATTCCCCCATCCCGGCTCCAATTTCATCTCATTCCACGCCTTCTCAATATCAACCTCCAGTACGGGGGTCTGCTCGCTGACTGTGACCGTATGTTGAGGGATGACTTTGCCTCTTATTGTGATCAAGACATTGTCTTCTACAGAGATCTCTTGCAGTGTGGAGATATAAATCCCAAGGATCCCGAGGGCTTTGAGTGTTATCGCGAGATGGAGGCGATCGTTGGGGCCGAGCTTGCCGGTGGAGGAGATGATGGCCGCAGCACCGGTCATCTTGCCTAGGAGGCCTAGGGGAGCGATTTTGGCGGTTTTCCCAGTAGTCGTAGAATTGGAGAAGGTGAATGAATGTAATGGAAAGGCGGAAAGGATCTCGTAGCCTTTGACTTCCACCTCTAACGATACGACGGGTGTTTCACTATCAAGCCGTATGGAGCGGGAGACCTCGCCTGTTGTGTGGGCTCGGACAACGTACTCTTGGTCGCTCTTGATGCCAGGGAAAGCATTGATGTTTACGAGTTCGGGCAGGGCGCGCTGGCTCACGTTGAACAAAGCCAGGATTGGAGTACCGCCCGTGCCGCCGGTGAAGGTGCCAACTTTCAGCAGGCACTCCTCCTCGTAGCCGGTATAGACTCCTACCGTCTTGCCGATGACAGAAGGACGGAGGATGATGGTTTTGTCATGTATTGTGCGCGCGGTCATAGCGGAGATGAGGTCGAGATTATGCTCGCCTGGCTCGTCGGTGAAGTAGATGGGTCCACCAGAGACACAGCGCCCTGCGGCGTGGAAAGAAGAGTAAGGATGCGAAGTTTGGAACATGTCCCAGTCTGGGAGGATGTTGAGGTGGGAGGTCAGTAGGGAGTTGTGGGCATTGACGAAGATGTGCCAGGGATGTGAGGTAGGTACATTAGGAAAGAAGTCGTCAGAGTTGCGGACCATCATGCGTGGCTTATCGAGAGGGAGCTGAGTATGGAAGAGAATCTGGGGAATCTGGGACATGCAGGATATTGTCTTTATGGAGAAGTAGCGTAGCGAGTTGATAGTCCAGGCATCCTGGAAAGCGGTTATGAAACGCCGGCGGTCAGGGGCGGAAGCGAGGAGGTCGAGAGCGAATTGTGCATCTGTTTTGACTGAGTCGACGCCGGACTCGAGGAGGAATCTGAAGAATTGGTCAAATGGCTTGCCCTCTGATAGATTGTGGGCGCTTACTTGTAGAAATCATTATACATTCGGTCAATATCGTCTGCATCAACCATGGTAATTGTTTTGGTCGGGATAAGGCTGGTCTCCTTTTTCAGCTCCACGGTCTTGTAATTCTTTGCAATTTCCCCATGTGGAGAGACACCTCCCCAGTAACCTGCCTATGATGGAATAAGTCTTGGGTTGCTCCTTTTAGTCGAAGCCGGCTTACTATTGCATGCCAAACGGCGATGTGCTGAAGATCAGGATGCTGATCTCGGATGTTCGTGATGGTGTGCTTCAATCCATGAGGAAAACCTTCCTTGTTGGCCTCAAAGCGTGTCCAGCCACGCTGGAACTGTGACTCGCCATGTTCGTCCTTAAGACAGTCAAGTCGGGTCAACATTAATTTACACTGCACAACTTACAAGAGATTGCCAATTGTCATCGATGATTAGGTTTGTTACTAGAACTGTGAGCGCATATGTATGGAGCAAGAGATGTAGACGTACTTTTGATTTTATTCTCCTTGAGAATATTCAAAGCATTATATATCTTATCTTCATTCAAGTCTTGTCCAAGAGCATTCCAAGTACAATATGTCAAACCGTCATACCAATTATCCATCCATTCGGCCTTAACGCCGTTCTCAATTGCATTCTTCATTTCGGCTTTAGTCTCATTACTCATGAATTCATCTCCACGAACAAGCTTGCGTGCATGATACATGACTGCTGCATTTGCTTTTTCGAAAGTCGTTCCTACAGCGGCGACAACTTTCGCTGTATTTGAGTCTGGTCTATCGTTTCTTGCGGATATGATGACATTTCCTTGACCGTCTGGCTTGAACACTGTCAAAACATCATCCACCCCACTGATTGCGAGAATAACCAGATGAAGACCATCCCAGCGCAGGAATGAACACAAGACGCCATCCTCACTGGGACTAAAGTTTCCATGACCATGGCGCGGCGCAAGCCAAGGACTCCATATCCTTACCAACGAGAACCACCGTGTAAAGCTGCGAGGTGTACCAAGACTTACATTGGCCCATCCAGAGGTCGTCCCTTCTGCAGCTTTAACGGGGCAAGTAACGGACCAGAGCTGAGTTTCTGGGGTATCACTTGGGACTGCGTGCACAGTGAGATCGGGGCTCATATCTTTCACATAGCCTTTAAGCTCTGAGGGCGGTCTTTCCGGCTGAAAGTACAGCTCTCCGTCTGACAGCGATGATTGATCGTTCACCCATTTCCAGATGTTTGAGGCTCCAATTCGATACTTCAGAGTAAACTGTAACGATCTTTCGATAGGAACACCATTGGGCAAATCAACAGAAAAGTATCGTCGGTAGACGTTGGCTCTGTTGGTAGAATCAATGGCAAGCTACGGATACGGTAAGCCTACATGTCTATCAAGCGTGATATGAAGTCAGCGTTACAGGAGCAAGGGATGGGTGCTGCTCTTGCAGACGAAGCTCGCGCCATTCTCGGTTGGCATGGCCATTGTGCCATATGATAGCTTCCCAGGGCTGTTCTGGAAAGGATCTGCTAGACTCGAGGAGCACGGTGAATTTTACCTAGGATCCTTCAGCAAATGCAGTTGTAACTAGACTCGCTTGGTCGCTATCATCAAGCGCACCGTCTCTCCATGAGGTACGACTGTGGCCTGCCCTAGCGGAGGGTCACAGATGGCATTGGCGAACAAGAGCATCTGGCCTGGTCTGACGAATTTTAGCTGAAAGGGTTTCCCATACAGGTCATTGGTGACCATGATGAGTCTCGAGCCTGCGGGCTAAGTGCTTCCCTGCAAACTTTCCACATTCCTTGCCACAGTGACGCGCGCGCGCTTGGCGCGCTTGTATTATGTAGATTGATGCAGCGAGCAGTCGAGCTCTCACGATCTCAACGGCCAACTTTCTTCTAGCACCGTCGAGTGAATTCTCTGCGCGACTCGTTGTTTAAATGATAGGTAGACCTTCCCCGAGCTTGGTCCTAAGATCGCGACACATCTGCCAATCATGTGTACTCCGACTCTATCCCCAGCGGAGAGTAATCAGTCAGAAATACCTAGAAAAGCAATTAGACGCGAAATTGGCCTGGGCGAAGAAGGCTGCCGAGATACAGGCTGGGAAACAGGAAAGCATGTTAGCAATGCTAGAGAACAGAGGCTATGTCAACCAGATTGTAGGGTTTGTGCTCAAGGCCTACAAGTGACATCTTTAGTCTAATGATGGCTCAGCGATCGCGATGACCTGGATCGTTTGATGACAAAGAAAAGGGTGGGTATCTATGTTGGAGTCGATCCGACGGCAGCATCCTTGCACGTCGGGCATCTGCTGCCCTTAATGGTATTGTACTGGGCTTATATCAAAGGATTCCATGCCTGCTCTTTAGTAGGCTCCTCACATCTCACACTTGCGATTCAAGTTTACTGACAAAGGTAGCTTGGGGGAGCAACTGCACAAATTGGAGATCCCATTGGGCGCACAGCATCTCGAGATCCTCAGCGCTCATCCGAACGGAAAATCAATATGGCCAAAATCCACTTTCAGCTAAAGGCTATGTGGAGGCACGTGGAGAAGCGTGCAGAAACCTATGGATACTGTTGGGAATGGGCATGGCGGAGAGAGTTGACAAATAATAATGCATGGCTTAACAGACTGCCTTTTGTGGATCTTTTGAAATATCTTGGAAACGATGTGAGACTGGGGACAATGTTAGGAAGAGATACGTGAGTGAGCCCTGGTCTGCACCAGGATTAGCCTGGTACTAACGGCGTTGCTACCGAAGGGTTAAAAACCGGATGAAACAAGGACAGGGCATGTCATTTGCAGAATTCACATACCCATTACTACAATCCTGGGACTGGTGGTACATGTATGACACAAAGGATATTCAGGTACAAGTTGGAGGGGCCGATCAGTTTGGGAATATTCTGGCTGGAGTTGAGGCAATCAACCACATCAGGCACCGACCCCCCCCACGGGATGGGCGAACCCCACCAACAGAAGGCAAAGAGGACGCTCTTCTTACAAAGCCTATCGGCTTTACAGTCCCACTTTTGACCACCGCGTCCGGCGAAAAATTTGGGAAGAGTGCGGGCAATGCTATCTGGCTAGATAAGGAGATGACGAGTCCGTTTGAGCTGTATCAGGTATAGAATTCCCGATCAGGTATACATGACTTGCTAATAGGCTTAAGTTCTTCGTCAGGATGGCTGATGCAGATGTTCATCGTTATCTCAAATTGTTCACTTTTGAATCACTCGACGCACTTGAGATACTCATGGAAGAGCACAGAAAGGAACCTTCCAAGAGAGTGGCTCAACATAAGTTAGCTCGTGAGATCCTCGAAATTGTACATGGATCAAAAATAGCCGAGGAAACCGAACAAGAGCACCGATCACTCTTCAAGAGGCCACCAGTAACCCTACCACAGCCCACTACTGAAGGCGGAATAAGGCCTCAGGACATCAATAGGCATGTCAACAAAACCGCCCCAATAGTAAACGCGGAGAACGCTCCGTCTTACAGTCTCACCCTTCCCAGATCCCTCGTCTACAACCAACAAATTTCAAAAGTCATCTATCATGGAGGGTTGGTAGCATCCCGTAGTGAAGGCCACCGCATGGTCGCCAACAGGGGCGTCTATATTGGTGCTCGGCCAGGTTCCACTGGAACCATGGGGGATCAAGTGGACTTCTCGCCCGCGCTCAACTGGGACGGAAAGGAGACCGAGAAATATATTATTGATGGGGAATATCTCATGATACGAATAGGCAAATGGAAGGTGAAAATCATCAAGATCATCAGCGATGACGAGTTCGAAGCTCAAGGCCTGACTGCTCCTGGGTGGAAGGAGGAGAAGCCAGACGTACAGGAGGACGTCGTAAAGATGAGTCCTCGTCGTGAGCAAAGGGACATTAAGCAAGCGCCGCCGCACCAGAAGGGAGTGGAAGCTGAAGCTTGGGATAAACCATTGAGCTCCTATGTACCATAATGCAGAATTGCCAGGACCATTACTCTTTCAACAGAATGTATTCGTGAGGTTTTGACTGCGCCAGGGCTCACACTAGAAAAACGCCAAGCAATCGCGTGACGCGTTTGGCGGATCGTCACGTCTCCACCCAATGTTCCTACATGCTTGAGCCATATTCAAAACTTCTACTGCCGACCTACTGTGAGATACCAGAGGAAATCGCTTGGTAAATACATGAGATCTGCCATAGGAACATGGTGGGCTCTTCCAAAATTACCAATGGCACACCAGCACCTCCACCCTCACTGAAGAAGTCAACCTCTAGCTCCAAAAACCAAACTTCGATCGCAGGATTCTTCCGCAAAAAGGACTCAGGACCTGCGACCATTGGTACACCGAAGATCAATGGGTCAGCACTACCAGTCCATGCTTCTCCAAAGAAGCATGGACTGAAGAAATTGTCGAGTGCCCCAAGTCAGAGCTTAACGCCAGCACCAAGTAGCGATGCTGCTGAGGAAGTTATCGAAGAGGAAGACAAGAAGCTGGCTAAGCTGAACGGCAATGGCATCAATAATGGTTTGCCATCACCTATAACGCCTGCGGGTACTGTAGCCGTGATTGATGGTGCAGCGGATGATATAGCCCCCAAAGGCTTTTACAGCCCTTCTCGAAAGGTTTGCTTCTACATACGTAAATTCCAAGATCCATGTTGACATTCATGATACAGGCAAAGAAGGCTGTAAACTATGTTGTCGACAAGTCCTCAGGTGAGGAAGACGACGACGACGACGCTGCATTTAATCCAACCTCAATGAGCAAGAAACGAGGCCGAGCATCGAAACGAAGAAAGACCAGCCTTGAAAGCGATGACGATGATATCTTTGTAGTGAATGCTGAGGCTGGGGCCGACGTTGTTGATGAAGGTAACTTTTCAAACTTGATGTGTCCATTCCGTTTCATCTTTGCTGACCTCACTTAGAGGAATTTGTCGTGGATGATGAATCGGAAGAGGAAGCCGTCACGAAAAGGAAACGGAAACGACCCTCTCAAGCCCATAGATCGTCAAGTGAGGGCGCAGATTCCAGTCCTGTTGATGTGGAGGACGACGAGGAAATGCCGGCAGTATCTACTGCAACGCAATGGGCATACGATTCAAGTGCTGTGCAGCCACATCAATTGCAGCAGCGAGCCGCAAAAACAATTTCGGGAGCTACGCTCACGACCAAAACGGGGAAGATGAAAGATAAGGCCCATAAGACTGATCCTGAGCAGCGGTATTCATGGCTCGCTGACGTGCGTGACATGGACGGTAATAGGCCGGGCGAGCCCGATTACGACCCAAGGACAATCTATGTGCCGCCTGGGGCTATGTCAAGCTTCACTGCCTTTGAAAAACAGTATTGGGAGATCAAGCAAAAATACTGGGATACAATTGTGTTTTTCAAGAAAGGTAAATTCTACGAGCTGTACGAGAATGATGCCACCATTGGACACCAGCTTTTTGACTTGAAACTTACTGATCGCGTCAACATGCGCATGGTTGGCGTCCCTGAAGCGAGCCTACATACTTGGGCCAATCAGTTTGTTGCAAAGGGGTTTAAGATAGCGCGAGTGGATCAGATGGAATCAGCATTAGGCAAGGAGATGCGAGAAAGAGATGACAAAAAGCCCGGCAAAGCTGCGAAAGACAAGATCATTACTCGACAACTCGCTAGTGTTCTCACGAGCGGCACTTTGGTCGATAGTGGCATGCTTCAGGATGACATGTCTACTTACTGCGTGGCGATAAAGGAGTCAGAACTTGAGGGAAGGCCTGCTTTTGGGATTGCCTTTGTCGACGCCGCGTCTAGCCAATTCTTTTTGACCGACTTCGTTGACGACCCTGAAATGACTAAATTCGAGACGTTTGTTGCACAGATGAGGCCTCGGGAACTGCTAGTAGAGAAGTCTTGTATCACGACTAAGGCTCTACGGATACTCAAAAATTCAACAGCGACAAGCACGTTATGGAATTATTTGAAGTCAGGCAAAGAGTTCTGGACTGCAGATGCAACGACCAGAGAGATCACGGCAGGCAGGTACTTTGTCAATGATGAAGGCGATAACCTTGAAGCATGGCCTAAGGCTTTGCTGGAGGCCCGCGAAAAGACGCTTGTGATGTCTGCTTTCGGTGCCTTGACACAATACCTCCAGACTTTACAGATCGAGCGTGAGCTTTTGACGCTCAAGAATGTTTCTTGGTACGACCCAATCAAGAGCGCAAGTACCTTGGTCCTGGATGGAAAGAGTCTGCTTAATTTGGAAGTGTTCGCAAATTCTTTCGACGGCGGTGTCGATGGCACGCTTTTTACCTTACTAAACCGGTGTATCACACCTTTCGGCAAACGAACGCTCAAGCAATGGGTCTGCCATCCGCTCACGGATGCGAAGCACATCAACGCTCGTCTTGATGCTGTCGAGTCTCTGAATGCAGACGCCACGGTCCGAGATCAATTCATTTCCAATCTCACCAAACTCCCTGATCTTGAAAGAATGATATCGCGTATTCATGCCGGTAGCTGCAAAGCTCAAGACTTTGTGCGAGTTCTGGATGGCTTCGAACAGATTGAATACACCATGGGCCTCGTACGGGATTCAGGTTCAGGAGAAGGGATTGTTGGCCAATTGGTCTCTCGCATGCCATCTATGAAAGAGCTTCTCACCTATTGGAAGACTGCTTTTGATCATGAGAAAGCTAGAGAATCCGGTCTGCTCATCCCTGAGCGGGGCGTTGAAGAAGACTTTGACGAAAGCCAAGATCGAATTGAGGGCGTATTGACTGATTTAGAGAAATTACTAAAGAAAACCAGAAAGGACTTAGGGTCCAGCGCAATCGAGTACAGAGACAACGGCAAAGAGATCTACCAATTCGAAGTCCCTCTCAAGGTTAAAGGTGTTCCCAAAAGCTGGGATCAGATGTCAGCAACACAGAAAGTAAAGCGATACTACAGTCCAGAGCTTCGAGGCCTTGTTCGAAAGTACCAAGAGGCTCAAGAAACACACGCCCAAATCGTCAAAGAAGTGTCCGGGCGATTCTTTCAAGCTTTCGATAAAGATTATGAAACCTGGCTTGCAGCAGTCAAAATCATTTCCCAACTAGACTGTCTTATCAGCTTAGCACGAGCTTCGGCAGCAATCGGCGAGCCATGCTGCCGCCCAGAATTTGTAGAAGACGACCGAAGCGTAATCGAGTTCGAAGACCTTCGCCACCCATGCATGCTCGGAAACGTCACGGACTTCATTCCCAACGACGTGAAACTGGGCGGCGACACCGCCAACATCAGCCTCCTCACCGGTGCCAACGCAGCCGGCAAATCCACTATCCTAAGAATGACCTGCATCGCCGTCATCATGGCCCAAATCGGCTGCTTCGTACCCGCCAGCTCTGCCCGATTAACACCAGTCGACAGAATCATGTCCCGCCTCGGCGCCAACGACAACATCTTCGCCGCCCAATCCACCTTCTTCGTCGAGCTCGCCGAAACGAAGAAAATCCTCTCCGAGGCCACCCCACGCTCCCTGGTCATCCTCGACGAACTCGGCCGCGGCACTTCATCCTACGATGGTGTCGCAGTCGCCCAAGCCGTCCTACACCATGTAGCTACTCACATCGGCTGCGTCGGTTTCTTCGCAACACACTACCATTCCCTCGCCGAAGAATTCTCCTCGCACCCTGAAATCCGCAATCGCCGCATGAGGATCCACGTTGATGAAGGGGAGCGCCGGGTCACTTTCTTGTATAAGCTGGAAGATGGCGTCGCGGAGGGGAGTTTTGGTATGCATTGCGCGAGTATGTGCGGGATTCCGGCAAAGGTGGTGGAGAGGGCGGAGGTGGCGGCGAGGGAGTGGGAGCATACGAGTAAGTTGAAGGAGAGCTTGGAGGTGGCGAGGAAGGGGTGTTGGGTTCCGTTGGGGGTGCAGAGTGATGTTGCTTGGATGCTCAAGGAGCAGATGGAAGAGGCTGTGAGTGCGAGGGGGATTCAGGTGTTGATGAGGGCTATTGAGGGTCTGTAAGATCGAGGGAAATTTTGGAGAATGTGGTGGTGCTATTTCGCATCAGCGTTTCAAAACCGGCGCTTTTGGGTTGTTCTTAAGCCTTTGCCTTTTCGCCATCCATACCCATCCATCGCTACATGTTGATAATTTGAAAGCGTGGTAAGGGCTACAGCTGGAGACTAAATTAGAGAGATTATATTTCACCTATATTCTTTCTGAAATGCTGATCTACTGATCTCCTGTCTCGAATTCGGCCACCAGATATTGAAACACTCGGTCTCACCAAAGCAAAGCAGGCATCACAAGAAAGTCTCAGCAACAGCCTAGCATTTCAACTATCTGCCCATCCTTCCAACAGCCTCAGTAAAGCTAGCTATCGAAGATATGGATCATGCTCTGCCCGTTCGCTCATCTCATCCAAATTCCATGATCCATCCGTAAATGACATAACAATCTCCCTCTCAACGACCCATCCACCAAAGCTAATTTCGCCAGTACGATACGCATATTAGCTAACTTAACGCTGCCACTTGCCACCATCCACCAAGACTCATTCCCAAAGATATGTTTGTCCAAAGCGTTGATCATATCATGTGAGGTGAGTAGTTGAGAATGAATCCGGTAGATAGATGATCGCGGTGCAGGTTCAGACAGAGGCTCCACCGCCAATTTGGTTTTCAAATTCGCCTTCACCGATTAGCTGATCAGCCCCATCAGCCTCCTCCTCACCCATGAAATCGCCTCCCTCATCCTCATTTGCTTCATCCTTGATGGCGTCACCGTCTCCGAAGATGGAAGCCTGCTGGCCTTCCTCATCATGGCCGTCAGCTTCGCTAGCGAGTTCTTCTTTCACAGAGACGGGGTTGCGAGATTCAGCGGTCGCTTTGGTGCCTTTCTTCGCACGCTTGGTGGGAGGCGCGGTGCCGTCTTTGGGCTTGCGGTTGTACTTGCGCTTGGTCTTGGTGGCGGGCTCGTCATTGCCGTCGGCGAGATTGTCGGAAGCGGGATTTCCGTTCTGGGCGTCATCGTCGTTGGTTTCGGGAGCGCTGGGCTCGACGGCGGTGATCTTGCGCTTCGCTGGTGCTTTGGCCTTAGGAGTTGGGGTGGCTTCGTCGTCGGCGGCAGCATCGGCCTCGGTTTCGGCTTTGGCCTTGGGTGTACGCTTCTTTGGGGCGGCTTTGGGCTTGGTAGGAGTGCCGTCCTCGCCTGATTTGTCTCATTAGTGATGATTCACTTGCTTGGTGGTATCTCTGAGGTGGGGTACCTTTGTTCGCAGATGCATCAGAGACGGTTGCCCCAGCCATGAGCTTCTTCTTGATGACGAGCCAGGAAGCGTTGGCTGATTTCCCATTAGAAAACCCAGCAAGCTCAGCAAGCTTGTCGGTGTCGATCTGAGAGGGGTTGTCAGCTTGAGAATTTTGGTGATCGCTTGGAATATGCCAGAAGATCACAGGGCATGTTCATTGACAGCGTCGTTGATGTGATGTTCGATGCGTAAAGTATGTAGGCAAGACACAAGCATGATGATGATGATGAGCAATGGGACTGGTGAGGGCGTAATTTCAACTCACCTTCATGGCGTCAGCGCTCTGGAAGCATTGGAAGACTTTCTGGACGATCTCCATGTCGCGTTCAGTAAGACGATTAGACATTTTGGCGGTGATAGAATGAGTGTTCCAGAGAATATTGGGTGTGTGGTTGATTGAAGTTGAGTACGACGTTGTGGTTGAGTAAGAAGAAAGATGAGGTTG
>JAABUI010001034.1_pt1 | contig 17122 bp, 13 predicted proteins | sample 5559111 | NCBI WGS metagenome assembly JAABUI01 (sample SAMN10711870, study PRJNA513365) | rock metagenome | isolation source: Antarctica rocks | place: Antarctica: Victoria Land, Buttleship Promontory
GTTGCTATTCGCGAAACGAAGCGAGAAAGAGCGCATAAAGCGACTCTTTATATTTCTTTTCATAGAGGATTTTTCCGAGTTTTAAGCTTCGAACTTCTAGAAAATTCACTTGACATCACTTAAATATCTCTTTAATCTTTTACTCAGAGCGTTTCACGTAAACAGTAACTTTAGTGTAGAGATTTCTCAATTTCTATCTCGAAATCTGCAATAGATCGTCTTCTATTATCGACTTATATCAGACAAAAATGATATAAATCTAGTCTGCAAGAACCTAGATTACTCTTTTTGATAGAAAATGCTTGACGCAATTGCTTTATATTTCATGTATCGAAGTAGTCGCGTTATCTCGCTCAGAATAGTAACGACTAATCTCGACTTATTGTCTTGCACATCAAGAAAAGATAAAACAGATAGTGATTTGATAAGAAACGCTGTACTTCTCTGAAACAACGTTGTTCTCTGTGCGATCTTCAAGCGCAAAAGAGTTTGATTTCGATTTTTGTGTCAGTACGCAGTCTTCTGTGCTGTTCTGAAGTCGATTGATGACTTGTTCTTTTCATGTGAGTTTGCTCTTCGATTTATCAATCAAATTACTGTCTGAATTGATGATTCTTTCTTCTGCGTTGATGAACTCTCGTTTCGCCGCCGATTTTGGTCTGCGTGAGCGCGGAAAATTTCGATTTTTGACTTGCGACGCAGTCATCTGTGAAGCTATTGAGTCGAATAGAGACTTGTTTTGATCGTACGATTGTGCTCTATAACTTGCCGATCGATTTGATATATCATATGCTTCGATAGATCGCTGTCGCTATATTTCTTTTTCGCTCGATACTTGATTTTAATCACATTGATATACATTACTGTTCTTTTAAAATCAGCGATGAAACTCATCTGTATGCGATGCTGACTACAAATCTACTGTCTAGCTACAGTAAAGTCTAGAGATTATCAAAAGTTTGAATGACATCAAGATGCTGCGTGATGATGAAGCGCTGTGCGTTGATCGCATGCAGAGTTTTTGTTACGATCCTAGCTACGCACCTATGTTGGTAGCTATGTTGGTGGCTATGTTGATGACTATCGCCGGCCGCTCGCCGCTAGGCTATAGGGTTGTTCCGAGGCCAACCCTATTCAGGGTTAGCTTATGTTCTCCTGAGTCATATAGATAGCCGGCTCTTCCCTTCTAGATACTTTCCTTCCTTAGCATTTATATACTCGTTACATTACACCCATATGACTCGCTCTATGCTGGCCCCTAACAGTTTTCGCGATCACGCAAACTTTGATAATCTTAATGTGCATGTTACAAAGCAATCTGCATGCAGATGAGAAAGTCAAATAGAACGCAGAGAAAGCAGTAACAACGCGTTATGCTCACATACACAGATCGAGCATCACATCACAATGCTCACAAACAACAAGATCATGTGACTAAATGATCATGTGATCAAACAGCGAATGAAAGCTCACGTCGAAGTGATCAGCTTTCACAATACACAGATTGAGCATCACATCATGATGCTTACAAACAATTCAAAGCTCATCTAGTCTACTTAACTAAATGATCAAACAGCAAATGAAAGCTCACGTTGAAGTGATCAGCTTTCATAATTTCAATTTGTTGATATAATCACTTAATTATATAAACAGATCGTGCACTCGTATGCGCACACAAATGATCTGACTGAGCAATGAGAAGATATACTGCAGCAACTAAAGCTAGAATACATGTAATTTAGCTTACACACAGCGCTTCAGTGTGACTATTTAGATAGATAACATCGTGTTTCATAATCATAGACTGCATAAGTACATAAAACTTGAAGAAAAAGAAAAAAAACTGTTCTTTTAAGTTATACAAATGATGTTTTCAACTAAAGATTAATTTTATCATCAAGACATTCAAGAATCATGAAAGTTCAGTGAAGAAGTAAGATTCTTAAGATCAACAGTTATCATCATTGTATATTATGTTTCGCAAATGCTCACTTCACTTGTAAGATGTGTAACTCATCTGTTTCATGTTATCTGTAAAGATTTTTCTTGTGCAGATTTTTTTTCTTTTTTTCTTCTTCAAGTTTTACATGCTTATGCAGTTTATGACTATAAAACACGATGCTATCTATCTAAATAGTCACACTGAAGCGCTGTATGTAAGTTAAATTACATGTATTCTAGCTTTAATTGTTGCAGTATATCTTCTCATTGCTCAGTCAAATCATTTGTGTGTGCATATAAGTATATGATTTGTTTATATAATTAAGTGATCATATCAACAAATTGAAATTATGAAAGCTGATCACTTCAACGTAAACTTTCATTTGCTGTTTAATCATCTAGTTAAATAAGCTAGATGAGTTTTGATTTATGTATAAAAGTTGATCATTTCAACATGAGCTTTTGTTCATTGTTTGATCATCTAGTTAAGCAAGCTAAATGAGCTTTGATCTGTGTATGAAAGTTGATCACTTCAACATAAGCTTTCGTTCGCTGTTTGATCATTTAATCAAGCAAGCTAAATGAGTTTTGATCTGTATGTAAAAGCTGATCACTTCAACGTAAGCTTTCAAATTTGCTGTTTGATCATTTAGTTAAGCGAGCTAAATGAGTGATTGATGTGTTGTAAAAGTTGATCACTTTGACGTAAGCTTTAATTCATTGTTTAGTCATTTAGTTGAGCAGATTAAATGAGTTTTGAGTTGTTTGTGAGCATCATGATGCAATGCTTGATCTGTGTATTGTGAAAGTTGATCACTTTGACGTAAGCTTTCATTCACTGTTTGATCATTTAGTTGAGCAAACTAGATTAACTTTGAGTTGTTTGTGAGCATCATAATGCAATGCTTGATTTGTATATTGTGAAAGCTGATCACTTCAACGTAAGCTTTCAAATTTGCTGTTTAATCATTTAACTGAGCGAGTTAAATGAGCGATCGATGTATTGTGAAAGTTGATCACTTCAATGTGAGCTTTCGTTCGCTGTTTGATCATTTAATTGAGCAGACTAAATGAGTTTTGAATTGTTTATGAGCATTATGATGCAATGCTCAATCTGTGTATTGTGAAAGCTGATCACTTTGACGTAAGCTTTTGTTCATTGTTTAATCATATGATCATTTAATCACATGATCTTGTTGTTTATGAGCATCGCAATGCGATGCTCAATCTGTGTATGTGAGCATAACATATGCATATCGCGCTGTTACTGCTCTGTTGATAAGATTGTTCAACTCTTCTGATCAGCATAGCTTGCAGAAGATTTGTAGTCAGCATCTTGTACAGATAAATCTCATTGTTGATTTCTTGTGCAGATTAATCATGTCTTGCAAAGATGTTTATATGTTACATTTTTAATCAGACAGCGTAATTCAATCATTCTTTATTAATTTACTTATGATTCTTTTCTCTTAATGAAGTTTTTTTTATCAACATATCATCTGTGTATAAAATGCTTATGTTTGAACATCTGTTAAACGATATTAATGAGATTTATGAGTTTGCTCATGTCAAACTTAATGAGACTCGTGAATTGTTTATATCATAGATTTATAGTAACAGACATGCAGTCTTAACAAGATTTATATATAGTTAGCGTGAAGATTTAAAGAATGTTCATGATTCAAGTTCTTTTTACTAATCATTCTCAACAGATTAAACATAAGAATGTTTTGTTTCAGTTCTCATCATCACAAATGCAGCGATGAGATATTGAATTGAATGATTTTCATAAGCGAATTTTCTCGTAGTTCTGCGTTTTATTTGACTTTCTCATCTGTATATAAATTGCTTGTAGCATGCGTATTGAGATTATCAATGTCTGCAAGATCATGAAAACTCTGCATGTGATTAATGCATAGCGCTTTGCAATCAAGCAGCGCATCAATATCATTCAAACTTTTGATAATTTCTAGACTTTACTGTAGCTAAACAATAGATTCGTAATCAGCATCGCGTATAAATAAGTTTCATTGCTGATTAATGATTTATTAAGAAGATTTAACTATGAGAAAAATTTTAATGCAAACAAGAGAAAGTTCAATCATGACTTAACATACATGAAAGAACTTTTCAAAGATTTTTTAAATCAGTTAATATCAACTTTTATTATCTTCATTTAACAGTTCAAGACTTTGAACATCAAGAATCATGAAAGAATAATCATCAAATCATTCAAAAAAATCATCAATTTATTAACAGTTATAAAGAGAATCAAAAGAGTTTAAACTTTGAAGAAATTCTCAACTGCTGACAAAAAGTCTTAATGATGATTTGAAAATATCATTATTTCTTATTAGAAAAACATTTATTTTCATGAAAATATTAAATCAGCGTTTACTACTGTTGTTGAAACTAAAGAAAATATTTGTTTTTGCAAAAACATTGAATCAACATTTGTTATGATCATTAAAACTAAAGAAAATATTTGTTTTTGCAAGAACATTGAATTAACATTTATTATTAATCTTCATTGAACTTGAACATTGATTAATAACAAACATTTACATCAATCTCTTTTGATAATAAAACATCATCCACATGATGTTTAGACTTCATTCTGATCATCAAGAGCAAATGATGAATGTTATCAATGTGACATCAGCAAGTGAGCAAGAGATGAATATTACTATCTTGCAGAAAAATTCAATCAAGACAAAGAATATACACAAGAAATTAAACAAGCTGCAAGTACTTTATGAGTTCAACGAACGTAGAAACAACGAGCTGATGCTCTGAAGAAAGATGAGAAGATTGACAGAGATGATAGAAAAGCTGACGCATTAACGCGTCACTGCGTTGACTGTCAATCAACACATGAAGAATCAGCTGAAGAGATTGAAAAAGATAATGAGCAAACTTAAAAAGAAGTTCACGAAGAAGAAGAAATGCGTTGACAACTGAGAAAAGAAAGTGAATGAAAAGTCAATGATGTTGTTTGAGAATCATCTTGTCTTCAGCGCTGATGTTGCATCATCAGTGCAAAATCATTGCAAGAAATTCAAGATTAAGATTTTCATTAAAAAGAAAGAGAAGATCAAGAGAATCATGATGATAATAACAGAGAACATAGTGAAATGAGCGAGAGAAATTGATGTTGATGAGATGCTATCGACATGTAAGAACATAAAAACTATGAAGAGATGATCAAATTTACTGATATTTTGAATCAAGATGAAAGACAACAAGAAAATATTGAAGAAAAACGATTTTTGAATCAAAGAGATTTCATTGAACATAAGTCTGTATGAAGTTAGTTTCAAGATAGTGATACATGAAATTAAAGTTAAAGAAATGTTTAAAGACATAAAGAAGAAGAGAATGAAAATGCTCATTAAGATCAATAAAGACATACATTTGAAGATGATGATTGAAAAAGTCGAGTGACTTACAAAGAATAGTGAACAAAAGAGATACATCTTGCTGATGATATGCATAGTCAGTGCTGAGATGATGAACAAGCTAATTAATGAGAAAGTATGTCATAAAATTGATATAAAAATCACGCAGTTTTATGATTTGAGTTGTAAAGCACATCAATGTTTAAAGTATCAAGACTACAATCATAAAATATACAAATGCAGAAATAAGCAAAGATGCATTTACTGCATGCTAGATCATTACTTAAAGCATTATTCTCATAAACAGACTTGAAACATGTGAAAATGTGAAATATGTTGAGATATACACAGAGTCTTTGATTCTCAATGTCATAAACGACAGATTGAAAAAGAGAGAATAAAGAAAGTTACAAAATACAGATCTTTATATCACGTCGTACGAGAGCAGAAAAGGCACAAAGCGATGATGTTGAAGATATTCACAACGATATTTATCAATTTAAAATTGCTGATAAACAATGACTTGAAGAGAAAACAGAAATGCTTAACAAATGAAAGTTGTCTGCTTAGCATGATCATCACATTCGAAAACATTATATTGAATCATCTAGTCAAGAAGTCAAAAATAAATGAGTTGAAGTCAACATTAATCACATCAATTTCAGTATCATCTTCTTTTAAAGATTTTATAAGTGAAGCAAGCACATTGCAAATGCTTAAGAGAACATCAAACAACTTTGAATGTAAATTTTAATGTTTCAGCAAAAGAAGCTTTGAATACTACAGTATAATGTTCACAAGTTCAGAGAAAAGATGATGATAGCATTACTACATGAGAAAAAGATAAAGAATTATGACATTTTGATTCTTCAAGAACTTTGATGATTTGATGAGAATTTCAGAGTGTACTGTTCAATAACTGTCAACTTCATGCTGAAGAATAATGAAAGTAGAATCTATTTCTACATAAATAAGAGAATTGACAGCAACATTTAATACTCAACATAACACTTCAAAAATGTAAACATTATTACATTATAAACATTAATAAATGATACACAGATGACTCAGAAAGCTATACACATTCATGAAGCATACAATTTGTCACTCAAAGATCACAAAGTCATTCATGAAAAAGAAAGTCTTTCAAACATTGAAAAGATGTTACACATGTTGAAAGAACGCATTCTTGTAGAAGACTTCAATCTGCATCATCTCACATGAGAAGAATCATTCTACTCAAGACAGCATCTATTGTCAAATGATTTAATTGAAATGATCACAAATGTCGATGCATCGCTGATGCTATTTCAAGACACAATTACGAGAAATTATCAGAAATCTTAAATGACAATAGATTTGATTTTCACGACAGATGACATTATGAATCGACTAATATGATGTGAAATCAACGAAGAAATGAAAAACTTCTCAGATCATCTGTTGATACAGACAATTATAAATTTCAAAGTTTGCAAAGAGTCAGCGCGAAAATCGCGTTGCAATTGAAAGACAATGAATGAAGAAAAGTTCATCAATACTTTGAGAGAATAAATGTTGAAATCACTGTTGAATCATGAGATGAAGCATCAGCGCATAGATGAATACACTAAGCAACTGCTGAATGCACTGAAGAAGATCATCGAGATTTCTACTTTCTGAGTGAGATCACATGAAATGATCAAAGCAGAATGAACGAAGAAGTGTATAAAAATCATCAAGAGTGTGTGATGAATGAGAAGAAGCTGTTGAATCATTGATGATTGAACAGAGTACATTCAAGCATGTGATAAAAAGAGCAAGATCATCAGAAAACAGAAACGCAGTGAATATTAAGAAATCATGCAGAATGTTGAACAATTCTTGAGAAGACTGTTCAAAACTGCGAAATGAGCAAGAAATGCAATCACAGACACACTGACTCAAGCAACAATTTTCTCTCTGATCAAGTCAGAGTGCTTCAACATTGCTATAACAGTGCAAAATAAGATGAAGATGATGTTTTAAACTCACTTTTCATCATCTTCAAAGATTCTCATGCTGAACATAAAAGACTTCAAGTATTCATTCTTGATTGAGAATGATACTTCATTGATGCATCGCAAGATTAAAAGAGTCATTTACAAGATAATGTTCAACAAAACTTTAAAATACACAAAATATATAAATAGAATAATGCGCAGACTCATTGATAACACGTCAGAATAAATATGCTCTCTTTTTGAAAGATGTTTGCAGAAGAGAATATAATCAACTCAGTTCAAGAGCGTAATCACAATAATGATGTAGAAGTCAGACAAAAAGAATTACTTTAATGCAAAAATATATAAATCAATTGTGCTATTCAACATGCTGAGCAAGATACTGAAGTTCATCATATTTGAACATCTGTGAAACATTATAAAAGTGTGCAACTTGATATTGAACATTCAGATGAAAACTTGCAAACACAAATCAATAAATACGACTTTGTAACTGATTACAGAAAAGATACACATTGTATGAAGTGATACAAGAAAAAGAGTAGTTTCATTGCTGAGTCTGAATAAGAAGAGTGCATTTGACAATGTAGTGCATAGCAGACTCTTGCATGACATGAAAAAGAGAAGAGTTTTCAGACTGCTTCTCAAATTTGTGAAGAACTTTCTGAGAAATCAATGTATCATGATCACAATTGATGACTACACGACAATGAAATGCAGCGTGAACGTTGACATATCACAAAATTCTTTGCTATCATCAATATTATATCTGTTCTACAACATGAACTTGCTAAAAGCATGTGACAACATTAAATTGAGAACAAGCTTTACAGATTTTATAAATAACGTCAATATTTTAATATATAAAAAGTTCATGAAGTGCAATTGCAGAGTTCTTAGCGAAATCTATGATAGATGCGAACAGTGATCAAAAACGCACGACATCAAGTTTTTAAAGACAAAGCATGAGCTGATTCACTTTACAAGAATCTTTAAGTGATTCAATATGAACATTGATGTAAAGTTGATAAAACATCAGATTAACTTGAAATCAAATATCAGAGTTTTGAGAGTTCAACTGAACTTCAAGCTGAAATGAGCAATTCACATGCATCATGTTGAAGCAAAACTAGTGATTAAACAAAAGATCATGCAGACAATCATCAAGTTTACTTAAAATTCATCAATGATGACGAAAAAGCAAATTCACTTCGCGATGATGCATTCTTTGCTTAGTCACGAAGTCATCATATGATACATGTTATAGAAAGTGAAGAATCATTGAAAAGATCTGAACTTCAAGCTGAAATTAGTACAAGAAAGAACATTGCAACAAATCATTGATGTTTATTATGCAACATTAACAAAGACTCTACAGATAGAAATAAACACAGCATCGATAAATATTCATTTACAAAAGCTGATACAAAAGTCAATAATGAACATGAACTTTCAAAAATCAGATGAAGTTATTGAGATGATGATGCGTTGAATTTGCAACGACTTGATATTCAAAAGAGATTGAAAATCAAAGTTATGCAAGACATTTTTGCAGCTGAAGCAAAAGTGAATGAAAGAAACACTTGAATAAATGAAGATGAAGTGAAGTCATCTTTACATGATGATTTTCTGATCAGAGTCATCGAGAATAGTTATAGTTGCAAACAAGAAAATGTCAATAAGTCAACATTGTCTCGACACATTTGCATTGAAGCAAAGAGTTTACTTGAATGATAGCAACAGTAGAGAAAATGTTACGATGATTGCAATGAAAATTAACTGAGAGCTAAATAAAAGATTGAGAAGATCGACTGCAGTCATCACTCATCATGAAGAACTGAAAGAATTGATCACAAGAATGAAACATTTTGCAGATGTAGTGACAAAGAATCGAGAGTATCATGAAAAGATATACAAAGTATACAGTGATAGTCAGACTTCTTTGAAAACAGTGAAAGCTATAATATTAACAAAAGATCAGACACGTCTGCAATGAGTTCAGATTGCACATGAGAACATTCAATCTCAAGAAGTTACGCTGAAGCTATATTGAGTGATGAGACATGCAAAAGTACTTGAAAATGAAGCAATGAACAAGATGATTAATGATGCACATGATTTGTCTTTATTACTGACTGAGCATTAATGCATTGAAGTGATGACAAGATTAAGGCTCATACAGAAATAAATTAGATAAACATGAAGAATAGTTTGAAAAGAGAAATTCAACGCAGCTCATTTTCAATATTTGACATCAGAGATGACACATCAACATCTGTGACTGCACAAGAATCATATGAAGTCTCACAATGCATTATTGACGTAGCTATGCATAAGAAAAATTGACTTCAATCAATTTTTACATGAGAGATGAGTACTTAATGTTGCTATGATGACGTGCGAGTGTGATAAAGATTGAATGTCAATCAAGCATGTTTTATTAACATGTTTCAAATGAAAAGTAGAATGAAAAGCAATGCAATAAGAAGAGAATATCACGAACTTGAGAAAGTTCTTAGAAATCATAAGCGCAATAATGATGATCATTCAAATGATACTCTCAATGAGCATACTGAATCAATTTCAAGCTGTGATGTCATCAAAAAATCAGATGAAAGAGAGAAAAAATAGAAAAGAAACAAACTCATAGAATTCTTGCATTGAGAACAGTTATAATATAGAGCGCAGAAAGAAGTGATTTTTGATGTGAAAAGAGCGCTGCACTAACGCAGCGCTCGCTACAGTATATAGAATCTTGCATAGATTCATAATAAGTGTTGAATCAAGTAAGAATTAAAAAAATTACATTTATTATTATCATTGAAACTAGAAAAAACATCTGCATTTGCAAAAACATTGAGTCAATGTTCATTATCATCATTAAAATTAAAAGAAATGTTTATTTTTGTAAAAACATTGAATCAACATTTATTATTATCACTGAGATTGAAAAGAACATCATTTAAATGAGATGAAAATACAGAAGAGTAAATCTTTTTGTTAAAAAGAATAAAAATTTGATCATGAATTAAAGCAAAGATTCAACTATGTATTGTTCTGCTGAGAAAAATGAATGTTTAATCATAAATCAGATTGACTGACAACGAGATTCATCTGTACATGATGTTGACTATGAATCTTTTGATTTCATTCTGTGTTTGAATAGAAGTCAGAAGAGTCAAGAGATTTCAATTCAACGCAGTTCAAACGATGTTAGAACATTGTATGATCAGCAAAGTCATCGTGCAAAGTTTTCACTCATGCAACAACATTCTTCTCTAACAGTCACAATTGATTTACAAAGAAGATTAATGACATGTCGATGTCAGTAAGAGATGAAAAGATACTACTAGTGAAAAAGACAACTCAGATGAAGAGTCTGCAAGTTGTGATTACAAGTGATCAAAGAATTTGCAACTCGTCGACTGCGTCGATATCAAAACGTCTTCATCACATCAACAGTGTCATTGAGTAATTGATGAAAAAATATCAAATAGAATAGTCATTTCAAGTATTGAAAGACGTGATTACAGTGCTTGAAGAAGTAGTGACTTGTTGATTATGCTGATATACTAAGAGAGCTTGAGCTCATTTTCTTTACTTGACGTTAAGTCATTCATCTATTCACATGAAAAATTGAGAGCTCAAGAGAATGATCAGAATGCATTCTCTTTCATTGATCAAAGTCAAACATCGAACGATTGCAATTGCACATTTATACTAACAATTCATTCAACGTCTACGTGACATAAGTCAAATCAAGAGAAGAAAAGAGTTACTCAATATAATCACACTTTATCTTCTCATCATGTGCATCTCTCTTTCATCACATATTTCTCTGCTCAATGAATGACAATTATTAAGTAAGAGAACACAGCTCTATGTATGTTACAATCATGAGCATCACAAATGCAAAGAAAACATCTTTCATCTTTGAATCGAGAATTGAATCAAGACATCGTTGTATAGAATATCATCAATGAAGAGCAGAGCAAAGACAATGTGTTATAATCAAACAGCACAGACACTTTCATTAAAAGTTTACTTAAGCATCACGCGCTGAATAGAAGCTATAGATTCATTACTTGATAACACAGTGTCAATCTCATTGTTTCAACTGCGTGAAGCAGTTGTATAAATGACGAGTTATTTTCTTTCTTAAAGAGTTTTGTTCACTTGATATAAATAGCATAGAGTCTCTCATGAGTCGAGTCTAAATCAATGTCACAAGAGTGTATAAATTACAATCACAATTACAATCACAATCATAAATCAGATCAAGAGTTCAATTATGTGTTGTTTTACTGAGAAAAGCAAATGTTTAATCATGAATCAGAGTGAGAATTCAACTATGTATCATTTTGCTGAAGAAAGCAAATATTTAATCATGAATCAGAACAAAGATTTAACTATGTATTGTTTTGTTGAGAAAAGCAAATGTTTGATCATGAATCAGAATAAAGATTCAACTATGTATCATTTTGCTGAAGAAAGTGAATGTTTGATCATGAATCAGAGTAAAGATTCAGTTATGCATTATTTTGCTGAAGAAAGCGAATGTTTGATCATGAATTAAAGCAGAGATTCAACTATGTATCATTCTGCTGAGAAAAGTGAGTGTTTAATCATGAGTCAAAGCAGAACTATGCATTATTTTGCTGAAGAGAGAAAAGCTTTAATCATGAAAGAAAAGATGAAGACATCAGAGAATCATTTGATTATGATTTAAAATAATTCAGATGATGCAGTTTTGAAAAGCATAAAAATTCATAAATGCTTCAATTTAAAGTTAATACAAGATAACATCATGATGTTGAACTTTGTTAACTTTGCAAGCTATTCTTTCAAGAATCTGATTCAATTAATCTGCAAACAGCAGAAAATAAATCATTTCATCATCACAATATGAGAATTAATGGAAAAAAAAGCTTAAGCATGCATGATACTGAAATTGACTTCAGCATCTTTATGATCAACTGATTGATGAAAATCATAAATGATATCATGATATTTTGAGAATTTATTTATGTTTCTGCACAAAATGAATTTAAAACAGAAGTCATGAAATGACATCATGATAATTCTCTTGCAAAACATCTCAACTTTCAAAGATGTTTAAAACTTGTTTAATGAATCTTCAACTGATTGTTTGCAAATAAAAACATTAAGAAATATTGCAAGATTTGTAAATCATGTCAGTAATATAAGACATTATATTACAGAATCTGAGAACTTTTAAATAGTTTATTTATTTCTTAAAGAATATGAAAAAGCATCATCATGAATTTCATCATTAATTTTTCTGACAGTACAAGCGTCTTAAATATTTTCTACGACAGCATTATAATTGTAGTCAATCATCTTTTCAAAATGATGCACTACATTTCTACTTGAAAAACAATAATTGTTTTCAATCTAATTGATAGACTGATTGCGTCGAGTTGAGTCATCGAGATCGAGTCGAGTTCTCGATTCGTCAAGACTCAATTTGAGTCAGAATTCTTGATTCAAGTATTTGAGTCGAGTCAAGATGTTCAGCTCAAGTATTTGAGTCGAGTCAGAGAATTGAAATCGAGTATTAATTCGAAATTTTCGACTCGACTCGTCAAGACATAAAGATAGATATATAGATATTCTATTATGACTTTCTATTATGACTCTCTATTATGACTCTCTATCAAATAACCTTCATAGTTTTTCTTCATAGCTTCTCTTCATGACTTCTCTTCATAGCTTTCTATCAAACAGCCTTTATAGTTTCTCATCATGACTCTCTATCATAGCTTTCTATCATAGCTTTCTATCAAAGCTTTCTATCAAATGATCTTCATGTTTCTCTTCATGTTTCTCTTTATAACTTTCTATCAAAAAGATAATGCAAAAAGATAATGCAAAGGCGAAAAACAGGAAAAATTTCTATATTTAGCTCTCTTGACGTCATATTCAATTGCTTGATGAGTTGAGTTGAGTCAGCGAGTTCTGACTTGACTCGAGATCAATATCGAGTCGAGTCATGAGATTTAACTTAAGTATTTGAGTCGAGTCAGAAGATTCAATTCGAGTACTTGAGTCGAGTCAAAATGTAAATATGAAAACTTGACTTGACAATTAGTCTACTAATTGATTTCTTTCTTGACAAATGTAATGATTGTTTCTTTAACAACACAAGATATAAACAGAGATCAGTATAGTAACAAACTAATCACTAGACTGAAGATTTGAGAATAGCTAAGATAATAAACTGTATTGACTATTACATGAGTTGAGCACGAAGCTTCTATCTAAGAGAACAATCACCATTATATAAATATAAAAGAATCATGTCAAGTTATCTCTGCTCTGAATGATCTTTCTGATCATTTTTGAGCAAGATGAGCAAGATGAGCATCATGCTCATCATGCTTACTGTGATCACTTCTGATTCAAGCGATCAGAGCGATCACTTCAAGACTCTGATTATGCAATAATTATTTAATCATTGCTTTATTTAATCATCTGCAAAAGAGTTCTAACACTAGATTTTCTTCTAAGATTTTCGTTTCGAAAATCACTTTTTCTTCATGTCTTCTCATTGCATAACAAAAAACTTTATCTTGCGTCGCAAAGATTTTCTTGAGCGTACGAGTTCTGAGCATGCTGTTATGCGTTCTTGTGAACACTGCAGTCGCTTGCAAAAGAAATGTCGTGTCAACAATGAATTTAATCATTACATCGAGTGTGTGCATCTTGATCGCAAGTGCAATCTTACTTTTTCGATGATGAAGTGAAAAAGAGTAAAGACAGAACGCGATTGAATTCTTCATGAGCTGCTGAACATTTACAAGCAGATGCAAAAGATCTTCGCAAGAGCTATTCATCTGCAAAATCAATTTGTGTTTCTGAAGAACAAGAAACAGACAATAATTAAACGAAAGTTTCAAAACATTGTCAAGCTCAAGAAAGAAGAGATAAGAATTAGTGAATCATCACTGAATTATTTTCTTTTTGACGTGTCTTTCAAGCAGATTGAGATTTCATCAGATTTTGACTGACTGAATTTCTTAACTGAAACTGTTGCAGAAGCATCTGACAGTTCTTGAGATTTTTCCTTGATTTTCAAGTGTTCTCAATATGTTCATAATCTTTTCACTTAATCAATTAATGAGACTGATCTTCAATATTCTGTTGATTTAGTATATTTTTTACTTTGTACTTGACATTCTGACATTCTGAATTGATTTCTGAAGATTCTGTTTGAATTGATGAATTCAAATTTGCAGACTTCAAAAGAGAAATATGAGTTACTGAGTGTATTCTCATAGATGTTGAAAGATTCAACTTGTAGTTAATCAATTTCTTTTCTTCTAGAATTTCAAATGATTTTAGTTTCATGTGATACAGATTGAATCTCGGAAAATTAACGATAACGATCTATTGAAGCATATAATATATCAAATTGATTGACAAGTTATAGAGCACAATTGTACGATCAAAACAAGTTCTCATTCGACTCAATAGCTTCACAGATGACTGCGTCGCAAGTCAAAAATCGAAAATTGAAATTTTTCGCGCTTACGCAGATCAAAATCGGCGGCGAAACGAAAGTTCATCAACGCAGAAGAAAGAATCATCAATTCAGACAGTAATTTGATTGATAAATCGAAGAGCAAACTCACATGAAAAAAACAAGTCATCAATTGACTTCAGAACAGCACAGAAGACTGTGTACTGACACAAAAATCGAAATCAAACTCTTTTGCACTTAAAGATTGCACAGAAAACAACGTTGTTTCAGAGAAGTACAGTGTTTCTTATCAAATCACTATTTGTTTTACCTTTTCTTGATGTGCAAGACAATAAATCAAGATCAGTCGTTACTATTTTGAGTGAGATAACGTGACTACTTTGATACATGAAATATAAAGTAATTGCGTCAATCAACAACGAGATTTACCTGTATGAAATGCTGACTACGAATCTTCTGCAAGCTATGCTTGTCAGAGAAGCTGAACAATCTCATCAACATTGACAGAGCAGTAACAGCGCTTTACTCACGCGTTGAGCTCACACACAGTCAAAAAGCGAAGCAATGACAACGCGATCATCAACGCGTTGAAGCTTGCATATACACAGAATGACAGCAACGTCTTTGCATACACGCTGCAGCTTATATACGACACATACACATATACTGCGAAGGCACGACTCAGCTTTTGCGCATATACAGACAGACGTGATGCAGTAAATCGATCGATTTTTCGCATTTTCAGATCGATTTACACGCAGCGCAATCACACACAGAGCAGTAACAGCGCTTTATTCACACGTTGAGCTCATATACAATATACACACATATACTGCGAAGACACGATTCAGCTTTTGTGCATCTACACGTCTGCATGATGCAGTAAATCGATCGGTTTTTTGCTTTATTAGATCGATTTACATGCATCGCAATCACATACATTGCGAAGACACGACACAGTCTTTGCTTATATACACAGAACGACAGCAACGTCTTTGCGCACATGCTGCAACTCATATACATCACACACACATACATTGCGAAGGCACGACTCAGCTTTTGCGCATCTACACATCTGTGCGACGCAGTAAATCGATCGATTTTTCGCATTATCAGGTAAATTTACATGCATCGCAAGCACATACACTGCAAAGACACGACACAGTCTTTGCTCATATACACAGAACGACAGCAACGTCTTTGCGCACACGCTGCAACTAATATACGACATTCACACATACATTGCAAAGGCACGACTCAGCTTTTGCACATATACACATCTGTGCAACGCAGTAAATCGATCGATTTAGGTTTTCTGATCGATTTACATGAGTCGAAAATACATAGATCAAACCTCATCTATGATCAGCTTTCATCTACATAGATCAAAGCTCATCTAGTCTGCTCAACTAGATGATCAAACAGCGAACGAAAGTTCACGTCGAAGTGATCAACTTTCACAATACATTGATTACTCATCTAGCTCGCTCAGCTAAATGATCAAACAGCAAATTCGAAAGCTCACGTCAAAGTGATCAGCTTTCACAATACACAGATTGAGCATCGCATCGCAATGCTCACAAACAATTCAAAGCTCATCTAGCCTGTTCAACTAGATGGTCAAACAGCGAATGAAAGCTCACGTCGAAGTGATCAACTTTCACAACACATCGATCGCTTATCTAGCTCGCTCAGCTAGATGATCAAACAGCAAATTCGAAAGCTTACGTTAAAGTGATCAGCTTTCATAATTTCGATTTGTTTATATGATCATTTGATTATATAAACATGTCACACGCTCGTATGCGCGTTCTAACAATCTGAATGCTCAATAAAAAGATATACAGCAGCGATTATGACTAGATTACATGTAATTTAGCATATACACAGCGCTTCAGTGTTACTATTTAGGTAAATAGCATCGTGTTTGATAGTCTTAGACTGCATAAGCACGTAAAACTTGAAGAAATTTAAAAAAAAAAGCAATTGCGTCAAGCATTTTCTATCAAAAAGAGTAATCTAGACTCTTGCAGACTAGATTTATATCATTTTCATCTGACATAAGTTGATAATAGAAGACGATCTATTGCAGATTTCAAGATAGAAATTGAGAAATCTTTACACTAAAGTTACTGTCTACGTGAAACGCTCTAAGTAAGAGATTAAAGAAATATTTAAGTGATGTCAAGTGAATTTTCTAGAAGTTCGAAGCTTAAAACTCGGAAAAATCCTCTATGAAAAGAAATATAAAGAGTCGCTTTATGCGCTCTTTCTCGCTTCGTTTCGCGAATAGCAAC
>JAABUI010001035.1_pt1 | contig 17120 bp, 18 predicted proteins | sample 5559111 | NCBI WGS metagenome assembly JAABUI01 (sample SAMN10711870, study PRJNA513365) | rock metagenome | isolation source: Antarctica rocks | place: Antarctica: Victoria Land, Buttleship Promontory
GATTCCCCATCACGGTCCCATTGCCATTCTCCTGACCCGTCCACCCACTATTCAACCCATACACCTCAGCACTGACCCCAACCCCGGGACTCAAATCATTCGTCCCAATAGCAACCGTATCAAGCACGCCCTCGGTAAAGAAGACCATCGTTCCCGCCTTCGCCCCATTGTTCAGAAACACCTCCAAGATACTCCGATCCAGCACCCCCAGCAACCTCACGGTCCTCGTATCCGGATCCAACCAAACATCCGTACTGAACCTGTCCGCGAAAAAGACATTGTCAAAGCCTCGAGCATAGCCACGATCGAGCCAGAGAGGCGTGTCGCCGTTGCCACCGCCTATGAAGATACCGCCTCGTATGGATTCGCCGGTGACGCTGGAGAGGAAGGTGAAGTTTGCGGTGCCGGTTGCGTTGGTGAGGGGGATGTTCGTGATGTTGATGGAAAAGGTGAGAGCGCCGGAGGGGACGGTGGTGGAGTAGTCGTACAGGAGGGACGAATTGAGGAGGGAGGCGGAGTTTGCTAGAGGTGTGGGGGTGGTGTACAAGGGTGTGTAGTCGTATGGGTAGGAGAGCAGTGTGTATGGCGAACGTGACGTATTGGCTAGCACGTTCTGCCGCGGCACTGTCATGAAAGAGCGGAAGTTCTCGAGACTGCCCGTTGGTACCACTTGTGCATACTCCCAATTGCTGGCCCAGGCAATGCTGATTTGCGGGGAAGCGGAGGGGATGTTGTAGAAGTACTGGCCGGCGTAGTTGTCTTTGGCGAAGTCTGTGAGACGAGTTGCACCGTCTGCTGCGGTGAAATGTGTGCCGTTGAACGTTCCTGGGAAGTACTGGCTGATGCTTCCACCCAATGGAGCGCCGGGATTGATACTGATTTGCAAGATGTACATCTCGTCTGTCGAGGCGAAATTGGAGGGGTCTAAAGGGTTGGCAATCGAGGCGTTGGTGAGCATCGGAATGGAGATCAGGTTTGGACACTCGTATTGTAGGCCTAAGAGGCCTGCATGGCTAAAATTCGAGGCGTGCGTCCAGGTTTTGAGATCTGGGGAAGTGAAAATACCAATCACAAAATCCTGAGCGTACGAGATCACTGCCACCCAGGACTGTGTTGCCGCGTACCAAAGGACCTTCGGGTCACGAAATTGGGTGCTATTTATCGAAATGACCGGATTGCCTGAATATTTCGTGAACGTGTAACCTCCATCCGTCGAGAACGCGATCTCTTGAGTCTCCTCTTTTGCAGTATTTAGGGTGTACATCGCCACGACACCGTTGGTTTGGTTGGGGAAAAAACCACTTGTGTTGTTGACATCGATCACAGCTGAGCCTGTAAATATACCTTCGCCTTCTGCGCCTGGGTATATGGCAATTGGTTGGTTCTCCCATTGGTAGAGGTCCTTTGAGGTGGCATGGCCCCAGTGCTGATTCCCTGCAACGATATCCGTGGGATTGTCTGGACGTCTGTCAATGTTGAGACCCGCAAGATCGAGAATCTACCGACATTGGTAGTAGAGATGGTATGTGCCATCCGCGTCCAGGAACATGCCATTGGGATCATTCTGTTTACTGGTTAGGGAAACGACCTCTAAGATGGATCGATCCGAGAGAGAATGGTGCTGGCTCCAACCATGCCTCCACAGCGACTCACCATAAAATCGACGGGCGGACTGTAATGGACCTGTGGTCGCAGAGCACCACTATAGTCGCCGGGGATGGGCTCGCCTGTGGGAACTGTAGGCTCACTGTAGGCAGATGTGGAGCTTTGAGCTCTGACAGCACATCCTTGAACAAGAAGCAGAAGGAGAGAAAGTGAGATCATTTTGCATGGAATGAAAGCCCAGAACGCTTGAGGTTTCGAGCTCGTGAAGCTCGGAGAGAGGGAGCACTCATTTTATGTCGAACTGCAACCGCCAACACCACACGGCATCTCGTCATCGCAGAGCCCTGAGGATGTGCTGCATTAGATCTCGTCCTCCTCCCCGCAATCGTCTCCGCACGCTTGCGTGTAGTCAAGACCGAGGTGAGGCTTGAGCGTGACGATAGTCATGCTTTAGAGTCCCCAGTCGAGCCTTACTGGTCAGCTTCTACCTATTCGGGCGGGGCATGTCTCGCTCTAAATGCAAGCCAGAGAGGAGCTTGAAGGACGGACTGCGGTTGCGGTGAGGGAAACACGATGCGGGGTGGAGGAGGGAGAGAGTGCGGGATTGGAGACCCCACTTCAGCCGAGCCGTGCCTCTTTCCTTGGCAGCCTTCAAGCGCAACAATGGTAGGCAGACGCACTCCCGATGAATCAACAAGTGGCACGAATGGGACTTTGCGTATTCTGGCATGCTTGAATATCAAATCTGCCATAGAATGTATTAAGAGCAATGCAGTGTAGCTGGGGAAGACGCAATTACCGCTCAGGATTCCGCTAACCAGACATTCCGCCCCCCTTCCGATAGCTTCATTCCTGTTCTGCCATCGGAGTGACCAGCGAGTCTGGTGCAAGACAAAGCCGATGTCGGCCAAGTCTAGGGCATCAGGCGTGGGCTCTCGAACTAACGTGTCCGATATGCTGCCGCCGTTGCTGGACCTTTGAACCATGCTCAGCTGCTTTGGCAATTCAATAGGCATCCGCTCTTCCTATAGAAACACCCCTTTCCTAGACTCCGCTCTTTCATAAGACAATCGAAAGCTCATGCCTGTTCAATCTTTCTTCGTCCAGCTTCGGGAAATAGGGGATCATCGAGTCGGCCGACCTGGATATCATTAGCATTTCTCGCATGGGTAAAATCATGACACATGGCTGTAGAGTGAAAATCATAACACATGGCAAGGATCAAAAGGCAGATTGACTTACTGGACATAGCAATCATTGTATAAGCGCCAGTATGGCACTCTGACCTTCCGAGCACTGTGGAACAGCCCGGCAACCACATAATTCATCACAATACCTGTACCAACGGACATTCTCACCGCGTCTATTGCCTCAATGATCCGGTCGATGACGTGCGGAGATGTCTCGAACAGATTGGGGTAGAGCAAGTTCAAGAGGTGCACCATCGCATCCTCACAGCCCAGACCAACAACCCCGAGGGCCACGTGCTTGACGACCGAGGCTGCAGTCTGGCGATGGACTTGATCTCGGTCGATGAGAGCGTCCTCGAGCAGTGGAGTCACCGCGTAGACGTAATCTTTCGCCATCTCACCTATGTATTCAAAGAGGAACGAGAGCGATTTAAGGACTCCGTTTTGAACGTTCAATTCTGGCACTCGGTATTCGTTCATGAGAGCTGGCAGTACGGTGAAAGGAGCGCAAGTTTCCGCAACGATACCAATGGCGACGGCAGTGCAGACGCGAGACTGACGTTCTTGGACTCTGAGGTTGTTCAGTAGGGTCGCCAGCACATCCTGAGGGCCTATAGCTTTCGCGATGAAACCAAAGGTGTTGTTGGCGGCGCGACGAATCCCTTTCTTATGGGCTTTCAGCATGTCGAGTAACTCAAAGCAGATTCGCATCCACTCTCTTGCATTGACACTCTCTGGGCCTCTATCAGCAATACGACCAACAAGGTCAATTGTGTTTTCCTGCACCTTCTCATGGCGATTCCGGAGAATAGGCGTTAGGCGAGGTAGAAGGTCTTTGATAGAAGGCTGCATAGAGTTGATGCCGACCACTGTCACAATAGATCGTAGGGCACCAAGGATCGATCCCAAAACCTCTGGATACTCTTCTCCAAGGTACTCATAGAGCACGATGCCAAGCTTGCCCATCAAGGCATCTTCTCCACATTGCTTCATGACCATTGCAATACGGGAGATCAGGTCTGCAGCTTGCTGGCGAACAGTGGCGGACTTGTTGTTCAGCCTCCACAGGATAGTACTGACAATCTGTGGTAAGTATGGTTTGCATCGAGTTCCCAATGCGTTGACAACGGTACCAAATCCGTTGAGCATGACTATGTCTTCGACGCTCTGTTCTTGGAACGAGTGGAGGACACCATCAATCAAGCGCTCTTCAAGCCTTTCTCCGATATCTGCGGCGCCAAGGCTGGCAATCACTTTCTCGACGGTTTCCAATGTCATCTTTCGATACGCTTCAGATTCATCCTTTAGGTTGTTGACGACCCTCTCGACGATCTCGCTGACACCAACTTTTTGTCCAAGATCAACGGTGGTCTCCACCACTTGGCGGTAGTTTCTCTTGTCAAGTGCCATGCGGCGTACCCAAAATGATTTGAAGAATTCGCTGAGGACGTGCTCCTTCAAGTAGCCAGCAGTGACACCATCAGTGCCCGCACATTGGGATACTACCTTGAGGACTACCTTCTTCATTTCTTCATCAGGCGATGAGAATTCCCGAAGTAGAATCTCCATGATCTGGCTTGTGTAATAATTGGCGTACTCTTCATCCATCAAGGGTATAATGTAGCCAACAGCTTTAAGAAAGCCTGCTAAACCTTTTCCCCTTTGCTTTCTGGCTCCAGTCCATAGAGGATTGAGTATGTCGTCGAAACTCTCTATACCGTATGGATTGGCTGCTTCTGCAAGAGCAGCAATTGCCAAACTTGTCACAGTTCGGACCTTGGCCTGCTCGTCGTTCAGGTTTTCGGCTACAGTATCTACCAATCCCTTCAGATGTGGCAATACTGCACAGCCCATTAGAATTGGTATTTGCTGCACGATCTTGACACCTGTATGCCTAGCCTGCCATGATTTCTTGCTCCTGCAAACAGCCCTTAAAAACGGAAGTAGCGCCGGAATACCGAGAGCTGAAGCGACAACAGCGAATGCGCGGGCTGTGGTATTTCTTACATACTCGTCGACGTGGTCTATGTCTGGTCTCATCGTCGATATCATGTGGGCCAAACCGGCTGCTTTGCTTAGATTAGAAATGATTTCACGTCCTTCCACACGAGCGTAATAGTCCTGATCGATAAGGAGCGGTTCTATGACAACAAGAATCTTGTGCACATATGGGCGGACGAGGTCATCGAGCTTGTATAGAACACGATCAATGACCTTGACCAACAGATGTCGCTCTTGGTCTTCTAAGGTTTTCTCCATGAGCAAAGGGAGAATTTGATTGAACAGAGGCCCGGCGCCAAATTGGCGAGCATTGTCTGTCAGTTGACGTAGTGCCGTCTTTCGCATCGGCGGCGTGCCGTTCTTGACCTTTAGGAGAAGCCGCATGATCTTCCTTTCTTTAAGCTCCTCGACAGACATAGCATTCTCGTCTCCACCATCTACCAATTTTCCGAAATATGCCATATCCTCGGCCTTAAAAAATTGTAAGTCACCCACACCCGGGATCTCGGTGGGAAGCTGTTTGCCCATTGCACGGGCGCTTTCCGGCTCTTGCATCATGAACCCACCAATTCCACTAGAACTTGCTACGGGTGCGGGGGTACTCATGAGCTTTCGAGCAGGAGTCCTGATAGGAGCATATCCAGGTGGCGGATCCAAGACCTTATAGCCTTCGCTTGGAAGCATCATGTCCAACTCCTCATCCGATAACGGCGCATTTCGTGACGATATATCGGTTCCAAAAGTAGTGGGCATCATGACGGCTCCTGACTGGGATGGATGCATGGGCGTCGCAAGACCTTGTTGCCCAACCGGGGTGGCGTCGCTCATTGATGGTGCTTGATCCCAGCGTGAACGTCGCGGTGTGGCATCTACAGCAGCTGCTCCTGGCACTGGCGTCTGGTCCCATCGGGATCTCTTCCCCTGTGAATCGCCCGCATTGGGAGTAGGCGTGCTCTCATCCGCGACATCCCATCGTTGCTTTCTCTTTCGTCCTGTAGCTACAGCAACAGTCGAACCTGCCTCTTTATTCTCTTTGTCACTACTATCTTCATGCTTGAGAGTAGCCTGATGCTCAATAACACCATCTTCTCCCTCCTCACGCTTCTCTGCTATCAGCTTTTGTACTCTTTCTTCTTCCCTTTCAATATCTCTGGCAGCCATAAGCTCACGGTAAGTGTGGCCCTCATCCTCAAAACCAGCAGCTCGATTCGATGCGAACGCATCTGCTCTTGTTGGTGTGAGAGGTCCACGATTGAAACGGCGCTTCTGATAGTCAGTCTCTCGGCTCGCTACACTGGCCTGTTTCTCACGTCCAAGCAGAATGTCCTCCTCCTCGACCCCATTCCCAGAAGCAAACTCATTCATCTGAGCCTTTGTCGCTGTGTACTGCCCAACCAGCCGCCTACTGTCCTCCGCATCTGGCATGTCATCATCATTGCCGTTGACAGCTATCGATGTATCGTAACCCGAAAACTTGTCTCCTCCATTACGATCATAGAGTTCAGTATCGAAGCTTTCAGTCAGGGAAGCCTTCGTGGAAGAGTCAGTCCGCTGGTTGGAAGGGTCGAAAGTCTTGGAACCTTTCTTTCCAGCAGCTGCGGCGTTACGCTCTTGCTGCAATTTTCGGACTTCCTCAAACGCTGTGTCAGACATCGTGAGTAGCGGTAAAGAGGATATGAGAATGATCACCAGCTCCGATGAGACTTCAGTGAGGTTGTAAGTGACAAATGCCACCGTGCTATGGCAAGAGGTCGTTTTCTAGAGGAGCGTTTCGGCCCGAGATAGAACTAGGTCTTTTACTCGTGAGGCTCGAAAATTTGCTCGTTACCTAATCAGGTTAACTTCCGTATGGCCTCCATGAGCGAGACTTAAAGTAGGCCCAAAAGGCGCAGCAACGATTGATGGGTAGAATCGACGGCGCGGTAGCTAGCGTCTTGGCCGAACAAATCTTCGCCCCTCACGAGTATAGGCGCTAGTGTCATACCCATAGTGATTACACTGAATGACTTGCATGTTCTTTCAACGATTGGAGATGCAAAATTTTTGAAGGTCAACTCTGGATCCATTAGCTCTGAAATTTGATACCTTACTCATGGAATTTAATGTCCATGGGAGCATACTTCGTAAAAGCCCTCGCTTGCAGCATTTTCTGAGCAAAGACATCAAATCCAAAAGATTCCTTCCTTCCTCAAGCATCCAAATGAACGTGATTTATCGGTGACGCACAAACGGGAAATACGTGGATGCTGGGGGAAGACTTTTTCGATTCAGCTACGCTCACGATGAAGCATAGAAAATATTGAATGGTTTGTCACCTACATATTGGAATCATTGATGGCTACAGTGTGATGAAAGAATCTTATTATCTAGAGTACATTTGGGGGACAATCCTCCATAGAATGCTGATTGTTGTGGATCTTCGGCCAACACCAATTATCAGAGTAACAGGCGTCCATATGCAGGTTAGGCGCATGCACGTTAGCATTGCCTTTTGGCCTCTCTACAATGTATCACCACGCGCCGACCTCAAAATTCTCCTATTTCCGTATTAGCATAGCTGTCATCGTAATGCACCAATGCAAGCCTTACCTCGGAGAAGTGTGTCACAACCACTGTCCTGTCCGCAAATTTTCTACCTGCCAGCGCCGCCATGGCCTTATGAGCAGAATCTGCAGAGTCATATTTGACATAGATTTTGCCCACTCCATTCGATTGTCGGCTTCCACCACTGGGTCTGGGCACTTTCATTTCAAGCACTCTCCCATACTTGTCGCATTCCTCCTTCACATCCTCGCAAATTTCTATACAAAATCAGTCTGTAGCTTGCAAGGCAGAAAAAATGAGCGAACCTTCGTAGTCTTCATTGTCAATGAGCTCCTCTGGTGTAACCATATTGAGTAATTGTAGCACCCGGCCTTCGTCAAGATCATTCGACGTGGTACCTGCAAGCATAGACATAGCATTGACACCCATTTCTAATCCAGCTGCCTGGGTGACACCAATACTCGCTCGTTGGACTTTAAGGTGCTTATCAGCAAGCTCCATACCATTGAGGCCTTCGACAGCAATGTCTGTAGATGCGGGATCAACATATTCACAAAATGCGATTCCCTTTAAGAAACTTAGCTCAAATCATCTCGTCGTAGTTTGAGACTTACTCTAGACTCCTCGGTGCTGCTATCCTTTACTAGAACGAAGGCTTTCAGCTGACCAAAAGCAACTAGTAGCTCTGTGACCTGCTCGTCTACCAGGGTCAACAAAAGATTCGCAATGCTGATCTTGTTCGGCGTATCTGGCACCACTGGTGAGACTATCCCTTCCTGATATTCCTCGTCTAAATCAACTGAAGGAACGATGTAATCCTTCGGCCTTCTTATTGACAGGCCCTGTGTGCTACCGTTTGATGTGCCGTTGGAAGTCTCCATGTTGTCATTGTCTTCCATCGTAATCCCGTCGACTGCCAGAGCTACCGTAGCCTCTGACGGATTTTTAAATTCTAGTAGAGCAAATGAGCGATCTTTTGATATCTGTCCAGATATACAAGGATCTGGTGACAAAACAACGTTGAGTCCATTGAGCTGTAGATTGAAGAAATTTACGATACTTTCATCAGTGGCAGAGGGCGGTAGGTTATGGACGAAGAGTCGCTTCGATTGTCGAGCGTTGGATGGCTTCAACGCTGCGTTACCTGCAGAGCCACTTGGTTGGTTCATGAACGCTTGCAATCGACTTGGATCCATAGGTTGTTGGCGAGGTGCACCTGGTAATGGAAACATGCCTGGATCGTAGATTAATCGTCGAGTAAGAATTACGCATACGGTTTGGATTGCTTACCTGATAGCTTCGCTTGCTCTGCCGTGACATTTTCGTAGCCTGGTGGCTTAATGTCCCATTGTGTCAGCCTCCGCTTCCTCTCCGTGATTGGGATGGTGTCAGTCAAATCAGGCGTAGGCTCCTTTTTCTTTGGAGGAGGGCTTGCACTCTTTTTCCGACCTCCCATCTGCATCACAAATTCGTCCCTGTCGCTTCTCGGAGGTCCACGACCACCGCCGCCTCCGCGATCTCTATCCATGCGACCCTCGAAGAGATCTCGATCCCTTCGCGGTGGTCGGTCATAGTCATCGCGCCTAGCATCACGTCGGGACATTCCTCGATCATCTCTATCGCCCCTGCCTCCACGGTCGCCCCTGTCTCGGTCCCAAGTTCTGTCATCACGACCACCATCTCGACCATAGCGATCCTCCCGTTCGCGCGCACGGTAGTCACGGCTGGAAGAATAAGAGTCTACGTCTGGATCTCGCCGTCTTGAGTCACGGTCTCTATGCCGAGGCGACCTAGAGCGTCGTCTATCTCCTCCTCGGTGGTGGTCTCGGTCTCTCTCCCGTCTATCGTCCCTCGACGACTAAGGGAAACCATGAAGTTAGCAGATTGAAACGAAAGTGAAGACTTTCAAGCTTACATAATGGTCTCTCGATGAGCCATAACGTGAATCTGCACCCATTGAGTAGTTACTGTCGGACTCATGTTTGCGTATCCTAGGTAAGGCGTTCGCTGATGCCATGCCTCTTTAGCTGTTGGTGTTGACACAGATGTTATGTGTCTCTATCAAGGAAGCCGAAGCGTTGATGTTTCAAGTAGAAGACGTGGACGTGAAACGAATGGCAGCGCAGGCCTTCGGTAACGCAGCCGTGTTGGAGACGATCCTTCAAGTTTATGGTGAAGAGAGAAAACTTTCCCCTAGGATTAGATTGGACTAGCGGATTTTGTATTTGGCGTATGATTTAATCAGGGCGATCGCTTGGCATTGCGCGTTGACAAGACACATCGCGCGCGCGCCCGCGCGAGTCCATTCACTCAGAGGTCGAGTTCTTTTCTCCAGAGGACACCCACATACATCAAGAATCACTATCATGTGTGCTTTTCAATGGCGGAAAATCCCTATATCATTAGCAGAAATATGCCTTGACACCACACTGCGCTGCGGACAGTCTTTCAGGTACAGTTGATCACACTCAGGCAACTATACTATGACTGAATGCTATCTTAGATGGAGAAAATCCGAAGACGATATTTGGTCATGTGCTATCCATGGACGGATCCTTTCCTTACATCAGCAGTCTGAGCATGTCCGTTTCAGAGCCACGTTTCCAGACAACCAATGTGTTCCCTTGACCCCACCTTCTTCTGCAACAACTTCCTCCCACCAATCCTCCTCAGACAATGATGACACCGAAGCTTTGGTGCGCCATTATCTGAATCTCGAGCCCAATTTGACCGAGTTGTACGAGCAATGGTCAACAGCAGACTCGAACTTCAAAAAGAAGGCTCCTAAATTTACGGGCGTGCGAATCTTGAAGCAGGACGCTTGGGAAGGCTTGGTTGGATTCATATGTAGTAGCAACAACAATATCATCAGAATATCCCAGATGGTTAGGTTTGCTTGAATCTTGGTATGACAAGGTAGTCACTGACTCACAACTTGGATGCAGATGGAGAAGCTATGTGTGAACTATGGACCTTTGATTGGGTATTTGGACTCAAAGCCGTATCATGACATGCCATCATCCACCGCGCTCACTCAACCGGGTGTTGAGGCGCACCTCAGACAGCTAGGGTTTGGATACCGGGCAAAGTACCTCCATCAGACGGCAGTCATGATTTCCCAAGAGCGTGAGAACGGTTGGCTAGACAGCCTGAGGAACCCAGAGAGCCCCGTACTGGGCATCAAGCCTTCAAGCGCCGGGAACATGTTACCTGGAGGCAGAGAAGGTTACCGTTCCGCACACGAAGAGCTCCTAGCGTTGCAAGGAGTGGGACCCAAAGTCGCCGATTGTGTATGTTTGATGGGCCTTGGATGGGGCGAAGCAGTCCCTGTGGATACACATGGTTCGTAGTAGCCGCCTGTTCCCGCGCATCATATCGTCGCTAATCGATGAATGTAGTTTGGCAGATTGCCCAACGCGATTATAAATTTGGGAAAGGCAAACACAGCAGCTTGACAAAAGCGACATACGACGCGATTGGTGACAAGTTTCGAACCCTGTGGGGTAAAGAGGCTGGTTGGGCTCACAGTGTCCTCTTCACAGCTGACTTGAGAGCCTTTTCTGAAAGGCTTTCCGCGAAGTTGGAGGTGGAGGAGATAAAGAAGGAGGGTAGCAGTGCAGTCTTGACAGAGACTCAGGTAAAAGCAGAAATCTTGACGCCAGTCAGTGTGAAAAGAGAGTTTGAGGAAGACGAGAAACCATTGACTGCCGAGACGCAAATCGTGGCAAGACAGGTCAAGCGTAGGCGCAAAGCATAGCTGCAGCAGATGGAGGCGTTGCTAACAAAGGAAATGCTCTTCACTCCTATCATTCAAGCAAATCTTTGCCCCACCTGCGAGCCCAAAGGCCTACCGGTGTTTGGCCAGCATTGTCCCGACTTGGGCAATGCTGATATGTGGGGTTATAGGCTGTGTGGGTAGACAGCGGATGCCACCGATAAAGGTATATCCAGATGCAAGCGAACCAAAATCACTGGCATTTCCTTCCAAGCGTGAGGCTCCTTACCACGAACCTCACCAATACGCGTTGTACCTGACTGCTTTTCAGGCCGTGCAGCGTCGGTCTCACAGGATGTCGACCGGATGAGGAAGGAGGATACAAAAGGGGATGAAGTGGCCAGCCACCACAAGCTATTTAAAAGCGGGATCTGTTGTCCCTCCCGCAACAAAGATTAAGAATACGAAGAATGCTGCGCTCAGCGGTAAATATACACCCCAATTGACAGAGATAAAGAGAATGCACGATGCGATCGAGGTTGCCCTGTAGCAGCTAGACATGTAGATTGCGTAGTGCAGAATGCATTTCATTTCCACCCTGCAGAGGCGCAAAGGAATAAGATTGAAGGGTCGGGGAGGAAGCTTATGATAGGTGGATCGAATCCCGCTAGCGGGCGATCCGGCTAAATCGTTCTAGGGGACTCGCAGGCACTCCTCACCGGATCCTCTCTTTATCGACCTCACGACTGTGACAGGACTGATTCCGCTCCTTACTCTATGGTGGCAGGTTCCAAAGTGAGACACAGTGCATGCGGTCACTGGTGCTCGCTTTGCGGAAAAGGTTGATGCATGATACACCACCGACAAGCCAAACCCCCCTAATCATCGCTCACATCCGCGAACCTGGCCTTCTAGTATCAACACCCGTTCATCCACAGTCATTCACAAGTGATGAAGTTCACCTCGTTCTCTGGCCCTACGGCGGCTGAATTCGCGTTTCTCATACAGGTATGGCCTATGATGGCTTTAATCCGTCCGACGCAAGGAGTGAATTTCACGCCGGTTCCCTCTACAAGTCTCGACACCCATGAGATGGGTCGAGTGGCCCTCACCGGTGACTTTGACTCAATATCATTGTATACATATCAGCAGCAGACTGAGAACGCATTCAGCACTAATGGAACACAATCGCTCATCACACAATTACCTAATGGGGATTTCGCAACTACAGCTTCAGCGGATGGGTATATCAAGGCAATGTGCCCTTTTGTAATGCAAGACGGAAAATTTGCAGGGGTCATCGTTGGAGGGAATTTCACCAGCTTGGGCGGTGTCGAGGCACAAGGAGTCGCGATGTACGATTCAGTCACGGCCAAGGTTACACCTCTTCCCGGTCTTACTGGTTCCGTCAACGCACTTCTCTGCGACAAGGATACCAACACAGTCTACGTTGGAGGAGAATTCAAAGGAGCAAATTCAACAAATGCTGTCGCCTGGGTCGGAATGTCAGGTTGGGCAAATCTGCCGTTTGAAGGTTTCAATGGACCCGTCAACTCAATCATCACGGGCTCCAATGGAAATGTTGTTTTCGGCGGCTCATTCACTGGACTTGGAAACTCGACTACTACTACCCCCAACCAAAAAGACCAACAAATTATTAACATTTCAACAGCTAACATCACGGCTGTCGGTACATCGACCACAGCTGGCTTCAATAATGCAACTAATATTGTCTGTAAAACCAACGGACAAGACGGATCTGGAAATACATGGCTCTTGGAGGACAACACCCCTGGATCTTGGACAGCAGCTATGAACTTTGGCTATGAGCCAAGCTTGCTCAGAATCTGGAATACTCACCAAGACGGTCGAGGTGCGAAGATTTTTCGCTTCACAGCTATACCTCTCAATGGCATTATGAACTTCACATATACTGACCCCGACACGGGCGAGGAGGGCTTGTATTGCGATGCCAGATGCCCTCTTTCTTCGAATAAATCTGTACCATACCAGGACTTTCGGTTTTGGAATACAGTGGGCATGAGTTCATTTCGAATTGACATTTCGGAATGGTATGGAGCAGGCGGTGGACTTGATGGAGTAGAGCTATTTCAAAATGGTAATCCCCAATCAACGGCCCTTACCTTCCTGCCGTCTCTTGCTAACATAGACAGACATCTTTGCCTACGCTGTCAACAGTTTGAACGAGCCTACATGCGCGAACATCCAATACGGCTCGAACTCCACGGCCACAGGTCCGTGGACGGTCTCGCCATCAGCTCTGAGCAATTCGGAGTATTTAAGTGCAACCCTCAGTGCGTCAAGTCAGAATGCAAGTGGAGTTTCAGTGGTATTCGAGCCGGATGTCAAACAGAAAGCCAACTATACGGTCATCATTTTCACGCCAGGCTGTCTGCAAGACAACAGCTGCGGCGCTCGCGGTATAGTCAATGTGACTGGGAACTATGCTGCCAATAGTACGCCAGTACAGCCCATCCTTCTTTACCAAACCAATGACTACGACAAATACGACACCATCTACCAAGGCCCCGTCGACGCTAACAGTGACGGATTTCGACCTTCGGTTACCCTGACTCCATCATCTAATCAAAAAGATGGCGCTTCAATCGTAGCGCAACGAGTGCAATTCTCCATCGGGAATTCTACTGGGGGATTGAATGGACTTTACGAATTCGATCCAAATTCCGATTCCCTGGATACTGACTTTTCGAATTCCACAATTGATCAGGCTGGTATAGACTTAAGCCAAAAGGCAATAATTACAAGCATTACGGTACTAAATGGCGTCACCTACGTTGGTGGCAATTTCTCTGACAGTAACATCGGCTTCGAAAACATTTTCTCCATTGGAACTGGCAACTCAACAGCTTTACCCAACGGCGGACTCAACGCTGAGGTGATGACAATCATCGCATACCAGGACTTGCTTTATGTCGGAGGTAATTTTACAAATACTATGAATGGTAGTGTCACTGGACTTAACAACGTCGCTGCGTACAACACTACCAGTCAGAAATGGCAACCTTTGGGCGCCGGTGTCAGTGCAACAGTCTACTCCATCGTCCCTCTAGAAGTCAACGTCACCGTTAACCAACCAGAGGCTTGCATCACTGTCAATGGGTTCTTTGATCAGCTCAATGGATTTGGACCTAATAAGGATGTCTCAATTTCCGGATTCGGTATATGGGTCCCATCTCGCCAGAATTGGCTGCAAAATCTACAGCTCCAGAGCCAGGCCATTACTGGACAACTCAGCACCATGACAGATGTGAATGGGAGCACTCCTCTTCTCGCAGGAACTCTCTCTTCGCAAGACATGTCAGCTGACGATGCGGTCTATCTCACTGACAATCCTACAACGATTAGTTCCCTCAATGTGGGAATTCAGCCGAGGCAGGTCGGGCCGCAGACTCGTAAGAGAGCTCTCGGTGGACAGAACGTGACAGGGGTGGTGACGGGTCTCTTCCACACGCTCCCAGCTCAAGGAGGTCTGAATGTTACCGTTCTAGGTGGCCACTTCACAGCGACAGCAAGCAACGGTTCGACAATAGATAATCTGGTTTTCCTAAACAACACTGCTACCAGCACGATCACCGGCTTAGCCTCTGGGTTGGATACCGATTCAGCTTTCTTGGCTCTTGCAACCTCCAACTCTGTCTTGTACGCTGGGGGGACTGTCACTGGGAAGGTCAATGATGGTAATGTGAACGGGCTCATTACCTATGATCTGGGGCTCGCAGACTACGCCTATCCTCAACCCCCTCCTTTCGCCGGCAATAACGTCGCAGTGAACGCCATCACAGTCAGACCCAACAAAGATCAGGTCTACGTAGGTGGCAGTTTCTCTACGGCTGGATCCCTTCCTTGCCCTGGCGTTTGCATTTTTGAGAATGGTGCTTGGAGCCAACCTGGAAGTGGGCTAGGTGGAAGCGTCTCAGCATTGACTTGGCAAGGCACCAATACCCTACTTGCAGGAGGTAACCTGACAGTCGAAAATACCGCTACTTCGTTAGCTAACTACGATACTTCGAAAAATCAATGGACAGTCTTGGACGGAGCTGCCGAGAACGTCCCTGGACCTGTAACCGCGCTGGCGCCCGCCAACAAGGGTGCTTCTCAGTTTTGGGTTGCAGGGAAGAGCACTAACGGATCTACCTTCCTCGTCAAATACGATGGGAGCTCATACCACAGCGTTGGTGATGGTCTCGGAGATCAGAGTGCTATCTTGGGTATATCCGTCCTTCATGTGAACAAGAATCACGATGACAATGACCTTGTCCCGAACAATATGGCTCTTCTCGTCACTGGCCAGCTCAACTTACCTTCCTTTGGCAATGTTTCTGCTGCCCTTTTTAACGGCACTACATTCTCTCCTTTCATCCTTTCGACGTCTGGCAACAACCCTGGTAGTATATCTCAGCTCTTTTCGGAGAGTCAAGTCAATTTTGCCACGCCAGGTAAGTCTTGTTCCCTATTTTTACCCATCAGACCTCTGGTATTGACTTCTAATCAGGTGGTCACATGGCTGTCGGCTTTGTCGTACTTATCGCACTCGCTTGCGCTTTGGGAGCTGTCTTCCTTCTTGTGGTCGCAGGTATCCTCATTGAAAGATATAGACGCAAACATGAAGGATATACGCCAGTACCCACAACATACTTCGACAAGACAAGTAACATGGGTCGAATACCACCAGAGCATCTCTTTGGCCGATTGGGCCAGAGTAGACCGCCCATGCTGTGATCTTTGCGAATTCTTCAGCGACCTGACGACTTGATACCCACTCACTACCAACGGCCTCTTCTTCTTGGCGTCTTGAAGCGAGGGCGTTACCGGATCTTCATCCTCGTGATTGTATAAAATGGGGCACACATCTACCTAATGCTAGGGAGTCAACTTCCAGAAAGAGAGTTGACCCAGGCAGTCAAATTCTAATGGCAGGAAAAGGGTTGTGGACAAAAGCTACTACCGCACTTTAACTCGTAATGTCTCCTATGTCAGAGGATCTTCATAGCTGCAGAGCAAAGCCTCGCTGCAGATCCTCGCTTTCCCTATATGATCGCCATTCATCGTGCCTCCACTCTGTGTGGTCGGACAGGCCTTCCAACGGCGGGCCTTTTACTATACTTCTATGTATCTTATTTCTGAGGGGAGGGATTGGGGTTGTCTTCAGAATTGTCCCAGCTGACCAGAACTTGCCTCACTCAGCGACGCATGAGCGTTTGCGCCGAGTGGCGAGATTGTACGTAATTTGGTGAGAGTGTATCTAGAGAACACTTATAAATTATTCAAGCTACCAACTTGTTCTTCTCGTTTCCGGTACCATCCATCGTCCCATCCCCGTAAAGCATTCGAGCGAATTCCAAATCTGTTTGCATCATGCAAGCGAGACTGAAGATTATCGATACTTGCTTCCCCCAATACGCAAACAAGCATGCTAAGCTTCTTAGAGACATGTTTCGCCCGACCCGCATCGGCCTCGATTGTGATTAGGCTGACGATCGTCCACCATGAGAATCTCAAATACGAGAGTCCTCATGTTCAATGCGTCTCACCAAGTTGATCAGCAGAATAATGCGAGGGCGGACACAATCCAGGGCAGGCACTTCCGCTAACATAATTGACGGTCAAAATCCCGGCCTCGTTGGGATCATTACTGTTTCCCAACGGCACGCTTCCACAGATCCTACAGCCATGGAGGCTCAATTGTTGCAGCTTCTGCTTGATCCGGATACCTGTCACGCCGATGCTCACAGCAGTGGCTTCTCGCCCGGATACGCCGAGGTTCCCTTGAGTAAAGGCGCATATGCCCCCGAGAAAGGACTGTCCTTGCGGCAAACAAACAATGTGGGCACCCGGTTCGTAGAAGTCGGTGTCGTTCATGGGACCGCAGTTGAACGAAGAGCGAGGATTGCACCTGGCGAGGCCGTTGGCTATGTTTAGCATGATGCCTACGTAGTCTGGTGCTAGGTAATCAGACGGGCAAAGGCTGCTGCCCCGGCAGTTGATGCCGAGACCGATATTGGAGGTGGCATTCGAGACGGCGT
>JAABUI010001037.1_pt1 | contig 17064 bp, 25 predicted proteins | sample 5559111 | NCBI WGS metagenome assembly JAABUI01 (sample SAMN10711870, study PRJNA513365) | rock metagenome | isolation source: Antarctica rocks | place: Antarctica: Victoria Land, Buttleship Promontory
TATTTGGAAGCTGGGTGACCAGGTGATCCACAGAGGGTTGGATCAAGGACCCCCAGCTCTCTCTGATTGGAGCAACAGGACTTTACTCCGTGCCCACGACAATTATAATTTTTCGTCAATGGTGGTACTTTTGCAAAGCAAAGTCGCTCCCAGCATCATGATTGCCAAAGCAAGGGAGGCGGGGCCTGGGAAAATACACATCATGTACAATCAGACGTTTTCAAGCCAACGAAACACACCCAGGATGGAAGAGGACATCCAAACATTTTTGCCAAGAAATATATGCAATAGTAAAAACGCATGACTACTAAGATGTATTCATATAAACGCGAACGCGCGAAACGCCTGTACCCTGAACCAGCCATCTTTAACGCCCCTCGAGCTGACATGAAGAATCTGAATCTTCTGTACGTATCCGAGGCCAGAAGGAATCTACTGTCTATAGAACGCCTGTGATGTATACATGGAAACTTAAATCACTTCATGACTTGCTCCATCCAAGCATGCCACCAACGCTTGATTACAGTACTCTCTCGATACCAAGTGGGGATATCTATACATATGTGCATGCCGAGTGTCCATAGTATGCCATGCGATCCACAGGTGAAAACCTGAACGACCTCACATAACGCTCTTCACGAGCAGCTCCACAGCGTCCTCTGCCGAACCCCAACAGCTCTGCCATCCCGCTCCTCCGTGCCCGTAATTGTACACAACCACCGTCTTCCCCTGATCCCGATCCCCGTCCCCGTTCGCATCCCCGTGCCCATTCCCGTTAACAGACCCTTTGAGGACCAGATCCGGTCCTCGTTCCAACCTCGTGCCCCCTCTCCTCGACGGTCTGAATCCCACCAGATTCGAAACTACCATTCCCTCCAGCGCCTTCAGTCTCTCTTCCTTGGTGAACGTCGATGCTGAAGGCCGGCACAAGTCCGGGCATATCTCGAGTGTCCTCCGAAGTATATCCCTCCCCGTCTCTTCTCGAGGTTTGGCCTCCCAGTCGCCGGCTTCCCGAGTTCCCCCGAGGATCACGTCCCCATCCGCCCTCGGGATGATATACGTTCTCTCCCCGCCTTCGCCGCCGCGTAGACTGCCCACTTGGCGGGTGAACCCTGCTTTCAGCCAGGGCGCATGGACTTTGACGGTTTGACCTCGGGTGGGGAAGATGTGGGGGTCGGAGACGCCGCCGAGGGTGGAGGCGCCGAGGCCGACGCAGACTAGTACGGCGAGAGGAGGAGAGGGGCCAATGAGGGCAGTCATGAAGGGGTCAGTGAGAGAGGAGAAGTGATGTCGATGGATCGTGGCTCGGCCATCGAGGAGGCGGACAAGACGGAGGAGATAGGTTCGGGGTGTCATGGTTAATGACGTGAAGGAGACGGCATGGTCCGCGAAGGTAGAGTGCTCGATCTTGAACTGTCTCCAGTCTCAGCTTGGTCCTGCATAGGTAGAGGGAAGGAACAGGTGGACGGACGTTTGGGTGCTCCTCGTAGATCTTTAGGTGTTTCCCGGCGTCCACATAGTACTCCGTCTGCTTGATGACCATCAACCCGGTCTTCTCACCCTCCTTCTCCCACTCATCATACATCACTCGGAACGCTAGACATACTCATCAGCTCAATTGTCATCTTCTGCAAAGGGATTCTGGACCAACTAGTACGATCCCACCTTCGATTTCGCTCATCCCCATCATCCGCGAAACTCAGATGATGTGCCCCAGCCAGCGTCGACGCGTATCTCACATCGAGCGGGTCGGAGGGCATGTGATCGGCGATGATGTGGATCGGATGGTGGTGGATGGTGCATAGTGGGGAATCGAGAAGTCGGATGGCGGTGGTTAGGCCGATGACACCGGCGCCGAGGACGATGATGGGGCGGGATTCGGGCATGGTGTAGAAGCAGTGGTGGTAGGGTTGATCCCATTGGGAGACGGAGTCTGGCTTCATATGCCTCTGACAATGAGTCGATTTTTCATGGCGTGGTTGGCGAGAGTGGGTAGGTTGACTGGCGAGTTGGCACTTTGTGAATTGGCGAGTACGCGGTTTGATTGGCGAAGATAGTTGGCGATAAAAGGAGATAGCCGAGAGACGATCACGGGGGACGGTCCCGAACAGCGCTCTGCCGGATCACATACTTGTCTGGTTAAACGCAAATGCCGTCCAAAGGATATATCACAAGCTACATCGCACAGTAGACACATCATCCGATCATGTACGGATCCTTGGACTCCTGATCGTTGCCGCATGCCACTCAAGCATGGTAAAACCCCTTGAAACCCGGCAAGATCTCCGTGGGAGAGATAAGTCGAACCCCTGGTCTGCTGCCACTTCTGCTTCAACTTCACGTCAGGACACCTCTACGCGAGCCGAGCGAGTGGTGCGACTTACCGCCCATAGCCGGCACACGAATACCTTCCTGCTCGACTTCATTCTGCGTGAACCCGGCGCGTTTTAGTACGGGGCTGCCGATTGTGTTGAGCACGAGGTCGTTTTGCGTGTGGGCGGGCAAAGTAGAGCAAGCCGAGGCGGTCGACGTGGCGCTGGTCTTTCGGCGGGAGCGCTACCTGCAAAACATGACTCAAATCAGCTACATGATGGAAAGCAGCGGTGGATTGAATCACTCGATGAATGGTAGACTTGACATATCCACCAGTAAGGAAGCTGAGCGCGACACAATCATTGACCGTCAAGCTCGCATCCAGCGGTTTCGCCCACTTCTACTACCCAGTCGCATGATCCTTGATCTGCATCGCCCAACATGCTGGCGAAACAAACAAAGTGATCGTCCCCAGATGACTGTACAGTTCATCCGAAGCGAGGAGCTTCTCCTGATCCTCGGGTGTGTGAATTTGGAGTACTTCATGTATCGGAGGTGATCCTCCGATTTGAGGGAGTACTTGTGCAGGTCCTTGAAGTAGTTCTCGGGTAACTCGAGGGCGAGGGCGAAGAGGATGTGCAGGGGGTCGAGGATCTTGTCGTGTACGTCCTCGGTTATCAGCTTGGCACCGTCATATTGGACCTACCCTGGCGAAACTGCTCGATCTCGCCGACATTGGCTTGGATCAACTCCGGAAAGTCTTGCGGAAAGTCCCCGTTGAACTCTGAGACGGTCCCCATCAGCTATCAATTCGGCCAGGCCTTAGCAAAACCCACTAGGGATATTGTAGACCTCCGTCTGATCCGGAATTCCTCCCCTAATCAGCCTCCTACCCGCCGGTCTATACCCATTATACTCCCCATTCTCCGAATCCGGTGAACACTTCGATTTCTCCTCCAAAAGCAACTCGTAGAACGCCTGACCGAGCGGGAGTTGTCGCTCGACACGGGATTGGTCGGTTCCGAAGTTGGTGACCTTTGGTTCGAATGGAGTTGATCAGGATATCGGCAAGCGCATTCACGATTGCCCTCTGGTGTCCCGAACTTGGCTAGGTCGATAGTGTTGGAAGGCTCGGATAAGCTCGCGACGCGACGCCTTCGTTCATAGTGGAAACAACTTCATTTCGCTTGTATCTATCTTATGCATCCATCATAAGTCACAACAGGATCAAGTACGATGGGTAATCGATTTATCGTGCTCAGGCACATCGGCGAGGCGCCGAGCAGTGGAATCTTGTTCTCAGTCTGCTGCTATCGTTTAGTGCGTGCGATTGGAATCCTTTACGCGGATAGGGTGGTACGTGAGATCACACACATCGGGGACCGGAAGTGCGGCGGCAGGTGGAGTAAGCGGATTATGGATCCGATGTCAATGAGGCACGAGCAACAGTCGTGACCTTGAGGCGTACTGACGATGGATCTCGCTTGACTGATGACGCTCGACCTTCCGCTTCATCAAACAGTGGGTATTATTGGCTCATTCACGATTCTCGTTTCCCTCGACTTGTCTTCAGCATGTCCGCTCTTGTCAGTAGCATGCAGAAGACGAGAACCGGCGCGGTCATAGTCGATGTCTTCGATGAGTATCTTGGATCCTCTTGTTCTCAGTCCCGCTATGACTTCGCGCTGATGATATGATCAGCCTCGAACTACCCTGCTCCTGAGAGGAAGCTGCTGAGGAAGCTGGATCTGTCTATCTTGATCTTCGCGTGTCTGAGCTGCGATCTGGTCCTTCCTCTGTCTGGCGCAGCTAAATATCGGTCATCTTCAATCTCTCAGACTATACAGCATTGCGTGTGCCTGAGTCTGACTACAGATGATTCCGCTAACGCTGGCGATAGACGTCGTTGGCCAGATCCCGATGATGACCCTCCGAACCAAGCCCGCCCTGTTCGTTCCCCTCCAAATATGCCTGCCGGGGTCTCACCATTGACTCTCCTTGCCAGTGCACCCTTCCTCCTCCCCACACTCGAGGTAGTCTCGCATGTCCTCACCTTCTCCCAATCGCGCGTCACAAAGCTGTGGCACATGTACCTCCTCCATGCGCTCGTCGGCTTGTTCGAGGTGCCATCTTTCGGCGGACCCAACTCAAACGTAAATCCACTGAAGCCTTTCCCCTTATCAGTAGAACTGAGCGGGTCGTTCGCAGTCGGGAGCTGGTGCCGTAAAGAAGAGCTATTCAAGCGTGAAGGCGTCTGGTCATGGGCTATCCCCTCGGCGCAATGTTCTCGGGCTACCTCCAGGTCGCGGCATACAAGAACCTCTCCGGCGTCGGCGGTCTCGCGGGTCGGAGATGGCTCTTCATGATAGGCAGATTATCGAATCTTGATAACCGCCGCGCTTAACGGAGTCAAGGATGGTGTGATCACGTTACCCATCGCGGTCGTAGGATTGCCCCGGACTGCCGAATTCGGGGAAGAGGTGGTTCTTGACTGAAAGGGAGTATTGAGTTGGGCGATGAGGGGATGCAAGTGGGTGGGAAGAGTGGGAAGGACGGCGGGATCACTTGGAGGACTGTCAAGGAGACGTTGAGCAACCGATGTGGTGGATCTGCGTGCCTTCCTACGTAGTACGGGACCGCTTATCGGTTCATTGACCCCATGTTTTCAAGGTTGAGGATCTGTAATTATTAGGATGATGCATCCAGAGCCAATACTAGGTTAGCTACATGTCACTCTGGCTCAGAACCGGAGGCGATCTCTCCATCGAACTCGTCAACGTCCTGCCGATATTCGTCAATCTCATCCAGGCGCTGTCTTCCTGGCTGGGGGACAACTCTCGCTGCAACCGTCAGCAACCACGTCCTCTGGAGCTTCCAAAGTGCCAGTCACTCGCCGACGGATTTAAGGGTTTCGAAGCTGAAGCGGCGTAGGTCTGCTGCATGTTCGCGGTGATCTGCTTGTCGGTATGGACGATACGGGATGGGTTGAAGTACGCTTGTTTCTACCTCGGCGGCGTGACCGGTATGTGTTCGCCCATCCTCGTGAGTACCCTTGACCCGTGGATGTCGGAATTGAAACTGATTCGGTCAGTATTCATGGATCAACTCGACATTGCCGAATCCACCGCAGAAAGGGATTTGGTGATAAGTAGCAAGATGTCAGCCGAGTACTGTACCTTCATTTGGGTGCGCACTGCTCCCACCAGGTGACGAGACATATTAACGCCGGATCCGCGGATCCCTCTCTTTACATTCCCAACAGTGGAAGTTGACCTATTCTCATACGGTTACCCCGCAACCGTTTTGTTCACCTTCGCTCTGTGGATCCTGATCGCAGGGGTATCGTACACGTGCCGACGTTCAGAAAAGACCGACTCGTGATACCGATAGCGAGGCGAGTTTAATTGCGCACCAGGAGGAGAAGACCCAGGAGACGGTCCGGGAGACAACTACTTTGGCAGACGTCGTGCACGTCCTGCTTCGGGATTAGCAATCTTTCCTAAGATTCTTGTGGAATCCATCTCGAGCGTCGGGTGTCCTCGCAGTATGAAACTGGCGTCTCGGTAATCATCGGGATGCACGTTCAAAGACCGGATGTTGACGGGTCCAAGTCCACGAGTGTTGTTGGGGAACGGCTCGGCGTTCCTCGGGTTAATTCGGGCAGGCCACGTGCCCGATGATTCTACGGACTCAAATACGTCACGTTGATCCCTTCCTTCTCTACTTCTTTCTGGAAAGGGTACTACCCTTGAACGTCCAGCATAGCACAGCATCATGCCCCAACCACCTCTCGAAGTCGCGAGATACCTATCTTCCCCCCTCCCGAGCCTTCGCGAGCAGTACCCACCGGGTACAGGCGGCACTGGTCCTCGTGCCGAATGGCCGGAAGGGACTTTGAAGGGGGTACAGGTGATTGATGGGTTCGAGCGATTGACGACAGACTGTGAGTGAGATACTGCCTCACAGAGACCGAAAATGCTGCATACGAGTGCGATTGGGATGAGGCATAGCTGAGCAGATGTCACCTCTTTCCAGATGTGAAATCCCTTCCTACCGAACCGGTGCAACCGCATCCGGCACACAAATATCCCATGTTCGTCCAGGCTATCACGACCATCCCGACCGTCATCAAGTCGCCATCCGACTTGCAGAAATGTACGCGTTCCTCTCACTCTCTTAAACAAAGCTCGCACCCGCTGATGACCCGCTCCTTACCCTCCTTTCGAATTCTGCTCCGACCATCCTGTCCCGCCTCGAAACAACCAGGCCTATCTACTCTTCCCCTCGGCGCCGTATCATCCGTCCTCAATGCCCTTGACAACGACTCCTCGGACGAGAAAGCCGGACCTGTTGGCGCGGAAGCCCTGGATAGAGCGGGATACGAGAGTGTGAGTAGCCTGAGCCTGAAGGGCAGATCCTCTCTTCTTAGCTGACTGGAAATTAATCGATAGGACGGAGGCGAAGAACCCTCTTCTCATGCGGCCAAATCTCCGACCGGGCCGGCGAATGCTTGGCAATGGCGTTTCAGCAAATCTCCCCTTGGTACGTGGATGTTGTGCGTCATCAGCCGTCGGGCTACAGAAAACATAACCACGGACTGACTGTTTTAAGGTTCTGGCGAATTCCTCCTGATGCGACAAGGATCGGAGGACGTCCACCTTGTTGTCCGGACGATCAACTCTGCGGCTTTCTCTTCGCATGACTGGGATGAGTTCGTCGTTACCGTTGGTCCCACTCCCTCTTCATTCAAACATGGCAGTAGCTGACGTTATATTGCTCATCAGGGTCCATACCAGTACACAACCAAGTCCAAAGCGTCGTGGTACTGGTCTCGAACATGGGGTGCGACAAAGCGCTTGGGATGCCGATACTGGATCCTCACCGACTGGCAACGCTGGGTGTATGGGTGCTTCGACGAGGAGAGGACGCATGGGTGGGTCAGTGGGATCATGCGATACGACGCGACGGAGCCGAGCGTGCTGCAGACTTTGACTTACTGGTCCAAGTGAGTCCTACCTCCCCCTTATTCGAAAGCGCAGACTGAGATGAGCTGGACAGATCGGCGATGGGAGCGGAAGGGGGTTTCAGACCGACAAAGAAAGACGTAACGAGCTTGCCTCCGCTTTTCCCCGCGAATCCGGCAAGGAGGGTGTCGGTGTCGGGTAGTAAACGGCCGAAGACGGAGAAGAACGATAACAAGGTCCGGGCGGCTAATGAGAGCGATGTGAGTGGTACCCATTCGAGGAGTAGCCGAAGCTGAATAGGGTTACAGATCGAGGAGAGCGACGCCGAGGGTGCGGATGGATCGTAGAGGGTTGGGGAGATTGGGGATACTTTGGCGGCCTGTTGATACCTTTATGCTTATTCACATTATGATGAGACACTGAACATCATTGAAGGCTATAGGGCAGAATCAGACACCTCAGGGATATGATCAGGATGGCTCGTTATTTATGTCGCTGCAGTACATAGGCGACGTTTCAAAACGACGAGCAAGAAGTTCAGGATACTGATTGACAGCCCATCTACTCGTTTATCACGCCGTCTCCGCGATTCCTCTTCGTATTGATACCGCTATAATGATTACTCAATGATGATACCATGGACCGAGAGAGTAGAGCAATATCAAAGCCCGCCTGCTAGGAATACATGACGAATGATCGTCGTCCAATGCCTTGAAAAAATAGGAGTAATGGCTACAGGATGTAGAGATGACAATAGATCCAGCATCTAGCTCTATCTCCCCGCCTCCGCCTCGGTACCTCCCCTCCCCCGCGTCTTCTCCGCCTCCTTCTCCTCCACTCTCACCCTCCTCCTCTCCCCCCTCTCGACCTTCGCATCCCTCCACCCCTATGCGTTGGCAACCACCAAGAAAGGCAGCGGCAAACTCGCGACGCAAAGGCCAGACAGGATCGTGATGGACCATCCTGCGCCGAGGTGGTTGTACATGACTTGGATGACGGCGGTGCCTATTGCCCCAAAGAGGCATCGGACTAGGTTGAACTGGATCCACGTCAGCAGAGGAAAATCCAGATTCAAGTGAAGAGAGGTGGATTTACCGAAGCGGAGACGGCGCCGCCTCGGCCTGGCTTGACGTTGATTCCGTATACCGTGACTGAACCTGTCAGCGTGACACAAGCGAGATGGAGAGGGATATACTCGTATTGATCGTCCCGGTTCCGAGCCCTAAGAAGCAGTTCACGACCAGCATGGCAGCAAGCGGGGCGTGGGCCTCAAGCACCATCCAAGAGATGTCGAAGAACGATGAACAGTCTGCCCCGCCCGTCAGTCGACGTATTCAGGTCGGAAGGTTGGACGGAGACTCACCCGACGAAGGGGTGGGTACATGCACCGTATTCGAATCAGATCGACGCGGAAGGTATTTGGGAACTTGCGATAGTCGCCTCCCGTCGCGTTTCTCTTCGCGACGGTAGTGGTAGTCGATCTGGAGACCGTGGATTGGGGACGCGCAGATGGCGCTGACACCGCTCGGCCTGGATACCCGCCGTCAGCCTGGAACGTCGAGAATCGAGAATTGTGACACCGAGGGGAACGTACAGGTAACACAGCCCGATCTTGAGTTCATCGAGCTGGTATGTATCCTTCAGCGATGTCGAGAACAGCACGCTGGGCTTCGTCAGATGCTGAATCGGTCATAAAGGGAAGGCGGCGCGAGCCACAGGACATAAGAACTCCAGGTAGAGGAAAGACACGAAGATGAAGAGAAGCAGTATCTCGGGGGTAAAGAGGATCATAAAAGCGGATAGAGGTTGATACGGATGCGAAACAACCGTCAGCACAAGGCAATTGCTTGGCTAATGAAGCGGCTCTACTCGCCTTCTTGCGCGGAGGTCGTTCAACGTGTTCCCCTTGCTGCCCGCGCGCCACCTTAGCTCCCGCTTCATCCTCCTCCACCTGATCAACATGATCGGACTGGAGTACACTGCCGGTGGCGGGATACTCATGTCTCCGCACAGGGATCACAGCGTCGCTGGCATGATACTGAGCGAGGAATCAGCATATGAAAGCGAAACGATCTCGGGAAAGACCGACAAAATGACAGGCACGAGCACCACTCCCGTCGTGATGGTCAAGAACCCAAACGATCGATCTCCAACCCAGCGTATCCGCCAATCCCACCGATCGAGGGACCGAATGCAGGTCCAAAGAGAGCTACGACTTCATAGATCCCCATGAATTTGCCTCGTTCTCTCGGTTCGGCTACGTCGGCAACGCATTTCGCACCGATAGCTATGACCGCGGAGCCACCGGTAGCCTATCCCTCTGTCAGCCACAGAAACCATTGGATTAGGATGGTCACCCACCTGGAGAGCGCAGGAGTGCCCAAGACGCGAGTCGGCAGCGGGCCAAGTCCGATATCCGCGGCCATGTGAATCATCAAAGTACCGATATACACCGGTCTCCGTCCAAACGGAACCCGAGAGGGAGGGGGTGAGAGCTTGGAAGACGAGGTAGATGGTCGCTGCTAGCGAGATGTCCTCTTCGGTCTTGTTGAAGGCTATGGCGAGTGTGGCAGGGATCATCAAGTCAGCTCGCTATGCTCTGCCGCAAACGGTCGGCGCGTACGAATGGCAGGGACGAAGATGTTCGAGCGGAGCGGGAACGTCAGCAGACGGAACGGTGCTTGAGATCAGAGGTGGGACCGACGAGATGGGTAAGAAGACGGCAGCGATACGGCCAACGACGACGACAAGCCACATTTGGTTTGTGTAGGAAAGGCAGAGGAGGGAATAGAGGAAGCAGCAGTTGTCGTCCGAGCGACGTCGGGGAAACGAAGGGGTATGGCAGAGTCGGTCGTCGAATCATGTCGTTCGGAGTGGGTAGACGTTTGAGTACGGGTACGGTCGATGTCGGCAGCGACGGTTGTTTGCGGGTCGACAGGATTTAGCTCCGGGTCATGACCCTCCTGCTTCCTTCCTTCCACCTCTTTCGTACCGGCACGCTTGCCGAGGGGACGAGCCTCAACGCCTGATGTTGCACTATCGATCGTGTCTATATGTGTCTGGGTGGTTGAGACCGATATCGAGGAGAGTACGCTGGGGGACAGAAGTCATCACTATTGTTCTGGCGTTGACATCGATATCGTGATCGAGGTCAAGTCATTGAATCATGCATAGTCTCAGCCAGCACGCGAATTCAGCACCCCCACTCTCCGCGCCTCGGCCTCGCTATACATCCCTGAACCGATCGCAGGGCCCGGTGTTCCAGGCTGTGATGCAAATTGACCTCGAAAGCGGAAGTTGCTCTGACTTTGACCCGCAATGCTCGGCGCAGTCGAGGTCGTACGTGCCTGCCTTGCAGCTTGAGGAATACGATGGGTGGACTGAGCAGAAGAGAAGGATGGTTGGGTAATGCCTGGCTGATGCGAGGGCCGCCTGACTTGTGAAAGCCCTGGCGTTTGGAGGGGAGTGTTGGATGATGAAGATGCGTATGCGGAATGAGGGAAGCCAGCAGGCATGGGTATTCTCTTCTGGCTGATACGCGAGTTCACAGCAGGCTCGGGGGCGATCATACTGCCGTACGAGTCGACATCTGTCTGACTGGTGATTCCGCCGCTGATGTCCCCCACGATCTGGCTGAACCCTTGTTTCATCGCATCACCCATTGCCGTGACCGCGGATTCGCCAATATCGTTGATGATCGGAGTCGGGGATACGGAGGAGGAAAGGAAGCGAGGAAGAGCTAGTGTGAGATGGTTAGGATAAACGAGTCGATCTTGGATGACGGCGCGGAGGCGAGATAGGATGAGCTGCTCCAGCTTGGGAATGTCTATGCGACGTCATCAGCATTTTGAGCTAAATAGAGCACGAGCCAAGAGCGCCAACCTACCTTGCAGCTTTGCTCTGCTCCCCAACAAGCTTGTCGTTTTGAGGTTCAAGTGAAAGTCTGGCAACAGGCACGCATGCAAATGTTGTTGCTCCTTCACTGGATCGTGAATCTGAATACTTAGCTACCAATGATGACCCGTCAGCTCTCCCGGCTAAGGATTTCCTTCGAGCGACGCCGAAGTTCAGCAAAGATGACCGCAACTCACAGTCCCTCCGATCGATGCCAGCTCTACTCCAAGTGACACAGGTAGCACCGCGAATCTCGGTCTCGGGATATTGGCGAGTACAGCCGTAGAGATGGAAAGTGAGAGCGAGTCAAGGTAGTCGACATCGATCTCGGCGCGCTGAAGTACGTCAGCTTGTGTGGCGCAACGCGCCTCGCCAAGTCCAGGACGAGGTACGCCGGATAACGAGAAGCTGAGCAAGGACCCACAATTCGTCCGTGTCCATCGGCCGGCCGTATCCTCGCGTGTGACAGCAACGGGAATGAATTCCCCAGCGAGAGAGCCGTAACGTGGATCGGATCCTACACTCTTATCAGCTCCGATCCCATGCACACGACAGCCCCGCAGGGCTTTTGTGGCGATAGTGAGTGGAACCCACGAGCCAGCTCATCCCCCCTCCATCGGGATTCAACCACCTCTCGACCCTCTGTCTCGCCCCTTCCTCGCCGCCAGCCGAGAGCAGGTCGTTTCGATATCCTTGAATCACCTGTTCACGTCAATCCCTGCTCATCGCGGGCTGTGCGGGGAGACTGACCTGAGAGAAGAGTACATTCAGCCAATCGGTCGACTCGGCGGGGTGGGTCGCCATGTCGTATCCCGTCTTTCCCAATAACAGGCTAGGCAGCGGCGCGGGAACACCTGTGGTCGAGAGCACGGCTCGCTGCACCCTCCATATCAGTAGAGCGCTCCCAGCACCGTCAGTTTGAGAGGATACCTTGTGGGGCTCGGAGCGCCGCCGTTTCCATCCCTCCTCATCGAGCTGCTCACTAGGCGAGAAGACGACATATCGGACAAAGAGGAGGACGAGGACGAGGAATGAGAGTTGACCAAGGATGAGGCCTTGGGTGAAGGTCCACGGGGAGCTTTGGGGATGTGGACAAGTATCGGACATGGATAGGTGATGGGGAATGAGAGAAGGGGTTAGGTGAATGAGAAGAAGATGGATACTGGAGATACCTCCACCATCACCTTTCACGGAACCAAAATCTGTTCTTTTGCAATCTGGAGGTTTCAGCGCTCACACGTCCGCCTTGATCCGGGTCGACACCACTGAACATGTCGACCCACCGCTTCGTACCGCAGCTCACCCGGACGAGACTCCCTCGGCTTTTGGTATCCCGATCCTTCCACCCTCATCCCCTTGTCCTCGACACCAAGCCCTCCGCAGTCGAGCCCCGCCTCCGCCAATCCCTCAAAGATGCCATGAAGTCTAAAGACCGGCCCGCGGCTGCTTGCCTCAAGGTGATCTCCATCCTCCTCACCTTCTGACTGGGACCCAGAAGGCTGACGCGAGAAGGCGATACTAGCCGACGTGACTTACGCTTCCAAATCCTCTCCGACCCCTACGGAAGGACTGGCCGAGTCGGTTGTGATCCAGACATTACGGAAAGGAATTGCCAATCGAGTCGGTCATCTGCCTCCAAATGGATGATACTAATGCTGATGGAGGGTCAGACGCAAGCAGCCGAATCGTACTCCCCCTCATCACCTTCTCCTCATCCCGAGATGCACCAGAACCTCCAATCCGAGATCGCTCTCCTCCAATCCTTCCTCCCACAGTCACCCTCCACCGAGATCATGACGAGGACCATCCAAGAAGCCATTGACATTCTCAGCGACGAGACGCGGGGAAGTAAAGATGCCATAGGAGCCGTCATGAAGGCTGTTTTGGAAAAGGTGGGCGACGCAGGACAGGCTGTGGACCGGAAAGAGATTGGCAAATTAGTAGGGGAAATGCTGAAGGGGACGACATAGACATAATGCATGGTTCATAAAGGTCGTGAAGGTTTTGCGTGTATGCTCGTCTCTCATGCTAGTACAGCCTCTGCCTCCCGTCGCCGCTTACTCCTCGACCTCGCCCGCCACGGGGATGTCCGGCCACGAGAATAGGATCTCCGCAACCTCGTCGTCCGCTAACTCCCGCTCCTCCGCTTGAGAGGCCATCGCATCTCGTCTCCGCTTCTCCCCAGTCGAGACCGATTCGGCAAGGGACCTCGACCGCGTCCGCAGACTCGGGCCCGGCTTCGTCTTAAACTCGTCTCCGTCGTCAAAGGTCCCAAGCTTGTTGACGGTTTCGTGCATCGCCACTCTGCCTCGGTTCTTGGCTCCCCTCGGTAAGGATTTCCAAACACCTTGCTGGGGCAGATCCATCTGCTCCGAATCTGCTCCGTTCACGTTCGATGGTCCCGCTTTGTTCCCTCCGACCTCTGCTTCCCAGCGGCACACACAAGCCGATGCCTCTCGATTGCATTTCGAAGCCTTCAAATGCCTCGAAGGCTTCATGCCGAGACTCTCAGAGGCAGACGAAGACTGAATCGTTGAGACGCCGGAGGACATCTGCGCCGTACTTGTGCCAAATGGAGCGCCATCTGAGGTTGATGTCGGTAGATCGCCGCGGAGCAAGCTATCTCTGACTGGTTCCGGTAGACGAGCTAACGTGCTCGCCAGATGATTCTCACGGTTCTGCCGTTTGGCGGTATTGTTTGTCAGGACTCCGTTGTAGCTCGGCACCTGCTTCCCTTGCTGCGCCATGCGAGTAGCCAATCTCGTGTCAGTATCGAGATTGACTTGTAGTCGCCGCACCTCCATCGCCAGTCCTTGGTATTTGAGTCGGAGGCTCGGCTCCAAGAACTCGAATGGCAGATCCACTTTGTGCGGTTCAAGCTGAGTACTATTCTGGCTCTCAGGCGAAGGCGCAAATACCGCGACTTTCTGATCGCCTCGAGCTGACGTAGCTGCTTCAAGAGTGGTCTCTTTGCTGCGCACTGCCTGCTGACCTACAAGGGGCTGGGTAGTCGGCACAATCTGCCCGGACATTGTCGGCTTGCCCCAAGTGGGATCTCGGGAGATGGGCTGCTGATTCGTGCCGGGAGCAGCCGTCTTCTTGGCTTTTCCCGGCAATCTTTTCGTAGGCCCCTTCTTGATCTTTCCGGAGGTAGGCCCCCTTTTGGCCTTTGCGATCTTCCGTGGCACTTTCTTCGCTTTCCCCGGGGGTGCCGTCACTTTGTCGGCCATGAGACCGATGACCGTTGCTGCAGCCCGCACCCCTTCGTTGCGCCGCTTCGTCGCCCCGTGTCCAGCAGTCAGAGTGCATGTATCGCACATGTTGGGAAAGAAACCTTGTTCGGCCAACTTCGCGCTCGGCGAGGGATCGTCGAAAGTCGAATCGGGCGCCAGGGATTGGAGGACCTCAACGGCTTGCAGGAGGAGGGCGCGGCGCTGCTCATCGAGAGGAGAGGGGCGGTCAGCGACGTCTGCCAGATATCGGGAAACGTCGACGGCACGAAACGTACGCCATTGATCGATATGAACGCTAGCTAGCGCGGCTGCTGAGAAGTCGGCCTCATGTATAAGTGTTGCTGTGGAGTACGGCCTGCGCACTTGTTGGGGGAGAGGAGACTGGCCTTTGAGGATTGGTGAAGGCTCGTTCTGGTCCTCTGGTTCAGCGGACGCTGGCCTGGATGGCGACCATCGTTGGCGAGGCCGGGGTTTCGGGGCGTTCTTGAGAGCACGGGAAAAATTGTTGATCTCGCTCGGGGAGCTCGCATGATTCATGTATGGCGGGATGAAGCGTGGCAGCGGCGCTGGTGAGTCGAGCGAGTTGACGTCGATCCCGCTATTTATCTCGATGCCCTTTCTAATGAGGGCCTGTCTGCCGCGCTCGGTCCAGTAATGGAGGACCGCAGGGGTTTGGTACCAATGCGAAAAGGATTCGTGAGACGGTAGACGATGTAAAGTCGGCTCTTCTGCAGTAATCCATTCAGCCCCGGCGCTCTGGACTTCGACGCCAATCTTGGCGACGTCTTTTTGGCGGGTCAGGCCACCCGCGCGCACCCAAGCCGGGACATTTTCCACACTCCTGAGCTCTTCAAGGAGGCCGACGACGCCCAGCAAGATCTCGTCCATCCCAGAACGATCTGCAAATCCGTCTTCCTCGAAGTGCAGGGCGGCGGCTTTGCTAGATTGATACTCCGCTTTGTCATATTCGGGAACGACGATCTGGCTCCAAGGCTGGAATGCGGCTTTTCGAGGCGAGTCGTCCAAGAGAAGCGTGGTACGCTCGTCGAATCGATGGGCTGGTCGGTCAGGGTTCTCTTGGTCTGGGTGCTTAAGGTGTTCGATAGGCTTGCGCAAATCCTTCACGGTCTGAACCTTTCGGGCTGGATCCGAATGAGCTCGAGCCCCGAAGGAGTATCTCACCGTAATCGGCCTCATGCAGCCCCATTCTGTCCCTGGCCCAAACTCCAAGCAGCCGTCCCTCTCCATTCTGTTCCCTCGCAGCCCTGCCCGTTTCCGACTCCGGCTCGTAGACTCCCTCAATCCACTTCTTCCCGAACCCAAACTCCACCATGGCGCGGACGTTGATTGGCTGCGCCGATGACCAGACGAAGACCTCCCAAGGCCTGACCGGAGGTTTGTCGCTGTCCCAGGGCTCAGGCAGGAAGAGGTACTCGAGGAAGCAGGATAGGTACGGCCGGGGGTAGGCTTTCCGCCTGTTGCCAGACTGCCTGGATGCACTACGGTAGATCAGGGTACCATTGAGGTCGAGGACAAGAAGCTTTGCGACGATCTTGTCTGAAGAGCTGTTCGCTTTGCTTCGCTTCGACAGCTCGATGTATGGCGCGGGCGGGAGCTTCACGACAAACGGAGACGCTGGAGTATATTCGCGGCTTCCTCCGGATGAGGACGAGTTGAAGGGAATGAACGGGATATTCGCTGGAGTACGGTTCGACACAGGCTGAGTACCAGGCGGCAGAGTCGGCGGGAAGGGCGCCATGCCGCGTCGCCGCGGAGGGACATAGGCGGTATGTTGGAATCCAGCCGGTGAGGAAAGGCCTCCTTGCCGCGGGGGCGAAATAGCCCGTGAGGCTGACGAGCCGTTCGGACTAGATTGGTATCCACGCCTCTGGAAGCCCTGGATAGGTTCCCTCGCTTCGGGCGTCGAGTAGCTCCAACTTTCCATTTCACCGCTCATGATCGGTTTCCACGAATCTTGCGGGTTCCGCTGGCGCGGGGTATCGGCAGGAGGTCGGAATGGCCTTCCGGTTGCATTCCATTGTTGATAAGCGTCAGGACTTGCGAAGATTTCGGTGTCGCCAGGCAGGGTTTGATGCCATTGAGAGGAGGTCTTCTGGAACGGGATATCATGCAGAGGGTATGGTGGATTGGTCATGACGGTGCTCTGGGTATCTGGAGTGGGGGTCTCTCGAGAGGTCCTACATTGATCACGTCAGCCACCAGAGACATATGTGCCGCCTAGGTCGATTGATTGACTCACCTGTTCGAAGAGAGAAGGGAAGTGGAACGGGCGAAGTTGGACCATGCAGATAAAAGAAAATCGAAGCGAAAGAAGAATGGAAAATCACCAAAATTCAAACGCCCCAGACGCATACGTAGAGAGAGGGATCATCCAAGCCTCATCACTCAAGGAGTGAGGAGGAATAAAAGTTGAAGAGATCAGTGGAGAAAACGTCGAATCCTTGATCTTGTCCTCGGTGACGTGGGTATCCGCAACCGTTATCAGTTTACGTCAGCGGGACTTGGGGGCCGCTGATTCCGATCTTGTTCGCTTAGACTCACCCTCACCCGGATGAATGCTGTACAAGGCGTCTTGCACTGACGAGAGAGGTCTGATTGAGGACCAGCGGTCGAGAGAATGTGAGTCGAATCATCGTTCA
>JAABUI010001038.1_pt1 | contig 17060 bp, 15 predicted proteins | sample 5559111 | NCBI WGS metagenome assembly JAABUI01 (sample SAMN10711870, study PRJNA513365) | rock metagenome | isolation source: Antarctica rocks | place: Antarctica: Victoria Land, Buttleship Promontory
CCTTTTAGGTATTGCACTAATTTGCTTATTGCCAAATGTGGCGGAACCGATACAAACAAATGTACATGGTCTTTGCTGACATGCCCTTTCAATATTTCCACATCATGCCCTTTGCATATTTGACGTACCAGTTCCCGAACCCGCTCCCCCACCAATCCGATCATTACAGGCTTTCTATATTTTGTTATCCATACTACATGATATTTACAATCGTACGTCGTATGAGAGGTCTTCCGATAGTTTTGCACATCCCAAAGATATTAAACTAAAGTCTTCGCCTAAAGGCGAGGGATTTTCCCCCTGAAACTGACATTAAGGGAGCCGGTTGACGGTGCCATCCTCCACAATGGATAGAAATTTCAATTCCTACATGGTGCGATTAAGGGTGGACATAGTGGGGCGGGCATCGGCATACCGACCGAATTTCAATTCCTACATGGTGCGATTAAGGGTGCTTTATTTAGTTCTAACGTGGCTATAGTCTCAAAGCTATTTCAATTCCTACATGGTGCGATTAAGGGCGCATACCGGATTAACCCCGTTGATTGGATCTTTAATTTCAATTCCTACATGGTGCGATTAAGGGGACGGATTGCTGGACGATGGCACCCCGGCTCCTTTATTTCAATTCCTACATGGTGCGATTAAGGGAAGCAAAAAACACTGTATGCGAGAATGGCGATAGTTATATTTCAATTCCTACATGGTGCGATTAAGGGATATCTCTAATATTGTATCCTTTTTTAGCGAGTTCATTTCAATTCCTACATGGTGCGATTAAGGGTACAGCAAAGCGATGGTAAATAAGATTTGCGGCCTGAATTTCAATTCCTACATGGTGCGATTAAGGGAATCCATACCATCAAGAAACCGAAGAATATTATTCCATTTCAATTCCTACATGGTGCGATTAAGGGCACAGCGACGGAGGCCACAAGGTTACCGATTTGTACCATTTCAATTCCTACATGGTGCGATTAAGGGTTGTAAAGAAGTTTTTGATAATGATGAGTGTTATGATTTCAATTCCTACATGGTGCGATTAAGGGTTAGCGAGTTCTGGGTTTTTTTCACGCCATTGCTTAGATTTCAATTCCTACATGGTGCGATTAAGGGGTTGCTAGGTTTTTAAAGTTTTATTGTCCTTGTTTGTATTTCAATTCCTACATGGTGCGATTAAGGGAAAGGAAGTAACATCTGTTCCAAGCTTTGAACTACATTTCAATTCCTACATGGTGCGATTAAGGGTTGTAAAGAAGATATGACTTCTTATAGTAGCTTTTCTATTTCAATTCCTACATGGTGCGATTAAGGGTTTACTGCGGAGACCTAATCATGGCCGTTAAAATTAATTTCAATTCCTACATGGTGCGATTAAGGGTTTGCCCCCAATGCTGCCAAAATGCTTATTGTCGTATTTCAATTCCTACATGGTGCGATTAAGGGTTAATTGCAGAAAATGCAATAGATGGAATTAAATAAATTTCAATTCCTACATGGTGCGATTAAGGGGCTCTGCCCAATTGTAGCGGCTTGCAGGTTTTTTGATTTCAATTCCTACATGGTGCGATTAAGGGTGTCCTCAATGCATCGGAAGATGCTTTGGAACTTCATTTCAATTCCTACATGGTGCGATTAAGGGTGCTTTTTGGCCGGTACGGATAGATGGATATAACATTATTTCAATTCCTACATGGTGCGATTAAGGGGTGAATGCCTATGTTCAACAATTGTCTTGGTCTGACCTATTTCAATTCCTACATGGTGCGATTAAGGGCTATAACCAGAAAAACAGGTTTAATAAAGACGAACTTATTTCAATTCCTACATGGTGCGATTAAGGGAACCAAATCGGCAGGCGGGAAAGCAGTTACTATTGTATTTCAATTCCTACATGGTGCGATTAAGGGAAAATATTATTTAAATTTACACTTTCAGGTTTAGGTATTTCAATTCCTACATGGTGCGATTAAGGGACTTTTCATCAATCAAGTTTTCGTCAGTAATCTTATTTCAATTCCTACATGGTGCGATTAAGGGCATTAGACAGGATGGAAGGAAAAGTTGCACAAGCATATTTCAATTCCTACATGGTGCGATTAAGGGATATGGTATTGATGAAATTTCCCCGCATTACTACCGAATTTCAATTCCTACATGGTGCGATTAAGGGGTGTAATTGTTTGCTCCATTGAGGCGTTCATTCGATTTCAATTCCTACATGGTGCGATTAAGGGTGCAACAGCCGGTGCATATCCAGCCTTGTTAAAAAATTTCAATTCCTACATGGTGCGATTAAGGGAATGGGCGGCAGGCAGCAAAGGAATTGTTTTTTCAAATTTCAATTCCTACATGGTGCGATTAAGGGATGATCTGATAGCTAATCCAGTTATGAATAGATGGGATTTCAATTCCTACATGGTGCGATTAAGGGACTTCAGAATATTCGCGTTCGGCTTTTGTTAACTTTATTTCAATTCCTACATGGTGCGATTAAGGGAACCTGGATGACAACGTTAAAACACGGTTGGATAATATTTCAATTCCTACATGGTGCGATTAAGGGGCTCTTTTACCTCCTGAACGAAGCCGCTTTGTTCCTATTTCAATTCCTACATGGTGCGATTAAGGGCAAACGTTACTATAACCGGAAACATAATTTCTGTCACATTTCAATTCCTACATGGTGCGATTAAGGGTGAGTTTGAGTATTGTAGCCATTTGACAGTGTCAGCATTTCAATTCCTACATGGTGCGATTAAGGGCCGTTGCAAAAACGGCTTAAATATATCTAAAAAGGCTGTTTTTACAGCTTATTTTTCAATCATTTTAAGTCGGTTGGCAATAGCCGGTTTCAAAGCGGCCACAGACAACCAGCTTTTTACCTGCTTTTAGGCCGTTCCAGTTATAAAAAAGAATATTCATACGTCAATGAACTGGCCTTGCTGTCTCCACCGACAACTTACAATATATTGTCAAGCTTGTTTTTTTCGGCACCAATTACTTCTTTTTCCAGCCATTTTTCTTCCCGGCTTTTAAATACCAGGATGCTGTCTGTTTCTGCGTCAATAATTAATTTGGCTTTCACCAGCAGTTCTTTTAATTTCACCGGCGTAATTTCACCTTCAAAAACAGAATTTTGTATCCAGTTTAAATACTGCCTGCACAATTTCAGCATCTTCACTACCCGCTTCTCCCCTATGTCGTATACTAAGATTACATACATATCTTTTATGTTTAGGCTATCAGCATTCAGCCTTTAGCCATCAGTCTTGCAAGTTCCGACTTTGGTTTCTCACAACTCCCTTAAATTTCTTCCTGTGCAATCTTATACTTCTTTTATCCCTTAAAAAATAATATTACGGCTATGTACTTCTGTAGAAAAATCAGATCCAATACCAACTTTACCATGCTAAAAGAAGCATCATACCTTTTTTGCACAAATCCACGCATTTGATCGCATTAAATTAAATACCAAATCTTCCCAATGCTTTTTCCGAAAGCTGGTTGCTGATACCTTATCGCTAAATCACCACCTCACTTTATAAGGTTTATATTCATCCAATCCCAACACATGCTTGCCCAGCTTGTAACATTCCAGTTTAATCAGGTGTTTATAACTTACGTTTTTGTTTAAAACAGGATGCTTGAAAGTTTCGTTCAGCCGTTCTTCCCAGGCTTTCACAAATACTTTTCGGCCCGAATCTTTCAACATACAACCGTTCATTTTCATATTAAAATCTTTGGGTTGGATCTCTTTTTTGTTCAGCAGCCGGAAAATTGTACGATCCACCAATACCGGTTTAAAAATTTCCGCCAGATCTAATGCCAGTGAAAACCTTCTGTAACCTGGTTCATGCAAATAACTGATGGTTGGATTTAATTGGGTATGGTACAATTGGTTGAGGCAGGCCGAATAGCACATCATGTTGCCAAACGAAATCATCGCGTTCAACTCGTTCATCGGCGGCTGTTTGCTCCGTCCTTCCATCTGGTAATTGTTCAGGATCATATCAAAAGCCTGGTAATACTGCTGTCGGATGTTGCCTTCTATGCCCATCAGTTCATCTACTGCTTTTGTTCCCTCAATCTGTAGCATCAGCAGTTCCATACTTTCTAAAGGTTCACTTACATCTTTTTCCCGGTTAAGGTAATAACGCAATGTTTTGGTCATGTTAAAAGCGGCACCGTTCACAAACTTGCGGGCAATGATCATCCGCTTTTTGGCGTCCAAATAATGTTTCGTTTGCGAGATCTGCATCTTTCCGGCCAGTAAATACTCCTTCGGACAAAAACTTCCCGTGTAGTTTTCGTAGTAATCAAAAAAGTGGACAGAGATACCAGCCTTACCCAGGAAATTGTACAATGCGCTGTTGGCATCCAAACTACCGAAACAGAACAGATCCGAAACACCTTCCACCGGGATGTACTTTGGTGTTCCTTCTACGCCTTCTTCATCCACCGGCAAAAATTTAAGCGTATTATCCTTTCGGCTTAAACGGCCGGGATTAAACAGGTAGTAAGTTTGTTTCATGGGTGAAGAGTAATTTAGTGAGAGTGATATTGTGAGAGTGATATTGTGCTTGGTGATGTTGTAATTTGATATTTTCACTTTTCACCGCATCACTAAATCACTTTTCACCTCTCACCTGTTTCCAACATTAATTTCTTTTTATAAGATGCCATTACTTTTAAAATTTCTTCTGTTTCCTTTTTACTGATGCCGTTTTGTCCATAGCTATAAAATTGCTTTCTTCCAGCATTTCTATCCAGAATAAAGACTCATCTGCTTCTTCTACTACAATGCATAACTTGGCAAATTTTTCTTTATCTGACCTGCCCCTGCATACCGCCCTGAAATTTGCCGCTACCGATGTAATAGATCTAATCAACTGTTTTTTGATGATAAAACAAGCATCGTTATACGGCAAAGAGGCTGTTAAACGAATCACTTCTAAAGCTACTGCTTTGCTTCTGTTGCGAAAAACCTCATTGAAATCTTCCTGGCGCATGAGTGATGTTGTGATTTGGTGATGCTGTGATGTGGTGATGTTTGTGATGTTGTGATGTAGTGATTTGGTGATCTTATAAATAGTGTGATGTAGTGATTTGCTGATCTATGATTTGGTGGTTCCTTGCAATTCTCACTTCTCACTAAATCACCTCTCACTCCATCACCCCTCACCCGATCACTTTTCACCCGATCACTCCTCACCCCTCCTCCACATAACAGAAATCGAAATAGCTGCATTGCTTGCAAATAGGCTTTCGCAACAAAGGCGGACAAATTTCGCTTCCCACAATTTGTTTAATATTCATTTCCCAAGTTTGGATCAGTTCTTTATCGCCCGGTTCCATTTCCACAGTTTCCGTTTGACGCATTTTGGGATACTCGATCAAACCAGTTACATCTTCAATTCCTTGTTGCCCTAATTTGTAGATATAATATTTTACCTGTGCAATATGTGCTTTTTCTACCTTGTCGCTCTTCTTTACCTCGTGCACCACCTTGTTTTTGGCATCGTAGAAATCTATCTTGATGCCATCCACTTCCACTTCGGTATATTGCTGCGGACGATCTGTATAAGTGGTTTCGCCGATCAGTTTGCCTTCGGCCACCGTTTCGGACGTATGCTCCATTTGTATGCCGTTGGCAAAGAGCCATAATTTCCGGTGGCAAAGGAAGTAGTAGTTAACGTGGGTAGCGATGATGTTCATGATCGAAAATTTAAAATAATTCCCTATCGAAATCACAGTTACGTACCGCTTCCTGTGCTTCTTTTATGCTGAAAAAATTGGCATCCCAGGTTTCGTCCTTTTTCAGGCCGAGCCATTCTTTAAATTCCTTATGCTCCGGGTGCTTTGGATCGGCGAGTGCTTCGCGTAGGTTTGCATATCCCCAGGGACCACCGCAATCTTCCGGCGGACAAGCGCCTTTTCCGGCCAGACAATCTGCATAAAGCAGTTTTTCTTCCGTGATTTTTTCTAAGGTGATCACATGGAACCAATCATCTCCAAAGTCATACAGGTAATTAAACTTTTGCCCTTCTGTATTAAAAATTTCCGATAGCTTGATTTCCTTACTATCTATCACTTCGTCTTCTTCATAAAAATCGGGATCATACATTTCCTTTTCCGTAATAAAAAAATCGCTGCGGTACCCCAACAACGAAAAGCGGAACATGTGCGCATTTTCCCACCCAAAAGCTGCCTGGATCAGCAGGTGAAACTGGTGAAACGTAAAAGTTTCCGGCACCAGCAAACGCCGCCAAACAGGTGGCTTGGTGATGTTTTTTAGTTGGATTTTGAATTGGAAGGGCATAGCTATTAATATCTAATAATTATTTGCTACAAGAATCTATCTTCAACTATAGATTCGATGCGACTATAACCAAGAATATCATTATATATCAAATTATTGGCAACAATTACATTTCTCTTTGAATCTTTAGAAGGGTTTTCCAATTCATAGAAATATACTTGAACTAACAGTTGATTGGCTTCAATATAAAGTTTTCTTCTCTTCTTTTCATCAAATTCTTCAGTTAGGTTTGAACATAAAACTTCAACTTTCTGATTATTATCTATTAAATCTTCCACCCAATCTTCCCAATGTCCGGCGATCCATTCTGATTCATAGTTTACAATCGTTGAGTGGTGTAAACCTTGTTTAAAATCTCGTAGTTGATTTTGATTATATCCATTTTTATACACCTGATTACAAACATTCACCAAATCATCTTCGGAGAGTTCTTTGTTATTTAATAATAGCAAATATTCCCAAGTGTCTTTCAATACTTCTTTATCATAAAAAGGTGTTTTTCCAATTACATTTTCAAGCAAATAAACTGGAACTGTATTATAACTTAATTCAACTTCTTTATCAATAGGAGATATGTGCTTTTTACCAGCTCGATTAACTCGACCAAATCTTTGAATAAGTGCATCAATAGGTGCGTTTTCTATAAAAGCAATATCATAATCAATATCAAGACTAACTTCAACTGCCTGAGTAGCTATTAATAGTTTGGGTCTCTTTGAAACATCATCATTAGTAATTACTTTTTCAATTTCATTTCTACCTTTTTTATGAAAGCCGCCGTGTAATAGGTTCACTGAACCAGAATAATTAATTTCTCTATATATTTTCTGTGCGGTTTTTACATTATTAGCAATTATTAAGACAGAACAATCTTCATCTAAATATTTTTGTATCAAATAAATTTTGTCAAGTAGAGATGTATTGCTTTCACAATAAAGTTGATGACGCTTTCTATTTAAAATAATCCTATCGCTTTCGAATAAAGGATTGGGACGAAAAAGTTTATTATAATTTCCCTCAAAAACTTCATCAACGATAATCTTTAGCATAAAATCTGGAATTGTTGCCGACATAAAGAAAAATTTAGCACCAAACAATTTTTTAAAAAGCTTAATGCTGGCTAATAGCATACCTGTCAGCAAGGCATTATAAGTATGAAATTCATCAATAATAAAAAGTGCATTTTTGTAATCATACAAAGCCAATTCCCATCCTTTACCTTTAAGAGATGTTTTTAAAATTTGATGAAGCGTAGCAACTTTTATTGGATAGAATAATTCACTTGATAAAGATTTTTTAGACCTTGCTAATTGTTCAATCCATTCATAATCTTTTTCTTCATTGGAATCTTCATTTGACAACTGCTCATAAAAGAAATCAAGTGTCTTTGAATGTAAAGCAGTTACTCTTTCATTTTTATCTTTTTCAAAAATTTTTTTCAATCGCACTACCATTGCATTAATACTTGCAGTGTAAGGTAATAAATAAAAGAGTCTTGCATTTCCTTGTTGATTGGCATAAACCCAGCTTAATGCCGCTTCTGTTTTTCCAGAGCCCGTAGGTGCATGTAAAATAACATCTGTAGTTACAGTTTGAAGAGTCTCTTGGAATTTTCGGAAATCAAAATATTTATCTTCTTTGTTAGGTTGAAAATCTTTTATTTCAACTTTTTTATAGTCTGGAATTGATTCTTCCATTCTTGCAGAGCCTATATGATCTGCAGCAATCAGTAAGGCTCGCATAAGAGAAAGATTTTTCCGTTCTAAACTATCAGGAACAGCTTTAATTTGATATGAAGAATGAAGTTGCTTTCGCTTTTCTTTTGTAATCTCTAAATGTATTTCCTGATCTTTAAGTTCTATGTTAAGATTCATTAAAGCTAACCAATCTTGTAAAACCTTTTTTGTCAAAAGATATTTTTCGGTCTCATAATGATAGCGCATGTCAGAAGTCAGAATACATCCGTCGAGACGTCCAGGCGAATCTCTATGTGGTTCTATTCCCTTATGATGAGTCGCAATAGCAAACAATTCATCGTTTTTTAAGTTTAAAAAGTTTTCGCAAAACCAAAGTGAAATGATTTCATGACGAATGGAAATACTTTTATCTCCGTTTAATTTTCTTTGAAATGCACTATGAATCTTGCCTAAATCATGCAATACTGCACAACGGTATAATTTGTCTGCCCAAAATACCTGCTCTTCAATAGTAAACGATAAATTTTTAAGTAAGTTTTTACCTGCAATAATTACATGTTGAGTATGCATTTCTAAGGTTGTTACACCATCACTTTTTGCATAAAACTGATCAAAGAAATTAGTTTGCATTTTCAAAAATGTGCGAATAAAAGCTTCGTGGGTTTTCTTCTTGTGTTTGATAAAGATTAGGCATTTTTACTTTTGCTTTACTATCAAATGGAACGGACATAAAAATACCTGTTCGTGTAGCTTTTCTGCCACTTCCTATTTCTTCAATCTCTTTGTATGCTTCGGCAAGTTGCACCAACTGACCACCTATTTGTAACCTTGAATTGAAGGGTAACATACATCCAGAAAGAGTTGCTTCTTCAACGGCTTTTGCATTTATTACTCTAACTGATTCAATCTTTAAAATATCTTGAGAACGACCTAATGAAGGAGTTCCTATAGGATTTATAAAATGTTCTTTCCAGTCCAAACGATTCAACCATATCGTAAGTTTAGGCAAAACATGAAATTCTCGAACATAGACATCTCCACCATCTTCATGTGGTTTTAAAGAACCTTGTTTTAACTGTAAACGTTGCCGCTTTTCTAAATCCTTTGCTATAGAATCGTAAGAGTAAGTAAACCCAATTTGAACTTCATCAGCATTAACGATCCTGCCTAAGCAACAGCCTATTAATCCTAACAATAATGAGTAAGTCGGTGTATGCAAACAAACCGAACCACCTTTAGGACTACCAGAAATAATAAAAGGCATTCTTGGTGTAGCAGTCCATCCTACAAATTGAATCTCCAAAAAACTATTCATATTGTAAGAATTTTTCGTTGAATTGATTGACAATACCGATAGGAGAATCAACTATAAATCCGCCTCCTAATTCCTTCACTTCATTTTCATTCTCTAAATAGCCATCACGAATACCAATAAAAATTGGAGTTGCCAATTTGTTTTTATAGTCAGAGGCAATTTGTTTTAAAGCACTTAAATTCAAAGCAGGCTTTTCACCTGTTCCAACGAAAAGATTATTAAATACTGGATTTGCTGATTCCATACCTGCTAAAATCAATAATTTAGGAGAAACATCTGCACCGAAGGCTGCCTGTTTTGCGCCTCCTCGCAAAAACGCCAATCCTTTAAGTAAGCCCGATGCATGTTTCTTGCGAATAATTTCTGCATCTTTTAGTTCATATCTTTTAAATTTATCATTATACAATTTATTTTCATTGAATTTGTCTTTATGCTTTTGTACTAATTCTTGTGAAAGTTCTTGGTGACTTCCAAGATTATCATATCTGCATAAACGATAGTATTCAAGATTAAAAAAACCTTCTAAATGAGTTGAATAAAATCTTGTTGTATAAGGCAAAGGGGTTCCTTCCTTCAAGTGAACAAATGCTTCATCATTATTTAAAGTCCTCATACCAAGGATACCTTTAAGTATTGATGATTTAAATGGAGAAGTTCTTTGAATACTTTCAGACTTTGTACCCTTTGTCTTTTTTACATTTTCATCTATTACATCCTCTTGTTCTTCATTGTCTTCCTTTCCACCACTTTTCATATAACCAAACAAATCATCTTCAGGAAATTCTATAGGATTGAGTTCTGTAGCAATTTTACTTGTAGAGCCTTTAGTATTAAACTTTATTCCTCTTAATTCACTTGGATCCCAAGAATTTTCTTCATTAGTAGTATTTCGAAGCCATCTTCTTCATGATTGAGCAGATACATAAGGCACTTCTTCAAATCGGTTATTTACCTTTTCTCTAAATGTTTTTGGAATCACTTTGTTTTTGTCTTCTCCGCTTCCTAATCCTGCTCCATTTAAGAATGCAGCAGTTGCATCAATTAATAATGCACCTGTAATGTTGTTTAAGTTTGCCATTGTTTAAGAAATTATGATTTGATTTTGTTGTGAAAATGAACTTTGATACTGTTTTAATAATGAAAACTTGATTGCGAATTTGGCAAATGAAATAGCATATTCACCATTAGGGTTATACAAAAGCGCATCAGACCATTTGTCTTTATCGGTTTCGTTTTTAGTATTTAAGAAATTATTGGTTCTTTCTGTTGCTTCATTGAACCAATAAAGGAAATCGGTTGTTTCCAATGAAATATCTTGAATCAATTTCAGGAATTTACCATAAGGTTGTCTGCCTGTTTCCTTATTTTCATACTTATCGAAATAATAGCTCTGGTAATTTCCTGAAAAGCTCATAAAGTTTGCAAACCATTTTTCCGTAGGGTTATTTAATAATAAATTGTTAGACGACTGTAAACTATCTATTTCTTTAAGCTCTTGCTTAGGTTGACTAAAAAATATGCGCAAAAGCTCATTTAACCCGTTTTTGACAATAAGGAAGTTTTCGTTATATAGAAAGTGCCTTATGGTTTTCAGATCCAAATCTCCTATATCGTAAGAACGAAGCAGCAATCCAGCATATCCTACAGAAATATAATCTTGAGTATTTGTTAAATCTTTTATTAACCTTGTTTTGTTTTCATCGTTTTGAATAAGCGCAATTATCCATTCAACAACAATTCTTGCATTCGAAGCTTGTTGTGAGAGAGCAGGAGTTTGAGTATTGGAAGCTTTCTTCTGATAATAGTAATGAATTAGTCTATAGAGGTTGTATGAATTATTTTTTGGAGGTATTTGACTATCATCATCAAGAATTTCAAATTGATGATTCAGATTCCATTCTTCATTTTTGGTAGCTTCAACTAAAACAGAATATAAGTCAATTCGATAACTTTTTTCATTCCATGCAGAAGTGTCTGTAAGATATTTTGCAAAACCTTTGCTTTTATACTTGTCTATTAAATAAGCTATGTATTTGGCATAATTAAGTTGTTTTGTATTATCTGTTTGTTCAAAATAAGCTTCTAAAAAAGCCACTGTAACGCCTTCATATACTACTTTCTTCTTTCCTTTCTTAAATACATTCGGATATAGTAAAGACCATTCCTTGCTATCCTCTAATGCACTTAAAAAATCAGATGAAAAGTCTTTATCTTTATTATTTAGTATACTATTAAGCTCTTGCCTTGTATCTGGTCTTTCATTTAAATGATTGAGCTTTTGAATAAGACTGTTTGGCACTCTATCTATTTCACAACTTGCGCCTGTTCCTGAATTAGAAAAACTCCATAAGTTCAAATCAGAATAGGTTTCTTCAAAGTCTTCTTTGCGCTTTAATAATTTTAAAGCCTTTAATAGATAGTGTCCTTTGGCGTATTTTACATTTTCTATTGGCTTAGTCGAAGGAGTAGCTTGAATTTGTTTTTCCAATTCTCTATGGTTGTCTGCAACAAAGTTTCTTGCAAAATCAAAATTTGAAGAATCAATAAGCAAAACTCCACCATTATAAATAAGAGAAGATAATGGCAGAAACTGAAGAATGGCTATACAGATTGGATGAATCTGTATAGTAAATTTTGCTTGTGGTAATGACTGGGCATCTGAACCTAAACCACCAATTAGTGGAAACCAGCTACGACTTAAATTAGTATCTTTTTTTTGAATTTCTTTTTCCGAAATTCCAATACTTTTTGAAGTTTTTTTAAAAACAGTGCTAAATGTACTATTGAATTTTAAACCAGAAATTTCGCATATTTTATCACCTTCATTTTCAAAGCTGCTAATTATCGTTTTAAATAATGCCTCATACGTTTTATCGCCATTGGCTTTATCATTATGTAAAGGACCGTTTTTGGTAAAAAGCATAGTGTAGCTTTTCAGTCGTTTATTAAGTTTTAACAACTCTTTATTGTTATATAACAGTAATAAAATATCAGGAGTTATCTCTGATACATTTTTCAAATTACCTAATGCTTCAATTGTCATTAAAGCATTATTTAGCATTGCGTTGCCTGTATAACTTTCAAATATTTTTTCCATTAACATCGTTATATACTATGATATATTTATGACATATCATATTAATAATAAACCCTTTTATAATTGATTAATCTTCATTTCTATAAGCCACACAAGCCAAAACATCTTCTTCATCTAATTCAGGGAAATCTTTAACAATTTCCTCAATTGTCATTCCCGAAGCCAAGTATCCAAGAATATCCGAAACTGATATGCGTAAGCCTCTGATGCAAGGTTTCCCGCTCCTTTTACCGGGTTCAATTGTGATCCTGCTTTTGTAATCCATTTTCCCGCTCATATTTCTCAATTGTTAGTTATAGAAACTTTATTTCATAATTATACTTTTTTATATTTGCATATACAAATTGCTTTAGTATCTAAAACTCGCTTCATGTGGGGGTTGCAATAAGCACGGGGCTAATGGAATTTGTATATTAAGTTCTGTTCCCCGTTCCCACACACCCAAACCCCACTCCATTCATCGCCCCCAAACCCGCATCCAGTGCCAATTGGATCACCCGGCCTGAAGCTTCCATTTCCAATTCAAACCCAAAATAACCGCGCACTTTGGTTTCGGCTGCCTGTCCGGCTTTGATGGTGTTCAACCGGGTTTTCACCCGGTTTAGCGGTCCTATATGGAAATCAAATACTTCTGCCGAAGCGGTTTCCTGTCCGTAAGCTACTGCTATTTTCTCCATCAGGTTATGTTTCAGCAGCGGGACAAAAGCTGTATCTTCCGGCGAAAGGTAATCGTCGTGGCCGCGTTCGTTCAATCTTCCAACCACCAATGGCGACAGCAGTTGCAATTTCACAGTATGCCTGTTTTCTTCCTCCACCGGAAAAAGCAGCGGCAAAGTTTCAATCTGCGAAATGGTAAATGCACTTTTGGCGCCACGGCCAGCCAGGGTAAACTGCTGGTTGGCAAAAATGCCTTGCACTAAATTGCCTGCAAACTCGGGCATGTGGCAGGCTAAAATCAGGGTAAGGTTTTGGCCCTGCAACTGCAATGCTTCTTTTACCACCTTAAATTTGCCTTGTAAATTGGAAAAGGTAAAGAATTTAAAATGCCGGGAATGTTCGTTTTGCGCGTAACCTTTTTCGTGCAAAAAACTGGCATATTGCTGGTCGGCATCCGCAATCTTTTTATAAATTACAGCAGACAGGGCATAAGGATAATCAAAAGGCACATAAGTTTCCTTTTGTAGGGAAGTAAGCGTTAATATAAATTGCATGCAGGTTTAGTTACAGACAAGATAATCATAACTTTCAGGAAAACAAGTTATTTAAAACCTAAATATTAAATAATTTGCTTTTTTTATTAAATACATATTCATAGCACAGTTAAAGGAATAACACTATGCTTAGTATTTATAGGAAATTATATTCCCTTTTTTTATGATGCTGTATATTTATAGAAACAGTTTGGCAATCGTTTCTATTGGGATGAACATTCTGCCGCTATCAGGCAGTCAATGAAACCGTATTTAAACAAAAGTTTCTGGCTTTCTCATCCAATGGATCAACTATTACCGCCATAGGGCCTATACTGCTTATGGCATTATCATAACTTCTTTTTAAGGCCTCTATTAACAGGAGTTCACCAAGCCCTTGTCCTTTATACTTGTTATCTACGGCCAGCCTTCCCAAAAGGGTAACCGGAAAACGGGAATATGCAGGTGGCAGTTTTTTTAAAATCGCTTCCGGGATTTCTTGCCTGTCAAGGCATCCCCTAATAAAGTATAGTAACCTTTTGTTTCTAAATTTTCACCGGGAAATATAAAGACGGCTGTCAGTTGTCGCTTTACGTCCTGCCCCGCCTGCCCGTGAAGATTATGGTCGAGTATTTCTGCACCGCAATTAAAATCCTGCTTTCTGTAAGTTTTATCTAAATAGTACAGTCAGATTTTAAAGCTTGCTGATAGCGGTTAAAAGCGGTCTTTAACTTCTCGTTGGGTTCAGTAGGATTGATGATACTGTTAAAAAATGTTTCCTGGTCTTTCTGTGAGGCAGGTATTTTATGGTACTGTTCCAAAATCGTGTTTACCTGGTACTGAGCGGAAGAAATTAAAAATTCAGTTAAAGTACGATAGCCTGCTAAATCAGCCGCCTTTTCAAAAAGCGCTTTTTGTGCTTCTGGAATGCGAGCATCAAACCTCGTTTTACGTTCTTTTATTTTTAATCGTTTTTCCATATACGAAATGTACGGAAATACTCCGTACAAATAAAACTTTATCAACTTCTATTGATGCTGATAATAAAGTAAATACATCAATTTTTACCGGTTCAGCAAGACCTAAAATTACGAGGAGCCAATAGATCTCGCAATAGGTCTCGATCAGATTGAGAAATATTGATCTAATTTGGCAGCTCTTAAAACAAAAAGAGCTTAAAACCATTGATTTTAAGCTCTTTTAATCTTGTTTGACAACTATCAGGCGGAGAGCTAGGGATTTGTAACCACCTTGTTTTTCCGCTCTAATTCGATATTTTGAAGGGTTTTAATTCTGTACTCACCGAATTACTCACCACATTGTATTACTATTGTATAGCTGCAAATGCTATGCTTCAAATATACAAAAAATGTATTTTCTGCAAGCTTTTTAAACGCTTTTTATTAAAAACATATTATTAAAGATTTGGAAGGTTTTACCTGTTTAGCTTTAGCAAAAGCTACTTATTGGACAATAAAACTTTTTTACATGTCATTTTTTATACCGGAACTTTGGGTTAGATCTGTTAATAGTTACATTCAAATACCTCTATTATGTTTGCCATGCCATCAACACCGGAAGATGAAAAAATCAAATGGGACGGCACAAAAGGAGATTTTATCACATTTGTCGAATTTTACCAAATAGCAGGTGGCCTTAAAGTTAATGGCCGTGAACCAACGACAAATGAAGTTGGCAATCTTTTCCTTAATGTAATTGATATTGACCTTTCACCTTTTCCGGATTTCAAAACCATGCGCATAGCACTGACACCACATAAAGATGCTTCGGAAACGGCAACCGAAGTTGCAGGCCATCCAGAACATCAATATCAGACAGATGATTTAATGGAAGAAATGAATATTGAGCCAAGCTAGAAAGAAAAGGTTAAAAGAATGTTTGGCTGAATGATGACAACCGATTTTGTACGCCGTTTAGAAAAATATGGGAAGTTTCACTGACACTTTTCAAAAGTTAACGGGAGTTAAAGCGCGGCAGCGACGCCCGTCTATTGCGGAGCAACAGCGGGCGACAAAGTTAATTGAGATCAACCACCAATCCCTCCTGACAGTCGGCGGCTTCTTTCTCCGCCTCTTGGCGGGTTTCAAAAATGAGATTGTTGCCATCATGGTCGGTTACAATAATGGCATATTCAGGACCTCCAAACATTTCTATTACGATGAAACTCATGTCTTTTTAGATTTATAAAGGACAATCCGTTAAGATTGCCCTGTGTGGTTAATTCAATGCTTCTATGCCATGCTTAGCGAACTGGTTACATAAATCGAATGCCGTTTGGCTTCGCTGTAACCCTGTACCATACATAATGGATTTAAACTTGCTTTCATCGTCCTTGTAATTGCGGACATTCTGAAAGTAGCCGGTAACGGAATTATAAGCCCCAAACAAAGTGCCTTTCGTGGTTACTTCCTGTTGTGTAGGGCTGGTTAAAGCGTATTCCATTACACTGCTCACCATATTGTTATAAGTGGCAGATAGTTCATCTAACTTGCCGTTTTTCAGGTTCTGCAATACTTCCTTATTGGGTGCCATAGCCACCTGTACCAATCGTTTAACCGCATTATCAGTGATGCGTATCCTTGACCAGTTGTTAAATGTTTCCTCTAATTCGTTTGCTAAAAGATTGGTAACGCCCAATAATTGGTGCGCCTGTTTTAAACGGTCAACTGCACTTGCAGTATGCCGTATTTTTACAGCATTGCTATGGTTACGCATCGCAGCATTAAGCGTATTCGCACACACTACTCTCACAGGCGTAAAAGCCGCGGTTATACTGCCATAGCCATCGTGCGAAGTCGTTAAAAAGATATACTGCTCGATCAGGTCATCTTTACCCACACGGATATAATCAGGTAGTTTGGCTGTAATAAATATGCGTTCGCCTTTACCCAATGCTCCTGCGGTTTCGTATAAAATGCCACCCTTTCCACCTACAATAGCATCAAAAAACTCAAAGGCGTTTACATTCTGTACGATTTCGTAATCCTTGCCGACTACGCCTAAAACCTGCTCCGTATCGGTGCGGATGGTAGCATAAAAATTGGGTACTTCAATTTCAGGGATGATAATATCTGTATCGGGATCGCCTGTATAATTTTCGGTATCATAAGTAAACAATGGGCGTTTTTCCACATGGTAGTTTAATCCTGCGTATTTAATTGCCTCTGCGCTGGTGGGATAATCGCTAATAACTTGTCCTAATCCGTGCCATGCTTTTTCTTTTGTACTAAAAAAACTGTGCTTTTGTGCCTGTTCGCTATAATTGATATGATGTGCCATGATGGTTTTAATTTAATTCGTTATCGTCCAATTGATCTGTAAATAGGGTCTGCTGAAAAACTCAAGATATAGGGTATAAATAATAGGATTGAAACAATGGTATCAAAAAATGATTGAACCATTGTTTCATTTCAGATAA
>JAABUI010001039.1_pt1 | contig 17049 bp, 13 predicted proteins | sample 5559111 | NCBI WGS metagenome assembly JAABUI01 (sample SAMN10711870, study PRJNA513365) | rock metagenome | isolation source: Antarctica rocks | place: Antarctica: Victoria Land, Buttleship Promontory
AACCAGGAGCAGAACGTGGACACCACCGGGCCGCCGGACACACACGCACGCCCTCAACCAGGCAACGACTCCGCAGCCGGCCCAAGAGCCTCAGCCATCAACGGACGGTGGATCCAGGCTAAGAAGCTTCCCGGCGCAGCCTCCGAGGAAGGATCTTGGGCGGCCCCTGTCGGGTGAGGAGCGGCCCCGCACCATCCGGGGGGCAGCCTGAGTCCGGTGGAGCCGGCCGCAGGCCGTCCGCGTCGGTCCCGCAGGGACCGGGCTGTGCAGTCGGGTGGCCGTCTGCGGTGGCCGCATTGGGGTGGGTTCGGTGTTCAGGACAGGCCGCGAGCCGCTCGATGCGTAGGGGGCGCAACGGGATCAGCAGGAGGCGGCCCGCGTTCTGGCGTGCCGGCAGGTGCGGGACCGTGTGCTCAAGGCGCAGGCACAGTCCGCCGCACAGACGGCCCTTCGGTACCGGCAGCGGCTGCTGCAGGAGGCGACCCGGGCCGCGACACCGGCGGCTAGGGGCCAACAAGTTGACTTGAGCCGGGTGCTGCGCCCGTGAGCGGGAACTTGATGCCAGGTGCTCTTAGATGACTTGGCGATCGCAGTCGGTGCGGCGGTGGTAGCAATCTGCGTGGTGCTGTTGCGCATGCGCAACCGGTGACCCGGCCGGACCGGAACCCGTCGCTACCGCCGCTCGGTGGTCCACGGTTTGACCGCGCTTGCCTCGGCGGTGTTGTCGGCTGCTCCTGGCCGGCCCGTAGACGATCCAAGCGGCCCTGTTAGGGGCTGATAACTCCATTGACCCCAACGTGACGGCATCCCAGAAGGGGTGGTCACCTTGCAGCGGCCCCTAGACGCCCCCCTCGGACTTCGGGCGCGCCGGCACCGAAGCATTCCACGCCCACCCGGTGCCTCGTCCCGCGAGCGCTACGCCGAGGCGCGGGCTCACCGCCGGCAGCCCGAACCGCTCGGTCAGGACTTGGCGGAGAAGTCGTTCTTCTGGTAGAGGCTGGCCGCGTTCTGCGGGGTCACGGCGGTGATGTTCAGTACCTGCTTTTTGTCGACCGTCTGCCCGGTGAGGAGCTTCTCGACGGTGTCCACGGCCTGCATGGCGCAGGTGGGGTAGATGAACGTACCGGTCAGTTGGCCCTGCTGTACGGCGCGGATGCCGCCGTCTGGGATCGCCAGCCCGTCGGTGCCGATGAACTTGATCTGCTTCGCCTTGTTCGCGCCGCTGGCCGCGAGGTAGGCGCCGAGGGCCATCGGGTCGTTTTCGGCGTAGACGAGGTCGATCTTGTTGTACTGGCTCAGGAACTGGTTCATGACCTTCGTCGCGTCCTCCTTGAGCCACTTGGCCTCGCGGTGCGCGACGATGTGGATGTTCGGGTTGCTCGCAACCGCTTCCCGGAAGCCCTTGTCCCGGTCGATCTGCGGCTGGTTGGACAAGATCCCCTGCAGCTCGACGACGTTGCCGCCGTGGGGCAGCAGCTGGACGGCGAGCTTGCCGGCCTTCATCCCGGCCTGAACGTTGTCGCCGCCGATGAACGCGCTGATGCAGGGCGTGTTGACCGACCGGTCCAAGATGACGACCGGGATGTGGGCGTTGCAGGCCTGTTGCACCGCGGCGGTCAACGGCGCCGCCTCGTTCGGCGACACGATCAGCGCGTCCACCTTCTGGGCGATGAACTGCTGCACCTGGCTCACCTGGGTGCTGCTGTCCTGGTGCGCGTCGGCGATCGGGAGCAGCTTGAGGTCCTTGTGCTGCTTGGCGAAGTACTGCAGCTGCAGGTTGAGCTGTGCCCGGTACGGCTCGGCGTTGTTGGACTGGGAGTAGCCGACGACGTAGGTGCTCTTCTTGCCCCCGGCGGCACCAGCACCACCGGATGCGCCGCTCCCGGCGCTGCCGCCGGTGCTGGAGCTGCAGGCAGTGAGGGTGAGAGCGGCGGCGGCCACCACCGCCCCGGTCAGCGATCGGCGTCGACGGATCATGAGGTTGTCCTCCCAGAGTTGCCGGTCGAGCTGTCTCGATCGGATGGTGAAACGGCTGAAGCAGGGGCACGTCGAACCCGTCGACGCAGCCCCGAGCGCAGGTCGGTGAGCAGTGCGGGGCGTTGCAGCACCACCGCGACGATGACGATCAGTCCCTTGATGATCAGCTGGTAGTTGTCACTGATCGCGTTGAGGCCAAGGACGTTGTCGAGCAGGGTGAGGATCAGGGCGCCGACGAAGGTCCCGACGATCGTTCCCTTCCCACCGGCCAGGCTGGCCCCGCCGATGACGGCGGCCGCGATCGCGTCCAACTCGTACGACGTCCCGGCCAGCGGGTCGGCGGAGGCGCTGTACGCCGCGTCGATGGGGCCGGCGAAGCCGGCGAGCAGCCCGGACAGGGCGAACACGGCGATGAGGACGAAAGTCACGTTCACGCCGGACAGCCGGGCGGCTGTGGGGTTGCCGCCGACCGCGTAGATGTGCCGCCCGAAGCGGGTCTTGGACAGCACCAGCTGGAAGACCACGACGACCGCGACGAGGGCGACGACGGGGTAGTAGATGCCGGCCCGCCCGACGATCGGTAGCGGGACGCCCTGGAGCAGGTTGTGCCCGGGGGTGCCGAACGCCTGGAAGGCGTTCGACTTGGGTGACAGCTGTCCGTTCGCGCCGATGAGCTGGGTGCCGACGCTGACGTTGTTGCTCACCTGCCGGTCGATGCCTCGGACGATCGTCAAGGTGGCCAGGGTCATCACGAACGGCTGGATGCGCAGCCACGCGGTGCCGGCGCCGTTGCAGAAGCCGAAGAACGCGCCGACCAGCATGCTGCCCAGGACGATCTGCCACGGGTCAAGGCCGTGTACCAGCAGCATCGCCGAGGTCAGCGACGCGATGCCCAGCAGCGAACCGACGGACAGGTCGATGCCGGCGGCGAGGATGACCAGCGTCTCGCCCACCGCCAGGATGCCGCGGGAGGAGAAGGCACCGATCGCGTTGGTGAGGTTCTGCTGGTTGAGGAACACATCGTGCTTGGTGAGGATCCCGAGCAGGACCACCAGCACGAGCCCGACGTAGCCCTGCAGCGACCCGAGTACGGGCAGGACGCGGGCCAGCCGGCCGGTGCGCGAGCCCGACTCGGCCACGGTCGGCTCCAGGGACGGCTGCAGCGACGGCTTGTGCTCGACGCTACTGCTCATCAGGACCGCCTGTCGCAGCGGAAACGCTCGCGGCCGCGCGCGGACCGGATCGTGCGACGGCGTCCTCGCCGACGACGACCTGACGCTGCATCGCGGCGTCCAAAATGGCCTCCTGGGTGGCTGTCTCGGCCGTGAACTCCCCGGTCACCCGCCCCTCGCACAGCACCAGGATCCGGTCGCACATCGCCAGCAGTTCCGGCAGCTCGGAGGACGCGACCAGGATGCCGGCGCCGTCGGCGGCGAGGCGGTTCATCAGGTCGTAGATCTCGGCTTTCGCACCGACGTCGATGCCCCGGGTCGGTTCATCCATCAAGATGACGTCGGGCTTGGTCAGCAGGCACTTGGCCAGCACGACCTTCTGCTGGTTGCCGCCGGACAGGTTCCCCACGCAGGACGCGATGCTGGGGGTCTTCACCCCGAGCTCGCTGGTGATCCGGGTCACCGACTGCCGCTCCCGCCGGGCGTCGACCCACCCCCAGCGCAGGAACCGGGACAGCGAGGCCAGGCTGGTGTTGAACCTGACGGTGTTGCCGAGCACGAGGCTCTGCGCCTTGCGGTCCTCGGCGACCAGCGCGATCCCGCGCCCAATGGCGTGCGCCGGGGAGCGCGGCCGGTAGCCGCGACCGGACACGGTGATGCGGGCGCGGACCGCGCTGCGCGGATAGGCGCCGTAGATCGCCTCGAGGGTCTCGGTGCGCCCCGCTCCCATCAGCCCGGCCAGGCCCACGATCTCACCGGGCCGCACCCGCAGAGACACGTCCGAGACCGCCGCTCGGCCGGTCCGGGGATCGCCGCGGACGGTCAGCTCCTCCACGTTCAGCAGCTCGGCGCTGCCTTGAGAGGAACGATCGTGCTGGTAGAGCTCCTGCAGGGGCCGGCCGACCATCATCGCGATCAGCTCCTGCCGGCTGGTGTCAGCCATGGTCCGCCGGCCGACGTACCGGCCGTCCCGTAGGACGGTGACCGAGTCCGCGATCTGCTCCAGCTCCTCGAGCCGGTGGGAGATGTAGACCACACCGACGCCGCGATCGGTGAGACCGCGGATGACCTCGAACAGCTGCTGCACCTCCGCGTCGGCCAGCGCGGAGGTGGGTTCGTCCATGACCAGGACCCGCACGTTGAGCGAGAGCGCCTTGGCCACCTCGATCAGCTGTCGCTCGGCCACCCGGCACTGCCGCACCAGCCGGCGCGGGTCGGCCGTGAGGCCGACGCTGGCCAGCAGTTCGGCTGCCTCGTGCGCCGTACGCCGACGGTTCACCGCACCCGAGCGGCCGAGCAGCTCCCGGCCGAGGAAGATGTTGTCGGCCACCGACATCTCCGGGACGAGGTTGAGTTCCTGGTAGATGGTGCTGACACCCAGCCGCTGCGCGTCGTGCGGCGAGTGGATCGAGGCGGGCCGGCCGGCCACCTCGATCTGACCCTGGTAGTCGGCAAACACGCCCGACAGCACGTTCATCAGCGTCGACTTGCCGGCCCCGTTCTCGCCCAGCAGCGCGGCGACCTCCCCCTCGTGCACCGTGAGCGAGACGTCCTCCAACGCCCGCACCCCGGGGAAGCTCTTGCCGATGCCGCGCATCGACAGGGCCACTGGCGCGCTGCGTTCCGACGTCACCCGGCTAGCCGACCAGCTTCAGGGTGAGGTAGTCCAGCCCTGCTGAGAAGCCCACGGCCGCCGGGTTCCTGCCAGTGACGGTGACAGTGAGGGTGTGCCGGCCGGCGGTGAGCGGGACCGTGCCGTAGCCGATCGGTGCGCTCACCGCGACGTCGGGGCTGTTGTAGGCGTCGAACGGCGAGCCCACGACCCGGCCGTCCACGGCAAGGGTGTTGATGCCGTAGTCCCTTGCCTTGGTCTGCACAGCCGACAGGTCGTAGCTCCCGGTGGTCGGCACGGACAGGGCGACCGTCACCTGGTCCCCGGCCTTGGAGGCCCGGAACCACAGTTGGGCGCCGGCGGACCAGTTGATGCCGCAGCAGTTGCCCTGAGCCTCGGCAGGCGCCGTCGCGGACACCGGCGGCAGCAGCGACTCGGCCTCGTACTTCACGGTGTCACCGCTCACCGCGGTGGCCGGAGCGGACGGCGTGCCTTCGTTCCCGGCGCCGTCGACGGCACTGACCCGGTAGTACCACCGCTGGTGCAGGCCAACCGAGTGGCCGAACGAGGTCCCGGTGGGCTGGCCGATGAGGGTCGCCGGACCGGCGGTGAACCCCGGTGTGGTCGAGCCGTAGACGTTGTAGTGGTCCACGCCGACGTTGTCCGCGGCCGGCTGCCAGGCCAGCTGGATCGTGCTGCTCTGGTCACCCGTGGCGGTCAGCCCGGTCACCTGGCTCGGCGCCTGCCGGTCGATGAAGGAAGCGACCAGGGACTGGGCCGTGTAGCGCGCGGCCGTCCAGGCCGGCGAACCGGCGACCGGGGTGAGCCGGACCGTGACCGCCCGCTTGCCGGCGGTCAGCGCGCTGCCGAGCTGGAAGGTGTCATCGAGCCAGCGGTGGTCGCCGTTGCCCAGCGGCTCCGTCCAGGTGCCGGCGGGCCGGCCGTCGACCGACACGTGGGCCGCCTGGTAGCTGCTGGCCTGGTCCGACATCCGCCGCAACACCGCGCCTTCGTTGTGCTTGTTGAGCATGAGCTGGAAACTAATCGGCGCGTTGGTGGCCCGAACCAGGTGCGTCACCGGCTGGGGCGCGCCGTCGTTGCCCTCATAGGTCGAGGTCAGCGGCGTCGCCGTACCGGGGGCCGTCGAGCGGTAGCCGTGCGCCCGCTCGCTCGCCGGGTTGCCGACGTCGAGGCTGTCGCTGACCTGCTCGGCGTCGGCGTTCCGGCCGTACCAGTAGGCGGTGGAGCTGTAGACGGCCTGGACGTCGTCCATCCCGCCGTGCTCGATGCCGAAGTTCAGCGACGACCCGAACGGCACTGCGTCGGTCAGCATCGAGCGGTAGGTGCCGGTGCAGTCCATCCCGCTCGGGCAGCCGGCAGTGCCGCCTTGGTGCACTGGCTCACCCATCACCGGATCGGTGAAGGTGCCGCGGTCGAAGTACCAGCCGCCCTGGTAGAAGTCCTCGGTTCCGGTGCCGTGGATCTGCGGTGTCCGGGCGCCATCGACGTTGACCCGCTCGTCACCTTCGAGGTATCCCCGGCTCGCCGGCCCGGTCATCGAGTGCGTGACGCCCACGAACTTGCCCTGACCGCCTGTTTGGAGGAAGACGTGGTCGCTGCCCGGGGTGGTCGGGCCGGCGTTGCTGGTGGACCGGAAGTACCCGTCGTTGCCGGAGCGGGACAGCCCCCGGGCGGCGGCGGCGTTGCGGCTGGAGGTCACGGCTGAGCCGGCGTCGGTGATGATCTGCTTGGAGCCGTTGTAGAGCTCGACGCTCGCCCGCCCGCGGTAGGGCATCGGCCACCAACTGGTGAGGGTCTTGTTCTTGGCGTCGATGCTGTGCATCAGCGCCTGTACCTGGTAGAGCCCGAGGCCGGCGCCGAAGAACTGGCCCAACGGCGCGTCCACCGTCCGTTGGCCGTCGAAGCTGATCCGCAGGCGCGCGTGCTGCAGCACGTCGTTGGAGGCGAGCACGGTGGCGGCGTTCGCGTTAGACGGCGGGTAGCAGAACGTCCGTACGCCCTCAAAGGTCTGCTGCGCGATGGTGTAGTTGTGCGCAGACTCATTCGCGGTGTGGTTGGGGCCGACGTCGACCGTGTCGGTGCGCGTGGCCTTGCCGCCCACCAGGGAGTCCACCCAGTAGGTGAACTCGTTGAAGTCGTTGTCGGAGGAGACGTACTGGTTCTTGATGGTGATCGAGGACTTGCCGGCGGTGGCCGATGCGGGCAGGTCAACGCTCTGGTTCGCCCAGTTGCACCCCGACTGCGCCGGTAGCGGCGCCCACTCCGCGACCGGCTTTCCGTCGACCAGGATGCTCGCCCGCTGGTTGCCGACCTCAGCGTCCAGGCGGCGGGTCAGCCGTACGCCCTGGTTTGCCGGGTCGATCTTGACGGTGAACTGGCTGAACGCCGCGCTGTTGCGGCCGAACGCGCGGCCATCGTCGGTCACCGTCACCGGCGCTGGTGGCCCTTGCAGCTGCGGGAGGTGCAGCTGCAGCTGGGAGATCGAGCCGGGGCCGTGGACGTCCGCCAACAACTGGGTCTGCCCAGGAGCGAGCCGGAAGGAGCGGTTGGTCGGCGTCGAGCGGCCGGTGGCCGGCTTCGGGTCGGCCGTGCCGGCCGCCTTCAGCTTGGCGATGACGTCCAGCGCCTTGTCGGCGGCGGTGAAGGTCGTGACTCCTGCTGCGTCGGCGAAGTCGCGGTAGGTGACGTGGTAGTAGTCCGGGTCGTGGTCGGTATAGACCAGCATCGAGCTGCGGAACGGCATCGGCACCAAGACGTTCACCCCGCCGGAGGAGTGCTCGGCGTCGGACACCAGCGGGAACACGAACGGCGCCCCGAGCTTGCCCTCGACGACGTCCTGGAACGGCGCATTGATGATCGTCTTGCCGTCCAGCACCACGTGCAGGTTGCCGGCACCGTCCTCCCGGCCCGACTGACCCCGGAAGAAGTTCGTGGCCCAGATCGAGTCGATCTCACCCGGGCCGGTGTGCTCGGCGAGCGTGCACGTGCCGGCGGGCTGCCGGAGGCAGCGGTTGAAGTCACCGTTCCCGCCGGCCCGGTCGAAGCTGGAGAACTGCTTGGTCTGCACGCCGCGGGTGAGATTCGGCAGCTGGTCCAGGTGGCGGTAGGTGTCCCAGCCCATCGGTCCTTTGTTGGTGCCGGTACCCGCCTTGCCGCTGTCCGCGTGAGCGGGCGTGGCCAAGGCGCCGCCGGGCGCCGACCCGAGCGCCACCAGGCTCAGCGCCGCCAGCGCGGCGGTAAGGCCGGCCAGCCCGCGGCGCAAGGGTGACCGGGCGACTGGCGTGGATGCGGTGCGCTTCATCTGGCAAGTACCTCCGTCGGGCGGCCCTCAGGCCGCATCGCCCATGCCGGCCGGTCGAGCGACCGGCCGTGCCTGGAGCTGGCTGGTGCCAAAACTGGCAGGACCTCGGTTCCCGGGCGGCGAACATTGACCAGCACCTGTTTGGGTGCCTGCGTTCCCCCTACGTTCTCGTAATCGATTACAGGACCGTACGATGCGGCCACGGGCTCGTCAAGACCCACCGCACGTCGGTGTCGTCCCAGATTCAGGAGGCCAGGGCTCATGCCGCAGGCAACGATCCGGGACGTGGCTGCTGCCGCGGGGGTCTCCGTGGCCTCGGTCTCCCGCGTGGTCAATGGCTCGAACGGTGTCAGCGAGCGGGTGCGCGACCGCGTGCTCGCCGCCGTGGCCGAGCTCGGCTACCGCCCGAACAGGGCAGCTCGCAGCCTGCGCACCCGGGCCGCCGCCGTCATCGGACTGATCATCTCCGACATCACCAATCCCTTCTTCACCTCCATGGTGCGCGGGGTCGAGGACGCCGCCCAGGCCGCCGGGTTCTCCGTGGTCCTGGCCAACGCCGACGAGGACCTGGCCAAGGAGTTGCAGTACCTCGAGGTGGCCGCCGCCGAACAGATGGCCGGCGTGGTGCTGTCCCCGGCGTCGTCCCGGCACACCAGCATCGACCTGCTGGCTGAGCGCGGCATCCCGATCGTCACCGTCGACCGGCGGCTGCGCGACGCCGGCGTGGACTCGGTGACGGTGAACAACCAGCAGGCCGCGTGTGACGCCACCACGCACCTGATTGAGCAGGGCTGCCGCCAGATCGGCTTCGTGGCCGGGCCTTCGGAGACCACGACCGCCGCCGGCCGGTTGGCCGGGTACCAGGAAGCCCTGTCAGCGGCGGGGCGGGACTTCCAGGAGTCCCTGCTGGCGTACGGCGACTACCGGGTGGACGGCGGCCGAGCCGCGACCGCAACCCTGCTCGAGCTCAGCGAGGGCATCGACGGGCTCTTCGTGTCCAACAACTTGATGACGATCGGCGCGCTGCAGGCGCTGCACGAACGCAGTCTGACCATCCCCGGCGACGTCGCACTGGTCGGCTTCGACGACATGTCCTGGAGCATCGGCTATCGACCGAGCCTGTCACTGGTCCAGCAGCCGACTTACGAGATCGGTCACCAGGCGGCGACACTGCTGCTCAAGCGGATCCGCGGGGACCGATCCGATCCCTGGCACGTGGTGCTCGAGGCGAACCTCGAAGTACGCGACAGCTCACGGCGCCGGGCCAAAGCTGGCTAGAGGTACCGAGAACGGGCAGCGGCACGTCTGTTCGCTACATCTCTGATCGATACTGAGCGCCGCTACCGCGGGACGCAGTGCGCGGACGTCCTGAGCGTGACGGGCGGGATGGGCGAGCACCGGATAAGCCGGGTTCCTACGGGGAGCAGACAGGCTCCTACTGGAGTAGCCCGGGTCACCAGGTGCGAGCCTTCGACTCAGAGCCGGCGCCGGTCGAGCTGCTGGGGTCGATTTGGACCTTGAGGCCCTGGTGGTCGCGGACCAGCTGGACAGCGGCGGTGAACTGCTCCAGCGGCAGGGTGTGGGTGAGCATGGTCGGCGCGTCGATCGCGCCTGAGGCCATGAGGCGCATGGCCGGCTCGAAGGTGTTCAGCACCGCCATCGAGCCGAGCACCGTGATCTCGTCGTTGTACACCTGGAACTGCGACAGGGGCAGCTGCGCGTCGGGCGGGGCGACGCCGAACACCAGCATGGTGCCGCCGCGCCCGAGCGAGCTCAGCGCCGTCCTGGCGGCTGCTGGCACCCCGGTGGCCTCAATGGCGTACTCGAAGCCGTTGCGGCGGTTGCCCATCAGCTCATCCAGGGAGGCTGCGACGGCGTCGGCACCCATCCTGGCGGCAAGGGCGCGACGGGAGGGATCTGGGTCGATGACGCTGACCGCGGCAGCGCCACTGCGCCGAGCGGCTTGCATCAGCAGCAGCCCGATGGTGCCGGCGCCGACGACCAGCAGGTCGGACCCGGCCGGCATGGCCAGTCGGCGCAGGCCGTGCACCACACACGACAACGGCTCCACCAGCGCCGCCGCACCCCAGCTCATCGCCTCGGGGATGAGGTAGGCGTTGCCTGCCGGCATGGCGACGAACTCGGCGAAGGCACCATCCACGGTGTCACCCGTAGCGCCCCAGTACTCGCACAGGTTGCCGCGCTGGCGCTTGCAGTACGTGCAGTGTCCGCAAAACAGGCTCGGGTCCGCCGCGATGCGGTCGCCGACGGACACTCCCCCGACACCACCGCCGACGGCCACGACATCGCCGGCGAACTCGTGACCGGGCACGAGCGGGTACGGCGCCGGCGGGAAGTCCCCGTCGATGATGTGCAGGTCAGTGCCGCAGATCCCGACCGCTCGCGGGGCGACGACGATCTCGCCCGGCCCGGGCGTCGGGTCGGGCACGGTCTGGATGGTGATCGTGCCTGGCGTGGTGACGACGGCTGCGCGCATGAGTCTCTCCTGCTCGGGTCGGTGTCAGCTGCCCTCGGCCATGCTCCACATCGCCCACAGGGTGGTCCGCATCCGGCGGGGCTGGCGAAGGACCGTGACGACGGCCGCCCCGACGTCCTCAGGGTGCAGGAACTCCTCGAGGGCTGGGTCGCCTTCGGTGCGACCTTGCCCGATCGCGAACTCGGTGTGGACGCCCGCCGGGCACAGCGTGCTCACCCGGATCCCCTCGGTGCGCACCTCGTGGTCCAGCGAGCCGGCGAGACCCACTTGGGCGAACTTGGTCGCCGCATAGACGGCCTCGTTGCCGCCGCCGCTGAGCCCGGCGACCGAACTGATCACGACGACGTCCCCGCCTTCGCCGGCGCGCCGGAACTGCTCGACGCCGGCGCGCACGGCCCAGACGCTGCTGTCCACATTCGTACGCAGCATCGTCGTCAGCTCGTCGTCGGTGGCGTCCAGAATACCGCCGTACGCGCCGATCCCGGCATTGACCACAATGCTGTCAAGGCGACCGAACGCATCGACAGCCCCCTGCACCAGCGCACGGGCGGACCCCGGGTCGCGGACGTCTCCTGGGATCGCGACGACCTGGTCGTGACCCAGCTCGTCGACGAGCTGTTGGAGCCGTTCTTTTCGGCGGGCCTGGACGGCAACGCGCGCTCCAGCCTCGACGAGCAGACGCGCCGTGGCCGCGCCGATGCCGGAGCTGGCACCGGTTACAGCGACGACCGTCGTTGCAAGGTCCCGGGTCTGTGCGGGCATTCGACTCACGTCCTTCGAGGTGTTGATGCAGCTTGTGCAGTGTCGGCGCCCCGGTCCACGGCTGACTAGTAATCGATTCCAGGGGCGAGCCGCACTGTATGCCCCTACTGACGACCTGCTGACGGCGCGCCGGGCCCCCGGTCTGTTGTGGCTGTGGGTGGAGTGACCGCGGCGCAACAGCCATACCGCGGCCGAGGAGGGCGCCCAGGATGGCCGCCCGCACCCGCGAGGTACGCACCCAGGCCTTGAGCAGCTCGGCGTAGCCGGACGGCTCCGGCAGCTGCCCGCTCACGTCCACCGCCATCGGGCGCACCTGGCGGCGGTCAGCCGGGCGGTCACGGCGGCGGCCCGGGCTGCACGACCCCCCGCTTGGCCTGGCTGTCCCACACCAGCCGGGAGCTGATCTGGTCGGCGGCACGGATCTGCAGCACCACCCCCTCCCCCACGCCGGACGCCGGTCTGCTCCGGGCCCGGCCCAACGCGGCCGTCGCCGCCTTCTGGCTGGTGTGGCCGCTGACCACCGCCACCGGCCCGTGCCCCGGATCGTCCGGGTCGGCCTGCACCACAAACCAGCGCGACCGGCGCCGCGAGCGCACCACTACCGGCGCCCCACCGACCGGGGCCTGAAGCTGAGCCGGCAGCTCCACAACGCCGCCCGCCGTCCCCTTCGTCGCCGTGTCCTTCGCCGCCGCCACCGGCTCTGCCATGCGGGCCGGTGCGGGCGCGGCTGAGGCTGAAGGCGCTGGCCTCGTGGTCCCGCCCAGCGCCCGGTAGATCGAGGTGCGGCTCACCCCCAGCACCGCGCCGATCTGCTCGACCGTCAACTCCCGCGCGTCGTACATCCTGCGGGCCTGCCGGACCTGCTCGGCGGTGAGCTTGGACGGCCGGCCCCCGACCCGGCCGCGGGCCCGAGCCGCGGTCAGCCCGGCCACCGTCCGGTCCCGGATGATCTCCCGCTCGAACTGGGCCAGCGCCCCGAACAGATGGAACACCAGCCTCCCCCCGGCGGTCGTGGTGTCGATGTTCTCCCGCAGCGACCGGAACCCCACCCCCCGCTCGTCCAGCCCGGTCACCACCTCGATCAGGTGCCGCAACGACCGGCCCAGCCGGTCCAGCCGCCACACCACCAGCGTGTCGCCCGGCCGCAACTGCCCCAGCACCACATCCAGCTGCGCCCGCCGGTCCAGCGCCCCCGACGCATGATCGGTCCACACCCGCCGGCAGCCCACCGCGATCAACTCGTCGACCTGCAAGTCCGGGTTCTGCTCGAGCGTGGACACCCGCGCATAACCCAGCAGGTGCGCCATCCCTGAACCGTACCGCAAACCTCGGGGCATCCTCGCGATACGTAGGTTCCGCACACCGGTTCGGAACGCACCCGAGGACCATGGCACGCTCACGTGCCGGTCGGATCCAATCGACCGTCGCGCCCGACTCGAACAGGCCCAGAAACGAGCGATTGCGGGACGTCTTCGTGGCGCGCGTAACCGGTCTTCTGGTCGCTAGGGACATCGCCTCAAAGCGATGGGTGCGTCCGCTCATGCCGATGACAGCGTGTCGAGGGAGTGTCGCTATACGTCACTGGTTGCTCGGCGCGGCGGCGTGACGCGGCTCCAGCGTGACGCAGCGGATGGCACTGCGCCGACAGCTACGTGACGCCGCAGTTGCTCGGGACGAGGGCCTGCACACCGTCAGCACCACGAGAGCACGCGGTGACACGGCGACCGGACTCACCTTCGGTTCCATCTCGGCGCTGTACGGGCTGACACACGGGTTCATCACCCGCACCCAGTACACCGTGCTCGTCACCGTCGTCATCCTGTCGGCGTTCCTCCCCACCCTCATTGCGCAGATGCTGTTCCAGCCCGTCCTCGTCGACGAGGGAGAGGAGGAGGCGCTCGGCGCCGAGGACGTCTCCGTCATCCATCACCCGCACCACGTCACCCAGGAGACGCACCCGGCTGTGGCTGTGGGGCCCCCGACCGCGGACGGGCATTCGCCCCTTTCCGCCACGCCTGCAGCGGACTATTGTGACGCTGTTGACCGAGGTGGGGAGGCGCGGTGAAGCTGCGCTCAGGCACCAGACACCACGGGCAACAAACGCCCGAAGAGCAACCCGGCACGCAGGCCGACACACCCCCCGGCGGAACCGCGCTCGTCGTCGGCCATGATGGGCATTCGGCCGGCGACCGGCGCTCACCACCGCAGTCGACCTTGCCGACAAGCTCGGTGCGCACCTGCATGTCGCCCACTCGGTCACCCTCGAGGATTACGGTGTCGACCCCGACACCGACGCGTTCGAGGAAGCGCGGGACCGCAACGTCGCCGCTGAACGTGAGCGCATCGCCACCGCGCTCGCCGACACCTGCGTCACCTGGACCTACCACGAGGAACGCGGCGAACCCGCCGCCTGCCTCGGACGTCTCGCCCACAACGTCGACGCGGCATTCATTGTCGTCGGCGCTAGCCATCACGGCCTGTCCCGGCACACGACGTCCGGTGCGGTGTCCAAGCATCTGCTGCACGACCAGGACCGACCCGTGCTCATAGTGCCCGAGCCGCGCCCCAGCCAGTGACGCACCCTTCGTGCGCGACCTGACCGTGGCCTCCACCCAGGCAGCTCAGTGTCCTCACAAGAAGTGGGCCCGGCTTGCCGACACCGGGCACGCCTTCCCGTCGTCTAGCAGAGATCCGTAGACGACCGTAGCAACTCCTAGACAACGACCGCCGCTCGCCCTCCGCCACCCGCCGACAACTTCCGCGCGCTGCCCAGCCGTCGACGCTGTGTCCGGCAGCCGGGTCGGGAGCCCGGCCGCGGTCAGCAGCTCCGGGACCCGCGACTTCGCCACTCCTAGCTCCCGGCCGATCGGCACCGATGGCGCAAATCGCCGCCAACGTCGTCGACCCCATCTCGGGTGCCCGCGCCGTCCGATCCTGCGAGGCCGCCGCGCCCCGGCGCGCTGGCGACGGTCCGCGAACGTCCGCTCATGCCGCATGGCGGTTGTCGAGGGACGGACGGTCAATGCCGGGCGACCTTCCGCGAGGGCCAGGACCTGCACCACCTGAGTCTGACCGAGGTGGCATGGTGCGGTACATGTCTGACGTCATCAACGGACTGGCCTCTGAAGCCGCGGCCGCCTTCCCCGGCGGCTTCGCGTACACCTACGCCGCCCAGGACGCACTAACTGCCCGCATCCTCGTCGTCGAGGAGGGCGGCCTTGCCTTCCCGCGAGGAAGCGACATCGGCGCACCCGACGACGATGTCACCGGGAAGTGGAGCGGCATCCTCGACGGGGCCGGCTTCGAGCCCGGCATGTACTCCTGGTGGAACGCGATCCCCTGCGGCCTTGATCGCCAGCCCACGGCCGAGGACAAGGGGCGCGGGCGCAAGTTCCTGAGCCGCGTCGTCGCCCTCCACCCCGATCTGGAGGTCGTCGTCGCGGTCGGGGTCGTGGCGCAGGAAGTCGTCAAGGCCGCTCGCGTCGACGTCAAGGTGTTGATGACTCGCAGCCCGCTGCGCACCAGCTCGGACCAGCGGGAGGAGATCCGCAAGACCTTCGAGCGCGCCGGGAAGGACGCCTACCCGCTCGGACTCGACCCGGACAGGTGAGAAGCCCCCTCATCGCGCATGAGCCAGCCCCCCGCCTTCCAGGCGCTACCGAGGTTCAGCGGCGTCCGCTTCTGCCGCCGATCGCGCGAGTCCGGTGGAACGCGTTAGGCCGCACGCCGTCGATCTGAGCCGTCTGTCGACCCGCGACCCGACCTGTTGGGTCTAAATGCGGACATCCTGACCGCGCTTGTCGAGCGGGGTGTTGTGCGGTCGAGGAACGTCCCTGCGGGGGATCTCGCGGGACACCTCGTTGCGACCGCCTACGGCGACGAGCTCGCCCCGCGGTCGGAGAAGAGCTGGGACGTCCTCGCAGACGGAAGGCTCCTTCAGGTCAAGGCCCGGCTCTTGGCGGCGGGAGACAACAAGTCGCACGTCTACAGCCCGTTCCGGTCCCGGGACTTCGACGCCTGCGTGTTCCTGCTCATGGACGCCCACACCTACAACGTCGCCCGGGCCGTCGAGCTGCCCGTCGCGACGGTCCAGTCGCTAGCCCGGGAGACGGCCTGGGTGAAGGGGTTCCGGATCGCCACGAAGATTGCGCTGCTGGAGCAGCCCGGCGCGGTCGACGTCACCCCCGCCGTCAGGAACGCCCTCGACGCCCTTGGGCTCAGCCACCCGGCACCTCGACGACGAGCGTCCTGGATACCCCGCGCGGACCGGGCAGCGTCGAGTAGTCCGACCAGGCCACCTGGTACGTCCCGACGAGCGCCAGCGGCTCCTCCCGAACCCGGCTCGTGCCCGCGCCGGTCAGCGGCCCCCACGCCCTCGGCCCGTGCAGGACCGTGCTCTCGTGGAGACGGAACGCGTCGGCGTTCGTCGGGCGACCGTGCGTCGGGGCGTTCCAGTAGGACGGGTCATTGCCGACGCAGACGACCGCGCCGTTGCTGCCCGGCATCGCGGCCACGAACTTCTCGACGCGCACGATGTCCTTGACGACATCGTGGGCCCGGATGTCCTGCGCCCCCTGGTCCTTCAACTCGAACCGCTCGCCGGCAAACTCGCCGGTCCAGAACCGGGTCAGATACTTGAGTTCGACCGCGCTGCGCCTCTGTTCGTCCTCGCTGATCAGGAGCAGGTCCAGGCGTATCCCCGGCGCAGGCCGGGTCTCCAGACGCACCCGCACCGTGGGGTCCTGCGTCCGGACCTCCCACGCGAACGCCTGCTGAAAGTCCGCCTCGGAGTGGAACACCGCCGACCATACGAGCGCCGGGCGGGGCGGGGGTAGGAATAGGGCATGAGCGCAGTGAAGATCGGCGGCGCCGTCGTAGATCGAGGCATCGTCGCGTGGTGGGCCGGGAAGCCGGACCGGGTCCGCAAGGCGACGGCATGACTCACGACCTTGCCGGAACCGCGGACCTCTTCGCCGCGCTCGCCTCCGAACACAGTCTGCTGGACAGGATCGGGACCTCCCCCGACGGCCTGTCCGAGCGATACCTCTACTCGCGCAAGATGGATTACCGGTACGCCTTCGGCCGCTGGTGGGGCCCGGCGGACCCGTCCACCTCCGACGTGTGGGTGCTGCTGAACCCCGCGACTGGCGACACCGAGCTCCGTCGGCGTCCCACCCTGGACAGGTGCCTCGCCCGGTCCCGGGCCGACGGACAGACCGGCGTGATCATCGTGAACCTGTTCGCTCACCGCGACACCAATCCGAGGGCCATGCAGGCTGCCGCCGACCCGGTCGGCCCGTCCAACGACGACGCCCTGCGAGCCCTCACCCGGGCCGGGGCCCGGACCGTCGCAGCCTGGGGGTCCGGCGGCAGCCTGCACGACCGTTCGACCAAGGTCGCTGCGCTGCTTGACCACCCGCTCTGCCTCGGCACGACCCGGCCAGGGCAGCCGCGCCACCCGCTCTATGTGCCCGGCGGCACCCCGCTCGTCCCTTGGACGGCCCCGTGACGCAGGCGCCGCTGGGCGTGACCGGTCGTAACTCGGCTGAAGCCAACGTCCGCTCATGCCGCTGACCGCGCCACCGCCGCTGAGTGCACGCGTGTTGACGCGGTCAAGCTAGGTCAGCCCGTGTTGTCCTCGTCCGTGATGCTGTGGGATGTGCGCGCTGCCCTGCGAAGTGCTCACAGGACGACCTCACCAGGGCGG
>JAABUI010001040.1_pt1 | contig 17034 bp, 19 predicted proteins | sample 5559111 | NCBI WGS metagenome assembly JAABUI01 (sample SAMN10711870, study PRJNA513365) | rock metagenome | isolation source: Antarctica rocks | place: Antarctica: Victoria Land, Buttleship Promontory
TGCTGCTCAAGACCGGCAGCGTGCTGGTGAGCTGCTCAGAGCGGACAGGCACCAGCACTAGGTCATACCGGTCGGCCGAGTCGAGGGCCGCGACCGCCGTGACCGGCAGCGCCGTTCGCTTCCCCGACTGCGCCTCCTCCAGGATCAGTCCCGAAGCTTGCAGGTCCGCCAGTCGGCGGACGCGGGCGAGCAGCACCACCTCGTGTCCGGCAGTCAACAGCTTGCCGGCGTACACACTGCCAATAACGCCGGCACCTACGACGAGAATCCGCACTGGCTGCTCCCTACCTGCACGCTGAAACTATGGCGACTGACCGCCGGCGTCTGAGCGCTTTGACCAGCGTCGCACAAGCGGATCGTCTTTGACACAAGATCACGGACGGGGAGCGCGACCCCTCCAGCGTCCGGTAGTCCCCTGGTTCCGGTCAGGCGCGGCCGCCGTTTGCTACCGCAGCTTGCTGTTGCAGATCGCCCCCGCCCTGCTCGGCGACCACTGATCCTCAGTCAGCCGCCAGACCTCGTCCTGGCCCGTCTCGCCGGGTGCCTGCCGATCTCGACCGCGCGTCTCAGCATGCGTGTAGCCCAGCTTTGCCGGCACCGCGCGGCTCGGCGCGTTCGCTTGATCAACGTGAATCTCGAGGTGCGTGACATCGGGGAGGCTGAAGCCAGCGGAGGTCAAAGCGGCTGCGGCTGCCGTCGCGAGTCCTTGCCCGGTGTGGTCGACGTGCACCCAGTAGCCGATCTCGAGGCCACCCTCGTCGATGCGGCGCATCAGGCCGCAGGACCCAAGAACGGCTGAGCTGGCAAGGGCGCCGACGATCGCGTACTGGAACGCATAACCGGCGTCCCACTGCTTCTCCGCGCCGTCCAGGTAGGGCAGCGTCGACTGCTCGTCCGGTTCGTTCTGCGCCCAAGGCATCCACGGCTGCAGGTGCCGCCACGAAGCCCTCGACGCGGAGACCAGCGCCTCGAGGTCCGACCGACGCCACCGCCGCAAGTGCGCGCGCCCGCACGACAACTGTTCCTGAGGCACCGTCACCATTCCTAGATACTCACCGAGGAGAGAGCCCGCTGCCACTGACCAGAGCGCTGCCGCACCAGGCCGAGCTGCCTTGACGTCCGATGGACGATCCCTTCCGGGACGGCGCTGGGCAGCCCGTCGTAGTGCTGCCGTCCGTTAGGCCGCACTTCGGTGGGAGGTGCGGGGAGGGGGAGGACGCCGCGGGAGGACTCGCTGCCGTTCGACCGATGGGAACGCCGGGAGTGGCCACTGCTGCCCGAGTCGAGGCCGGCCCCCTACGATGTCGGGATTCGCGACAGGAGGTGGACGGATGTCCATGCGTACCGGCGGCGTGGTTCAGGCTGGCGTCTCTCCCCGTGGGGTGGCTGGTCGTTGATCGGCTCCTGACCGTGTAGGTCAGGTATCTCGCACCCGGGCCTCGCCCGGGTGCCGTTCCTCGTGCCCTCAGAGACGCGTGGGGCCTTCGGTGGTCGAAGGCCCGGCTTCGCCGTGCCTGCGCACGGCTCCACGTCTACTCCAGGAGCTCGTCCCGTGTTCTGTCGCTTCGCCCTCGCGCACGCCTTTTCCGATCCTGACCGCCTCGGCCTACGACACCTCCGACCCGGGCTCGCCCGGTGATCCGCACGCGCGGCGCTCGGCGCCCCCCGGGCTCGGACTTCAGCCGGCTGCTAGCGGCGGCTGTGGTGAGCAACCTCAGCGACGGGGTCCGGCTGGCCGCCGGACCGCTGTTGGTCGCGGCGCTCACCTCAGACCCGGCGCTGGTCGGCGCAGCTGTGTTCGTCCAGCAGCTGCCGTGGCTGCTGCTGTCGCTACCTGTCGGCGCGTACGTCGACCGGCTGGACCGGCGGCGGCTGCTCGTCGGGGTCAGCCTCGCCCGGGCCCTGCTCGCCGCGATCCTGACGGTCGCGGTCGCGACCGGCACCGCGGGGGTCCCGCTGTTGTACGTCGCCCTGTTCGCGGTCGGCGTCGCCGAGGTCGTCGCCGACAACACCTCCTCGGCGCTCGTGCCCGCGCTGGTCGCCCCTGACGAGCTGCCTCGAGCAAACGCCCGGCTGACGACCGCATTCCTGATCGGCAACCAATTCGCTGGCCCGCCGCTGGGCGCGTGGCTGTTCGTAGCGGGCGCCGCCGTCCCCTTCGGAGCGGAAGCAACCGGCTTCGCCCTGACCCTGCCCCTGCTCCTGGGCGTGAAGGCGACCCGACCTGCGGCCACCTTGACGACGCCGCGGGAGAAGGCGCGGCTGCGCCAGGACGTCACCGAGGGGGTGCGTTGCCTGTGGCATCAGCCGGCGATCCGGCTGCTCGCGCTGGTACTGACCGCCATGAACGTCACCTTCATGGCGGCCTTCGCCGTATGGGTGCTCTACGCCCGGGAGCGCCTCGGGCTGGCAGGTGCCGGGTTCGGGCTCCTGCTCACAGCCAGCGCCCTCGGAGGGCTGGCCGGCGCCGCCGCGACCGGCCGGCTCACCGACCGGTTCGGCCCGGCGGCGCTGCTGCGGACAGGGCTGCTGGTCGAGACCGTCGTGCACATCGTCCTGGCGCTGACCCGAAGCCCATGGATCGCAGGCGCGACCATGGTCGTGTTCGGAGCCCACGCCGCGATCTGGGGCGTGGTGGTGGTGACATTGCGCCAACGCCTGGTCCCCGACCGGCTCCGGGGACGCGTCAGCAGCGTCTACTTCTTCCTCACTATGGGCGGCGCAGCCATCGGGGCCCTGGCCGGCGGCTTCCTGGCCCGCGGCCTAGGACTGACCGCACCGTTCTGGGTCGCCGCCGCCGGCAACGCAACGCTCATCCCGGTGGTCTGGCGCCAGCTCACACCCGCGACCCTGGCCACCTCCTCCGCGCACCTGGCCCAGTCCGAACAGCCCTGACGAATGACGGCGCCAGGAAGCAGCTCCGGGTCTGCGGCCGACTGCCAGACCCGAGCTTCTCTCAGCGAATCACGTCGTCTCCTTGTCAGGGCGACTGGCGGAATGGGGCTTGGGTGTCCTGTCCGGACGCTTCTCCCAGGAGTCGGCTGGGGGTTGCTGTAGTGGGAGCGGGTCGGGGAGTAGGTGGCGATCGCCGCAGGCGGTGAACGGGCCTCGGTCAGGGTCCCGGAGGCGGTCCATCTGCGGGTCGGCGACGTCGCGCAGCCACCGGGCGATCCCGATGCTGGGGTCGAGTCGGAGGGTTTCCCAGGCCCGCCAGATGGCCCCGAGCCGCACCCGGGCTTCTTCGTGCGCCCACCAGCTGGCGCACCAGCCACCGCCGCTGGTCCCGTGCTTGGCGTACAGCGGGGCGATGACGGCTTCGACGAACTCCGGCAGCGACCCGTACAGGAACGGCACCGCCTGAGCTGCGGCCGGCCCAGCTGGTGGGTTGCCGGTGGCGCGCAGGTCCGCGACGGTGTGCTCGAGGTCGTCGAGTTGCTGCGCCTGCCGCCTTAGCAGCGCCTGGATCTCGTCCGGGGTCACCGCACTACCGGCAGCGGCCGGGTGGTGCGGGTGGTGATCTCGTGCACGGCTGCTGCGTCGGCCGCGGTGACCTCGGCGGCCCGGGGCCCGTCGTACCAGGGCAGTAGGCGCAGCATCGCCGGCTTGGCGCCGGTGGTCAGCAGCAGGGCGGTGCCTTTGGGCAGGGCCCGGATCTGGGCGGCGCTCAGGATCGGTTCGGTGCGGCTGCTGTGGGTGCGGGTGGCCCGGCCCGGGCCGGTGGACCAGGAGTCGGTGGGGACGTCGTGGTCCCCGACCAGGCGGGACACGTCTTGGACGAAGTTGGCTTCGTCCAGGCCGGCGCCGAGCAGCTTGACGGTCGCGGCGGACCACAGCGACCGCATCCCGCTCTTGCCCCAGACAGCTTCGCCTTGGGCGTAGCTCTGCAGGATCGTCAGCGGCACGACGCCGCGGGAGCCCAGGTGGCTGTAGAGCTGCGGGAGGTCAGCGATCCGGCAGACGTTCGCGGCCTCGTCCAGCACCGCGAGCAGCGGTGGGTCCAGCCGCCCGCCGCGGTCCTCGGCCGCCTGGACCGCGCAGCGCAGCACCCGGTCGGTGAGGGCGGCGACCAGCGGCGCAGCACTGCCACCGCCGTCCTTGCTCAACAGGTACAGGCTCTGCCGGGACGTCACGAACGCCGCCGGGTCGAACACCTCCAGCCAGGGCTGCGGGGTGGTCCAGGCGGTGATCTGCGGGTCCCGCAGGCAGCGGCAGGCGGTGCGGGCGGTGAACAGCACCGACCCGCGTGTCTCGGCGGGTGCTTTCATGCTGGCCCGCAACGACCGGGCCAACGCGCCGTAGCCGCCGTGGTCGAGCAGGGTGACCGCGGTCGGGTCGGTCTCGGCCTGCAGCCAGCTGTAGGCGCCGGCCAGGTCGGTGCCGGCCAGGTGCGCGGCCAGGAACAGCGCGGCGAGCAGTTCGGCGGCGGCCGGCCCCCAGATGTCCCGGGCCTTGTCATCATCGACGGTAAGCACAAAGTGCGAGGCGAGCCGCTCGGCGTCCTCCACCCCGGCCAGCTCCGCGATCGGGTCCCACGCCCACGTCTGTGGCTCCCGGGCGATGTGCTGCGGGTCGAACGTCCACACCTGCTCGCCGGTGTCGGCGCCGCGGAGTCGGGCGCTCGCCGCCCAGGCATCGGCCTTGTTGCTGGTCAGCACGACCGGACCCGGCGCGTCCAGCGCGGCCGGCACCGCCAAGCTGGTGGTCTTACCAGACCGGGGTGCCATGACGGCCAGCAGCACGTCCTCCCAGGACGCGGTCAGCAGCGGGCCACGGGGCACGAGCCGACCAAGGCTCACCCCCCGGTCCGGGGCGGCGATGCGGCGGGAGGAGGCCAGCGACGGGCGCAGCGACCGGGCCTTGACCTGCGCCGGCCCAGGCAGCATCGACCGCACATCACCCGGCCGGCCCAGGGACCGCACCGCACGCGACGGCCGGCGCCGCAGGACACGCAACGCCAGCAACCCGGCCGGCAGGAGCAGGGCGAGAGCGACAGCGACGGCCAGGACCACGACCAGGGCCAGGTCGACACCGGGCCACAGCGCCGGGGCGCCGGTCCGGGCCAGGCGGACCACCAGCAGCGGAGACAGGGCAGTGCGAGGCCAGCGGTGGCCGGTCAGCACCGACGCCAGGCCACCGCCGGTCCACAGCGCCAGGGAAACGACCCCGAGCAGGGCGGCCGCGCCGGGGATCACCCACGCCAGGGCGGTATCACTGCCACCGGACCGGCCGGGCGTGCTCACCGGCCCCCCTGCCCGCGGGCGGCGCGGATCAGGGCTGCGGTGGCGTACCGGGTCGGCTGATCGCACCCGGGCAGCCCGGTGAGGTAGCTGGCGACGTTGCTGCGTCCGCCGCATGCGGTGCGGACCTTGGTGGGCAGCTCCACGCCGTCCCACGCTTCGGTCAGCGCCCGGTCGGCCTGCGCGATGCTGTCGCTGGGCGTCATGCGTTCCACCGGCTGTTGGTGTCGTGCACCCCGGAGCTGTGCTCAACCTCGGTCAGCCGGGTCCGGAACGGCACCCCGGGGCGCTGCCCGACTTTGAGCAGGAAACGGCCCCGGCCGGGTGGTTCGGCCAGCGCCGACCAGTTCGGCGGGGTCGACCAGGACGTCAGCAGGTCCGCCTCGGCGGACGTCAGCGGCACAACGCCTTCCAAGGAGGTGAGTTCTTGGCGGGGGAGGCCGCCGACGATGACGGCGCCGCACCGCTCGAACAGCCCGCGGGCTTTGGCCCGGTCGTCGGAGGTCCGCAGCGCCGACAGGTCCGCCAGGCTGTGCGTGATCAGGCACTGCCCGACGCCCTGGGCCCGGTTGAGCCGGGACAGCTCATCGACCCGGTCGACCAGGCCCTCGCCGGCCCGCAGCACTTTCCACAGCTCGTCGAGCACGACCAGGAACCGGCGTTGCGGGCCGGCGCCGACGTCGGCCAGGGCGTTCGCTGCCTCGACCGCCCCGAACCCCGCGGACCAGCACGCCAGCAGCGCCGCGGCCTGCAGCTGATGGTCGCCGGGGGAGATGCTGCTCAGGTCCATGCACACCGCTGGGGCGTCCAGGCGCAGCCGTTCGGTTGTCGGTTGGGCGAACACTGCGCCGAGCGCGCCTTGGGTGAGGCTGCCCAGGGTGACCATCAGCGGGTCGACGACCCGGCGGTAGCTGGCCAGGTCACCGCGGTCCAGGGTGACGGCCCGGACCTGGGCTGGGGCTTGTTCGAGCAGGCCGATCAGGTCCGGTAGGAGCGGGGCGTCGTGCCCGGCGTACCAGGAGCTCAGCAGAGCCAGGGCGGCGGACAGGATCGTCAGTTCGTGGTCATCGACCGGGCCGCGGCGCACCACGGTCAGCAGCGCGGCGAGCAGGTTCAGCCGGCGGCCGTGCGCCTCTTCCCGCAGCCGCACTGCCTCCTCCCGCAGCCCGGTGATGCGGCTGTCGGCGACCTCGAGCCAGTCGCGGTACTGCGGGTCGGCGGCCAGCGCGGCCCGTTCGTCCTGCGCGGTCTGTGCCATCGCGTCGATGAGCGCAGCCGCGTCGTGCAGGCCGCCGTCATCCAGGACGTTCAGCGCCCCGAACCCGCGGCCGAGCCGGATGACCTGACCGCCCAGGGCCCGGACGAGGGCGACGTAGTCCGGGCGGGTGTCACCCAGCACCAGCGGGACGGCGCCGCTGGCCGCGGCGCCGATGCACAACCGGCGTACCAGGGTGCTCTTCCCGAGCCCTGGTAGGCCTAGCACCCCCAGGCTGGGGTTGGAGATCAGCCGGGCCCGGGTGAACCAGGAGAACGGGTCGAAACACACCGCCTGCCCGGTGCTGAGGTACTGACCCAGTGGGGTGCCGATCGGTGGGCTCCCGGAGCCGATCGCGAACGGGTAGAGCCCGCAGGCCTGCACGGTGGTGGCCCGCCACTCCGGTGGCGCCTCCAGGTAGGAGGCCCGACCCAGGTTGCGCCCGGTGTAGCCCTTGCGGGTCAGGACGCTCACGCGGCACCGCCCAGGGTGTTGGTGACGTGCGCCGGTAGGACGATCCCGACGCCGAGGGCGGCGGCGAAGGCGGCGGCCTGGGTGCCGTAGCAGCGCCGGAGCCGTAGCCGGGAGGCCCGGCCGAGCTGGTCGACCTGCTGGGTGACGTCGGCCAGGGCGGCCGGGTCGGCGGTGACGGTGACCAGCAGCGCGAACCGGGTCAGCCCGGCGCCGCGGGCCTCTTCGGTCGCGGTCTGCCGGGCGGCGGCCAGCGCGGCGGTCTCGGTCGCCCGGGCCTCCCCGGCCCGGGCGCTTTCCCGGCCGACCGCGGTCCGGACGTCGCTGTCCACGATGCTGGCGGCGTCGGCGGCCCGGTGCGGCCGGTAGGTCAGCGTCACCCGTTTACGCACCGCGCCTTGGGCGGGGCCGAGCAGTGCGGACAGCACGCGGGAGGTCACCGCGCCCCGGGGGGCGGCGACCATCGCCCAGGTGACGGAGGCGGCGCTGTCATGCCGGTAGGACCCGAACTCCTCGACCGCCGCGACCGCACCCGGGCGGCGAACGGCGGGCAGCCGTCGGCGAGCTGGCGGTTGACCTCAGCGGCCAAGCGGTGCCCCGGGTCCGGGGCGGTCTCCACCGTGACGACCGCAGCGACCAGGCCGGGTTCGTGCCCGAGGTCACCGAGCCAGGACGCCCAACCCGCCACCCACGCGTCCACGGTCGCCTCGTCGACCAGGGCGTCGCCCTCCGGGGAGATCTCGAGCAGCACCGTGTAGTGCCGGGCGGCTGGGACGTGCACCAGCCCGACCGGCTGCCCGGCCGGGGTCTGGACCTCCAACAGCCGGGACGATGCCAGCAGCCCGGGCAGGCGGTGTTGCCCGAACGCGACCGGTTCCCCCTCCCCGTTGCGGGGTGGGACCTTGGCGGAGAGGTACACGTGCTGCCCGCGGGCCTTGCCGATCGCCCAGCACACCTGCCCGGCGGCGACTTGCCAGCCGTTGCGCCCGGTCGGCGACCGGTACACCGCCGGCAGCAGCGCCAGCACCAACACCAGGAACACTGCCAGACCGGGCAGGAACCCGCGGGTCTGCGCGGTCAGCAACACCAGCAGCATCCCGACGAGCAGCACCACCGAGCCGATGATGCCCAGGCGAGGCACCAAGCCAGGGGAACGCGGTTTCTGCCAGTTCCCGAACGTCCGGGGCTCGGCGGTGCTGCGCTCGACGGCGGCTGTCATGCGGCGGTCCCGTTCTGCGCTGTGCCTGAGGTGTGGTCGGTGACCGCGCCCTGCCCGGCGGTCTTGGCGCCGTTGGCGACCTGCAGGGCCGCGCCGACAGCGACCCCAGCTGGCCCGGCGGCGGCAGAGGCACCGGAGGCGCCGGCCGCGCCGGAGGCCCCCGCCGCCCCGGCGCCCGCGCCCTTCGCCGCTGGGGCGGTGTTCCCGGTGCTCCCGGCGGTGCCGCGGCTGCCGCGGCCAGCCAGCATCCGGGCCCCGGTCGGCAGCGCCGCGCCGGCGGCGAGCATCGCTGCTCCGCCGCCGCCCTGGGATGTCGCAGCGGCGACGGCAGGGACGACCAGGCGTTGCAGCGCGGGTAGGGCGACCAGGGCCAGCCCGGCGACGGCGAGGCCGGCCAGGATCTGCTGCGGGCCGGTGCCGTCCCCGAGCAGCACGAACGCGGTGGCGTAGATCAGCGCCGCGACTGGCTTGTAGAGCAGCGCTGCCAGCAGCCAGGCGGTGAGTTTTTGGAAGCTCTGCTGCCCGGCCCGGGTACCGCAGGAGGCAGCGACGGTCGGTAGCACCCCGGTGAGCAGGACCAGCATGCCGACCCGGACGACCATCAGAACCAGCTGGGCCAGGGCGGCCAGGGTGCCCAGGACGGCGACGATGAGCTCCAGGCCGATCCCGAGGCCGTTCATGCTGCTGGCCAGCCGGACCAGGCGGTCACCCAGGTTCTGCCCGGCGCTCTGGTCCAGCAGCCAGGAGGAGAACTGATCTCCGGCTTGGCCGAGCAGCATCACCAGCGGCACGGCCAGGAAGGTGGCGGCGAGCAGGTTCACGATCGTGCGGCTGCAGGAAGGTGGCGGCGAGCAGGTTCACGATCGTGCGGCTGGCGGTGACCGCACCGCCGGACTTGCGTTCCAGCATCATCCGGCCGCCGGCGAACAGCAACGAGAGCACCGCCAGGGCGCCGGTGACCCAGGCCAGGTAGGTGTGCATCCGGGCGGTCGGGCCGGTCAAGTCCGGCAGCCCGACGCTGGTCCACGACGCCAAGCTGAGCTTCGCGGCTTCAGCGAACCCCGCCGCCAGCTCTTTGGCGATGCTGTCCAGCACACTGCCACCCACCGCGCCTACGACCGAGCCGACCGCGCTACACGCCGGTCCGGCACCCGGCAGGCTGCAAAAGTCAGGCACTGGATGCCCCCCACAGCACGAACCCGGTGGGGGTCGGCACGGTCACCGCGGTCGGGCTGACCCCGCCGTCGTTCTGCAGCTGCAGCCGCCAGTCCCCATTGCGCCACAACACCGTGGCGGTAACGACCTGGAAGCCGTCTCGGCCGGGCACCCGGGACACCAGCTGCACGACTCCCTGGGCGGGGGTCCACGTGACGTAGCGGAACGCGACCGGTTGGGCCAAGCCGGCGGGCGGCGGGTTGTCTGTCGTGGCCGCTCGGAGCGCAATGAAGTGGTCCCGGCCGGGGCCGGGGACGACCTGGGCCAGGGTCACTGCGCGCCACCCACCGTGGGGCGAGATCAGGTACCGGGTGCCGATCTGCTGGGCGGCGAGCAGCGCCCCCAGCGGGGAGCGGGCGTAGCCGGCGGCGACCGCCCCGCTGACGTGGGCCGGACCGGCGTCGGCGCTGGTTGGTTCCTGCTCCCCGGCCCAGGTCGACCAGGTCAACCCGGCCGGGGTGGTGGTCGGCACGGTCAGGTCCAGCGGCTGCGGCTTTGCTGCAGCGGCGGGTGGTGCGGCCGGAGCCGGTGGAGCGGCGGGGGCGGCTGCGGGCGGGGCGGCGGCAGCCGGCGTTCGGGGCTGCTGGTGGCCGGCGGTGATGTCCACCGCGACCAGGCCGGCGGCCAGGGCGAGCAGCACAGCGCCGACCACCAGGGTCTTACGACCGGGGCGGCGCGGGTCGGGGTTCGGGGTCGGCTCGGTGAGGTCCACGGACACGAGTGTCGGGGCAGCCATAGCGCTTAGCCGCTCAGGCCGAGCGCGGCAACGATCGGGCCGGCGGAGGCGGCCAGCACGATCCCGGTCACCACCGCCCAAGGGCGGAGCCGTGCTCGGAGATCCCACCGCGGCGGTGCTGGATCATCAAGGTGCCGGCGACGATCAGCAGCCCGAGGGCTGCGCACGCCGTGACCCCCCACGCCACCCAGCCCACGACGGTCTGGAAGTGCTGCGCCCCGGGAGGCGCAACCGGGGTGGTGCCGATCGCGTGCAGAACTGTCAGACCCAGCACATAGACCTCCTCAGAGATGCCGCCGCACCGTCCGGCGCGAGCACAGAGCAACCCCTTCGGCACCGACCGTAGGCGGTCCTCGCCCGCCCTGTCTAGCCCTCTACAACCCTATTCAGCCCTAGACAGTCCTACGCAACACCTCTAGGTTGCGGGTGGGCCTCGACGAGAAGAGGCGGCCAGATGAGCGCCGAACGACGCGTGGAGCTGACCTCGTGACGATCACGACCAGTGCCCCTAGCCTCCGGGAGGACATGAGTGATCACCCAAGCGACGAACCGCGGTACGTCACCTCCGAGGACGCGGCCCGCATCCTGGGGATGTCGGTCATCACGATCCGGCGGGCCGCGAAAGCCGGCCGGCTGCCCGGCGTTCGGATCAGTGGCGAGTGGCGCTTCCTGCTCGATGACCTGCGCAACCTGCCCAAGGGGTCAGCACCCAAGGCGGAGAGCCCACCGGGGTCCTGACTCCCTCAGCTGCCCTACGCCGCGACGCGAGCCAGCGCCGTGACCGGCAAGGCCACCGGCGTCACCGCGGCCGCCGGCCTGTTGGTGCTCGGTCCCGTCCTGGGCCTGACCGTGCTGGTCGCGGCGACGCCGCCGGCCAGTGCCGCCCAGACCAGCGGTGCGTTGAAGGCCGGCGCGATCCCGGCCGCCTATCTGCAGGCAGTGACCAAAGCCGGCGGGATGTGCCCGGCGGTGTCCGGGCCGCTCATTGCGGCGCAGATCGAAACTGAATCGGGCTGGAACCCGACGGCGGTGTCACCGAAAGGCGCTGAAGGCCTTTCCCAGTTCCTGCCCGGCACCTGGGCGGGCCGTGGCATTGACGGCAATGGCGACGGCACCGCGGATCCGTTCGATCCGTTGGATGCGATCGCCAGCCAGGCCGGCTATGACTGCGCGCTGGCCGGGGCGGTCGCGGCGGTGCCGGGGGACCGGGTCGGGAACATGCTCGCCGCCTACAACGCCGGGCCGGGTGCGGTCCTGGCCGCCGGCGGGGTCCCGCCGTACCCCGAGACCCAGCGCTACGTCCGGGCGATCCAGGCCCTGATCGCTGTCTACAGCGCGGCACCGTTGGCGTTGCCGGCCGGGACCGCGGGCGCGGTCATCACCGCCGCCCAGACGATGCTCGGCGTCCCCTACGTCTGGGGCGGCACCACTCCCGGGGGAGGGTTCGACTGCTCGGGGTTGACCAGCTGGGCCTACGCCCAGGCCGGGGTCGCGATCCCGCGGACCGCCGCTGAGCAGGAAGCCGCGGCGAGCCCGACCGCTGATCCCCGGCCGGGTGATCTGGTGTTCTTCGGCCCGGTCGGCAACGCCGACCACGTCGGGCTCTACCTCGGCGGCGGCCGGATGATCGACGCCGCGCACACCGGCACGTTGATCCGCACCGAGGCGTTGTGGCCCGGGTCCGGGGCGCGGTTCGGCCGGGTCCTGGCATGACCAGCCCCGCCACGCGCGCCGGTGCGCGATCGGCCGTCGGCGGTGCCGTGACGTGATCGCGCAGGCCGGTGTCCACCTTCCCCTTTCACTGCCGTAGGAGACCGTCATGACCATCACCGGCGAAGAGCACAGTGCAGGCGAAGGGCGTAGGCAAGATATGCAGCGGTTGCCCAAACCGGCCCCTGCGGGGGCCGGCCCGGACTCCCCGGCAGGGGCGGGTGGGGCGGTCCGACCCGGCGGGGTCGGTGGCACGGCCAGGGCGGACCGGGCGACACCGCGTAGGGCCAGGCGGCGGGGGCGGGACGGCGGTCGCCGGGAGGTACGGGTGTACCTGCGGGTCAACCCGGACGAGGCCGGCGAGCTGCAGCAGGCCGCGAACCGGACCGGCATGAGCGTCGCCGGTTACGCCGCCGCCGCGGCGCTGGCCGCAGCGGCCGGGATCCCGGCGCCGCGGGCGCTACCGGCGGCCGATGAGCGGACCCGGGAGCTGCTCGGGGCTTTGGTGGCTGCCCGGTTCGAGCTGGCCCGGGTCGGCACCAACCTCAACCAGCTCGCCAAGTCGGCGAACATTGATGGGACGGTGCTGCCCGCGCAGCTGCGCGAGGTGCTGGCCCGGGTGGACGCCGGGGTGCGCCGGTTGGACGTGCAGACCCTGGCCACGCTCGGCGATGACGACGAGCGGTGATCGGCAAGGTGCTGCGTTCGGGTGGCTCCACCCGGGGCCTGGTTCGCTACTTGTTTGGGCCGGGGGAACGCAACGAACACACCGAGCCGCGGCTGGTCGCTGGCTGGGATGAGCTGAGCCGTATCGCCCCGGACCGGTCCGCTGGGGACGCCGGCCTGCGCGCCTTGGCCGGGTTGTTGGGCGCCCCGAACAAAGCGGCCCGGGGCGGCCAGGGCAGCGTCTATCACCTGATTTTGTCCGCCGCCCGGTCCGATCCTGACAACGGCCTGCCGGCTGACCCGGCATTGTCTGATGAGCACTGGGCGGGCATTGCCCGGGACGTGCTGGAACGCGTCGGGCTGATTGCTCCCGGGGACGCCGACGGGGTCCGGTGGATTGCGGTCCGGCACGACCAGGCGACCGCGGAGCATGTGCACGTCGTGGCGACCTTGGCTTCGCAGCAGAGCCGCCGGCGGGTGAGCCCGCACAACGACTTCTACCGGATCGGGGAGGGCTGCCGGGCGGCTGAGGCCGCCCATGGGCTGCGCGGGACGGCGCCCCGGGACCGCACCGGCACCCCGCGGGTCACCCGGCCGGAGCGGGAGAAGGCAGCCCGGCTGGGTCGGGTCGAGGTGCCGCGGGACGTGCTGCGCCGCCAGGTCCGGGAGGCTGTTGGCCGGGCGTCGAGTTCGGTTGGGTTCTTGGAGGAGCTGCGTGGCACCGGCCTGCTGGTCCGGGAACGGCTCAGCCCCAGCACGGGTGCGGTGACCGGCTACGCCGTGGCGGTGGCCGGTGGGGACCACAACAACCACGGCCAGCCGATCTTCTACAGCGGCGGCCGGTTGGCCTCAGACCTGACCTGGCCCAAGGTCCGGGCCCGGTATGGGGAACAGGCCCGGACCAGGCCGGTGCAGGCCGCCCCCACTCCGGCGACGTCGAGCACGCCGACGGCCGCGCCCGGGGTGGCGCCTTCGCTCAGCCCTGAGGAACGCGAGCAGGTTTGGCGGCAGGCCAGGGCAGCTGCTGAGCACGCCGCCCAGACCATCGGCGGCCACGCGCAGGACCCGGCGGCGGCTGCCGATGCGGCCTGGGCCGCGTCGGACTTCCTGACCGGCGCCGCCCGGCTGGTCGCCGGTAACGGCCGGGCCGGGCCGCTGGAGCAGGCCGCCCGCGACCTGGACCGGGCCGCCCGCGAGCCGTGGGGGCGCATCCCGGCGCCGAGTCGGGCCGGGCAGGGCCTGCGGGCGGCGTCCGGGTTGCTGCTGGCCGCCCGGTTCGTGCAGCACAGCGAAACCCAGCAGCTGCTGGCGTTGCTCGCCCAGCTCGCCTCCTTGGCCGACGCAATCACCCGGATGCGGGAGGCGCAGGGCCGCGCGGAGCAGGCCGCCGCCGCCCGCCGGGCCGGCGAACAGCTGCACGTTGCCCACGCCGCCAGGGCTGCGCCGTTCCAGCTCAGCCGCACCGCCGTCCTGGCCGCCGCCCACGCCGCCAGCGCCCAGGACAGCACCTCCCACCGACAGGACCCGCCGGCCGCCGGCCGCGGGCGCAGCCGATAACCGCAGGAGAACCCGAGATGACCGGTCACGATGAGGACCCGACTGCGCAAGCAGCGGCGAAGCTCGGCCAGGCCGTCGCGCTGCTCGCCGCCGCCGCGGAGGCCTTCGCGCAGCTGCAGGCGACCAGGACCAGCGAGCGGGCCGCCCGCGATGAACGCACCGCAGCCGCAGCCCGCACCCAACTCCGGGCCCGACACAGCGCCGACCGCCTGGTCTGGTCGCCGCTGCTCGACGCCCACCGTCTCGCGCAACTCGACGTCCCGGACACCCTGGCCGGTTGGGGGGCCGCCCGGTGCTGGCCCGACGACCCGGAGGCGCAGGCCGCCCGGCGCGCCGCCGAGCAGCGCCTCACCGACCTGCGACCCGAGGTGATGCGCGCCTACACCGACCAGGTCGCGGCCGGCGTACAGGAAGCAACGGCGATGCGCGACGCCGGGTGGCTGCCGAACCGGGAACGGGCGGCCACCGCTGAGCCGGTCGCCGACCCCGCGACACGCAGCGGGGGGGTCATCGACCTGGACGCCCGCACAGACCTACGTGACGACGGAGGGCGGGGTGAGCCAGCGGCCGGCGTCAACCCCAGCCGCACGATCGAGGGGGAGCTGCTGTCCTCCCAGGTCTACCCGCCGGACGAGCTGCACTTCCCGGGCCAGCTCACGGTCGAGGCCGGCGCCGTCGCGGCGGTCCTTGCCGAGGAGGGCCTGGACCAGGCCCGGCACACCGCGTTGCCGGCAGCAGCGGCCCTGGGCCGGACGTGACCGGCGCCGGCACCTGCGCTGAGCGCAGACAGGCAGTCAGAGCGGCCGCGCAGGCGTTGTACACCAGGCAGCTCGCCGCCGAGCCGGCCGCGGAGGTCTACCTGGCGTCCCGGGGCATCGACGCCGACCTGGCCCGCCGGCTCGGGCTCGGCGCCGCCGGCCGCAGCTGGACCGGCGCGGTCCAGCAACTCCGGCACGCCGGCTACACCGACAGTGAGCTGGTGGACGCCGGGGTCGGGTTCCGGTCCGGCAAAGGCGCGGTGGTGGACGTGTTCCGGTCCCGGGTGCTGTTCCCGGCGCACGACCAGCACGGCCAGCTCGTCGGATGGGCCGGCCGGTCCACCCCGACCGCCCCGCCGCAGGCCCCGGCCTGGCTGAACAGCGCCGCCGGGGACTACCGCAAAGCCGAGCTGCTGCACGGCCTGCATGAAGGCTGAACGCGCCTTGCCGCCGGGGCGACACCGGTGCTGTGCGAAGGAGTGCTAGACGCGCACGCCGTCACCCTGGCCACCCACAGCACCTGCATCGGGCTGGCACCGGGCGGCACCGCCCTGACCGCACAGCACGTCGCCGCGCTCCACCAGGCCCTGCCACCCAAGACAGCCGGGCCGGAGCGGGGAAATACCCGGCCGCGGGTGCTGGTCGCGTTCGACGCTGACGACGCCGGCCGGCACGCTGCAATCGCTGCCTGGCCGATGCTGCACGCCGCCGGGCTCGACACCTCCCTCGTCGAGCTCCCGACCGGCACCGACCCAGCCGAGGTGCCAGCCCAGGTCCTACGCCACGCGATCCACACCGCGCAGCCGCTGGCGGACCTAGTCATCGACCACACCCTCAGCGCGTGGCCGGAACGTACCCGGTGGGCCGAGCACACCGTCGCCGCCAGCCGGGCCGCCGCCCGCACCATCACCACCCTTCAACCAGAGCAGATGGGCCGGCAAGTCACCCGCGTCGCAACCGCCCTGCACATCCCCACCGAAGCCGTCACCACAGCAGTCACCGACGCCGCCACCCAGCCCAGCACCCCCAACGGTGCTCTGGCCAAAGACAACGACGACTGGCACCAGCCGCCGGCAACACGCCACCCCGGGCGAGCCTGCTGACCCAACAGGCCAGACCGCCCGGGTCGTCCTGCGGGGAGCGCGACAAGTGTGCTGCCAATGGTCGGTGCCGCCCGCCGCGCCGGCCCTGCTGACTTCCGGCGCACACTCGTCCTGCCATCGGCCCAGCGACCCCCGTCGCCCGCAGTGACCACCCCCTGGCAAGGCCTGCGACGCACTGCCCGGTACCTACGGCACGCTCCCGACCGCGGTCCAGAAGGCCGCCGGCGACGCCTTAGCCGCGTCGCTGCAGGCCAACGCCGGCCGGATCGGCGTGCACTACCTGATCTGGTACGGCCGGATCTGGAACGCCGACCGCGCCCACGAGGGCTGGCGGCCCTACCAGGGCGCCGGGCTCTACAAAACCACCCCGACCACCCCGGATGGCATCACCAGCGGCCACTACGAGCACGTCCACATCTCTGCCACCACCAACGACGAGGTGTGGCCGCCGCCGTACCGGCTGCAGGTCTACGGTGCCGCGGAGGTCGGCTACGTCCTCGAGCAGGACGACAGGCAGCTCGTGCCGTGCAGGACGACACCCGGGTCCGCCAGCTGCCGCGCACCGACGTGCAAGCCGGCTGCGTCTGCGACCTGCAACCCCTGGACCACCGGTCAGCCGGGGATCACCTTTGTCACCGGCCGCAGGGACGCCTCCAGCCTTCGCCTGTTGAGTACCGCGCCGGTCAATACTGCCCGGCACCGCTCGCCAGAACGCCTCCTGACGAACCCAGATGTGGCGTTTGCTGATGCTGCCCGGCCGCTCCCCCGGAGCAGTCCTAAGTACCTAGAACCGGTCGGGACTGCTACTTTCCCCAGCGCTGCCGATGCCGGCTGCTGCTGGGGCCGTCACGCCGAATCCTGCCCAGGACGCCCAGTGCCCACGAACACGACCGGGCAGGTGCGGGGGAACCATCGTTTGTGGAGAACCGGCCGCTGGCCGGGTCTTCTTGGGGTGAAGTCGACCGTGGTGTTGCGGTTGGCCGGGCAGGCTCTGCGCCCGAACCCGACAGCTCACCTCGTAGGCGTGCAGAGGAGCCCGCCTTGCCCACCCACGCCCGAGCCAAGCACGCCCCGAAGCACGCCCGACCCAGCCGCACAGCTGGCCGC
>JAABUI010001041.1_pt1 | contig 17034 bp, 12 predicted proteins | sample 5559111 | NCBI WGS metagenome assembly JAABUI01 (sample SAMN10711870, study PRJNA513365) | rock metagenome | isolation source: Antarctica rocks | place: Antarctica: Victoria Land, Buttleship Promontory
AACGCTGAAGGCCGACGGCACACCAGTCACGGAAGCCGACCGGGCAGTCGAGCGATTGTTTCGCGAGACGTTGTCTGCGGCGCGGCCAGAAGATGCGCTCCTTGGCGAGGAACTTGGTCAACTCGGTCAGTCCGATCGGGTGTGGATCATCGACCCGGTTGACGGCACGTCGTTCTTTTGTCGGCGTGACCCGAACTGGCGAGTTCACATTGCGCTGGAGGTTGCCGGGAGCACTCAGATCGCGGTCGTCACCGCTCCTGCGCTGCGACGCTGCTGGTGGGCGACCCGAGGCGGCGGTTCTTTCGAGTCGTCCTGGCCACGCGAGGAGGCCGAATCGAAGCGCCTCGAAGTCAGCACCACTTCGATGTTGGCTGATGCTCGGCTCGATGCTCTGGACGACGCGTCCAGAGCCCGTCTCCCCCCGAGTGTGGCCCGCGCACCGGCAAGCCCTCTGCCGCTCGTCGAGCTTGTGCGTGGCCAAATCGATGCCTTCTTGGTCGAGCGCTACCACATTTGGGATCACGCGCCATGGATCCTTCTCGTTGAGGAAGCGGGCGGCCGTTTCACCGACCGAACCGGAGGACATGCGGGCGATCAAGGCGGTGGCCTGTACTCCAATGCCAACCTGCACAGTCAGTTGCTCACCGCGCTTGACTACCCGGCGCGCCGCCGACCGCCGGGACCAAGCGACCTCCCGCGGTGACAGCTGATGCGGTGCGGTCTCAGCGGCAGGAGGGCATTTCCTGTCATGAGGTCAAGTGCGAGCCCAGGGGGAGGGAGGTGCGTCTGCGGATCGGGCGCTGACGGGATCCAGGTACTGTCCGCTGCAGCTCGCCGGGCTCGACAGCACTCGGCTCGGTCCAGGCCAACTGGCCGGTTGTTAGCCGGACACCGCTCGGTGCTTCGCGAGGTAGACGAGCTGGTAGCCACCTGGTGTCGGCTGCCGACTGCTCTCCCGGTAGCCGAGCCGCGCGTACAGGCGCAGATTGCCGGCGCTGTGCTCGCCGGTGAACAGCCGCAACTCCGTCACGATCGCGGGCAGCTGCTCCTCGACTGCGGCCAGCAGGCGGGTACCCAGCCGTTGTCCTTGTCGGTCCGGGACGACCGTGAGGCGGCCGATCTCTGCGACCTGGGGGGCGCCCGCTGCGCCGTGGGCGCGGACCGCGGCCACGAGCCGGCCGTTGGCGTCCCGCAGGCCCAAGGCGAGCACCTGCCGGTCGGCGAGCTCGGCGGCTACCTCAGCCAGAGTCTGCTGCAGCGGCGGAAGGTGCAGGTCGGCATGTGCCTGAGCCTCCGTGACGTACGCGGCGCGCTGCAGCGTCAGCACTTCGCCGGCGTCTTGACCACCGAGCCTGCTCAGCAACTCCACCTCAAGCAGCGTGCCAGACCCTCACTGGCTACCGGTCGACCGGTGCCCTGATCGGCCCAGGGCTCCCCGTGCCACAAGTGACCCCAGCGCCCTCCCAGGCCCGCCACGACTTGCCCTCGTCACGTTCGCCCGCCTGATGCGCTGGGAAGCAGCCTTGGCTGCCAGGCTCTCGGTCCGCAGGGCAGGACCGGGTCCGCGCGGGGCTGTGTGGCTACTCATAGTTGAGCCACCGCTGGATAAATGGTGCGGCGTCGCTGAGAGACGGCCGGAACAGGTCGGCTGCGTGGAGGTCCGCTGCTTCGTGAGTTGTCCCGAGGGCCAAGACGGTCATCCCTGCTGCCTTGCCAGCGGCCACGCCAGCCGGAGCGTCCTCGACGACAAGGCAGTCTGCTGGACAACGTCCCAGTGACGCCGCACCGGTCAGATAGCCCTCAGGGTGCGGCTTGCCCTGGCCCGCCGCCCCGTTGTCGATGAGCACCTTCGGGATGGGAAGTCCTGCCAGGGTGAAGCGATACCGGACGTTGTCCCCGTTTGCCGAGGTGACCACAGCCCAGCAGCCCGGCGGCAGCCCCATCAGGAGCGTCTGCGCGCCAGGCTGCGCCGGGAATGCATCCCCTTGGTCGAGCAAGATTTCTCTGATACGTGCCTCCTCGCGCACCGGGTCCAGGTGAGGGGCCACGTCGGCAAGGGTCTCGCTGACACGCCGTCCATGCGACGCGGTCCAGACCGCCTCGACGTCCAGGCCTACGCCGCCAGCCCATTCAGACCAGATACGCCGGTGCGCAGCCGTCGAGTTGAGCAAGACGCCATCAACATCGAACAGGACGGCCCTCACGTACCGCAGCCTACGGGGACCCAGAGGCTCAGGTAGGTGCCTACCTGTTGACTTCGGGCAGCCCGCGGTCTGGCCAAGGCTTCGGATCGGAGTAGCCCGCTGGTCGTTCGATGCTCCTATGGATCGTCAAGCTGTCCGAGCAAGAACCCCTGGCTGCTCTGCGGGTTGGAGTGCGTTGTAGAGCTCGCGGGCGATGTAGCGCTTCAGGCAGCGGATGATCTCGGGCTTGGACAGCCCTTCGGTGGTGCGTCGGGTGGCGTAGGCGCGGGTGCGTGGGTCGTAGCGCAGGCGTCCCAGGACGACGACGTAGAGCGCCTTGTTGGCCGCTCGGTCGCCGCCGCGGTTGAGGCGGTGGCGGTGGGTCCGTCCGCTGCTGGCCGGGACCGGTGCGACACCGCACAGGTGCGCGAACGCTGCCTCGGAGTGCAACCGGTCGAGGTTGTCGCCGAGTGTGATCAGGAGCTGTCCGGCGACTTCGGGGCCGACGCCGGGCAGTGCGATAAGGCGTGGGGCGGCCGCGGTCACCAGGACGCGTAGTTCGGCATCGGCCTCGCTGATCTCCTTGCTGAGGTACTGGTAGCGGCGAGCGAGGCGGCGCAGTGCGGTCTTGGTGGCGTGCTCGGGAGAGGCGATGTCACCGGTGGGCCGCAGCCGGGCGCAGGTCGCGATCAGGGCGGTCGTGGTCAAGTCGCGCAGCTGCTCGCGCAACTGCTCCGGGGCGGTGACCAGCAGCGACTTGAGCTGGTTGGTGGTCTGGCTCCGGGCCTTGACCGCGCTGTTGCGCGCCACCCGCAACGCTCGGATCGCCTCGACCCGCCCGTCCCGGGCCTTGGGCGTGCCGGTAGCCGTGCCGGCCAGCGCGGAGCGGGCAGCGGAGTAGGCGTCCAGAGGATCGGACTTGCCCTGCACCCGCCGCGCCTTGCGGTCGGGCCGGTCGACCTCCACGACCTGGACGCCGGCAGCTCGTAGCTGTCGGGCCAAGGCGGCGCCATACGTCCCGGTCCCCTCGATCCCGACGCGCTCGAGCCGGCCGTGACTGGCCACCCAACCCAGCAGTAACCGCTGGGGGTCGTAGGGAACTCCCGGTCCCCGAGCTGGCGACCGAGGTGGTCAAGCACCGCCGCGTGATGGGTCTGGCCGTGGGTGTCGACACCGCCGGTGACACCCGGCGCTTCTGTTGTCATTGTGGTCAATGCCCTCCTCCGTTTGCACCGGATGGGTCGGCACGCGGCGGCCGGGTGGACGGACAGGCCAGTGATAGGCGCCTCTTGCACAGGCTCCTATGAGGTCACACCGCCCGGCCGCTCACGGAGGTTGTCCCGGTCCTCGTGGAACTTGCGGTGGCGGTCCCCCGCCTGATGCCTGCCTCGCGGTAGGTGTTGGGCGACCGCCAAGTCGACCCGACCAAACAAGGGGACCGCTGTGAAGACCGTACCGAGGAACGTGCACGTCGTGGCTCAGGACGAGCTGCCAAGACTGGGAGATCTGCCGGAGGCGTTGAGCCTGGCGCTGGCCGACATCGTGGGCGTGGCGCGTGAGGGACTGCTCGCGTTGAGCGTGGCGACCGGCATGTCGGTGATGCAGGCGATGTTCGAGGCCGAGGTCACCGCGGTGGCCGGCTTGAAGGGCAGGCACGACCCGGCCCGGACGGCCGTGCGGCACGGCACCGGGAAGGGCTCGGTGACCCTGGGAGGTCGTCGGGTTCCGGTGAGCAGGCCGCGGGCTCGGACCGTCGATGGTCATGAGGTGCCGCTGCGGTCCTACGGGCACTTCGCCGGTGATGACCTGCTGTCGGAGGTGGTGCTGGAGCGGATGCTCGCGGGTGTCGCGACTCGCCGGCATGCCCGGATCGCCGAGCCAGTCGGCCAAGCCCTTACCGACGCGGCGACCTCGACCGGCCGGTCGGCGGTGTCGAGGCGGTTCGTGAAGGAGACCGAGACGGCCCTGGCCGAGCTGCTCGCGCGGGATCTGACGGGCAAGCAGATCAAGGTGCTGATGCTCGACGGTGAGCATATGGCCGGCCGGTGCGTCATCGTGGCCCTGGCCATCACGGCCGGTGGTGAGAAGTTCCCGGTCGGGTTGTGGGACGGCGCGACGGAGAACAAGACGGTGGTGAAGGCGATGCTCGCCGACCTGGTCTCGCGCGGGCTGTCGGCTGAGGATGGGCTGCTGGTCGTGATGGATGGCGCGAAGGCCCTGTCGGCGGCTGTGAACGAGGTCTTCGGCGGCCTCGTAGCGGTGCAAAGATGCACCCTGCACAAGCGTCGTAACGTCGCAGATCACCTGCCAGATAGGGAGAAGGAGTGGGTCGACGCGAAGCTCGTGAAGGCCTTTAACCACCCCGACCCCGACCCCGACCTGGGCCTGCGCAACGCCAAGCACCTGGCCAGCCTGCTCGACAAGACCCACCCCGGTGCCGCGAACTCGCTCCGCGAGGGCCTGGAGGAGATGTTCACCGTCAGCCGCCTCGGGATCGACGGGCGGCTCGCCAAGACCTTGGTCACCTCGAACCCGGTCGAGTCCATGATCAGCATCGCCCGGACGACGAACCGTAACGTCACCCGCTGGCGCGACGGCCACATGGTGCTCCGCTGGACCGCCGCCGGGATGCTCAACGCCGAGCGCTCGTTCCGCAGGATCAAGGGCTATAAGCAGATGCCCCAGCTCGTCGCCGCCCTGCACCGCCACGCTCGCCGAGACACGGCGGCCAAGACCCGCGAAACTGTCGGAGCCGCCGCATAGAGTTCAGCTCGGATCGCCACCCAAGTTCCACCAGACTTGGGACATCCTCCGCTCACGTGCAGCGGCAGCACCAGCCAGCCCGACGAATCGAACGGAAGACAGCAAGATCACGTCAGGCTAACGGAGGGTCAGACCCAGCCGGTGCTACCAAGACCATCCTCACTGGCTACCGGGACGCGCGTAGCGCGCTCAGTCTGGATGACGTACCACGTTGATGACGCTGCCGTCTGGTGCTCGGACGAGGAACCGGCGCACGCCCCATGGCTCTGTCGTGATCGGGTGCACGATCTCATAGCCGAGTTCTCGAGCTTCTTCGTAAGCACCGTCGATGTCGTCCGTCTGGACGGAGATCATCGAGTCCTCGCGTGCAGTCGCGTCACGGGTCACGAGCTGGACGTTGGCCCCCGTGGCGGGGGACGTGAAGCGGGCCACCCATCCCATGTTGAACTCTTCGGTACTCAAGCCGAGATAGTCGGTGTAGAAGCTCTTGGCTGCCTCGACGTCAGGCACTCGAAGGTTCGCCAGGATGCGAATGGCCTGCATGCGGTCCTCCTCTTGCTGCCAGCGGACCTGCATGATGACCCGTCGAAGCGCCGCGCGGCGCCTCTACGCGTCCACAGCCGCTTGCCGATCGTCAACCGGCCAGTGCTACAAGCGAGCGGTTGCCGTCCCGAAGTTCGTGGACAGCGTACTGAGGGGCTGGCCATGGTGGGTGCCGTGACAGCGCTGCTCTCCCACGCGTTCTTCGATCGCCGCGATGCCTGCGCAATGTCGGTGTTCAGCAACGCTGAGCGCGCTACCTCGGCGTGAGCGTCGGCGCCCCCAGCATCCGCGACGGCTCCAGGGCTGATACCGAACCGTTGCAACCCCGTATCTGCGGTCGCGGGACGGGGTCAGGGCCGCCTGCCGGGGGTGACGGGCCAGTCGCCAGGGTATCGGTTGGCAACTTGGCGGTGGCTCTCGTATAGACCCCGACAGCGTCGGCTGGAGAGTCGGTTGCCGAAGACGATGCCGTCGAGGTGATCGGTCTCGTGCTGAAAGCAGCGGGCCAGCTGCCCAGTGCCGGTCAGCTCGATGTCGTGACCGTACTGGTCCTGCCCGCGACAGACTGCGAGATCGGGCCGCGCGAGTTCGGCGAACGCGCCCGGCAGGGACAGGCAGCCCTCGTCCCAGGTCTCCAGGTGGCGGTCGCGGCCTTGAGGCAGCTCGACGACGGAGTTGCACACCACCCCGATATGACGTCGCAGCTCGGCGTCCACGCAGTCGTAGACGAACGCAGCGAGGCCAACCCCGATCTGGGGAGCAGCCAAGCCCGCACCGTGGGCCGCGGCATTGGTCGCGAACATGGAGCCGAGTAGGTACTGGAGGGCGTCGCCGAAGTCGGTGACGGAACGAGCCGGTTGGTGCAGGACAGGTGCGCCCCATCGCACGATCTCCCGCACAGTGCCCAGACGAGTCAACTGGTCGATCGGCATGACCCCATCATGGCGGACGCCGCAGCGGAGTCCCAGTAGCCGAACTCCCCTCCGGGATCGCGTCGTGGTGCGGTCAGTGCGAACCTCACCGAGCCGTCGGAGCAGGTTCTCGAGGGACCGCTGGCTGACGGGGTTCGGTCCCGACCAGACGCAGTACGGAATGGAGACGGGCCTGATCCCGGAGGCCGTTGGGCCGATGCAGGCATTCGTGACGACCGCCCGTGACAACGCTCGGGTACTGCGGATGAGCAGCCAGATCGGCACCGTGGAACCCGGGAAGCTCGCGGACCTGATCTCTGTCGACATCGACCCGCTCAGCTGTCCCGGGCTGCTCGCCGACCCCGCCAACGTCAAAGTCGGCCACAGCGAGAAGGGCCGGCGATGACAGGTGCGAATGCCAGCGTGATCCGCCGGGACAGGTCAGCTCGTTGATGCACTGGAGAGGGTTACCTTACTTAAGATCTAATCTATTATCGGCGAACATAAATACGAGCGGGGGAGTGCCCCAACGGCGAGTTGTCCCGGCTCAGGTCGGGCCAGGTAGCGATCTCGTCGCCTCGTTCGCTGGCCCCGCCGGTAGCCCCCTTATCGGCTGTAGGAGGTGATTGCATCGATTCGGCGGCTTGTGCTCGGGTGACTGGCCGGAAGCCGCGCAATCGGACTGCGAAGGCAGGAGGCTCCCCGGTCCAGGACCCGTAACGCATCCGCGAGGTCCGAGCCGACACCGTTGTGGGCAGCGAACCGGTCGGCGGCGTACTCGCTGCGGCGGCTGACCGCGGCGTCAACCAGCGGGCACCCGACTGCTGCGGTCGCGACACCACCGATCAGGGACGCCACGATCCACTGATGCTGCGCCATGGCCTGCGCGACCGCGACGATGACCTCAGCCGCCGCGACGACCGCAAGGAGAAGACGCGGTTGGCGCCGCGCCCCGGTGAGGGCCATCGCGATGCCAGCCATCAGTCGGGCCGTCAGCCGCCACGGCGACGCCAGCCACGCCGACATCAAACCGAGCTGGGTCGCCTTGGTGGCCCTGTGCCCCAGCTCATGGACCAGTAGCGCTGTCATCTGTTCCTGGCTCAGCCGTCGTGCCAGATAATCGGCGAGCACCCCACTGGTCACGGCTACGCTGCGACCACCGGCCGCGTAGGCGTTCGGTTCGTCCCGGTGCTGCACGTACAGGTCGACGTCGGCCGCCGACGTGCCAGCCCGTAGCAGCGCGGCCGCCCAGACAGGGCCGAGCAACGCCAGCTGATCAGCCGTCGGACGCCGGAACCCGCATGCGGTGCGGACCGCGAGACGCTCCCCTGCTGGCCTGAGCACCATCGCGCCTGAGGCCAACCATCCCAGTAGCAGCAGGCCTTCCCAGCGACCCAGGCCAGCCAGCAGAACGAGCAGCAGCAACAGGCTCCCGACCATCGCTGGGGCTGAAGCCAACGCCCGCCACAGACCAAAGCTCCCGGACCGGCGTGGGACCAATGTCGATGGAGCTGTCCTCCTCGAGGGCCATGACGTCGATGAGGCCAGCGGTGCGCGCGGTGTCATCGCTGACCTCTCGTGCTGGGTGGCGATGTCTGCGGTCATCGGGCCACGGTGACACGTCCCAGTGACAAACAACGCGAGCGTGCCCTTCCCAAGAGACCGATGTGGACGCGGGCGCCGGCATCGGTGCGACACTCCCGAGGACGCTAGAGACATGGCGGACAGAAGGAAGCGGCATGCCGCCACCGACGGTCAGTTGTCCTTCGACGCGTTGCTGTTGGGCCCGGCCCCAGCCAAGTCGACGCCCCCCAAAGGCATGGACGGGCCCGAGGGAACTGAGGGGCCGGAGGAAGGGGAGCGTCATGAACAGGTACGGACGCCAGGCGCAGGAGCACTGGGGGAAGTGGCGCCCCCACCAGCTGAGTCAGATCCCCGATCCCGAGGCGTTCTTTTCGAGCTTGGGCCTCCAGGTCGAGACGCAGGTCGACCTGCTGTCGAGGGACCTGGCCGGGGACGACCTGGCTGGGGAGGGCTACCTGCAGAAGGTGGGGCGGTTGCGGATGGCACGGCTGGACGCCGAAGCGCAGGTGCTGAGGGAGATGGTGCTGCTCCCGCCGGAACCGGGGCACCCGGAATACGACCCGGCGGACGACCCGAGCTGCGACCCGGGCCGCCCCAGGACATTCCCAGCGCAGACCGAGTGGCTGCCGGTGGTGATGACGGCAGACGATCCCCGCTACTACGAGCTGGACAACGACCCGCTGCTGCACCAGACCTACCTGCCCGAGCAGACAGGACCAGCGACCTAACACCCACCCCCGCCGCGACGGGACCGACGGAACCACCGGCGCTGTCAGCCTTGTCAGCGCTGACCGAGACGCCAGGGCCGACCGGGCAGCCGACGAGGCCGGCCGGGATGGTGATGTTCCGGCCGTTGTCGCAGCACGACCTGGCTCCGGCTGGCGGCGCCGCGAAGGTCGCGGCGAACGTGGCGGCGTTGACGTTGCTGCGGCAGCTACAGGACGAGGATCGTCGGGCCAGGCCGCAGGAGCAGAAGGTGCTGGCTCGTTGGTCGGGTTGGGGTTCGGTACCGAAGGTCTTCGAGGAGGACAGCGCGCAGTTCGCCTCCGAACGCGGGCAGCTCCGGGTCCTGCTTGATGACCAGCAGTGGCGGGCGGCGTCCCGAACGACCCTGAACGCCCACTACACCGACGCGGCGATCGCCCGCGCGATGTGGCAGTTCCTGTCCGAGGCGGGGTTCGGCGCTGACGGACCCACCAGGGTGCTGGAGCCCGGCTGCGGGGCAGGCACCTTCCTCGGGCTGTCCCCGGAGACCGGGGTTGAGCTGATCGGTGTCGAGCTGGACCCGACCACCGCCGCGATCGCCCAGCACCTGTACCCGCGGGCGGACATCCGCGCCGAGTCCTTCGCGCTCACCCGGCTGCCCGCCGGTTCGCTGGACCTGGTGATTGGCAATGTCCCGTTCGGCAAGATCGCCTTGCACGATCCGGTCTACAACGCGGGCGGGCACAGCCTGCACAACTACTTCATCGTGAAGTCGCTGGCGTTGACCCGACCGGGCGGCGTCGTGGCGGTCCTGACCAGCCATTACACGATGGACGCGACCAACCCAGCGGCCCGCCGCGAGATCGCCGAGATGGCCGACCTGGTCGCCGCCATCCGGCTTCCCGCGGGGGCGCACCAGCGCGCCGCCGGCACCGCGGTCATCACGGACGTGCTGGTGCTGCGCCGTCGCGACGCCGCCGACGGACCCGGGGACGGAAGCAGCTGGGAAAGCACCATCAACATCGCCGGACCCTCCGCCGCTGATGCCGGTAGCAGGCGCGAGATCGGTGATCCGGCAGCGGATGCGGGTCGACAGGTGCCCGTCAACCGCTACTTCACCTACCACCCAGAGCGGGTCATCGGCGCGATCGGCACCCGGCTGGGCCAGTTCGGCCCGGAACTGCATGTCGAACCCGCCGCGGGCGTCGATGTCGCGGCTGAGCTGAGCAGCCGCCTGCAGAGCGAGCTGCGCGGTGCTGCATCGGCCGCTTCCACCGCGTCATCCGAGGAGCCATCGGCCGCGGGTGACGGGTCGTGGACGTTGTTCGGAGCCCGCCGAGCCGCAGCCAGTCCGAGCCCGGTGCTGCGCCCGGATGCCCCGGCGCAGACCCAGCAGGACCACCTGACCGCGGTGGGCGACGGTACCTTCCTGGCGGTCGATCAGGGCCTGCTTGTCCCGCACCCGGTGCCGACGACCCAAGCCACCGAACTCACCGCCCTGCTGGGTTTACGGGACACCACGATGGCGTTGCTGACGGCTGAGGCCGCCAACGCCGAGGACACCGACCAGCTCGCGGAGCTGCGCGGTCGGCTCAACTCGCAGTACGACGCGTACGCCAAACGGTGGGGACCGATCAACCGGATCAGCACGCGCCGGACCGGCCGCCTGGATGAGACGACGGGTGCGGAACGGCTGGCACGGATCGGCCCACCGCAGGGCCGGTTCCGGATCGACCCGCACTCCCCCGCCGTCTACGCCCTGGAGGAGTTCGACGCCACCACCGGCACCGCCCGGAAGGCCCCGATCATGTCCGGACGGGTGGTGGCCCCCCGGGTGCCGCGCCTGGGTGCCGACAGCCCAGCGGACGCGGTCGCGATCTGCCTGGACACCCGTGGCGAGGTCCGATTGGAGGAGGTCGCGCGGCTGCTGGGTCGTAGCCCCGATGAGACCCTCCAGGCCCTGGATGGGTTGGTGTTCACCGACCCCTCCCCCAGCACCGGCTCCCACCCAGCCCTGGAAACGGACGCTCCTATGGCCCCCGTCATAGCTGTCACGCGGGACCGGCTGGTCCCGGGACCGGAGTACCTGTCGGGCAACGTCCGGGTCAAGCTCGCCGCTGCTGAGGCCGCCGCCGAGCGTGACGCCGCGGATCCAGCGGTTGAGGATGGTGGACGCCGGTGGGACGCCAACATCGCGGCGCTGCGCGAGGTCATCCCCGTTGACCTGACCCCTGCGGAGATCGACGCTCGTCTCGGCGCGTCCTGGATCGACGCGCTGATGGTGCAGACATTCCTACGCGACATCCTGGCCGACCCCACCATCTTGGTGGAGCACCCGGGCGGTTCGACCTGGGCGGTGCGGGGCGGCCGGCACAGCGTGCTGTCGTGTTCGACCTGGGGCACCCAGCGGGCTCCCGCCACTGACCTGGTCGGCTCGTTGCTCGAGCAACGCCCGATCCGGGTCACCGACGAGGTCGAACCCGGCAAGCGGGTGCTGAACCTGACCGAGACCGTCGCAGCGCAGGAGAAGGCCATCGTCCTCGCTGAGAAGTTCTCCGACTGGGTCTGGTCTGACCCCGACCGGGCCCGGGCGCTGGCCCGCCGCTACAACGACATGTTCAACAGCATCGCGTTGCGTTCCTACGACGGCGCCCAGACGCAACGGATGGCGCTACCCGGCCTGACCGTCACGTTCACCCCGCGCGACCATCAGCGCGCCGCGGTAGCCCGGATCGTGTCGGAACCCTCGGTGTTGCTCGCCCACGAGGTCGGTGCCGGCAAGACCGCCGAGATCGTCATCGGAGCACACGAACTCCGCCGGTTGGGGATGGCCGACAAGCCCGCCGTGGTCGTCCCGAACCACATGCTCGAGCAGTTCACCCGGGAGTGGATGCAGCTCTACCCCCGGGCCCGGATCCTGGCCACCTCCATCGATGAGCTGGCCGCCGGCAAACGCCGCCAACTCATCGCACGGATCGCCACCGGGAACTGGGACGCGGTCATCGTGTCCCGGTCGGCGTTCGAACGGATGCCGCTGTCGATCCGGGAGCAGCAGCGCTACCTGGACAACCAGCTCATCGAGATGCGCCGGCAACTGTCGAACGCCAAAGGCGGGCACGGCCTGACAGTCAAACGGCTCGAAGGGTCGCTCGCCCGCGCCGAGGAACGCCTCAAGAAGCTCACCGACACCGCCAAGGACCCCGGCATCACCTTCGAGCAGACCGGGATCGACTACCTGTTCGTCGACGAGGCCCACGGCTACAAGAACCTCCGGACGGTGTCCAACATCCCCGGCGTCGGCAGCGACGGCTCCGGACGCGCCACCGACCTGGACATGAAGCTGGACTACCTCCGCGGCCGGCACGGCGAGCGGGTCGCGACCTTCGCCACCGCCACCCCCATCGCGAACTCCGTCGCCGAGGCGTACACGATGCAACGCTTCCTGCGCCCGGACCTGCTCCGCGATGCCGGGCTGACGGACTTCGACAGTTGGGCGGCGACCTTCGCCGAAGTCACCACCGACCTCGAGCTGGCCCCGGACGGCTCACGGTTTCGGATGGCCTCGCGGTTCGCGAAGTTCCGCAACGTCCCGGAGCTGCTCCGGATGTGGCACGTGTCCGCGGACATCAAGACCGCCCAGGACCTGCAGCTCCCCACCCCGGCGCTGCGGGGCGGCGTGGCCGAAACCGTCGTGGTGCCCGCCACCGACGCGCTGGCCGTGTTCATGACGGAGCTGTCGGGGCGGGCCGACCGGGTCCAGAACCGCAGTGTCGGTCCGGAAGAAGACAACATGCTCAAGATCGCGACCCACGGGCGGATGGCGGCGCTGGACCTGCGGCTGCTTGGCCGCGATCCCGGCCCGGACCCGGGCCAGCACACCAAGCTCGCCGCCGCCGCCAGCCGGATCGCCGCGATCCACCACGCCAACGCCGGCCGTCGCTACCCCGACTCCCGCGACCCACCTGCGGCAGGCTCGCTGCAGATCGTGTTCTGCGACCTCGGCACCCCCGCCGGCCGACGCAACTCACGCAGCGGCCCGAGCACTGGCGCGGGCCGGTGGACGGCCTACGACGAGCTCAAGACGCTGCTGGTCGCTCGCGGCGTACCCGCGCAGAAGATCCGGTACGTCCACGAAGCCCGCAACGACAAGGAGAAAGGTGAGCTGTTCGCCGCTGCCCGCAGCGGGCAGGTGGCGGTGCTGATCGGGTCGACGGAGAAGATGGGGATCGGCACCAACGTGCAAGCCCGGGTCGTCGCGCTGCACCACCTGGACTGCCCGTGGCGGCCGGCGGACCTGGCCCAGCGGGAGGGCCGCATCCTGCGCCAAGGCAACCTCAACAGCGAGGTTGAGATCCTCCGCTACGTGAGCGAGGGTTCCTTCGACGCCTACCTGTGGCAGACCTGTGAGCGTAAGGCCCGGTTCATCGGCCAGCTCATGCGCGGCCGCCTTGATGTCCGCGAGATCGACGACGTCGGCGACACCGCCCTGTCCTACAGCGAGGTCAAAGCCCTAGCCACCGGCGACTCGCGGATCCTGGAGAAGGCCCGCGTCGACGCCGAGATGACCCGGCTGGAACGGCTCGAACGCGCCCACACCCGCAACCAGCGGATGCTATCCGCCACCATCACCGACGCCGATACTGAGCTCCCAAAGCTGCTCGCCGAACGCCACCTGGTCGAGGACGCGATGAGCTGCCGCGTCGACACCACCGGCGACAAGTTCACGATGCAAGTCGCCGGGGCCCAATGCAGCTCCCGAGCCGACGCCGCCATCGCGCTCCGTTTTGCCCTCGCCGCGATCGAGCCCGCGCCGGAGCACACCGGCCTCGGCCAGCCCGTCATCCTCGGATCTCTGGGCGGTTTCACGGTCGCCGCCACCGCCCAGCGCTACCTGCAACCGCACCTGAGCTTGGAGCTGGTCGACGTGCCGCGCAGCAGCTTCACCGTCAGCTACGACGAGCTACGGGCCGACAAGCCGCTGGGCATCATCACCAGGCTGGAGAACAAGACCCACGACCTAGACCGCACCCACGCCACCATCGCTGGCCTGGCGGCCAACGTCAGCGCCGAAGCCGACCGGGCGCGCGCCGACTACGGACAACCCTTCACCCACCGCCAGGCTCTGCTCGACGCACGCACCCGCAGCGCCGAGCTCGCCGCCGAACTCGCTGAACCCGACCGGCACCCACCAGCCGCCACCAATGGGAGCGCCGCGAAGACAACGACGGCGGTCACTGCGATGGCGGCCTCCGGTGGCCGCTGGGCCGACCTGATCGCAGCAAACCACCCCAGCGTCGTGACGGACCCGCACTGGGACGCGCTGGCCGCGCAGCTGGACCGCATCCACGCGGCAGGCGGCGACGTCGCCGCCTTGGTCGCCCAGGTCACCAGCGAACGCGCGCTGCCCGACGACCACCCGGCCCGCAGCCTGGACTACCGGCTCGCCGAGTTCACACCAACCACACCCGCGACGACCCAGGTGGCTGTCGGGACGCCCGGCTCCAGCGACCGCAGCCCCGGCAGGGACTCCCTCACCGGGCCGACGCCTTCTGCCGGTGTGCCCCCGGCTGGCCCGACAACCCGCACCGGGCCAGGCCGGTGACCAGAAGAACCGGCACGACGCCGCCCGGCGAGCATCCCGGTCAAGTTCACGTCCGCGAGCTGTCAGCAATCAGCCGCGAAAAGCGCCTTCTGCTGGTGAAAGCACCCTTCACCGTCAGGAGCAGGCATGCCCCGACCCACTCGCCCGGCCGGTCCCCCTCGCCCGGCGGCACAGGCAACATCTGAGGGCCTAACACCCTCCCCCGAAGCAGCGCTGCGCGTCTGCTGGGGTCCCGAAGAGCTACGGCGTCGACAACGGCACGACGGTGCGTCCGGTGCGCTGCGCCCACGCGACGACGTCGGTGTAGCGCCACACCTTGCCCACCGTCAGCTGCGCGACCGGCGCCGGGAAGTCGGGCGTCTTCAGCAGCTGGAACACCCGGGCCCGACCCACCCCGAGCATCTGCACGATCTCCGCCGCCGCCACCACCAGAGGTTCCACCCCCACAGGATAGAGACCTCCCGTCTATGGACTACCAGTCCCTAGATTTGTAGTCTACTCCGGTGAGCCCGGACCTCTTCCTCGGAAGGCGAAGTGGAATGACCGCAGCCCCGACTAACCAGAACACGCCGCTGGCGACGACCTGCCCCATCCGCCTCGACGAAGCCGCCGTTGACGCCGGTCCAGACCCGAACTCACCCGACGAGCAGTGATGATCGTCGCCCGTACCTGCCCCAGCTGCGGCTACACCACCAGCTACACCAGCCAAAGACAGGCGGACGCGCACCACCCGCGGCACTCCTGTGCCAAGCATCAGCAGCGCGCCGAGATGGCCCGCCAGCGCGCCCTGCGAGCCCAGCAAGGCCCGACCCGGCCGTGCCACCACCCTCGAGCCCAGCACATCCACGGCACCCGGGCCGCGTACGTGAAGGACCGGTGCCGCTGCGCGCCCTGCACCGCCGCCAACGCCGCCGCCTGGGCAGCGACCCACCGGGCGCAGGCCTTCGGCCAGTGGGAACCGTTCGTCGAGGCCGCGCCCATCCGCGACCACATCGGGCAGCTCCGCGAGGCCGGCATCGGCGTCGACCAGATCGCGAAGCTCGCCGGCACCTCCACCAGCCACATCCGGGAGCTGGCCGAACCCGGCCAGCCCGACAAGCCACCGGTGCACAAGGTCCGACCCGACACCGCCAAGCGGATCCTGAGCATCCAGGCGACCGCAGCCAACCGGGCTGCCCGAAGCCACCTCGATGCCCGGGGCACCCGCCGCCGGGTTCAGGCCCTGATAGCCACCGGCTGGACCCACCAGCAGCTCGCCGCGCAGCTCGGCCGGACCGCCACCAACCTCAAGCGCAGCCTCGCCAGCGAACAGGTCACCGCCCAGACCGCCGCCCAGATCAGCGACCTCTACGCACGCCTCTGGGACAGCCGCCCGCCCCAGGTCACCGCCAAGGACCAGGCCCAGATCTACGCCACCCGCACCGAGGCCCGCGAGCAGGGCTGGCTACCGCCGCTAGCGTGGGAGAACATCGACAGCGACCCAGACCCCGAGCCCCGCGACCGGCACCATCCGCACCGGGGCGACCCCGACGCTGACTACCTCGACGAGATCGCCATCGAACTCGCGGTCGCCGGCCAAGGCATCCGGCTGGACCGCCTCACCCCCGCCGAGCAAGACGAAGTCGTTCGACGGCTCACTGACCGAGGCGCCTCGATCCGCGACATCGCCGCGCAGCTCGCCACCACTACACGGACTGTTTCCCGCCGCCGCAAGGCCGCCAGCGCAGCATGATCGGCGTCGTGAACCCTTCCTAATCCCATCATCCGAGGCCCGTCCAGGTCCCCAAGTGCCGTCACGCGGATGACCATCGCCTACGTCTCCGCCGGACCGGCGGGAGTTGCTGCGGTGACCCTCGGCCACAGTCGTCGGCATCTACCGGCGCACCACGCTGCCCGTGACCCGGGGCGCCGAACGGCGACGGCCCCCGCCACCGTTCCCAGCACCAACGAGCCCCGGCAGCTGGTGGAGAACTACGCCTACCTGTCCCTCCTGCCCGCTGCCGGTCGGAGATCGGCTCCGCACGATCGCCGTGCCGGCCGACGAAAGTTCATGCAGATGACTGCATGACCCCAGGCGGCCGCGTTGCCCCTCATGCTTGATATGTGGGTGATCCGAGCCGGATCATGCGGTGGCCAGTCTGGGCTCGCCGTCTGCGCCGATGGAGGTCCCGCATGGCCGTGTTCGCTGCTCGTCTGACCCGTCGCCAGTCGCCCTCTGGGCAGGTGGTGGTGCGGCTGGGCGACCCGCTGCTCGACGCCTATCTCGAGTTCGTGGAGGCGCGGTGCCGGCCGAACTCAGTGCTGGCTGCCGGGTTCGACCTGCAGGTGTTCTTCACCGTCGTGCCCAAGCCGCCAGGGCAGGTCACCAGCGCCGACGTCCTCGGGTTCATCACCGCCCAGCGCGCCGGCTCGGCGACCGCGACCCCGGTGGCGGCCATCGTCGACGGTGCCGCCGGTGCGGTGTCAGCGCGGACCGTGCGGCGGCGGTTGTCCAGCGTGTCCGGGCTGTTCGGCTACCTGCAGGCTCGTGGGGATGTGCCGGCGAACCCGGTGCCGCGGGGGCTGCCGACCCGCCGCGAACGCGCCCGGCGGCCGGGAGGGACACCGCTGATCCGTTCCATCCGCACCCTGCCGGTGATCCTCTCGCCCGAGCAGGTCGACGCCCTGACTGCTGCGCTGCGCACGTCCCGCGACCGGGCCATGGTTGCGGCGATGGTGCTCGGCGGCCTGCGCCGATGCGAGG
>JAABUI010001042.1_pt1 | contig 17015 bp, 17 predicted proteins | sample 5559111 | NCBI WGS metagenome assembly JAABUI01 (sample SAMN10711870, study PRJNA513365) | rock metagenome | isolation source: Antarctica rocks | place: Antarctica: Victoria Land, Buttleship Promontory
CTACCCCGGCGACGTCCTGGGCTCGGTCCTGGTCTCGCTCATCGGGGTCGGCCTGGTGCGGGCATTCAGCTCCCGCTTCGGCACGGTTGGACAGCCGACGGCCGCTCGCGCACGCGTCGCCTCCTAGGAGCCGGTCGCCCGTTGCTAGGACATTCCGACCCGTCCAGCCAGCCAGGGAGTGCGCTGCCGTGCCATTCGCGTGCCATTCGTGGTGGCACGCAGGTGCACAGGAGCGCACACCTGGGGACAGGTCAACTCCCTCTGACCTGGCGTTTTGAGGGCTGACTAGCGTGAGGGTCTTGCTTGTAGCGTCCTTGAAAACCGCTGAACGGGGCGACTCGTTCCGTGGGTTCGAATCCCACGCCCTCCGCTGACCTGCGGTCTCGTCACCTGCGACGCCGTCGACGGCGGTCGCTGATCGCCAGATGGCGACGGACCGTCAGCTCGTCCTGCACCCTGCGCGGGCGCTTGCCATCATGTGAGTCCGGACCCGTCGATCGGCCGGCGTGCTCGTAGGCGGCCAGTCGCGCGCTGCCGTCAGGGCGTCGCGAGCCCCAAGGGCCGAAGGGAGGTACGGGTGGCTCGCAGCATCATGCCCACCTGGAGCAGTCCGAGGCAGGCGTGCGCGCTGGTCCTCACCGGCGCCACCGCCCGCACCTGCCTGCCGGTCGCCGCCGTGGTGGGCACCGTGCTGACCGTGGTCAACCAGGGAACTGTCCTGCTGGCCGGCCACCACGGGCCGGCGACGGTCGCCCGGGTCGCCACCAACTACGTGATCCCGTTCTGCGTGTCCAGCTACGGAGCGCTCAGCGCCGTCCGCCGGATCGCCCCGGCCTGCCCACCGGTCGCACCCGATCAGCAGCCGCTGCGCGGCACTCCGCCGACCGCCTGATCTACCGGAGCCCGCGACCGCTCCGGTAACGCCTCATAGCGAGCGCCCGGACCGGGCGCGGCGGGCATCGCCACCAGCCGGGTCCGGCCAGGCAGGGGCGGTCCCGGGCGACTCCGGAGCGCTACGCCTCGCCGCGCGCCGGGTAGTCATTGTCCTTGATGAACTCCACCGCGTGCAGCAGATTCGACAGGTGCGGCCGCGCGAACGGCGTGGACTGCACATGGGCGGAGTACAGCGTCCGGTCGGGCCGGACGAGGAACAGCCCGGGCTCGCTGAACTCCTCAGGCTCGGGCTCCTTGACGCCGCGGCTGACGTACAGCCCCCACTCCCTCATCTGCTCGGTCGTCAGACCGTGTGCGACGGGCAGCGCGGTCAGCTCCCACTCCTTGACGGTCCGCCCGGCCCGGTCTTCGTCGTCGCCGCTGATCGCGACAACGCTGCTCACCCCAGCTTGCGCGAAGGACCCCAGCATGCCGTCCAGCTCGGTCAGCTGCTTCTGGCACTGCGGGCAGTGCCAGCCCCGGTAGAAGACCAGCAGGGTGAACGTCGGCGGCGCCTGGTCTTGCAGCCGCCACACCCCACCGTCGGCCAGCGGCAGCTCCAGCGGTGGGACAGGCGTTCCGGGCAGCAAAACAGGCACGGCGGTTCCTCCTCGGCACAAAGATCGATGCCATGGCCCTTCCCCGTCTCACGAGGATGGTGCGCACGGCGCGGGTGACTGTTATGACGATACGTGGCAAGGAGGGGCCGGTGGCCGCCCTGCGTCTTCTGTCCGCTGTCATCGTGACCGGCCCCGCCGATGTCCCGGGTCGCGGTGCACGGATGAGCACGGTCCCGGGCTGCTGCTCCTGATCGTCGGTCGGCTCGTCGCCCGCTCCAACGCCGCCGCCGCCTCGGCAGAACCGGCTGGGGGCAGTGGTCAGGAGGAGGCAGCGAGGGTGAGCGCGAGTTCGACGGCCGACCGGTAACCAGCGCGGACAGCGAGCGAGGACTGGGACCGGGCGAGGTGGCCGGTGACGGCGCGAAAGATCAGGGCCCGAACGAGGTACTGGGCGAAGTCGGGGGTTCCGAGAAGGGGCTCGGCGACATCGCTGCCGGCGCTCTCGAAGACCAGGGCGTCGGCAAGCACGATGGCCGAGGCGAACGCGGGTGGCCGTCAGTAGAGGGACAGGTCGATGACGAGGGGCGGGAGACCGTCAGCGAACAACACGTTGCCGGTGAGGTCGCCATGCATCAGTTGGGGCCACGCGGACAAGGGCCGGCGCGCAGCGACGAGCGCCGGCAGGTGCCCGGTGGAACGGACGTCCGCGGCAGGTGGATCACCCTATGCCACCTTGTCCGCGACCGACCAGGGGTCGGTCCGCTGCCGCAGGAACGCTGGTTCAGGCTCAGTCTCGAGTGCGGCGTGCAGGCGTTCACCGACGGCGATGATGTCGTGCCAGCGCTGGGAGACATGACTGCCCGGCTCGTACCGCCAGGCCGTCCAGCCGTCCACGGTCCACGAGCGGTCAACGGCCTGCAGGGGAACCGACACCCGAAAGTCCGGCCTGCCGTCCAGGCCGGCGAGCAGCCGAGCCTGCCAGGCGAGCACCGACGGTGGCACGTCCGCCGGCTTGAGGACTCCGGCCCCGGCCCGCCAGGCGGTTGCCTGCCCGCCAGGCAACGCGACCGGTGAACCCGACAGCCCGAACGCGGACACGACGGCCTCGGGCGGCGGCCCAGTTCCTGCCGACCTCGTCATCCGGACAGCATGCGCGAGCGGCGGCGCAGCACTGCTCACTGCGCCGCCCGACGCGCCCTCCACAGAACCTTGGACATCCACCGAGGACACGTAGTCCCGAGCGTCAACTGCTTGGCGGCACCACTGACGCCTTCCACCGGGCGCCGGCAGGCCCGGTGCAGGCACCACGCCGCCCCCAGCACGATGAGCACGTCGCCGATGCTGAACACGTTGGCCAGCGGCCAGCCAGTGGGAACGGCGAACACGTCGCCGAGGAATCCGAGCCGTGGGTGCGGCAGGACGCCGGAGTTGGTGAACTCTGCCGGTGAGATGTGGATCCCGGCCCTGCGCAGGGCTTCGGTCGAGGCGGGCAGCGTCCCCCCGTTCAGGGCGATCGTCACGGCGTTGCAGGCCGCTCCGACGGACAGCAGAGCGAGCCCGGGGACGTGCCAGTTGTGCCACACGAAGACCCCGGCGAGCCCGTACGTGGCGAGGTGGGCGCCGATCAGGAGCGGACGGGGTGCGTCGCCCTCGACGACGTCGGTGATCAGGACCTGGACGGCGAGGGCGAGAAACAGCAGCGGCGTTGAGCGCAGCCGCAACTCGGCCAGGCGGCGCAGGTCACCGCCCGTCAGCGCGACCAGCGCGAGGCAGAGCAGCACGCACCCGCCCATCAGCACCGGGAGCCCCGGGTGCCGTCCGGTCCGGATGCGTCGTCGTTGTCCTGCCCGGAGGGCGCCTCGGGGAGGGCTGTCGGGGGTGGTGGCGTCGCCTGCACGTAGCTGTTGGACGGGGCCGGGGTCAGGACCGGCGGCTGCCAGGAACGCACCCAGTCGACGGTGTGCTCACCTGGCATGGGTCGGCTGATGTGGTAGCCCTGCAGCACGTCACAGCCCAGGGGGAGCAGCTCCTGCCACGTCCGCGCGTTCTCCACGCCCTCCGCCACGACCTGCAGCCCGAGGTTGTGCCCTAGCTCGATGGTCGAGCGCACGATGACGGCGGTGTCCTCGCCGTCCAGCATGCCGATGATGAAGCTCTTGTCGATCTTCAGCTCGTCGACCGCCAACCGCTTGAGGTAGGCCGGGGAGGAGTAGCCGGTGCCGTAGTCGTCGACCGCGATGCGCACGCCGAGGGCCCGGAGCAGGGCGAGCACCCGTACCGCCCGGGTCGGGTCGTTCATGATGGTGCTCTCGGTGACCTCCAGCGTCATGAGCTCGGGTGGCACCCGGTGGGCCTGCAGGATCTGCTCGACCTGCCCCGGCAGGCTGAGGTCGGTGAGGTGCCGGACCGAGAGGTTGACCGCGACGTGCAGGCGTAGGCCGGCGTCGAGCCATCGGCGCAGCTGCGCCGCTGCCTCCTCCAGGACCACGAGAGTCAGGGTCGCGATGAGGCCGGTCTGCTCGGCGACAGGGATGAAGTCCTCCGGCGTGAGCAGTCCCCTCCGCGGGTGCTGCCAGCGAACCAGGGCCTCCATGCCGACGACCTGCCCGGACCGGGCCTCGCACTTGGGCTGGTAGTGCAGCACGAGCTCGCCGCGCTCCATGCCGTCCCGCAGCTCTGCCAGCAGGCCCAGTCGCTCGGGGGTGTGCTCGTCGCGCGACGGGTCGTAGAAGCTCCAGTTGCCGCGGGCCTCCTTCGCTGCGTACAGCGCGACATCGGCGCGGGCGAGCAGCTCGTCGATGTCGTTGCCGTGCAGGGGTGCCAGCGCGATCCCGATGCTGGCCTGGACGTCGACGCGGACCCCGGCCAGGGTCGTGGGGGCGTTCAGCACCCGGGACAGCCGTTCGGCGAGCCCGTTGGCCTCCTCCATCGGGTCACGCCTGCCGTCGAGCTCGGCAACGACGGCGAACTCGTCACCCCCGAGACGGCTGATGAAGGCCTGGTCCAGACGGACCGAGGCGCCGAGCCGCTGGGCGACATCGACGAGCAGGTCGTCACCGACCGTATGACCAAGGGTGTCGTTGATCTCCTTGAAGTGGTCCAGGTCCAGCATGAGCAGCGCCACGCCGCGGCGGCCTTGCTGCGTCCGCTCAAGTGTCGTCTTGAGGTGCGTACGTAGCAGTGCGCGGTTCGCCAGGCCGGTCAGCGAGTCGTGCAACGCGTCGTACTCGTGCTGGATCGCAACCAGTGCGCTGCGCCGTACCGCCTCGATCGGCAGCAGCACGACGAGCACCAGGACCGGGGAGAGCGCCAGGCCGGCCAGCACGAGGGGCGCGAGGCACAGCAGCAGGCCCGAGGTGACCGTCTCGAAGCGGATGTCGTCGAGCAGGTGCCGGAGGATGGGTGCGCGCGTGGCCAGCGCCACGGCGGTGCCCACCAGGCCGTGGTTGACGACGAAGAAGACAAGCCCGGCGACGAAGATGGCCACCAGGTGGTGCTGGCTGAAGCTCGCGGGAGTGGCCGGTACGTCCCCCGCGACGATCTGCATCACCGCACGCGAGGCAGCGAAGGTCAGCGTGTACTGCGCGACGTTGAACAGCGGCCGCAGGGCGTCCTTGCCCCGCCGAAGATCGTCGAGTACCAGCGGCAGGGCCTGGGCGAGGACCACGACGCCCAGCGGGGCGGACACGGCGAGCGCGAGCGCGAACGTGGTCGAGATCGTCACCTCGTCTGTGCGCCCGGCCCGGGAGATCTGGATGGGCAGCAGCTCGGCGACGACCAGCGTCGCTGCCAGCACGATGACGTCCTCGGGCTGCTGCAGCCGTTGCAGGACCGGGCTCAGGAGCAGCTCGGCGACGGCGTGCACCGCGATCGGCAGCGCCAGCAGGCACACCAGGAGCATGAACAGCACCAGCCGCGTCGGACGCAGCTGGACGTACCAAGGCCGGGACCGGTCGATCGAGCGACCCCGGCCTTGGCGGTAGGGCATGTCAGAACTTGTGCCCGGCGCCGACGACCAGGACAACGGTGGTCATCGAGCCGGCGGCTACGAGCAGCCGGGTGACAGCGAGGGAACGGAGGGTCTTCATGAGTAGGCCTTTCGACAGAGGGACGTTCAGAACTTCACGCCAGCACCGACGATGAGCGCGATCGCCACCACGGAGCTGCCGGCAGAAAGCAGCCGCACCGCGGCGCTGCTTCGCAGATTTTTCATTCCTCCCTCCTTCCCGTGAGTGAGGCATGCCCGGACGACGCTTGCACTGCAGACGACCAGCAGGTGCTGGCGTCTCGCCGTGTCCTGAGGAGGACACCTTCAAGGTCGGCCGGACTCCACTCCGGGTACGTACTGCAATCGGCTCAACTTGCGACGACCTGAAGTCATCGACCAGCCCAATCCGAACTGCTCCGGCTGCGCGGCAGAGGCTCGACGTCGGAACTCGACGTGCGGCAGGCTGTGCGTCTCGTCGAACAAGGAAGGGTCCTGCTCGTGTCGTTGCTCAGCCGGCTGCTCAGTCCTGTGCTTGATGACGTCGTCGACCGTCGCGTCCGCGCGGCGCTGGCCGAGCACTTGGCCGCGGCCGCACACGTCCCGCCCAACGACCTGTTGATGCACCAGATGGTCTACGGCGACCAGAGCAAGCTGCACATCCATCCGACCGCGGTCGTCAACGACGCGCTGTTCAACCTGTCCTCCGGCGAGATCACCGTGGAGGAGTTCGCCTTCTTCGGTCACGCCGTCTCGGTGCTCACGGGCACCCACGACATCAACAAGTTCGACCGTGCACGCCAGGTGGGTGTGCCCAAGTCCGGCCGCGACGTGGTGATCGGCCGCGGCGTCTGGGTCTCGACCGGCGCCCTGGTGCTGGGCCCATGCCACATCGGGGAGCACGCGGTCGTCGCCGCCGCCTCCGTAGTCACCGGCGACGTGGCCCCGTACACCGTGGTCGCCGGCATCCCCGCGAAGGTGGTCCGCACGATCACCCGTCCGCAGGACGGGCGACCGCAGTGACCCGAGGCGGACCGCTACCCACGGCTGGGCCGGGGCGATGAGCCGGGCTGGCGAGCTGCCGACCGCCGACAGCGGACCCGGCGAGATCGTCGCTCTGCGGGCCGAGGTGCAGGCGCTGCGTGCTCGGCTCGACGCGCTGGACAGGCCGAACGCGAGCGCCCGGGAAGGCGAGGCCTTCGCCGCCATGTACCCCGCGTTCCAGGACCGGTTCCGAGGCAGCGAGGCCGACGTGCGCAGCCGGCTCGCGGTGTACCTGCCCGACGTGGCGCGGGTCGCCACGGGCCTGGGCGTGCTCGATCTCGGTGCCGGTCGCGGCGAGTGGCTGGCGCTGCTCGCCGAGCAGGGGGTGCCGGCCTACGGGGTCGAGGAGAACGGCGAGCAGGCAGCTCGGCTACGGCGCGACCAGGGTCTGCGGCTCGTGGACTCCGACGCGGTCAGCCACCTACGACAGGTGCCGCCGGCCTCGCTGGACATGGTCACCGCGTTCCACGTCATCGAGCACCTGGACACCGACGTCCTGCTCCACCTGCTGGACGCCGCCCGGGCCGCGTTGCGCCCCGGAGGCTGCCTGATCCTGGAGACGCCGAACCCGACCAACCTGGTCATGGCTGCGTGCAACTTCTACCTCGATCCAACCCATCGGCAGCCGATGCCTTCGGCGCTGACCGCGTTCCTGGTCACTGCGCGCTGCTTCGCCGACGTCCAGATCCGGCCGCTGCACCCCAAGGAGCCGGTCGACCTCGCGGGCCTACGCCTGCCTGGGGTCAGCGAGCAGGCAACGGACCTTGTCGGCCTCGCACTGACCAAGGCGTTCTTCGGTCCCCAGGACTACGCGGTCGTGGCGACCCGGCCGCCAGACCCGGGGCCACGGTCCTAGGGGCCGCCGACCACGGTCCAGGACAGCACGCTGGTGCTCTGCAGGTAGACCAGCACGCAGGAGCCGACCAGGAAGACGATCGTCCACGGCAGGACCTTGCGAAGCAGGTCGCCCTCCCGGCCGCCGAGCCCCACCGCGCTCGCACCGATGGCGAGGTTCTGCGGTGAGATCATCTTGCCGACCACGCCTCCGGAGCTGTTGCCGGCTGCCATGAGCAGCGGGTTGAGATGGGCGCCCTTGGCGGCCGTGACCTGCAGGGCGCCGAACAGCGAGTTGGAGGAGGTGTCCGAGCCGGTCACCGCGACACCGATCCAGCCGAGCAGCGGCGAGAGCAGTGCGAACAGCCCCCCGGCTCCGGCCATCCACTTGCCCAGGGACGTCGTCTGGCCGGAGTCGTTCATCACGTACGCCAGGGCCAGTACGGCCATGACGGTCAAGATGGCGAACCCGAGCTGTCGCAGCGTCGCAAGGTAGGCCGCCAGCGCCCGGCCGGGCTTGACCCGCAGGACGAGCATCGTGATCAGGCCGGCGACCAGCAGGGTGGTGCCGGCGGCCGGCAGCCAGTTGAAGTTGTACGTCCCGCTGCTCACCAGCTTGCCCTTGGGGGACAGCACGTGCAGCCCGGGCCAGGGGAACTTCGAGACCGTGCCGGCGAGCGCGTCCTTGATCGGGGGCAGCTGTCCGAGGGTGAACAGCGCGATGATGATCAGGTACGGGGCGTACGCCCGCGCGGTGTCGCCCCGGCTGTCCTGGACGTCGCCGCCGTTGCGGCGTACGAACGACGGGTCGTCGACCGAGCCGCCGGCCACGACCGGCGCTGTGGTCCGCGGTCGGCCGGCTGCCCCGTCGGCGAGCATCGGTCGGGCCGGCTGCCAGAAGCGCAGGAGCAGCACCACGGCACCTGCGGAGGCCAGCGCGGCGACGATGTCGGTGAGCGGGATCGAGATGTAGTTGGAGGTGAGGAACTGGAAGACGCCGAACACCAGGCCGGCGGTCAGCGCGGCGGGCCAGACCTCGCGCACCCCGCGGAGACCGCCGACGACACCGGCCAGCACGAACGGGACGAACAGTGCCAGGACCGGCGTCTGCCGCCCGACCATCGCCCCAAGCTGGTCGGCGGGCAGCCCGGTGACCGTGGCCAGGGTGGTGATGGGTACGGCGATCGCGCCGAAGGCGACCGGCGCGGTGTCCGCGATCAGGGCCAGGCTGGCCGCGAGCAGCGGCGACATCCCGAGCGCGAGCAGCATGACCGCGCAGATGGCGACGGGCGCGCCGAAACCGGCCAGGGCCTCGAGCAGGGAGCCGAAGCAGAAGGCGATGATGATGGCCTGGATCCGTTGGTCCGGGCTGACGCCGGCGAACGAGCGGCGCAGGACGTCGAAGTGCCCCGACTGCACTGTCAGGTTGTAGATCCAGATCGCGTTGATGACGATCCACATGATGGGGAAGAAGCCGAAGGCGGCGCCCTCCGTCCCGGCGATGAGGGCCTGGTCGATGCCCATGCCGTACCCGATTACGGCGACGAGCACAGCCACCGCGAGTGCTGCCAGGCTCGCGATCCAGGCCTTCAGCCGCAGGACCCCCAGTAGCACGAACAGGGTGAGCAACGGCAGCACGGCGATGATCGAGGACAACCCGAAGGAGTGCCCGAGCGGATCGAAGACCTGGTGGTAGGTCGAGGCGAGCACCATCGGGACAACCTCTCGTCAAGGGCCCACCCATGGGCGGGCCCGGTCTCGTCAGGGTCGGGCAGGTTCAGGTGACACGGGGTCCAGCGGCGCGGGGTCAGGTGCGCGCTCGTCACGGGTGGGCTGGGCAGTGCGTGACATCGCGGTGCCGGGTCCGTCGAGTGCCTGTTGCAGCAGGTGTTCGACGGGCGTGCCGTTGATCGCGGCATCCAGGACCTGGATGGTGTGCGCCACCGGAAGCCGCCGGCCCATCCGGGCCAGGGTCGCCGAGACCTGCATCCAGCAGCCGGGGTTCGCGGTGACCATGAGCTCTGCGCCGGTGGCGAGGACCGCGGCGGCCTTGCGCTCGCCCAGCTCGCGCGCAGGCTCCGGGTGCAGCAGGTTGTAGGTCCCCGCGCTGCCGCAGCAGATGTCGGCCTCGGTCAGCTCGCGCAGCTCGACGCCGGGGATGGCGCGCAGGAGTCGACGCGGCTGGTCGCGCACGCCCTGCGCGTGGGCCAGGTGGCAGGCGTCCTGGTAGGCCACGGTCACGGGCAGCGCGGAGCGGGGCGCGACCGGACCGAGCTCGTCCAGCAGCTCGGTGACGTCGCGCACCTTGCCGGCCACGACCTCGGCCCGGGCCCGCCAGGCCGGCTCGTCGCGCAGCTGGTGTGCGTACTCCTTGAGGTTCGAGCCGCAGCCGGCTGCGTTGACCACGATCGTCTCGACGTCGGCCGCCTCGAAGACCTCGATCATCGACTTCGCGAAGGCGAGCGCCTGGTCCTCCCGACCGGCGTGCGCGGACAGCGCACCGCAGCAGCCCTGCCGCTTCGGGACGACGACCTCGCAGCCCTCGGCCGCAAGGACACGGACGGTCGCGGCATTGACGTCGGGGAAGAACGAGCCCTGCACACAGCCGGTGAGCAGGCCCACGGTACGACGCCGGTTGCCGCGTGCGGGTGTCCGCGCGGCGAGCCGGTCCACGTGACCGAGCTTGGGCGCCAGGGCCTCCATCGCCTGCAGGGGGGCGGGCAATCGCTCGAGCAACCCGCTCCGGGCCAGGACCGCGCCGAGCCCGCTGGCCTGGTAGGCCCGCAACGGGCCGCGCAGCACCTTGAGCCGTCGGGGGTAGGGGAACAGCTGGTAGATCAGCTCGCGCAGGAGCCGCTCGCGCGGCGGCCGCGTCGTACGCCGTTCCACCTGCGCTCGGGTCGCCTCGATGAGCTTGTCGTACTGGACCCCGGACGGGCACGCCGTCACGCAGGCCATGCAGCCCAGGCACTGGTCCAGGTGGCGCACGGCTGACGGCTCGAGCGGCGCGCCGCCGAGCCCGCTGCCCATGATGTCGATGCGGCCGCGGGGGCTGTCCATCTCCTCCCCCCACAGCACGTACGTGGGGCAGCTCGGCAGGCAGAAGCCGCAGTGGACGCAGTCGCCGACCAGCGCCGCGTCCGGCGGGTGGTGCTCGTCGAAGGCGGGCACCAGCGGCAGCCCGATCGACGGCAGCCCGAGGCCGACGGTGGCCTGGGCGGCGCTGGCCGACACCGGACCACCCTGGCCGAGGTCGAGCGGCCGTCGGCTGCCGACCACCTCCGCCGCCGCCTGGTCGGTGGCCCGCACGGCGCCGGTCGGCGTACCGCCCGGCAGGTCCTGCGCCGAGGCCTGCACCGGTGGTGTGCTCCCCGTCCCTGCGTGCTCGCCGGCCCCGGGCACCTAGAGCCCCCCGACGAAGCGAGCGGGCGAGAGCAGCCGGTCGGGGTCGAACCGGTCCTTGACGCTGTGCATCAGCGCCAGCGCGTCCCCGACGGGGCCCCAGTGGTCCACGTGCCCGCGGACCGACTCGGGGGCGTGCAGCACGACGGCGGTGCCGTCGAGCGGGGCCAGTGCGGCCCGCAGGCCGGGCAGCGCGGCCGCTCCCTGCTCGGCCGCGACCGCGACGTAGGCCACGCCGGTGCAGGCCGAGGCGATGACCGACGCAGGCCGGGGCAGGGCGGACAGGACGACCGGCAGAGCGGCCGGCTCGTAGGCCAGTCGCAGGACCAGCTCCTGCTCACCGCCGGGCCGCTGACCGAACCACTGCGGTAGCGACTCGACGACCGAGCCGGTGCCCAGCAGGTCGACCAGCGCGGCGGACTGGTGCGCCACGGACTCGCTGATGGCCTCGAAGAGCACCGCAAGGGTCAGCGAGCCGTCGACCAGCGCGAGCTCGCAGGCCGTGGGGGTCAGCGTCGACCGGTTGATCTGCTGGGCGACGTGGCCGGCCTCGGCGGCGTCGCGCACGTCCACGACGACGACGGCGCGGTCCGGCGGCAGCGGGTGCAGGCGCCAGGTCGTCGACACGACGACACCGAGACTGCCGTGGGCACCGGTGTAGAGCTTGCCCAGGTCGTAGCCGGCAACGTTCTTCACGACCTTCCCGCCGGCGGAGGCGATGCTGCCGTCGGCGAGCACGACCGTCACCCCGATGAGCAGGTCACGCACGGTGCCGTACCGCAGCCGACGCGGGCCGGAGGCGTTGGCGCTGACGACACCGCCCAGGGTGGCGCCCTTCTCGCCGGGATCCAACGCGAGCATCTGCCCGGACTCCGCGAGCTCGGTCTGCAGCGTTTCCAGCCGTACGCCGGCCTCCGCCACCACCACGAGGTCCCCCGGGCTGTACTCGACGATGCGGTCGAGCCCGGTCGTGGTCACGAGCAGGTCGCAGGAGCTCGGCGGCGCCGCCCAGCCCGTCTTGGTGGCTGCCCCGACGGGGACGACCGTCCGGCCCTGCGCGGTCGCCGCCTGCAGCGCCTGCGCGAGCTCGGGGACGCCCCGCGGCGCGACGACCTCCCGCGGGGCCACGCCGGCGACCGCGTCGGCGGCGGTCCCGGCCCGAGAGCTGGTGGTCAACACGCTCACCTCAGAACACCTCGCCGAGGCCGGCTGCCTGCACCGCGTGCACCCCGGTCCGGGGGCCGGGTCGCTCGCCGCACATCCGGGGCGTCGGGAAGATCTTGCCGGGGTTGGCCAGGCCGGCCGGGTCGAAGGCGCAGCGCAGCAGTTGCATGGTGTCCAGGTCGGCGGCGGTGAACTGCTTGGCCATCTTGGCCTTCTTCTCCTGCCCGACGCCGTGCTCCCCGGTGATCGACCCACCCGAGGCGATGCACAGGTCCAGGATGGCTCCGGCCAGCTCCTCCGCGTGCTCCGCCTGGCCGGCCACGGCGTCGTCGAACAGGACCAGCGGGTGCAGGTTGCCGTCGCCGGCGTGGAAGACGTTCGCCACCCGCAGGCCCACCTCGTCGGCCATACGGGTGATCTCGGACAGGATCTGGGGCAGTTGGCTGCGCGGAATGACCCCGTCCTGGACGAAGTACGCCGGGCTGATGCGGCCCACGGCAGCAAAGGCCGACTTGCGGCCCTTCCACATGAGGGCGCGCTCGGCGGCGTCCGCCGCGATGCGCGTCTCGAAGGCGTCGCGGGCCAGGCAGAGCTGCTCGACCTGCGCGAACTGGGCCGCCACCTCGACCTGCGGCCCGTCCAGCTCGATGACCAGGACGGCGACGGCCCCCACCGGGTAGCCGCACCGGGTGGCCGCTTCCGCCGCCTCGATCGCGAGCGCGTCCATCATCTCGATCGCCGCGGGGAGGACCCCCGCCGCAATGATGTCGCTCACCGCCCCGCCGGCGTCGGCGACGCTGCGGAAGCCGACCAGCATGGTCTGCACGGCCTCGGGTACGCGGATCAGCCGGAGCGTCAGCTGCGTAGCCACACCGAGAGTGCCTTCGCTGCCGACGAAGGCCCCCAGCAGGTCGTACCCGGGGTGCTCGGGGGCGCTGCCGCCCAGGTGGACGACCGACCCGTCCGAGAGCACCACCTCGGCGCCGAGGACGTGGTTGACGGTGAACCCGTACTTCAGGCAGTGCGCCCCACCGGCGTTCTCCGCGACGTTGCCGCCGATCGAGCACACCTGCTGCGAGGAGGGGTCCGGCGCGTACGCCAGGTCGTAGGGGGCGGCGTCGCGGGTGACCCACAGGTTGATGACACCGGGCTCGACGACCGCGCGGGCGTTCGCCGGGTCGATGTCGATGATCTGCCGGAGGCGGGTCAGCACGATCAGGACGCCGTCCGCCACGGGAAGGGCGCCGCCGGACAGCCCGGTGCCGGAGCCGCGGGCGACGTACGGCACGCCCTGCTGGCTGCACAGCCGGACCGTATCCACGACGTCCTGGCGGCTCTCGGCCAGCACGACCACACCGGGGGAGACGCGGAAGTTCGCCAGACCGTCGCACTCATAGGTGCGCAGCTGCGCAGGATCGGTCAGGACCCGCTCCGGCGCGAGGGCGTCCCGCAGCAGGGCGGCCAGCCGCTCCACGACGGGCGACACGGGGGACGGCGCCATCAGCGTCATCGTGGCTCAGCCGATCCGCTCGTAGGCCGGCAGGGTGAGGAACTCGACGAAGTCGTCGTCCAGTGCCACCTGCTCGAACAGCTCCCGCGCCTCGTCGTACCGGCCGGCAGCGTAGATGTCGTCGCCGACGGTGACCCGGACCTTGTCGAGCTCCTCGGCCTCCACCTGGCGGATCCAGTCGGCGGTGATCGGCGTCCCCTCGGCCGTCGAGACGCCGTTGTGGACCCACTGCCAGACCTGGGAGCGGCTGATCTCGGCGGTGGCCGCGTCCTCCATCAGGTTGAAGATCGCGACCGCACCAGAGCCGCGCAGCCACGACTCGAGGTACTGCATCCCGACGCTGACGTTGTTGCGTACGCCGGCCTCGGTGACCTGACCGGGCGTCGCCGAGGCGTTGAGCAGGTCGGCGGCGGTCGTGCTTACCTCGGGCCGCTGCCGCTCGAGCTGGTTGGGCCTGTCCCCGAGCTTGGCGTCGAAGACCTCCAGCGCGGTCGGCACCAGGTCCGGGTGCGCCACCCACGAACCGTCGAAGCCGTCGTCGGCCTCGCGCGTCTTGTCGGCCCGGACCGCAGCCAGAGCGGCGTCGTTGACCTCGGCGTCGCGGCGGTTGGGGATGAAGGCCGCCATGCCGCCGATCGCGTGCGCGCCGCGCGCGTGACAGGTCTTGACCAGCAGCTCGGTGTAGGAGCGCATGAACGGCACCGTCATCTTCACGTCGGCCCGGTCCGGCAGCTGGAACTCCTGACCCCGCGACCGGAACTTCTTGATCATCGAGAAGATGTAGTCCCACCGGCCGGCGTTCAGGCCGCTGGAGTGCTCCCGCAGCTCGTACAGGATCTCGTCCATCTCGAACGCCGCCGTGATCGTCTCGATCAGGACGGTCGCCCGGATGGTCCCGCGGGGGATGCCGAGGGCCTCCTGGGTGGTGGCGAAGACGTCGTTCCACAGGCGCGCCTCGAGATGGCCCTCCAGCTTGGGCAGGTAGAAGTACGGTCCGAAGCCGGCGTCGATGGCGGTCCGGGCGCTGGTGGTCATGAACAGGCAGAAGTCGAACAGGCCGCCCGAGACCGGCTCGCCGTCGATGAGCAGGTGCCGTTCCGGCAGATGCCATCCCCTCGGGCGCACCACGATGGTCGCCACCTGCTCGCCCAGGGCGTAGGACTTGCCTTCGGGCGAGGTGAAGTCGATCTGGCGGAGGTAGGCGTTACAGATGTTCTGCTGGCCCGTGACGAGGTTGTCGAAGGTGGGACAGTTGCTGTCCTCGAAGTCGGCCATGAACACGCGGGCCCCGGAGTTCAGGGCGTTGATGACCATCTTGCGGTCCGTGGGGCCGGTGATCTCCACCCGACGGTCGACCAGGCCGGGCGCCGGCGCCGCGACCTGCCAGGAACCCTGGCGTACCGAGGCGGTCTCGGTCAGGAAGTCCGGCAGCGCGCCAGCCGCCAACTCCGCGTCGCGGGCGGCCCGTCGCTGGAGCAGCTCGCGGCGCCGGGGGCCGTACTCCCGGTGCAGCCGGGCCAGCAGCGACAGGGCATCCGCGGTGAGGACCTGCGCGTACTCCTCGCGCCAGTCTGCGCGGAGCTCGACGCCGGCCACCTGGGGTGCGCTGCTCACATGGACTCCTTCGATCGGGACGCTCGAGTGCGAACTGCCGGTGATGCGCCTCACACCATGGCACGTACGGGACGCTGAAGCAGCACGCACCCGCTGTCGACCATCCACCACGAGGCCCCGGAGGCCATCATGTCGAGCCACGCCACGCAGCAACCGCAGCGCTGCGCCGGCCTGCGCCCGGACGGGAGCGACGGCTCGGGCCGCCGGACCGCCTGCATCGCCCTGACCGCGTTGCTGGCTGCGGGCTGCAGCAGTGGCTCGGGGACCCGGGCGATCGGACCCGCCGCGTCGGGCAGTACCGCGGCCACGGCCGAGGCCACGCCGGCAACGACGGCGCCCGGCCCCGCGACGACAGTCCCGACCCCGCCCACCTCGACGCCCTCCGCCCCATCGACAACGGCGACCCCGTCGGCGAGTGCCGCCACGGTGGCCCCGTGCACCACCGCACACCTGCGGATCTCGGTCGGCGGGGGCAGCGGGGGCGCCGCCGGGTCGGTGTACACGGCGGTCAACTTCCGCAACACGGGGTCGGGCACCTGCACGATGCTGGGCCACCCCGGCGTGTCCTACGTCACCGGGGCAGACGGGCATCAGATCGGTACCGCTGCGCGGCGCGAGCTCACCGGCATCCTGGTCACGCTGCGGCCGGGAGCGGTCGCCAGCGCGACGCTGCGGATCCTGGAGTACGGCGTGTACGACGCCAACCTGTGCCGGCCCACCGACGTGCGCGGCTTCCGGATCTACCCGCCGGGACAGACCGCCTCGGCGTTCGTGGCGGCGTCCGGCCGGGCCTGTTCAGGCCGCAGCGCCCCCCAGCTCAGCGTCCGTCCGGTGAAGGCCGGGCCACCTTCCGGCTGACCCGTCGCCAGAGGGCCCGCTGCAGCAGCAGGGTGCACACAGACGCCAGAACAATGCAGCCGAGGTTCACCAGCAGCTGCACGGTGGCACCGAGGGCCTGCGATCCCTGGCCGGTCACCAGGCCCGTGGCGATGTCGGCTGCCGCCGGCACCGTCGTGACACTGATGAAGACCCCCACCAGGGTGCTCGACTTCTCGGCCGTCAGCGACACCGTCCCGGCGATGCCGGCCAGCAGGGCGACCAGGACGCTGAACACGTTCGGGGAGGACACGAACGCGGTGAACGGCTGCTGCCCGTCCAGGTACTGCTGCGGCACCTGGCCCAGCCCGTCGATCGCCGCGACCAGGAGTCCGGTGACCACGATCGCCAGCGGGAAGCCGACCAGCAGGGCCCGCAACGCGAGCCGCGCCGCGCCCGGGTCGCGCCCGACGATCGCCAGGGCCAGCCCGGCGAGCGGCCCGAACTCCGGTCCGAGGACCATCGCCCCCACGATCAGGACCTGGCTGTCGGTCAGCAGGCCGACGGAGGCGATGAGGGTGGCGATCACCAGGAACAGCAAGTAGCCGCCGGACAGCACCGACTGTTCCCGCGTCGTCTGGGCCAGCTCGTCCCAAATGACCGCGTCGCCGCCGTCGCCGGGTGCCTCCCGCTCGGCCTGCTCGATCGACGTGCCCAGCGCCGTGTCGATGGAGCCCAGGCTGACCGACCCGCCCCGCTCCAGGCACAGCGGCCGCAGGGTCGTCAGCAGCCCGTCCACGGCCTCCCTGGCGACGTCCACCTCGACGAGGTCGGCCCGATGGTCCAGCACGACGCCGGGCAGGCGCACCAGGTTGGTGGTCCCCCGCTCCTCATGGAGCAGGTCCAGCACGGCCTCCGTACGGTCGGGTGGGCAGACGATCCGTACGCGCAGCATCGCTCGGTCCTCCCCGCGATCGGTGCGGCACTACCGCGCCGACTACCAGGCAGCCAGTCCCAGCCGGCCGGCGACGACCAGTGCGACGGCCGCGATGCCCAGGCGCAGCGGGCCGGCCGGGATCCGCCGGGCGAGCAGCGCCCCGAGCGGTCCGCCGCAGGCGCTGCCGACCGCCAGCAGGAGCACCGCCGTCCAGTG
>JAABUI010001043.1_pt1 | contig 16991 bp, 21 predicted proteins | sample 5559111 | NCBI WGS metagenome assembly JAABUI01 (sample SAMN10711870, study PRJNA513365) | rock metagenome | isolation source: Antarctica rocks | place: Antarctica: Victoria Land, Buttleship Promontory
ACCTTCTCAAAAAAAGAAGGTCGATTACATTCAACTATTTTGAGAAGCTTATCGGAAGTTATTTCCTATATTCCTTCTCAAAAACTTCTCAAACACTTCCAATAGTCTTCTCAAACAATATACTAAATGAATATTTTGAGAATGCTTTGAGAAAAGAAATTTGTGGAAGTGATATGTGACCACTGCCATGCATCAACCATGATTGATCCTGCATAGAATACATTGCTGCAAACTGCATACGGCTGTTTCAGCTCACTGCAAGCTACATATGATGTTTCACCCAAAATTTTGTACATTTTGATTGATGCCTAGCATGCATTTTTACAAATGCATACAAGCACTGTCGTCTGCCAACGAGCTTACTGCAATCTACAATCAGACAGGCCTAGGTTTCCTAACTGCTGGCGCGCATCAATCTGAGTGTCATTGTGCCTGCAGTGATTCATTCACAGCTTGCATGCATATGCACTGGTGCAAACTGCATACAGGTGCTATGAAATGTTGATCCAGCTCACTGTGAGTGCTAGATGAAGTGAGAGTACAGATGCAGTCACTACTGTGATCCATCAATCACAACTGAGTACCAGGGTAGTGTCACTGAATCATTAGATGCACAGCCTGCATGCATTAGTGCAATGGCTCTAGGGAATACAGGCACTGTACATTGAAAATTCAGGTCACTGCATGCAACAAATAAATTGACTGCTGTGAGGCTTAATCCATAATTGACTTTCAGGCTGCTTCAATAAAAGTACATCTTGCATGCATTGCTACAACATGCATGTAAGCGCTATGAGTTGTCATGCCATGAGTCCTGATCATCTCAGTACAAGCTACAAATGTGAAGATCACTGCTGCAACCAGAAGTGAGGCTGCTGCAATTGACGCAAAGCATGCATGCAATGCTGCAAATTGCATGCAGGCAGTGATACAGATGTAAGACGGCAACCCAGCTCACTGCAAGGTACCCATGTATTGACTGCTTTAGAGAATTGACCAAAATCAAATTGCAGGCTGCTGTATTTGATGCAGGCCAACCAATCAAGCTGATCTGCGCTTGCCATTTGGCCCAACACGACAGTCATGAACATTTCCTGCCTTGCCAACTTCAGCCCTCTGGCCCATAGCTGCGATGAACAAAGGGCCAGCAGTCATGTCCATCTGAAGTCTGGACACAGTTGGCTCATGTCTCAATCTGCATCTATCTAGCACAGCAAACTAATATGTGAACAAGCCAGACACACTTGACATTTGGGTGATGGTGTGCACCCACCTCGCATATTGCATTAGCTTGCAGAAAACATCCCAAGTCTTTTGCTCATCAGGTGTATCATGCATCAAACAGATCTGCTCTTCATGACATGTTCAGCATCAGTAGCTGCTGCAGAGGATGCAAAACTGTGTGCTGAAGATGCAGGCTGCATGCATGACTCACGCTGAGTCACCAAATATGTCATTGCAGACTGCAGCCAATGTACCCTTATGCAGTTCCCCATCAAATAACTGAGTGCGATCAGGCCTGACAGGTAGGGTTGGCCAGTGAAGCTTGCCACAGCTTGCTCTTGGAGTTGGCGAGGTGGAGCGTTGCCTCTGAGATCCAAGGTCTCTGGGGCCTTGGAGGTTGCTTCAGCTGACATGGTACAGTAGCAGCAGATTCAGCATAGATCCTCACGTTGGGAGCAGCACGCAGCAGGAGTGCTGCACAATAAAACAGTGTGCAAAAGCCATAGCAGTAAGCAATTCTAGGGAACCATTACTGTACAGCTGGCATCATAAGTCTGCTTACACACATTTTCATTTGTGTGGCCTTGAACATTGTTGTGCATCCCCAACTGACATATGAACATCAGTCACCATCCCATTAGGGAGTGCACACCCAACTATGCAACCCCAGCTGTTCAGATTCCCGCAAACCCTAGCCAGACTCAAATTTACCACGGTATAAGCTGTTGGCAAAAGGCTGACGCAGTCAGCAGTCGAAGTCATTAGGAATTAGCGGCTAAACTCTCGCATTTTTTTCTGCACAGGCTGTGCAATGTGCTAGGTGAGCCTCTGCAAGTGGTTGTACTGAAAAGAAAGGTCTGATCAGGCTCAACCGGTTACCTCTGTCAGAGGCAAGCTTGTCCAGGCAGTAAGCCTTTGCTACCTCTTGTGCAAACAGCCACTGCTTCCTGCTTGCTGCTTTGCTGAGAAAAGCAGATACTAGGCAAGACAGCTGGCCTGTTTTGCCAGAAGGTTTGACCTTCACAGGGTATTGCTTCCTATGAATCTTGCCTGCTGGGCAACCTCGAACCTGACTGTTGGCTGACACCAGCTTTCTTGCCTCACTCACTTGCTTTAGCCAAAGCCTTGCAGCTTGCGGCACAAGCGTTTTCAACGGCAACGGTCACAGCAGCAAGTGCGCAGGCTCGTCTGCTAACCCTGGCTGGCATCACCGCCATTTGCATTGCGCACAGCATTCACTCTAAGGTTTCTGCTTCAGCAGTGCCGTTACTGTAAGCAGACTTTTGACGGCAGCTGTATGCAAGCAAATCAGAGGACATGCAGCAGTGGCAACGTAAAATAACAGTAATGAGCAACAACAGAGCATACAGCATGACTCGTATGCAATAGTAGCATTACGCCTTAATAGCCACATTGTTGCCGTTCAATGGTAGCAACATGAAAGCATGATGCCATTCAACAACAGCAAATGTTCTCTGTGGCAAATAACATTGTCCAGCTACATTACCAGCAACAGCATTCAGCTGTGATGTCGTCCAGCTGCAGCAACATCGAGCTGCAATGACGGATACAATGTGCAGCTGCAGCACTGTTTGACTGCGGCAGTGTGCCATGGCAACCCAAGCCCAGAAGATACAACATGTAGCTAAACCAGAAAATTGCAACAGAATATGCAGAAGACAGCTACAGCAACATGCATCAGCATTAAGGACAGCTGCAGCACCATGCACAGTATTCCGATGCAGCAACAGAAACAAGTAGCAGCAGCAGCATGCAGCAAGTACATGCAAAAAGTCAAGCAGTAGGCCATGCAGCAAGAACAGTTTGCTGTAGTGACGGTGCAAAGGACCAGTGATGTGCAGCAACAACATGCAGCAACTACAGCAATACCTGACAGCAGCAGCATGCAGCAGCAGCAGCAGCCTACAAACCACAACAGCAGCCTACAAACCACAGCAGCAGCCTACAAACCACAGCTGTGCAACAGCAACACAACGAACAAAAGCAAGGCAGCAGCAGTACAAGGCACAACAGCAGCAGGAACATGCTAGTTGTCAGCAGCAGCAAGCATGAGAAACACCAGAAGCACCAGCAGCAGCAAGCATGAGAAACACCAGAAGCACCAGCAGCAGCAGCAGCAGCAGTGACAGCAGCGTTAGACTCAAGCAACAGTGTGGAATACAACAGAAGCATCTAGAGTGCAGCCCACCCCGCATGTATGAGTGAGGCAACTTTCTGATGGTGTGCGCATGATCAGCATGCAGATGAGGCTTACCCAGATCCCTGGGGCTTCCCAAGCATGCATTTAGCTTTTGTGGCGAGGCGAATAAACAGCATTGCATTGATCAGTCCTCCTCCGTGCTTCAAATACGACTGAATGTTGTTCATGATGACGTCAGCATGGTCGTTACATCGGTGTGGCGCATTTTCATTTCCAAAAGGCTTCAAAAGCGTCGTCAAATCTGCTTCGAAGGTCGCAGACATCAGAGCTGCTAGAAGACAGTCCAATCGTCGTATTTACTGCAAATTTTGCGCAATTTTCCGAAATCTGAGGTTCGTTATGGTCATTAAAAAGTATTGCTGCAGTTGTCTGAGGACCTTTAAATACAAAAATAATGGAAAGAGGATCTATTCGATCAAATGTTATTTCAAAACAGACCGATAAGCATTAAAATCCAAGGGAACTTAGCACAATACTCTCTAAGCTAGCACACAACTTTAGTTTTACCTAAGAGACCTGGGTCGCCATCTGCATTAGTGGGGGCGTCGTGCATCACATCAAGGCCTCCTTCGTACGAATCTTGCTAAGCTTGCCAGCACTTACCCACGCTGCAGGCTTAACTTTAACATTCGCATATGGCACTAAGGCAAGCAAAAACAGCATTGGCAGCTTTCTGTTTGGCCATAATCTGTCACGTTGTCAGCGGTTCCGCAAGGTCGATAGGCACATCAAAAAGAGGCTGCTTAGAGTATCTTCGATATTTGCCAAGCAACTGGGAGCATCAATGGTTGACGCAAGCCTCAAGCCGTCAAAACGCTATATGCGAGACCATTAGACGAGAGAGCAGAGAGAGCAACGTCTGGCTCGAGGGCGTAAATGACCAACGTGACCTGATTTCTCATTATGCAATAGACGAGTCGCAGCAATCAGGGCAACCAGACGCTGTCATGCCTGTGTTCTTGTACCGCGACACATGCTCATGGAATCGCAGACAAATCCGTATACCAATTGAGCCTGCAGTTGGATTATTGAGGAGCCCATTTGCAGAGCCTTGTGGTTTAGGGAGTTCGGCAGTCGATGTTCAAGATCGAAACTATATGCTTCTAGCGCCAAAAGATTTGACACATTATTACCCAGGTAGAAAGTTGTTGTTTGACCTCGGAACCGGCTCTTCCTTCCAGTCGAGCTTGAGCTGGTTTGTAGAAAGCTACGCCCGGAATGGGATTGAGTTTGACGAGATTTGGGCTTGGGAAGCTTTGCAAACAGAATCTCACATGTACTGGCGGTCTGTGCCGGAAGAATACGTTCCGCGGCTACATTTTTACAACACCTATGCTTCAGATCAGCTGGTCCCGTCTGCTCCTCTGGAGATTATCCGAACGCACTTCAAACAAGGCGATTTTATTGTCGTAAAGCTCGACATTGACAATGAAATTCTCGAAAACAGTATCATGAAGCAAGTACTTGGTTTGAAGCACATGATAGGCGAGCTGTTCTTCGAAAAGCATTTCGACGCTCCTGAGATGCATCCTTATTTTGGGGAGCTCAACACCTCATTCACTGACACCCTGAACGTGTTCCATGAATTTCGCAGCGCAGGAGTTCGTCTACACTACTGGCCTTGATGTTCGATATCGATTGCTCGTCATCAATCAGCATGTCCGGTCATCGTTGCCGAATTGTGCTATGATTGCGACGACATTTGTGACTTGTGTTCACAGTCTTTCGCTGCCGAACTAGGTGCTACAAAATGCTAAATGCACAACCTGACAAAGTGCTAAATGCACAACCTGACAAAGTGCGGATTGCGGGCTTGTCCAAGTTTCCGTCCGTGTCTGTGCCCTATGATTCCAATTTTTGCGTCTTGGCCGACCCTGTAGCATTCACTATCTTGCTCGCCACTGCGCTTCTTGCCAAAAAACGAATTGAATGGCTTTCCCAGCGTTTTGTGATCTGGAATGCATGAAATCATGAGTGCAATGCTGTGATTGCAAAAGAAAATTCCATACGGTACAGCCATAACTTTACGGCAAATCCTCGAGACAAAATGTCATCTGCACTTGGTTGCCCAGGATTCCGAGCAACCTTTGAGGGTAGTTGTACTTCTTGTGATATACTGCACTAAGCTGGCAAGGAGCAAGCTTCTCCATGGGCCACATGTTGCAGCTGTTGTCATTCTCGAATCATTGAGAAGCTTGCTCCTTGCAAGCTTAGTGCAGAATATTACGAAAAGTACAATGACTGTGTGGTCATCACGAACAGGTTGGCTAAGTCCTTGATGCCCACATAGTCACAAGATTACTTGAACAGTATGGTAGCAGTTTTGAGTGGACTAGGAAGTAGCTGATGTTGAAGCAGCCCTTGGTGCTTGCATGATGCATGGACAGTCATGCTTGTGGCTTACATGGTAGCTTTGAGCCTTGTGTAGAAGCACAGTTGTACCATCAAGGGCATAGCAAAGTTGGCCAGCTGACTCACTTGCTTGTTTATTAAGTTTGACTTAGTTCCAGTTGTGACTGTCATCAATTGGTTGCAAGTTCTAGCAATCTGGACTGTGATGTTGCTGTGATCTAGATTCTCGACTCTCTGCGCCTTGCAGAGCTGTATGTAATCATGCCATGCCATCAGCATGTAGCTACAAAAAAAAGGTGTCGCATCAAGGCTCATACCCTCATTGAACTCTATAGCTGCACTTGCTAGCACAGGACAGTTTGTACAGACCCACCACTAAGGCTGTACGCAGCCATCACAGAGGCAACTCCTTGCCTACCAAGGCATCTCAGGCCTACCAAGGCTGTACCATGGAGTTGCATGCACATGACAACTACTAGGTATAATAAAGCCCCACGCCCCCTCCCTTTTATGTAGTTCTACATAGAATAGACTGCAAGCCTCTGCTGTGTTGCCTCTTGCTATCAACATCAATGATGAAGGTTACTGTGACTGGGCCCATATTGCTGCAAACTGCATAGAAGCCCTGCAAATTGTCCATGTAGCTCATGCGACACATTGCAGTATCATGCAGTGTATCCAGAATCAAATTTCAGATTGCTGTGCTTAGCATGCTGACTGCTTACAGTCACTATGAACTGTCCACCTTAGCTCAATGCAAGCTTCATGTGTGTTGCCTCATGTCATGCATTGTTTCCAGATCAATTGCCAGGCCACTGTTATGGATGCACAGGATGCATGCGTTCCTGCAAACTGCTTACACTGGCTGTAGACTGTTCATTTCAGTCAAGGCAAGCGTGATGTGTATTGCCTCATGTCATGCATTGTATGTAGAATTGAGTTCCAGGTTACTGTGCTTAATGCATAGTATGCATGCATTGTTGTAATGCTTACAGCCATTGTAGACTGTCCACTTGACTCAATGCAAGCTTCATGTGTACTGACACATGTCATTTGCTGTATCCAGAATTGCTTGGCAGGCCATTGTTATTGATGCACACAATGCATGCATTACTGCAGACTTCTTACAGCCACTGCAGACCGACTTTTTGAATGGCTCAGTGCCAGCTACAGGTGTATTGAGTGCTGTCATGATTGACCAGAATGAAACTAGGCTGCATTGTCCCTTTTTGCGATGCTACATACATGCATCTCTGCAGCCTGCAGGTGCTGCACATGATCCTTGGTGACCATGACCTATGTCTACATACGCAATGTCTATTTGGAATTGAGGAATAAATAACACTGTGATAGTCCAAACTGCACATCTGCAAGCTCTTGTGAGCTTTTCAGGCCTGTCATGTTCTTTAAGCAGTGAATTTGTCAGTATTGTGATGTTACGGTACCTTGTATCTGCACAGCAAGCTTTGAACAATCTGCCATGGTACAGCCCATCAACACTTTTAGCAAACAGATACAACTTCTTGGTAGTCATCTTCACAACGTACACGAAATATGGTAATCGACCTAAAGCTGAGCAATGCTTTTGGTTGAATGGGAATCGCTCACATCGACTGTGGAAAAACGCAGATCCGTTTTTCAGAGTTACACCTGCCATACACATGCATGGCATCTGCGCTGGCTGGTGTCTTCTCTGCAAAGACATTGGAGTGATCAAATCTGTATTTGCCATTCCGTGTGTGAGGATGGCTAAGGCCGCACTCCCCAAACATCCAGCTTGAGCAGGCCTTTGTGTATCTCAACATTGGGCAGCTGGGTACTGACAAAACTATGATAGGGGACCATGCAACTTCTGCTCATTGGCAGACAAGATCAAGATGTGAGGGGGCAGCAAGCGTTGCATTTCAAATTGAATTGCATACAACCTGGCAACCACTCTGCCCAACACCTAGTGCTGATTGAAACCCCTCACTAGCTACTGTCTGAGCATACCAGCAAGCTTGTGTCTTCTTTGCAAGAAATCACGGTGTATGCAAGATGCCTTGCACTGGGTCAGGTGTGTGCAGAGGCGCTTCAGCCAGACAGCGCTGCATACCGACACAACACTGTGCTGCATACCGACACAACACTGTGCTGACTTTCCTGTTTGTTGGCAGCTTTGCTGGCGCAGCATTGCTGGGACAGCTTTGCTGGCATTGAGGCCAGCAATTGCTGTCAGCTGCCCATAAAGAGCTAGCCAAGTGACGATCAGACATACTGCTGCATCTTGAAGTTCGATAGCGTGCTGTGAATGCAAAACTATGTTTCTAGAGGAAATGATACCTTCATGTTCCTTTGTGCCGGCAGGCAAGCTGTACAACAAATGCCCCCGTCTTTCCACAGAATTGCTGCTCTAGCAATGCGCATGTCTTGATCAAGTACAGCAGACAAACTGGAGATTCCTGGCATCTGCAAGCCACGCACCTTCCCTTGTATGACTATTTCTCCTTATCAATAAGTATAAGCAGACTTGTGACTAATCAGACATAACACCTCTTTGGAAGTCATGTTGATTGACGTAATCGACGTAATTGACTGTGATTTAGCATTGAGGGCTGATCTTGCTGATGGCGTCCGAGGCAAAGTCAGCCCAGTAAATAACAGTCACGTTTACTGTCAGTCATTTTACAGACGCTCAGTCTGTACAGACCAGCTCTCGTCTAAAGCAGAGTCCGACACTTCCACACAAGTCGTAAAGCATTTCGTCAGTTTCTTGTGCTCCACCATCACTTCCATCTACAAAAAAGATTTCCTCCACCGCATAATGTCGAGCAACTTCATCAAGTAGCCAATGATGACCATGGTGCATTACTCCAAAGATGACATGGGTGAATTCATGTGAAGAAACTCTGCTTTCTATGTCCTCACGATCCACTGGGAAATGTTGCAAATGAAAAGCGTACGTATAACCTTTGCCATACACTGTTTCCCGAGTGTCATAAGCATTGCTGTACATCCATGAGCGCTTGGGAAAATCTAGCACATGTTCGCCAAACAATGAGCGCAAGCCATGAAACAAAGTCTCTGCTTGATAATCTGGATAATGGGTCTCTGATGTGGGAGCTCCGACAAACAATATCTTGGTTGCTTTGATTGAGGAGAACGACAATAAATGTTGCGCCATAGCCTCTGTTGTGAGGAATTTTGAACATGTGATTACGAAGGCCCCTTAGATTATCGTGGTAAAGTTTGAAGTCAAACTCACCGTATTTCAGCAATTCGGCAGAAGAGTTTGTGCTCCCTTCTATAGTCATGTGAATTCCGCCGTGGTTCAAGCCTTTCAGCTCAAGTATCGAGAGCAACATCCTTCTTGGCCAACGGAACATGGTGCCGTTTGGAATTTCAGCTGCGTCAGGCATGTAAGGTATACATCCAGCTGCCAAAATCTTATAATGGCGCAAGCAGTCCCAGCCACCTTTCTTGTAAGTTGCAGCAAACATAGAAATGGCGTAACCTTTGTAGTAAGACGCCTGGTCCGGAAATAGGTACGTGTCGTACCGACCAGAAATGATAGACGCCAAGACCCGCGATTTAGAAGAGTGTTCATGTAGGTCCGTGATAAGGTTTCGGGGAATAGAAAACGATATCGGATATACTTCGAACGAGGTGTTACGGTAACGCTGCGGGCATGAGGCGTGTGACGCCCTAGTCATCTCAAGGCCAGGCTTTTGCGTTGGCGACCTGGTCAATGTCCGGACCCCCAGCAGGGAGAGCCAGTCTGAATGTGACGACATCCTTTCATCACTGTCCCATGAGCGTCCTACGCTTAAAGAAGCACGTTCGTTCGTGCTTTACCAGGCATTGCGATGGACAGAAAAGACGTACCTGGCACATATCCGGAGGTGATGATGAACGCGGTGCATATCATCGTTGCGACCGCGGCTGAGCAGACAACAGAGCTATCTGTTCTCTCATTCCTACTCATTTAGGGTGGGTTTAGCTCAGCTGATGCACCGTACAAGATGCCCATACGGCAAGCAAGTCCTGCGGCTTGATGTGGAGGAACTGCACTTTCGCCAGCTTTGATTCATTGTTAACTCAAACAAGGCTGCAGCATTCGGCCGTTTGAGTCATATATTACTTGTCGCTGAGCCGGGTCTTTCTTGATTGATTCTGATTGAGATGACTCGATATGTCGCGCCCTGCGATTACTAATCGCCGATTAAGAATTCATAACTGCCATAATGCTGACATGCAGCGCAGCGCCAGTCGACTCTATTCAAATCATCACAAGGGGGTCCCCCCAAATGACTGTGGCAGGGCGGCAAGAAAGCAAAGGTGCACACTGTGGAGTGGTTGTGCTGCAGTGATTCGGCCCACAGCCTCACATGCATGCTATGTCGCAAGATGCTAATGAACAAGTCGATAGAGAAAAACGCGTCAAGTCTACAGCCCAAATATGTAAGCACAACCTTATTTAACACTTTCAGTGTTAAGATTGGAAAGCATCCACCAACGTGGGGCGCGGCCTTGCGACAAACGGCACAATTATTGCAAGCTGTTTGATGAGACATGCCGCCACATGTCTAAGCTGTGCTGTTTTATGCACAAGCCTATCAGCAAATCAAGTCAAATGCAGAGGGCATCCTATCATAAAACCCCACCAACAAGGACTTGTAACATGCAGCAGTGCCATAACAGCTTTCTTGAAGTATGTTCCCCTACGGTGACCAAGGGGATTCTTGACGTACGTTCCCTTAGGATGACCAAGGTGTGACCTGTGTCTGCTGTTTTGGGCAAGATGTGTTTGCCATCTGGTGCCATTGACAGCACAACTTATGTTAGCTAGATTTATTGCTAAATTTGTTATGATGTACATGTCATTGGTATTGCATACATTTGTCTGCATTGCATCATCTTTTTTGGCAGAGCAGCGCTGTATGCAGAAAACAGAATGGACACAATCGTGCTCAATGATCTGTGCTGCGTGTTTCATGAAAATTCACTGTTAATAAGTCAGACTCTGCTCACAATTTTATACATTCATTTGCTTGACCCACTACGGACCACATACCAACACCGTCCTTATTTTGAAGGGGCCTGCTTAGACGCTTTGAGGGCGTCCCCGAGACGCCCCCTTCTCGAGATGAGAAATCCAGAAGCCCCTTCTCTGCGGGACGGTCCCAAGAAGGAGCGTCCTTCAAGCGTCTCCAAGACAGGGCTTCTCGTGAGCGTCTCCGCTTCTGGAGAAGCTACGTCTGAGACGCGCCGTTTGAGACGCTCTTCATAGCAAAGCGTCTGCGACGCTCATTCGATTCGATTCGATTCGATTCGATTCGATATGTTTCATGTCCTGGGGGCAACAGGGACCCAAAAGACAAAAAAAAATCAGTTCAGTGAATCAAGAAAGGTACCTGTGATGTCTGATACAGCTCATAGCATGCATGTGCAAAATGCATAAGTGAAATCCTGCCTAGACGTGTTGAAATTATTGTACATCCTTGCACAACCAAAAGTGTCCGTAAAAGTCAGCATAAAACGGTGATAAACCACCTTTAGTTGCCAAATGCACCAATGTATATGTGCCTGCTAAAACAATCAGTACAAAGACTCAAGTTGCACTAAACTTGAGCATCTGGAGCTCCAGTTGCCCCATGCCTCTTGCATGTGCGTGTCTTGTCAGCGTGGCGGAACAATGAAGATCCTCTGTAAAAAGGCTTGTGGCCCTTTGACATTAGGGTGTCAAAATCTGCAGTCATGTCTTGCCTTTGCTTTTTTTGCAATCTTGTCAGATCATCGTCATATCTGAGGCTGACTTCTTTAAGGTGCTTTGCATGCTTGAGGAAAGCGTGCTTGTCGGTCATTGACTTGAATATCAGACGTATCGGACGTGGCCTCTTCTGATCTGGGCAGTATGTACCCATCCGTCCTTGGTCCCAATCACCACCTTCACAGTGGCGGCCATCTGGCATACACTTGTCCAGGAGTGAAAGAAATGCTTCCATTCCTTGGTCATCTTCTTCTGCAGTCTCTTGCACGTTGTACAATCAGGTTGAGCTGCCTCTTTTCGCTGTCCAGAGCCTCAGCCTTTCGGTCCAACTCCCGAAACCTTTGCTTGTGTTCCTTGAGCGAGAGCTCTGCTTCTGCCAGCCATTTTTCAAACTTGATGCAGTCAGAAGACCTGGCGGGAGAAGCAACAGCTTCCTTGGAGCTCTTGGCAGGTGTTGGTGTATTCGTGGGTGATGCAACAGACGATGTGCTGCTGGAGGGCTGTGATTGAGCACTATCTAAGTCGCTGGCACCGCGAAGTAGGCGGCAAAGTAGTGTTGCTAAGAGATCAGCCTTGGCTACTGGTTCAAAATCGCTGCAGTCCACCTCTTTCCATTCTTTTTGAAGCTCCGGCTTGCTCTTGTCAAGCAGACGCAGCCGCAGGCGCAGTCATCGCTCCCCAATCAGGTGCGGTGCCCAATCTCATTGCAGCTATCAGTAATTCAAGCAGTCACGTGGACACCCACGACTGACATCGCTCGCTTGTTTTTACAGAATTGCTATACTTCCTGTCCCGTACACACTTCGTCCTATGAACTAAACTCTGCTGCCAAGTGCTACCTACCAATATTACTACTAGCAGTTCCAGTGGTTCAATAGTGGCAGTCTGTCTGACCTTCAGCAAACACACACAAAAACTTGCCAATACCAAAACAAAAGTCTGCGCCGCCAGGTGCTTGGTAACTGGCCTGGAGCATGCTGCTGTGGCTCTGTACATTGCATGCTGATCTTCATCTCTGTCTGCGCTTGTAGCAGCTGTGATTGTGCTGCATCAAGCTTGACAAACAGTTGTCGCCATCCCAAACTTGGGCTCATGCTCTGGCTGCCCATAGATCTGGTCATACTCTGCAGAGAGACTGCTGCAGGTGGCCTTGTTCTCTGAATGGATTTGTGATTAGCATGCGCGCCAGATTTGGCCACATCATCATTCAATACCTTCAGAACCTGCAGCAGTGCAGAAGACGACTGTCGATTTTGCATGTCAGATATGCCAATATCTCATTTAGCTATGCAGCATGAATGCCAGAGGCTGCAGCGCCCTGTCGCATCTGTTATTTGCATGCTTTTGACAAGTCTCGCTGAGTAGCATAAGGACAGGCAGCACGTGCCTTCAGCTGACGCCATAGCAGGCTATGCATGTTGCTGTCTACAATGCCAAGTCTGTCAAGGTATGTGCACACAAGGCTAGCAGTACAGTGAGGTGCTGAGAGTAACTCAGCTTGTGCAGCATGCCATTGATGCTGGCCATACCTGTGCCTGGGAGGGTAACGCTCCATCTCTCTACTCGAGAGTCTCTAGCCAAGATCATGATCACTTTCTGCGGGAAGTGGCAAAATGAGTACCCGGAAAACGGACGCCAGACAGGAACAGTACGAAACGTGTGGTCGAGGGTATCTTCAGGTCAAAAACCATCAAACCCGAGGCTGTTGTGGGAAGCCTGACGACAGTATCGACTATGTCCTGGACGCGCCGCCCCACCAAGCTGCCTCAGAAGTAGATGCAGCTGAAAGTCACGCATTGCCACCTGCTGACGAGGATCTTGAGTCAGGCTGTGTCACCCCAACTGCAGACTTTTCAAAGGAGCAAGACCTCTGTGACCACATGCTTGACTACATAGCTGGCAGTACGCAGCAAATGGACACAGACAGGGAAACTGCTCGCCTAGAGCCTAACCAAGAGGCTGAGGTCATGGCATTTTTGATGAAGCTCTCAGGCAAGCACTTGCTGTGGTGCTGACGCTACTATGCATATCACTGTGCACATGACGTTGAGCTCTGGAGATACTTGATGCTGCAGCTGCAGATACTGATTGCTGGCTGCAGCTTTTCATAAAGTACGATTATCACAGTCATAGTCCCAGCGAGCTCTTTAGGACATTGGCATCTTGGCAAACAGCCATGAGCCAATACAGCACTGGCAGCGAGTTTGCACATATAGACATAGGGCCTGATCTGCAAGTCAATGAGCCAGTCGTTGTTTCAGTTCGCAAGAACCTTTGGCAGTCGATGACAGATATGATCAGCAACAATGATGAGCCTTTCACGCTGTTCCGCAAGGCACAGAAAGACTTGACAACCAGTGCGATGTTGTACAATGAAGCTTCTGGCAGTGACAGATGGCTGCAGCTGCAGGTATCACTTCTTTGTGTTGACTCAGCAGTAATGACAAATCTTGAAGCTTACTGAGCTTGCTGTGTCAAGGATTGTTTTGGGTTGGGACCACCCAATCCTCATGCTGATGATGTGGAGCGATGGCACGCATCTTGACTCTGCAGGCCGCAACAAAGCACAGATTGTAATGGCTGCATGGGGTACGGGTGGCTGTTGTGCCGCAATAGGGTCTATGACACCGTATGATATGTCAGTTGGCTTCATGCATCTGAGGCTGTCCTGCAGGGAACCATTCAGTAAACGTTCAGCGAACAGCAAAAGGTTGCAAACACATTGCACTACTTCCAAACCTACGCCCAATACCAGGTATGTAGCTGTACTTGTGCGTCACACGCCTTGCAACAATAATACACACTGTCATATGCCACAGGCAAGTACAAAGATTCAATCACCTTCAAGGAAAGGACGCGGCTTGCTGCCCAGCTTGGCATGGGGCTGGTTGTGAAACAGCTGCAGGTTGCAAGCCGCAGGTGAGTGCAGGCATGACATGAGCCAGCACAAGATGACTACATATTGTTAGGGTTTCAAACCCTAAGCTAACAGTGTCTATTCCTGAAGGACACACCTTGTGCTGATGCCAGACAAATCTGACCAGGAGTGCCATTGCACTCTGCTTCTCTACTCAGCTGACCTTGTTGAAAAGTGAAATGCTTGAATTTGAAGCACATGTGTGCTGTGAAACATGTTGTCACAAAAGGCAGCTTCTGCGATCTCACAACATCATTAAAGCTGAGAAGGATGTGAGAGAGGCGAGCCCGCCCTTTTTTGGGCAAACTGCAAAGCCTTACAGTGTGTGCTTGGCCTGAGCATGTCTGTGAGCCACATTTGTGCTGCAGAGATTTGCTTTGTATGATGAAGGTGCTGCAACCAATGAGAGAGGGTGGAAAGCTTTTGCTGAGCCTGTTCTTGCCTTAAGGGGTCTGATTGCTGCCCCAGTGAGTCATGGATTGCTGCAGCAGCATCAGCATTGTAGCCTACTGTTCCCAATCACTGTCTTGTTGCAGAGCGTGCTGTTTGGCTGGCTCTGGGTCAACATTTTTGCTTCCACGCTAGAGGATGTACTCCATCAGGACTTCAATGGTCTGGGAAAGCATCTTTTAGAATGCATCTATATTGAACACCAAACCAAGGCAGAAGCAAGCCGTTGGGCATGATTCTGGAACGTATGATCTATATCAGTATACTCCATGGCACAAATGTGACCTCCCAAGGACTGGACACTGAACGCATTACCGCTGAGCTGCACGCTTATGACAGACACATCCACTGGCAGCTGTGTCTCCAAAAGCTTTTGCCGACACCAAATGTCGACAGGAAAGGCGAGACATGCTGAAGACCATATTCTTGGCTATCGACGGCATTTTGCCAGATGCCATTGTTGTGCTCTTTGCTGGTAATTCTAGCCTCCTCTTGAACCTGACTTTATTGCATCGTTTGCAAAAGGCTTTTGACAATAAAAGGCTGATGACATGTTCTGCAGTGTACGCACGCTATCAGCAATTGCGAGACATGCACGTGCACACTGACAGCACTTTGTGCACTTTGGAGAAGTTGGTTCACAGGTGAGTTGTCTTGATGTGTGTAAACCCTGATTTTTGTGTCCCTGCATCAAATGCAAAGAAGTGCATTTTGCAGGGTATGAAATAAAATTATGATGTATCCTGATCCGCTTGTTCATGAGGGGCTTGATAGGTCATTGATGGCCTTGTTGCTGCACAGGGGTTTACTTGAGTCCGAAGGACATGTTGACAGAGGTGCTGTCACTGAAATATTTTGCCTCAGCATTGTATGGTTGGCATCTCGGCAAGACAGATAGTTGGCAGATAAATGGTACCACTCTTCTTCCTCCTTACTTTTTGTATCTTTTGTTGCCTTGTTGGGTTAGCGAAGGTCATGACTTCCTGTTACCTGAAGTCTTTGTTATGGCACCCTTTGTGGTGGCACCTCCCTGCATACTTGACTAGCATTGATGACTTGTATGTCATGCTAAGTCATCTATGCATAGCAGTGAGTGTCAAGCTATGCATAGCATTGATAGTCAACCTGCGCATGCAGGTCAAGATAAAAAGAGTGCTTGGTGTTCCGTTTGCCTATGGCACTGCTGACCTGGTGCGTGGTCTCGCTGCATTGGGCAAGCCATGCAGGGAGGAGGTATTTGCTGAGTACGCAGGCCAACAGCATTCAATGCTGCATGATGTTCAAATCCAAAGGCGAGACAGCTGATGAGCCATGGTTTGGACAGGTCAGCTGAAATGACACAGCTTCCCTGGCATGGGCTCAAAGCTGCTGTAGTACGCATTGCTTGTCTAGTATTGTCTGTCTAGTAGTCAGCAGCTGCTTGTGCTAGTTGCCAAATCGCAATCTGCATGTGACAGCTTCAGTTGCAGTGCGCGCTCCAGTCACATTTGCACTGCATCCGAGATTATGATGTTGCTAGGCATGGAAGCACGTGCAGTTGCAGTTCATGAACTGTGTAACGCCTAAGAAGCTAATAAATGCGCTGAACAGGCTAGAGACGCCCTGTTATCATCTAAGACGTTGCGTCTCTGGGGCTTCTCTTGATACGGTCCTTCTCGGGACGGTCAAGAGAAGCTTCGTCTCAGAGACGGTGTCAAAGACGGAGCATCTTGTGCCCTTCTGAGACGATCAGTGAAGACGGGGCTTCTCGAATAGCGTCTTCAAGACCGCTCTCAAAAATAAGGATGACTGTGCACATGGCACACTATTACTTCACTTCATCCTGCATACTCATCCCATGCAACAAGCTCGCCTTCGTTATCTGGCAAATGCTCTGCAATGGGTAAAGAGGATGTACAGTGGGGCCCATAAGTATCGTCGGACCAGGAACATGTGCGAGCTCCGACACTATTGCGAAGCGCAAGTCTGTGTTTAAGCGGCGGTCCTTCCGAACACAGCAAGTCAACCAGCACACCTTTCTGTGTACGGCTTCACTGGCGCAGAAAGCGCTTGTAGCGCATGTGTGGCGCCGGTAAAAG